>Ga0099828_10003126_pt1 | contig 11554 bp, 10 predicted proteins | sample CZO8metaG_2_FD_79338 | JGI IMG/M metagenome (GOLD analysis project Ga0099828, IMG submission 79338) | Vadose zone soil microbial communities from the Eel River Critical Zone Observatory, Northern California, USA - CZOApr15con2H1.8 metaG | ecosystem: Environmental > Terrestrial > Soil > Vadose...
CCTTCGCCCATCCCTTTGGATCCGTATGGGCCGGGCCCGTTGCGGTTTTCCAGCAGGATCGTTTCAAATTCCTCGGGCAGATCGTGGAAATTCGGCACGCGGTAATCGATCAGATTGGGATTTAAGAGCTGACCATCCTTGTAAATCATCTCCTCGAGGAGCGTATGGCCGATCGCAAACATCACGGCGCCTTCATCCTGACCCCGGCACTGGACCGGATGAATCGCCTTGCCCACATCCGCGATGGAGACGTATTTCAACAATTTGACCTCGCCGGTGTCCGGATCCACTTCGACTTGAGCCGCGCCCCAACTGGTCTCCCAAAAGGTCGTGGGCGAGCCTAGAACGGCTCTTTTGCTTTTCTTATCTTGATAAGCGCCCCGGCCGACGATCTCTCCACCTTTAGCTCCGAAGTATCGGCTCATGAGACTTGCAAAAGAGATCGATCGGCCGTTGGAGCCGTGAATCTTTCCGTTCTTAAGAGTTAGCCGGCCCGCGCTGCTCTTGAGCGTCTTAGCCGCTTCGCGCAGAAGCCGGCGCTTCAGATCCTTTGCCGCCCTTTGCACACAGAGTCCCATAATCACAGTCGAGCTGCTTGCGTTGGTCGCGGAGTCATAGGGAGTCGCGTCGGTGTCGAGTTGCGCCACGGCAACTCGTTCAAGCGGCAGCCCCAACTCCTCCGCGACGATCTGGCTTAACGCAGTGCGGGCGCCTTGACCAAGCTCCACCGTGCCGGTGAAGAGAACAACGCTGCCGTCCGAGTTCATTTTTACTGCGGCGGAAGAGACCTTGTAGGTGCCGCCGCCATCCTTCATACAGCAGCTCAGCCCTTTGCCTCTGTCGGGCTTCTTCTCTTTTTCCTTCCAGCCGATGGCCCGGGCAACGCGGAGCAATCCCTCTCTCAGATCGCAGTCCACGGGCGTGTCTCCGGTCGTATACTTCTCTCCCTTTTTCAAAAGGTTCTTGAGACGAAAGTCCAAAGCATCGATCCCTAGTTTCTCAGCTATGATATCCATCTGGGACTCATAGGCCCAGGTGACTTGAAGCGTCCCAAAGCCACGGAAGGCCCCGGCCGGAACCGTGTTGGTGTAAACTGTGTAAGCGCGGGTCTGGATATGCGGGATTCGGTAGGGACCGGGCGCGCGATAACCTGCCTTCTGCGTCACTCTTGGTCCGGCATCGGCGTAGGCCCCGGTGTCCATGTAGATCTCGCACTCCCTCGCCATCAACCGTCCATCGCGGCTCACGCCGGTTTTGATGCGGAAGCGGGCCGGATGGCGCGTCACGGTCTTGAAGCTTTCTTCTACAGACAGAGTCACTTTGACCGGACGATGAGTCTTCCTAGAAAGAGCGGCGACGAGCGGTTCGATCTTGACCGCGAGCTTCCCGCCGTAACCTCCGCCGACGTAGGAGACGATCACCCGAACTCTATTTAGGGGAAGATCGAAAATTTCCGCCAGATGCTCGCGGAGCACAAAAGGCTCCTGAGTGGCCGCCCAAAGCGTGAGCTTATCTCCTTCAAAGTGGGCCACCGTTACATGAGGCTCCATGGAATAATGCTGCACACGGGGGAAGGTGAAGGTGTGCTCGAAGATGGAGTCGGATTCTTTGAACCCCTGAGCGACGTTCCCTTTGGCATAATTAAATTGGTAGCAGAGGTTGGTTCCCCTGAATTCCTTCGGCGCTTCATAGCGGTAACCATACATTTCCCCGCCTGCGGCCGCTGCTTCGTGAATGAGCGGTGCATTAGATGCCAAAGCCTCGTCGAGGCTCGTCACAGCCGGAAGCTCCTCGTACTCGGCGTCTATGAGAGTGATCGCCTCTTCGGCTGTGGCCTCGTCCTCGGCGACTACGGCGGCTACCGGATCGCCCGCGTACCGAACTTTATCCACTGCGACAATGGGCTGATACTTATAAGCGGCGCCGAAATAGGGATTCAGACCTTTGAGATCTTCCCGCGTGAGAACCGCGATGACACCGGCCAACTGTTCGGCCTTGCGCGCATCAATCTTGACTAATTTCGCATGAGGGAATGGGCTGCGAAGAATTTTTCCGTAAGCCATCCCCGGCAAATCGATGTCAATCGTGTAGAGGGCCTTGCCGGTAACTTTCTCCTTTCCATCGATCCGCGGCTTGGCTCTCCCAACAACTTTCAAAGTTTGCTCTTTACTCATTCCCTCTATTTGGCCTCTTGGATCTCGACCCTGCCTATGCGCTTGACCGCGGCGGCGAGCATCTTCGCGTCCTTGTCCCAAAATTTCTGGAATTCGGGCGCATCGAGATACGCGATTGGAGTCTCAATTTTCTCCATGGCAGTCTTAAATTCAGCAGAGTTAACCGTTTGTCTGACCGCGTCGCGCAGCGTCTTGACCACAGGCGCCGGCGTGGCGGTCGGAACAAAAAGACCCGCCCATATATAAAACTCGATGTCATAGCCAAGCTCTTTGAAGGTAGGAACGTCGGGCAACGCGGCAACCCGTTTCGCCCCCCATCCCGCCAACGGCCGGAGCTTCCCGGCCTTGATATGCGGCGCGATCACGGCGGGTCCAGAGGCGAGGCCATCCACATGTCCACCTAGGATAGCCGTCAGGGCGGGACCAGCTCCCGAGTAGGGGATATGGTTGAGTTGAATGCCGGCGGCGTGGGCAAACAGCTCAGTGGCCATGTGAAGAGTTCCGTAAACACCGGATGAGCTGTACGAAATCTCTCCCGGCCGTTTCTTGGCCGCTTCCACGAACTCCTTGACGCTTTTCCAAGGATGGTCCGCGCGCACGACGAAGATGGTAGGATCGGCAGAGATCAGAGCGATAGGAATGAGCTGATCCATGGTATAGGCCGGCTTGCGGGCAAAGAGCTTGTCAGCCTCGGGGATGATCGAGATGATGGAGAGCGCCATCAGCGTCGTATAACCGTCCGGCTTACTGTTGGCCACGAAGGACATTCCGACTGCGCCAGCGGCGCCGGTCTTGTTCACCACCACCACGGGCTGTTTGAGGATCTTTTCCATAGTTGCCGCGACCGGACGGGCCGTGAGATCAGCCACACCGCCGGGAGGGAAGGGAACGATCATCTGGATCGCCCGGGAGGGATATTGTTCTTGGGCCACCACTGGACTCCAAGAAGCTAACAGGACGAAGAAAAAGCCGAACAGATAAAAAGGATGTCTCCATAGGCCTTTCATAGATTTGTCCTCCTTGACGTGATTTGTGCTCGCCAACTTTGTAAGTCCGTAAACTATTCAGATCTGTCCGCTAAGCCCAGTCGCTTGCGCCAATCCGTGCCGTGTGGGAGCAATGGCTTGAGGCCCACGACGAGTAGGGTAAAGGCCACTAAGAGCATCGTGGCCGCAATGGGCCGTCCGACGAAGATCGAGTAACTGCCATGCGACATGGCCAGAGACTGTCTTAGACTCATCTCTAGCATAGGCGCTAGAACCACACCGAGGACAACCGGCGCGGTTTCGAAGTCGAACTTGCGCAAGAGATAACCCAGAAGACCCATGAAGGTCATGATCCAAACATCCACTACGCTACTGTTCACTGCGTAAACCCCGAGGACACAGAAGAGCAGAATAGAAGGGTAGAGAATCCGATAAGGGACACGCAGGAGATTCACAAACAACCCCACCAGGGGAAGATTCAAGATCAGCAGAACGACATTGCCGACATACATGCTGGCGATGAAGCCCCAAAAGAGCTCTGGCTGTTGCTGGATCAGAAGGGGACCTGGGCTCACTCCGTGAATCATCATGGCCGCCATCATCACTGCTGGGACAGGTCCGGAGGGAACCCCCAAGGCGAGCATAGGAACGAACGCGCCACAAACAGCCGCGTTGTTGGCTGATTCCGGTCCGGCCACGCCTTCGATGGCTCCCTGGCCAAAGCGCTCCGGGTGTTTCGAGAGTTTGCGCTCGAGCGCGTAGGAGACGAAAGTTGAAATGATGTGGGCTGAGCCGGGAATAAGTCCGATCAGAAAACCCACCACCGTTCCCCGGCCGATGGGGGCGAACGAGGCGCGCCATTCTTCGCGTGACGGCAGAAGGTCACGCAGCCGAGGTTTCTGGACCTGTGGCGGAGTCTCTTGGCCGGCGGTGGCAAGAATCTCGGCGATGCCGAACAGACCGACTGCGACTGGGACCACGCCGATTCCATCACCGAGCTCTACTATCCCGTACGAGAAACGGAAAAAGCCGCTCATCGGGTCAATGCCGATCATGCCAAAAAATAGTCCCAAGACCGCCATGGCCAGCGATTTGATCATCGAGCCGCTGCCCATATATCCCAGGACCAGCAGCCCCAGAACCAGCAGCGCCGTATACTCCGGCGGGCCAAAGCGCAAGGCGAACCGAGCCAAAGGAGGCGCAAAGAACATGAGGGCGACCACGCTAAGCGTCCCAGCGATGTAGGAACCGAAAGCGGAGATTCCCAAGGCCGGGCCTGCCCGCCCCAGGCGCGTCATCGCATACCCATCCAGGCAGGTGACGACGGAGGCCGCCTCACCGGGAATGCGCATGAGGATCGAGGTCGTGGAGCCTCCGTACATCGCTCCATAGTAGATCCCTGCAAGTAGGACGATGGCCGTTGTGGCGCTGAGGCCGAAGGTGGCCGGGAGCAAAAGACTGATGCCTGCTAGAGGACCCACGCCTGGAAGAACCCCGACCAGCGTGCCAATCAGGCAGCCGACAAAAGCGTAGAGCAGAACCGTCGGCTGGAAAGCGACAGAAAAACCCAAGGCCAGATTTTGCAGAGTTTCCGCCATTAGAACCCTAGTGGACTCAGAGGTAAAGGAACCCGGAGGAAATTATAAAACACCCAGAAGGAGCCCACGGAAAGTCCCACGGCGAGAGACAAAACCAAAGTCAGTCTTAACCTCTCCACAATGCCTAGCAGAAAAAAGAGCAATAGGAACATCGTAGCCTGGTATCCGATTCCCTCAAGGGCCAACGCAGCGAAACCACAGGCGGCCAAAATAGCCAGGGCATGTTTTCCCTCAGTCCATTCTAATGAGCTGAATCTGGCAGAGTCACGGCCTATGAGTGTAATGAGAAGGCTGAGTCCGGCTAAGAGTAAAGCTAAGATAGTCGGCATGTAGCCGGGTCCTGGGTTATGCAAGGTCCCAAGCGGCAGGGTCCGGTTGCTTTCCCAGACTATGAGAAAGGCCACAAGAAAAAGGACAGCTCCGCTGATGCGGTCCAACTTACTCACGAGAGACTTCCTCTAATACAGGGCTAAGACAAAGTAAAGGCTATGGTCTCTTGTATCGTTGGGTTACCCACTCGATCGCCTGCTCCTTGGTGGTGATTTCTCTCTCCAATTGCGCCTCCTCGACTTCTTTGAGGATCTTTTTGAAGATCGGCCCGGGCGCGAACCCCATGGCGATCAGGTCCTGTCCTTTGAGCAGGGGTTGAGGGCGTATCTCCTCCTCCTTCAGCTCAACCATCTTCTGCCGGCAGAAATCATAGTACTGGAGATCGCCGTTTGCGGATAGGGCGTCGATGCGCGTGAGCTCCAAAAGCTCGTGGATTCCTTCTTCGCGCAGAAAACGTTTCAGTGTGCTCAGTCGCATCTTGGGCGCCTGGGTGTGGCGAAGATGGTTTTTAACCAAGTAAGCCACTCTTTCCCACACGGCTCGACTCCGTTTCAGCCGTTTCAGAATCTCTTCAGCCATTTCCGCCCCTCGATCGGTGTGGCCGTAAAAGGTGACGCGGGCTCCCTCGCGGTTGATGCAAATCGGCTTGGCGATGTCGTGCAGGAGACAACCGTAGGCAAGGCTCTCGCTGGGGTTCGCGAGGTGGTCCAAAGCCAAGAGCGTGTGGGTGAAGACATCCCCTTCCGGATGAAAGTCCGGACTCTGCTCCACTCCCTTCATCGCTTCGACCTCAGGCAATATCGCTTTGAGAAGCCCGGACGCGCTCAAGAGCTCAAAGCCTCTCTTGGCTCCTCCCTCCGTCAGGAGGCGGGTGATTTCTTCTCCGATCCGCTCCCAAGAAATCTGCGTGACCGTGGGAGCCTGCTGTTGGATGGCTCTGAACGTATTCTCTTCAATGGTAAAACCGAGACTGGCGGCGAAGCGTATGGCCCGCACCATTCGCAGGCGATCCTCCTGAAATCGCTCGTCGGGGCTTCCTATGGCACGGCTGACCTGACGGTTTAGGTCTTCTCTTCCCCCGACCAGATCGATGAGTCGATCTTCAATCGGGTCATACATCATTCCGTTGATCGTGAAGTCGCGCCGCAAGATATCTTCCTGCAAGCTGGCAAAGCGGACATGACTGGGCCGCCGTCCGTCGAGATAGGGCCCGTCGTAACGGAAAGTCGCGACTTCAAAAGGCTCCCCCTCGAGGATGACCAGGATGACGCCGAACTGTGTCCCCACTGACAGGGTCTGAGGAAAAAGAGTCTGGATTGCTTCCGGCTTCGCGTCGGTGGCGATGTCGAAGTCCTGCGGGGGCTTGCCTAGCAGGTCATCCCGAACGCAGCCTCCCGCGAGATAGGCTTCGTAACCTTCTTCACGCAGGCGTTTGACGATGGAGATCGCTTTTTCCCTCTGGGACATGAGAAACCTCTACGGATCTATTCTCTATGGAAAGGAAAAAGAAAGGGAGACCGGGAAAGTGCTTGCCGTTATTGGATTGGAATCCCCGGCATGGGCACGTACTCTTGGATCTTTCCCCGAAGCTCCTGGAAGGTGAAAGGTTTGACGATGTAATCGTTGCATCCCGCTTCGATACAGGACTTGAGATCCGGTTCTCTGAAAAGCGCAGTCGCCGCTAGGATGGGAATATCCTGCGTGATCGGATTGGAGCGCAGAATCCGGGTGGCCTCCCGCCCATCCATCCCCGGCATCATGATGTCCATAAGAATCAACATCGGCTTTTCCTCCACAGCCTTCTCTACTCCCTCCTGGCCGTGCTTGGCCGGAATGGCTGAAAAGCCCATCAACTCCATCTGCCAGACAAGAAGCTCTCGCATATCCGGGTGATCTTCCACAACAAGGACTTTGTTCATAGGGAGGCCTTAAGATCACGCGGATTATGGCCAAGAGCTGTCTCCATGTCAAGGCTTCTTTTTCAAATTTTTGAATTCCGCCAATTCATTTCCCTGGAGCGATCTCTATATCGGCTCGGTCACTTGCCAATGGATAAGAAATCGACTAGCCTACGACTGGAGGAAAACAATGTTCGGCATCGGCATGCCGGAGCTGATTCTGATTCTGGCGGTCGCGTTAATTGTTCTGGGGCCGAAGAAGCTCCCGGAGATTGCTCGGGCCTTGGGCAAAGGTCTCGCGGAGTTTCGCCGCGCTACCGACGACTTAAAGGACGAGTTTCGCCAGATCGAACACGAGGTCCAAGAAAACTCGGCCAAGGCTACTGTCGATGATGATCCTTCCGTAGCAAAGGGGGCAGACAAGCCTTCGTCCTCCAATCCTACCTCAACCCCCCATACAGCAGAGAGTGAAAAGCAATCAAGGTAGCGGGCAGTCCGACGATGCCCGAATGCCGTTTACGGCCCATCTGGAGGAGCTCCGCTCCTGCCTGATCTGGTCTCTCCTTGCTGTCACGGTGGCCTTTTTCGCCTGCTTCGCCTATTCCGAAAAGATCTTTTCCCTTCTTATGGCCCCGCTGTTGCGGTTTAAGACGCCTGAAGTCGTCTTTATCGGCACGGCAGTGTCGGAGGCCTTCTTTACCAAGATGAAGGTTGCCTTGATTGGCGGGGTCTTCTTTGCGTTCCCGGTGATTCTCCGGCAGGCGTGGCGGTTCGTCGCTCCGGGACTCTACGAGCACGAAAAGCGCTACGCAGGAAAATTTATCTTCTTCGGAACTCTCTTCTTTCTTCTAGGGGCTTGGTTTTGTTATGAGGTGGTCTTCCGGACGGGATACGGCTTTTTGCTTCGACGTTATCAGGCCATCGGGGTCCGTCCCGCTATCAAGATCGCAGAATATCTTTCCTTCTCGTCCAAGCTGCTGCTTGCATTTGGAGTCACTTTCGAACTTCCCATTGTGGCCTACTTCCTGGCGCGAGTTGGCCTAATCGACCATCGCTTCCTGATCCATCATTTTCGCTACGCTGTTGTTTTCATCCTGGTTCTGGCGGCTATTCTCACGCCGCCGGACATTATCTCTCACGTGCTTCTTACCCTACCTCTGCTCTTGCTTTATGGGGTAAGTATCGGTGTGGCGTATCTCGCCCGTCGGAAAGATATTGAACGTTAGACCGTGGAGCGGTCACGTGGGCCTATTTGTTTTCGTTGGAGTTAGGTGTAGGCGTGTTATCGTCGTTGACAAAGACCGCTGCGGAGAAGACTGTGGTCCACAGGCCGTCCTTGTTGCCGATGGCAGACTGGGTAATGTTGGAGGTGCGGACAATTTTTTCCGACATTTTGAAAAGCTGTTCGCGCTCGTCCCAGGCAGTGTCAGGATTGAATTCGATGCCTAAGGTTGTCGCGAGCATGCTGGCCGCCAGATCCTCGGCGTATTCTCCAGCTTTCTCGTCGGTCTCGCCAAAGGAGTGATGCTCGGAGAGATAACCGTACTGGTTCTCGTCAGAAGGAATTGCCACGCCGACCGAAGCGGCCACCAGCCGGTTCGGCTCATTGGTGCTCTCACGATCATAGACGCAAAAAACGATCTCGCCCGGGCGCAACAGCTTCACGCCCTCTTCCTTGGATATCCGTTTGCAGCCCGGGGGATAGATGCTCGAGACCAGAACCAAGTTGCAGTAGGCCAATCCGGCAGCTCGCAGGGCCAACTCAAAGGAAGCAAGCTTCTCTTTATGGACGCCTACTCCTTTTGTGAAGAATACTTTTCTAGGAACCACTTCTCGGTCGTGTATAACATGAAAGGAATGGGGTGACAAGAAAAATTTTAAAAAGTGTTGTAGCAAAATAGCTATGTCAGGGGTTAACGGCAACGTGATTATGTCAGGGTATGGAAACTATAATCCTGACGATGAAGGAACAGAAGCGAGTAGAAGTTATCCATAGGGTCTTTAGGAGAGAGCTGACGGTGGCAGAGGCGGCATTGGTGCTTGGGGTTTCAGAGCGGCACAGTTGACGGAGAAGCTTAAGGAGGAAGGGATCAAGCTATCGCGGGAGAAGGTACGCCAGATTCTGCGCTCTGGTGGAATCGCATCACCTTGTAAGAGACGCCCTCCCAAACATCGAGCTCGTAGGGAGAGAAGAGAAGCTGAGGGGATGATGTTGCAAGTGGACGGCTCTCCCATGACTGGTTGGGGGTAAGAGGGCCCTATCGGAGCTTGATCGGGGCCGTCGATGACGCCACCTCCAAGGTGCCCAAGGCCTTCTTTGAGCAAAAAGAGACTAGCTGGGCCTACTTCCATCTTTTCTCAGACATCTTCAAGCGAAAAGGGCTCCCTCAGTCAGTGTATCCTGACTGCCACTCGATCTTTTGGACCGATCGGGAACCGAGCATCGAGGAGCAACTCAAAGGCAAACGTCCCAGGACTCAAGTGGGCAGGGCTTTAGAGGAACTAGGCATTACGCTTATCCCTGCGGGCTCACCCCAGGCCGAAGGAGGCATCGAGAGAGTGTGGGGGACTTTTCAGGACCGGTGGGCCTATATCGAACGAACGGCAGACGGGAGGCGTCCAGCGACGGACCCCAAACCACTCATCCGGTTCAACTCTATGAACTACCGCCCTGACATTTTCTCGTTGCTGTTAACCTGACAGATTGACGTTGCTGCGGCAGATCCTTAAAACCACATCCCGCTAGGACAACTATATTTGACTTCCGGTAAGAAACCGTGGGAGATTACTGGCGAGGAAAAAATTTCATGCCCGTTCATGCGCTCGCAGACATCACCGTCATTGATTGCTCCACGTTTGTCACCGGCCCCTATGCCGCGGCGCTGCTGGGCGATCTCGGCGCGCGCGTGATCAAGATCGAATCGCCTCCGGACGGAGACCCGTATCGCTATTTCGCCCCGGATCCTTTTTTCAGTCCGAACTTCGCCCACCTGAACCGAAACAAGGAAAGCCTCGTTCTCGATCTGAAGACGGAGAAGGGGACAGAGATCTGCATCGATCTGATTAAGAAGGCCGATGTCTTTGTGGAAAATTTTCGGCCCGGCACCGCGGAGCGTCTGGGCCTGGGTTACAAGGCGCTGCGGGCGATAAACCGCAGACTGGTCTATTGCTCCATCTCCGCATTCGGCCAGACCGGACCTTACGCGGATAAGCCCGGGTTTGATACGTTGGGCCAGGCGATGAGCGGGTTACTGAGCGTGCTGACAGACCTCGATGCGCCTCAGGTTATGGGAATAGCCCTTTCGGATTACACGACGGGTCTCTCAGCGGGTTATGGCATTTTGGGAGCGCTGCTGGCGCGCCAGAAAACAAGGCAGGGCTCAAAGCTTGAGACATCCTTGCTGCAGGCCACTTTGTCTTCTATCGGAGAAACGGCCGCGGGCTATCTGAGAACCGGTCAGATTCCCGACCGTCTCGCTCGGATCAAGAACGCCCACGCGTTTGCTTTTCTGGCAAAAGACAAGCTACCGTTGGTTGTTCATTGCTCTGTGCCGGAGAAGTTCTGGAACGCTTTCTTGAAGGCTGTGAATCGCGCCGACCTCGCGGAGGATCAGAGATTCAAGACAAGAGATAGTCGAAGAAAAAATTACGCTGCGCTCGAAAAGGAGCTTGCGGGAACCTTCGCAACCCGGACGAGAAACGAGTGGCTCAAAAAATTGGAGGACAACGACGTCCCCGCAGCTCCGCTCTACAACTTGGCCGAGGTGTTGAGCGATCCCCAGGTGGAACATCTGGGCCTGGTTGAAGAGATCGAGCATCCCAAAGCAGGCAAGCTGAAATTTGTCGGGCCGCCAGTGAGCTTTACGAATCTGTCGACGGAAAAGGCCAAGCCGCCGCCTCTACTGGGGGAACATACCACGGCGATTCTGAACGAACTGGGTTACAGCGGCGTGGCCATAAAAAAGCTTGAAGGCCAGAGCATCGTTAAAGTTGCCCGCCATTGAGGGGAAGATAGCATGATTCATGACATTGAAATCAATTCAGCGGCCCATTATCCGGCGGCCGGCGTGATCGAGCTGGTCGAGCTGGCGGAGAAAGTCGGTTTTGGCGCCTTTTGGAAAGGGGAATCGAACAGCACCGATCCGGTGGTTCTTCTCTCCGCGGCCGCGAGCCGAACCAAGACCATCAAACTCGGGACGGCGATCTACCATATCTATGGCCGCAGTCCGGTGACGCTGGGAATTCAATCGGCTACGCTGCAGGATCTTTCCGGCGGCCGGCTTCTCCTCGGTCTTGGCGTGGCGAACAAGAGTATCGCCGGGTGGCACGGTGGCGTTTTTGACCGTCCGCTCAGGCGCGCCCGGGAATATATCGAGATCGTCCGCAAGGTCGCCGCGGGAGAGCGAGTCGAATACGAGGGAGAGATCTACCAGACGGGCAAGCGCTTCCAGCTTTCGTGGAAGCCCAGCCATCCAAAATTTCCCGTCTATCTGGCGGGCTTGGGACCGCAGATGACGAAGCTCGTAGGAAAAATCGCCGACGGCGTCTTCATCAATATGGCGACGCCG
>Ga0099828_10003132_pt1 | contig 11541 bp, 6 predicted proteins | sample CZO8metaG_2_FD_79338 | JGI IMG/M metagenome (GOLD analysis project Ga0099828, IMG submission 79338) | Vadose zone soil microbial communities from the Eel River Critical Zone Observatory, Northern California, USA - CZOApr15con2H1.8 metaG | ecosystem: Environmental > Terrestrial > Soil > Vadose...
GCACACAAACGAGAAATGATTGTGCTTCTTCCAAAGCAAGCACCTTTTTATTGAGCTTCCACGTGGAATACTGATCCACGGAAGATATTTCACCGTATAGTTAAAATGAGCGAGAAATGCTTGCTCTCAATCACCACACAGAAAGGAGGATTTTCGACGTCAGCAGAAGAAAACACTACGGACTTGTGGAATATCTAGACTCAATGGCAAGCATACGAAGGGAGAAACGTATGAAAGTTAAGAACAGAAGATTTAGTGGCTGGCGACTCCTGGCGGTGGCGTTGGCCGTGTCCAGCTTTTTGCTCCTGGCTCCACTAGCCTCGGCATCGGCGCATAGTGACACCGATAGTTTCAAGTACCTGGTTGGTAGCGGGCTTCTCTGTAAAGGAGGCCCAACTGCTTGTCCTGACGTGTCGAGGGCACACAATGGCGACACTATCGCAATTTCCGGTCGAGGAACATTCAGTCTTCACCCACGGTCAGTAACCGGAGGAGGTACCTACGAGACTTCCAATGCTGATAACGTTTTGGGCAAGGAGGGGACGTGGACTGCACTGAAACTCATCAGCTTCGTCTCATTTGGGACTTCGCCTCCTTTCCCTCACCGATTTATCGGTGGCCTTGCTTTGCTGCGTATTCACCTCACACCAGAAGATGGAGGACCGGGATTTGATGCCGTGTTACGGATTACGTGCCTTATTGGTTCTCCGCCGCCAGGTGCCAATGAAGGGATAAGACTTCGGGTTCCAGAAGTCATCAACTTTAACCAGGAAGTCAGCGGAAATACCTTGTTCATCCGAGAGTCAGAGTAGTCGGATTTTGCTCGTTTTTGGCCCAAAAAGAGTATATTGTGCCAGATAAGCTCTGTAGCGCCTTCTACATGGGGGATGAGGGACTCGGTGGCGTGATGCTGCCGAGTTCTTGTTGGTTTTGGTACTTGCAGGCATGCTTGAGAACACTTATGGGAGTAGTACGAAGCGCACAGCTTGCAGGGATAAACTCAACTATGCCATAATTCCATCGTATGAGGTGAAGACAATGACAGGTGATCTTCAGTCTGAAGAGTGGATTCGGGCAGCTCTGCTATGCCCATCGTGTCACTTTGAGCCACCAAGATTGGGATATCGTCCACTCGTTCTGTCGTGACGTTCAGCTGTTCTCTCATGCAGACGGCTTACTGCATTTTCAAAATCTTGTCATGATTTGACCGAACCATGAGTAATATTGCTTTCGCCAGATTTGCGCTTTCAAGGTTGGCACCAAGAAGCTGAGTTCCGCTGAGATTAGCCTCAAAGAGATTGGCTCCGCTCAGATCCGCTCCACTCAGATCAGCTTTGCTCAGATCAGCTTTGCTCAGGTCGGTCCTTTTCAGAATAGCATTCTTGAGCGTAGCTTCTTTAAGGAAGGCTCCAGCCATCGTTGCTCTGCTGAGATTGGCTTCGTTCAGATTCGCTTCTTGGAGATTGGTTCTCCCAAAACTGGTATAACTGAGATTGGCTTTACTCAGGTCACTTTTCCAGAGATTCGTCCAATCGAGTTTTGTGTTCATAAAATTGACTTCGCTGAGGTTAGCCCATTGGAGTTCATCAGTGATTCTGTCGAGATCACCTATGAAATCAAAATGCTGTTCTCTCCACTCATTCCATGCTTTTACCCCTTGTTTTAGTATGTTGAGATGCTCTTGATTTGCCATTGGATTCCCTCCTTCGTTGTCTCACCCCCTTGAATGAACGTGCCTCAAGATCAAAAAGTGTGCCCTGTTTGCCTGAGACGCTCAGCGAGCGCGGTGTAGCGTTGTCGGTCCAGCATGCGTTTGACAGCAAACCCAATGGACTTGGACGGACCAACGAGGATCGCGAGTTGCTTCGCCCTGGTCAGACCCGTGTAGAGCAGATTCCGGCTCAAAAGCAAGTAATGCTGCATAAAAAGCGGCAGAATCACCACTGGATACTCGCTTCCCTGGCTCTTGTGAATAGTGACCGCCCACGCCAGCGAAAGCTCGGAGAGATTCGCGTAGTCATAGCTGACAGTTCGTTCGTCGGCAAACTGGACCACCACCTCTTGCTCTTCCAGGTCGATGCTGGCCACGGTGCCAACATCTCCATTGAATACCTCGCGCTGGTAGTCGTTGACCTGCTGGATCACCCGGTCACCCACGCGAAGGACACTTCCTCCACGAGACAGTTCCATTTTGCCCGGTTTGGCCGGGTTGAGTACCTGCTGGAGCATGACGTTGAGTTGCCGTGTGCCGATCTCGCCGCGCGTCGCCGGGCAGAGCACCTGCACCTGTTGCACCGGGTTGATCCCGTGTTTCGGCAGAAACTCGCTGACCAGATGACGAATACCCTCCGCACCAAGCTCTGGTTCAGGCGCTTCTAGCCAGAGACAGTCGGACTCCGCAAACTTGGTGGTCGGAGTAAGCTGTGGATACTGCCCGGCATTGATGCGATGAGCATTCGTGATAATCTGGCTGGTCGCCGCTTGCCGAAAAATCTCGGTAAGCCGCACCACCGGGATCTGCTCTGAAGCGATCAGGTCACGCAAGACCATGCCGGGCCCCACACTGGGGAGTTGATCGATGTCTCCCACCAACAACACTTGTGCGGTCTTGGGGATCGCTTTCAACAGCGAGTGGGAAAGAAACAGGTCCATCATGGAGGTCTCATCGATCACGAAAGCGTCAGCCTCTAGTGGATTCTCCTCATCATGGCGGAAGCGCATGCTACCAGGATCGAAGGCGAGCATCCGATGGATGGTTTTGGCCTCCACCCCGGTCAGTTCCGCCAGGCGCTGGGCCGCGCGACCGGTTGGAGCGGCCAACAGGATGGATTTGCCCATGGCGCGCCACAAGGCAACGATCGCGCGGGTAGTAAATGTTTTGCCCGTCCCAGGACCTCCCGTGAGGATCATGAGACGAGAAGACGCTGCCAGCTCGACGGCTCGGCGCTGTTGTACCGAAAGATTGATGCCTTTTTTCTGTGTATAGCCGTCGAGCCAACGGCCCACGCGAGGAAGATCCACCTCGACTGGTGCGCTGGCAAAGGGAGCCAGTCGCCTGGCCAGGGCCACCTCGGTATGGTAGAATGCTGGCGCGTAGCAGGTGTGCTGGTTGGCCAGGTCTCCATAGCCTTGCTCGACCATGAGCTGTTGTGCTTTGGCCATCGCTTCAATGAGCGCCTCAATGCGCGTCGGGTCAACGGGCGCCTCTGGCAGGGCCAGACGTGTGGTGGCGTGCTCAACCAGTTTTTGCGCGGGCAGAAAGCAGTGTCCCTCTTCGCCAGCCTGACTGAGCACATAGAGCAGGCCAGCCTGGTAACGAAAGTCGGAGTCAGGAGCCATGCCCATCTTGCGGGCAATCGTGTCCGCAGTAATGAACCCGATGCCATAAATATCCGTCGCAAGCTGGTAGGGATTCTTCGAGACGATCTCAATGGCCCGGTCCCCATAGGTTTTGTAGATTTTGACGGCATAGGTGGTCGAGACATCGTGGCTGCTCAGGAAGAGCATGACCTCTTTGATCGCCTGCTGCTGAGCCCAGGCGCGTTCAATCATGGCCACACGCCGTTCACCAATGCCGGGCACTTCCACGAGCCGGGAGCAGGACTGTTCAATGATCGAGAGCGTGTCCAACCCGAAGTGCGCCACGATGCGTTTGGCCGTCACCGGGCCGATGCCTTTGATGAGCCCGCTGCCCAGGTACTTCTCCAGGCCGGTAAGCGTGGCAGGCCTGGTCTCTTGCGCTGACACCACCTGGAACTGCTGGCCATATTTGGCATGTTCCTGCCAGTACCCGCTGAGACGCAGGGTTTGTCCGGCGTGAATGTCAGGAAAGCGGCCCACAATAGTCACCAGATCGCGTGTGGAAGGCACCTTGAACCGGGCAACGGTGTATCCGGAATCTTCCGCATGGTAGGTCACACGCTCCACAATCCCCTGCATGTGCTCCACCGCAGGGTGAGATGGACGGGTTCCTCCCCCATCCGGTGTATCAGATGACGATGCCACTGCTGCCCCCTTCTTCGTTTTTGAGCAGTATATCAGTCGCGCCATTGGTTGCCAAGATGAAACGCACGGCATGACGCTTTCATCAAGCCGGGCCAACGCATGAAACGAGCAAAGAAAGGATTGTTGTCGCTTCAGCATTCAGCATCATGGCATGGTGGAGGGAGCATGGGTAGCCATTGCCTCACTTCATTTGCCTTACTCTGCCTGATTTTCTCACCTATCTCCAAGCTTGCCTGCCCTTGGGGTAGCGTCTCAGTATGGTTGCTTTGGGCGGCTGTAACACAAGACCAGAGAAGGCGGCTGCCGCTCGTTCCAATCTGACTCCCTGAGTTCCTTCCAAAGCTTCATACGTGCAGGTTCAACTCATTCGGAAAGCACTCCTCATTCTTCCCCAGTCTTCGCCTGCTCAGGTTGGGCCTCCTCAATCCGGGCTGCTTCCTCATGCTGCCCCATTGCGTGAAGCAGGGCGATGAGGCGATTGCGTGTCTCCGTTGTTTTAGGATGGCATGCTCCAAGCGCCTGCTCATACGCCGCCAACGCACGGGTGTACCAAGTCCTGGCCTCCTCGCTATTGCCCTGAGTCTCCCGAAGCCGTGCGAGGCCGTGCATGGTCTCAGCCGTTTCAGGATGCTGAGATCCCAAGGCTTGTTCGCGGATGCACAGGACGCGTTGATAAAGCGGCTCCGCCTCCTCATACTTCTCCTGCTCGTAGGAGAGATTCGCCAGGCTATTGAGCGGATAGGCCACCATGAAATGCGTCTCGCCCAATTGCTGCTCCAAGATGTGCAAGGCGCGCAGGTAGAGCGGCTCCGCCTCTGTGTACTTCCCCTGCGCTTGGTAGAGTTCCGCCAGGCTGTCGAGGCTTTGAGCCATGTCGGGATGGGTGGCTGCCAACTGCTGCTCCCAGATCGCCAGGGCGCGCTGGTACAATGGCTCCGCTTCTCCATACTTCCCCTGACCATGGTAGAGTTTCCCCAGGTTGTTGAGGCTGAGTGCCGTGTCGGGATGGGCGGTTCCCAACTGTTGCTCGCAGATCGCCAAGGCACGCTGGTACAATGGCTCCGCTTCCGTGTACTGCGTTCGTTCATACAGGTAAAAGGCCGTTTGATTGAGCAGGTGTGCGGCGGCGGGCGTTGCGAGCGGTATTTGTTCAATCAAGCCGACACAGACGAGCGCGTGAGACAAGAGGCGCTCGCACTGTAGCCAGGTTTTATGTTCAACTTCTGGAAACGCTGCATTAACCGCAAGCATCGCACGCTCTGCCCAGGTGCGCTTGGTCGCCTCCTCCAGTTCGTCCTTGAGCACGGCCTGCACCAGTCGGTGAATCGAGAGCACTTTCGCCTGTGAGTCGCGCCGCAGAAGCGAATAGGCGCGCAGTGCCTCAATCGCCTGATTGAGCAGAAAGGCATCCGAGGCCAGTGGCTCAAGGATGGGACCAAGAAACGATGCACCCGCTGTCACGATCTCTTCCGCAATGGCATCAGGAGAGAGAAAGGCCAACATCCGCAGCAACTCGGCGGCAGCAGGGTTCTTCTCCCGCACCTTTTGAAAGGAGAGCGACCAGGTGGTGGCGACAGGAGCCGGATGATCGGCAACCAGCCCTCTGCGCTGCCGCAACAGGTCAGCCCGATGCTGCTGATAGATGTGCCAGTACCCAGTCAAGTCCGTCCCAGTCTCTTCCAGGTAGGCCCCCGCCTGGTCGAGGGCCAGCGGCAGTCCTCCCAGTTCCTGAGAGATCTGCAATGCCAATTCCTGCTCTTGGTGAGAGGCTTGCGAAAGCGCTGCATCAGGAGCGATGAGCCCGGCTCTGCGGAGCAAGAATAACGCTCCTTGTTCAGGGAGCAGGGTCTCGATTTCCAGGCGGTGGGCCAGCCGTCCGGTCGCGGCGGCTCGCGTTGTCAACAGCAGATGCCCGCCGAACGCAGATGGCAGGAAGTCCGCAAGCAGAGCCAGCTCGTCGGCATTATCGAGAATCAGCAACCACTTGCTATGGGCCTGTAACCAGGTCTTGACGGCCTGTACCGCGAGATCCTGCTCTTTCGCCTTGCGCTCCGGCAGCCGCAAGAGGGAGGCGAGGGTAACGTAAGAAGAGACTAACTCCTCTCTGTTCTCGGCGCGTGCCCACAAGACCGCCTGATAGTTCTGGTGAAAGCGATAGGCATATTCCAGAGCGAGCTGGGTCTTGCCGACGCCGCCCAGGCCACTGATGGCCTGGGGCTGCGAGAGAGCGGTTGCCTGGCCTGCTTGCAGGAAGTGGCGCAGGTGTGAGAGCTTATCATCACGTCCCAGGAAGAAGGGATTGCGCGGGTAGGGAATATTCCAGACCGGCGGCAGCGCTGCACGAGGAGCACTGGCTGCCAGCAGTGGCAACTCCTCAACGGCACGACGGATGCCAGCTGCCATATCGGCAAGTGCCGTCTCTTCGTCCGGCCAGGTTGAGAGCGGTTTGGCATCAGTGGGTAAGGCGTGCAAGTGTGCAAACGGCGCGTGTGTCCAGTCTGCCTGGCGCACCAGAATGGGGACGACCAGCGCTTCGCCCGCCTCCTGCCGCTCCAGTGCGCGTTTCATCTCGATCCCATAGCAATAGTCAGAGGCGAAGAAGTCCGCGCTCACCAGCAGCAGGATGACCGAGGAGGTCTCCAGGTGCGTGTCAATGATGCTAGCCCAGTTGGTGCCGGGGGCAATGAGCCGATCATGCCACAACGTGATGAGTCCTTGCCGTATAAGCAGGCTCAGGTGCGTCTCCAATTTGCGAAGCCACCTTTCGTCCTCATGGGCATAGGAACAGAACACCTCAACGGACATGGATGCTGCCGCCATATCTACACCTCCTCTTCTGATCGTACACTGCACATCAACCTCTCAAGTATAGCATAAGATGAGTATCGTGTTCAGGAAACAACTGGTGAGGTATTCCCGTTTGTTTCCTTATTGCATAGTCAACGGGAATCAGCTATACTCAAGCCACATACACTGGCACTCCACTCGCACGGTATGTGTAGAAACACACTGAAGGGCACCGAGGATGGCCGAGGAACCAGCGCAGCAGGAGCAACCGCGCCACGATTTCTTCATCAGTTACACCGGCAAAGACCGTGCCTGGGCTGAATGGATTGCTATGCAACTGGAAGAAACAGGCTACCACACCATCATCCAGGCCGGAAGTCCCAGATCTGGATGATGCCGCCAAACCCCGCCACGGTTTCTTTTCCGACAGGCAGGAACCTCTCTCGACGAGAAAGAAGAAAAATGGAAGATGGAAGAGCACAGCCAACTGTTTGATATCTGCATCGTGTGCGCTTTAGTTGAGGAAGCCAATGCCGTCGTTCACGAATTTTCGGATCGATGCGAGAACATCCAGTTTCAACAAGACTTTAGTAAAAAGACTGGGTATGTGTATCAACACACGACACTCAAGAATAGCAGAGGAGAGTCACTGACGGTTCTGGTCATCGGGATGCCTTTTACTGGGCCAATTGAAACGGTGCTCAGCGTCCGGGCGCTTCTGGAGGAATTTCACCCACGCTTTGTTGCCATGACCGGTATCTGCGCGGGCTATCGCGAAAAGGTTGCCCTCGGCGATCTAGTCGCTGTTTCCTACTCGTTTCATCATGACGAAGGTAAAGTGGAGCCGGGAGAGCAGGGCCAGGACATCCTGCGGCCCGAATGGAGAACGCATGGTCCGACCAGGCGCATCGTCCAATATCTGCAAGCGTTTACCGCCTGGGAACCTCCGCTGGCCGAAATGAAACAACGCCTCTTGGGGCGCGAACTTCAGCCCGCAGAACGTCCCAAATGCCTCATTGCTCCCATCGCCTCCAGCATGGCAGTGCAGGGGAATAATCCGTTTCCTCGGCTACTGGAGCACAACCGCAAAGCGGTGTTTCTCGATCAGGAAGTCGCGGCATTCTATCAAACACTGCATGAGTCCCCCAACCTCTGCTTCCTGGCAGTCAAAGGCATCTGTGATTATGCTGATATGCGCAAAGACGATACCTATCACGAGTACGCTGCCCGCGCCTCTGCTGTCTATCTGCTCTCCTTCATTCAGGAATATATGAACAATGAAACCATGCCAAGAGAGGATACCCACCAAAGCCGAACAGGCCCTCCCGCTGTCTGGATGCTCCCCTATGCTCGCAATCCTTTCTTTATCGGGCACGAAGACCTGCTCTTGCAGCTTGCCACAACCCTGCACACAGGCGAGCCAACAGCACTCTCGCAGCCCCAGGCTATCAGTGGATTAGGCGGCATCGGCAAGACCCAACTGGCCCTGGAATACGCCTATCGCCACCGGCAGGACTATCAGGCAGTCCTGTGGGCACTGGCAGATACCCACGAAGCCCTCACCTCGTCGTACCTCTCCATTGCCACGTTGCTCAACTTGCCTGAGAAGCACGAGCTGGAGAGCGACCGTGTGATTGCCGCTGTCAAGGATTGGTTGCGCACCTCCACAGGTTGGTTGCTCATCCTGGACAATGCCGATGACCTGACGCTGGCCCGCGACTTCCTGCCACCCAGTTTAGGCGGTCATGTGCTGCTGACCACTCGCGCCCAGGCAACGGGTCGCTTCGCCCGCCGCCTGGAAGTTGATATTCTACCGACTGAGTTGGGCGCACTCTTCCTGCTGCGTCGTGCTGGTAGGCTTTCTCCTGATGCTTCATTGGAGGCAGCTTCACCCTCTGATATCTCTATTGCGAAGGAGATCACCGAAGAACTGGGAGGGCTGCCGCTGGCTCTTGACCAGGCGGGAGCATATCTGGAGGAAACAGGATGCAGTTTGGCCGACTATCAACATCTCTTCCAGGGCCGCCGCGCCGACCTGCTGGCCGAGCGTCGTGGGTTAATCAACGATCACCCGATGCCCGTGGCTACCACCTGGTCTCTTTCGTTCCAGCGTGTTGAGAGTGCTAACCCTGCCGCTGCCGATCTCTTACGCCTGTGTGCATTTCTTGCTCCTGATGCTATCCCCGAAACTATCATCACCGAAGGCGCTGAGCATCTTGGCCAGCAGCTTGCTTCTGTTGGTACAGACCCTTACCTGCTGAATCAAACCATTGAGGTGTTGCGTGCGTACTCCCTGGTACGCCGAGAGGTCAGCAGTGATGGAGGCACCTTGCTTTCGGTGCATCGGCTGGTACAGGCGGTACTCAAAGACCAGATGGATGAGCAGAGCAGGCAGCAGTGGGCAGAGCGAACCGTGCGTGCCGTAGATGCGGCCCTGCCTGAAGTGGAGCATGGAAGCTGGCCGCAATGGGAACGACTCCTGGCACATGCGCTAGCCTGTCACGAACTGATTGAACACCAGGGCGTTCATGGCCTCCAGGCAGCTCATCTGCTTCATCGAACTGGTGCTTACCTGCTCGAACGCGCCCGTTCGAGAGAAGCGGAGCCATTGTTGCAACAGGCACTCGCTATGAGAGAGCACGATCTTGGCCTTGAACATCCAGAGACAGCAGGGACAATAGACCGACTGGCGCGATGCTTTGAGAACCAGGGGAGGTACACCCAGGCCGAACCATTGTTGGTGCGCGCCCTCGCCATCCGAGAGCAGCAGTTGGGACCTCTGCATCCTCACACGGCCACCAGCCTCAACAATCTGGCCGAACTCTACCGTGTGCAGGGCAAGTACGAGCTGGCCGAGCCGTTGTTGATGCGCGCCCTCTCGATCTACGAGCAGATATTGGGGCCCCTGCACCCTGACACAGCTACCAGTCTCAACAATCTGGCCACACTTTATCGTGCGCAAGGCAAGTATGCCGAGGTTGAGCCATTGTTGGTGCGCGCCCTCGCCATCCGAGAGCAGCAGTTGGGACCCCTACATCCTCACACGGCTCAAAGCCTCAACAATCTGGCCGCATTCTACGACACGCAAGGCAAGTATGAGCAAGCTGAGCCGTTGTACCTGCGAACGCTCGCGATCTGGGAGCAGCAGTTGGGGCCTCTGCATCCCCACACGGCCACCAGCCTCAACAATCTGGCCGCGCTCTATTGTGCGCAAGGCAAGTACGAGCTGGCCGAGCCATTGTGCCAGCGTGCCCTGGTGATCAGAGAGCAGCAGTTGGGGCCTCTGCACCCTGACACCGCCCAAAGCCTCAGCAACCTGGCCGCACTCTACCGTGTACAAGACAAGTATGCCGATGCTGAGCCGTTGTTGGTGCGCTCCCTTTCGATCTGTGAGCAACAGTTGGGACCACTGCATCCCCACACGGCCACCAACCTCAACAACCTGGCTGCACTCTATCAGGACCAGAGCAGATATGAGCTGGCCGAGTCGCTGTATGTGCGCGCCCTCGCGATCTGCGAGCGGCAGTTGGGGCCTTTGCACCCCGACACGGCCCAAGGCCTCAACAACCTGGCAGGTATCTACAGAGCGCAAGGAAAGGACGAGCTAGCCGAGCCGTTGTATGTGCGCGCCCTCGCGATCTATGAGCAGCAGTTGGGGCCTCTACATCCCGACACGGCCACCAGCCTCAACAACCTGGCCGCACTCCACCATGCGCAAGGCAAGTATGAGCAGGTCGAGCAGTTGTTAGTGCGCGCCCTGGCCATCCGAGAGCAGCAGTTAGGGCCTCTGCATCCCGACACGGCTCTGAGTTTATCCTGGCTAGCATTCCTTTATCAACAGCAACAGAAGTATGACGAAGCTGAACCACTGTATCGGCGTGCGCTCTCGATCTATGAGCAGCAGTTAGGTCCACAGCACCCTCACACCCTGGCGATACGAAGAAACTATGCCTTACTCCTGGAACAAATGGGACGAAATGAAGCAGAGGAGGCCCAATAGATGACAGATACCCGCACTCCCATCAGCATCTTTTGTTCCTTTGCTCTTGAGGATGAGCCGCTGCTCCTGAAACTGGAGACTCACCTGAGTCTCCTCAAGCGCCAGGAGTACATCATCATCTGGCACAAGCGCCAGATCGTCGCTGGTACGGACTGGACACATGAGATTGATGTGCATCTGAACAGCGCCTCGGTGATTCTCCTGCTCATCAGTGCTGACTTCCTAGCCTCTGACTATTGCTATGGCGTTGAGATGCAGCGTGCCCTACAGCGACACCAGGCTCATCAGGCGCGAGTGATTCCCATTCTGCTGCGACCGGTGGATTGGCACGATGCTCCCTTCGCCCACCTACAACCCTTGCCCACCAACGCTAAACCAATCACCACTTGGAGTAACCAGGATAAAGCCTTCGCTGATGTGGCAACAGGTCTTCGCCGCGCCATTGAGGATCTGTCCCAGCTGTCAGCGAATACTCCTCGTGCTGCCTTGCCCCTTGTATGGAACATTCCCTACCCGCGCAATCCCTTCTTCACTGGACGGGACGAACTGCTCACGAAACTATCCACAGCACTCAACGCAAACCAGGCAGCTGCCCTTTCGCAACCGCAGGCCATCAGTGGACTGGGAGGGATTGGCAAGACGCAGATCGCCGTTGAATATGCCTACCAGCATCACCAGGATTACCAGGTGGTGCTCTGGACACTGGCTGATACGCATGAGTCTCTTGTCTCAGGCTATGTCACCATCGC
>Ga0099828_10003133_pt1 | contig 11540 bp, 11 predicted proteins | sample CZO8metaG_2_FD_79338 | JGI IMG/M metagenome (GOLD analysis project Ga0099828, IMG submission 79338) | Vadose zone soil microbial communities from the Eel River Critical Zone Observatory, Northern California, USA - CZOApr15con2H1.8 metaG | ecosystem: Environmental > Terrestrial > Soil > Vadose...
ACTTTCTCAACGCCGCATGGCGGTGGTGGTCCGGGGTCAGGGCCGGTGGCAATCAAGAACGCGTTGGAGCCGTTTCTGCCGCGGCCGGTGGTGGTTACCAAGGCGGACGGTACCCTGGGCTTCGATTACAACCGTCCGGAGTCGGTGGGGCGGGTGCGCGCTTTCTACGGAAACTTCGGCATGTTTGTTCGCGCTCTGGCCTACATTCAGGCGAATGGGCCCGACGGACTGCGGCAGACGACCGAAGACGCGGTGCTGAACGCCAACTACATCCGCAAGGGACTGGAGGGGACATACGACCTGCCTTACTCCACGCCCACGATGCACGAAGTCGTCTTCAGCGACAAGTTGCAGGCGAAGAAGGGAGTGCGGACCATGGACATCGCCAAGCGGCTGATTGACTATGGATTCCATCCTTACACGACGGCGTTTCCGCTGATTGTGCCGGGTGCGCTGATGATTGAGCCGACGGAAAGCGAGTCCAAGGAAGAGATGGACTTGTTCGTCGAGGCGATGAAATCGATTGCGGAAGAGGTGGAGGAAGATCCGCAGATGGTGCTTGATGCGCCGCATTCTACGCGGGTTTCGCGGTTGGATGAGACGGCGGCGGCGCGGAAGCCTGTCCTGCGGTGGAAGCCTACTGCCTGATTGCTGATCCTCGACGTTATTTCTAAGAACAGCGGGCTGCGCCCGCCGGACAGCCGAGGGCGGCTGTCCCCACATAAGCCTCACAGCCCTTTGCCGCGCGGTTGAGCGTTTGTTGATTCTGATTGTTGTTTGAAAATCGCTCGCGCGCGAGGCTCGATTTTGCAGTCGCGGGTTCTCAATCAACAATCAGGAAATCAACAATCAACAATGACTTTCCCGCAGCCTACTTCGGCGTGATGTCCACAGTGGCGCGCGTGTTCTCCCAGTCGATGCGCAGGGCGCAGCCGTTGCTTGAGTTGTCGTAGGCGATGGTGAAGTTCTCGACGGGCGATGGCAGCTTGGAAACCCTCATGTCGACGCGGGCGAGTTCGTCGCTCTCGTACTTGTAGGGGATGCCCCACTCAGCGGTTTTCTTGTTGATGATGAGGGTCCACTTGTCGGCGTTGGGCACGGTGAAAAGCGTGTAGCTGCCAGCGGGGATGGCTTTGCCGCCAACCACGACATCGGCGCTGGTCACGAAGGTCGTGGCTTCGTTGGCCCCGGTCCGCCAGACTTCGCCGTAGGGCACGAGGCCGCCGTAGATCTTGCGTCCTTTCACGCGCGGGCTGGAGTAGTCAGTCTTGATGGTCTTGCCACCGCCCACATCGCACGACGCGGAGGCTGCGGGGCTGGGGCGGTTGCCTTGGGCGGAAGCAAGCAGGGTTAGAGCGAAGATCGCGCAAGTGAATAGGGCCAGTCTCTTTTGCATGGTTTCTCCTTTGACGGTTTGCAGGGCTAAGGGCTTTTGACGTGTCAGCGAGGAATATGTCAGCAGAACGTAGCCATTATGCTCCTCATGCACCGGCGGTTACAATCGCTCTATGCCGGTATTCGATGAGAAGCAGGAAGAGTTGGAGCATTACGAGACGATGATGGGCGTGCCCCGCGGGCGGCTCGCCGTTACTATGGACACGATTACCGACGCCATGGCGCTGGTCGGCCAGCACGGGGTTTACTGCCAGAGCCAGCGCTGGCCGGGCAAGCCGGTGATGGACATCCAGATCATCATGAAGAGCCTGACTGACGCGAAGGAGTTGATTCAGAGCGTGATGGAGGAACTGAAGAAGAGTTGAGCTACTCCTCCTTTCAATTCCCAACGGCACTCTCATAGTCCTGTCATCCTCAGTGGAGTGGATGCGTACTGCGCTGCCGGCATGAATCCTTCCCGGTCCCTACCCGGGATATTCTCGTCGGCTGCTGGGAATGAGGAGCCATCACTAGCCATCAGAGCTGCAGGGTTGCAGGGATCCTTCGACTCCGCCAGTGCTTCGCATTCGCGAAGCACCGGCTCCGCTCAGGATGACAGGGGTTGAAAAGGATTACGGCGTCACGGTCACCATCACAACACCGTGCGATGCGACCGGCGCGGAGAACTTCTCGGTAGCCTTCCCGAGATCTTTGTGCTGCCACAGATCGCGGACCGCGGCGTTCAGGTGACTGGGATATCCGAGATCTTCCCAAGCTACAGTTACGTTTTGTTCGGATGCGCCGCGATTGAGAAGCACCAGGGCGCGGCTTCCGTCCTTCAACTGCTTGGCCCATACTTCCAGATCGCCATTCTTGGCGACCCGTGTTCCCTCGCGGCCTAGCGCATCCTGATTCACGGCGATGACTTCTTTGTTGGTGAGTATGTCGTGAATCTCAGGCCGCATGTTGCGCAGGTCATTGCCCGCGATCAGTGGCGCGGCGAGGACCGCCCAGAGGCTGAAATGCGTCCGATATTCCACGTCGGTCATTCCGCCGTTGCCAACCTCGAGCATGTCCGGATCGTTCCAGTGGCCCGGCCCGGCGTAGGACTCGAGGCCGACCTGCTGATCGAGAATCGCCAGCAGGCCATTGGAGCAGCAAGTGCCGTCGGGCCATTTCTCGGAGCCTGCGAACTTGTCGGTGATGTCTCCGGTGGTGCGCCACAGATTGCCGCCGACTTCCTTTCCCCAGAGCCACGGTTTGGCCGTACCCCATTCGCAGATGCTGAGAACTATGGGGCGTCCGGCGGCGTCGAGGGCGGCGCGAATGTTGGCGTAGGAAGCTCTGGCGTCCTGCGTCGAGGTGTGGCACCAGTCATATTTCAGGTAGTCGACGCCCCAGGCGGCGTATTGAATCGCGTCCTGATATTCGTGGCCGAGTCCGCCGGGTCGTCCGGCGCAGGTCTGCGTGCCGGCGTCGGAGTACACGCCGAATTTCAGTCCGAGAGAGTGAATGTAGTCGCCCAGCGTTTTCATCCCGTGCGGGAAGCGTTGCTGGTCGACGACGATGTTCGCATGCTCGTCGCGGCTGACCTGCCAGCAATCGTCGATGTTGACGTATTGGTAGCCGGCGTCCTTCATGCCGGATTTCACCAGGGCATCGGCCATGCTCTTGATCGTGTCTTCGCTGACGTTGCAACCGAACTTGTTCCAGGAATTCCAGCCCATGGGCGGCGCGAGAGCGAGGCCCGCGGAGGGAGAACTTGGTTGCTGCGCGGAAAGGTTCGCCATGAAGCTCGAGAGGCTGAAGACAATGGCAATGACGTAGCGAAACGTTTTCATGCAAGGGTTGTATCAGAAACGCGGAGATATTTGCACCAGAAGATGATCTTTGAAGCAGCGCGATACTTCCTCGATTTGGATTTACAATCCTTTCGGTTGTTCAATCCACTTTCTAAATCCCGTTTCTGGGAGGACTCATGCGCAAGGGCCAGCATTTGTCGGTGATCGCGTTGGCTTGCGGTTTCTTCTGTTCATGTCTGGTGGTGAATCACTGCAGCGCGCAGAGTGCGGGTCCAGTGGGAGTGTTCGAGCACCATGGAGACGTCGGCACCGTGCTGCATGCGGGCTCTGTGGATTACGACGCGACGAAGCACACCTACACCGTGTCCGGCAGCGGCGAGAACATGTGGTCCGTGGCGGATGGGTTTCAGTTCGCATGGAAGAAGGTTTCCGGCGATGTGACGTTGACGGCTGACATCTCGTTCGTGAACACGAGTGGGAATGAACACAAGAAGGCGGTGCTGATTCTGCGGCAGAGTCTGGATGGCGACTCTGTCTATGCGGATGTCGCGCTGCACGCCAGCGGCTTGACCTCGTTGCAATATCGCGACGAGAAAGGAGCGGTGACCCACGAAATTCAATCCAACATTTCGGCTCCGAAACGGCTGCGCATCGCCAGGCGCGGAGATTATGTCTACATGTCGCTGTCCGGTGACTCCGGCGATCCGAAAGTCGCCGGGGGATGGCTGCGAATTCCGCTGCAGGGCTTGTTTTACGCCGGCATTGGTGTCTGCTCGCACGACAAGGATGTGGTCGAGAAGGCCGTGTTTTCGAATGTCTCGCTGGAGACGCCCAGCCCAGCACCGTCGCCTCAGGCGACGCTTTACAGCACGCTGGAGACGATTGCGATCGACTCTGCCGATCGGCGGGTGGTCTACATCGCGCCAGGGCGATTCGAAGCACCCAACTGGTTGCGCGATGGCACCGCATTTCTCTTTAATCGCGATGGGCGCATCGAGCGTTTGTCGGTTGGAGGTGGCGCGCCCAAAGTAATTGATACGGGATTCGCCACACGCTGCAACAATGACCACGGAATTTCGCCGGATGCGACGCAACTTGCGATCAGCGACAACTCGCAGGAGGCGCACGAATCGCTCGTCCACATCGTGCCAATCGGTGGTGGCGCGCCGCGGCGCATTACTCAGAAATCTCCGTCGTACTGGCACGGCTGGTCGCCGGATGGGAAGACGCTCGCGTTTGTTGGCCAGCGTGGCGGCGAGTTCGACATCTACACGATCCCCGCTGCTGGTGGCGAAGAGATGCGGCTTACCACCGCAAAGGGACTGGATGACGGTCCAGAATACTCCCCTGATGGGAAATACATCTACTTCAACTCCGAGCGCAGTGGTCATATGCAGATCTGGCGGATGAAGGCCGATGGGAGCGATCAGGAGCTGGTGTTCGCGGACGATCTCAACAACTGGTTTCCCCACATCTCGCCGGATGGGGAGTGGATGGTGTTCCTCACCTATGAAGCGGACGTGACCGGCCATCCTGAAAACAAGAATGTGATGCTGCGGATGATGTCGCTCAGTGACAAGAAGATTACCGTGCTGGCGAAATTGTTTGGCGGGCAGGGAACGATCAATGTTCCATCGTGGTCGCCCGACAGTAAACAAGTAGCGTTCGTCAGCTACGCGCTCATACCGTAGGAGGGCGCCTTTTGTTGAGGCAAGCTCCCTTATCTCCCTGAGCGGAGGACCTCTGTAGTTTACCGCGATTGCATGGGTCCTTCGGTCCGCAAAGGACGCGGACCTCAGGATGACAGGCCTGCTGACGTGATCTATGACAACGTGTATTTCCCTCGCTCGATCGTCTTCTGCGCGATCTGCTGGCGGAGTTCGATGGTGTTGAACGGTTCGTACTTCGCCAGCCGGCGGAGAATTGCGAGCTGAGTACGCAGCATGTCTCCGTCGGCGACGGCGGCGATTACTTTTCTGGCTGCGGACTCGACCTTCTCCATTGCTTGCGACAGGTAGACGCGGGTCATGGCAACGGGAAGAGCCGCACCGGATTCGCCTTTCGCTTCGACGACCTTCTGGGCGCGCAGCACGGCGGATTCCATGGCGTAGGTTTCAATCGTCATGTCGGCGATGGCGCCCATGATCTCCTGCTGGTCCTGAATCGCCTGCATGTATTTTTGCGTGGCCGCTCCGGCTGCGAACAGGCCGAGCTTTTTCGCCTGTGCCACCAGTTTTCGCTCGTCGGTGAGCGCGCCTTCGAGATCTTCACTCGCGCTCGGGCCGGAGAGAACTTCATCCATCAGTTTCTTGATTGCTGGCATGAGTGGCAGCTGGCCGCTCATGGCACGCTTCAGCAGAAATCCTGTGATGATGAGGCGGTTGATTTCGTTGGTGCCTTCGAAGATGCGGTTGATACGGGCATCGCGATAGGCGCGCTCGGCGGGATATTCCTCGACGAAGCCGTACCCGCCATAAATCTGCACGGTCTCATCGACGACGTAGTCGATCATCTCCGAGCCCCAGACTTTGATGATCGAGCACTCGACGGCGTACTCCTCGATAGCTTTGAGGCTCTGCCTGGCCGCGTCAGGGGCCGATTTGTCCACCTCGCCGAGAGCGCTATCCATCAAGGCGACGGTGCGATAGACGAGCGATTCGCCCACGTAGAGCAGCGTTGCCATGTTGGCGATTTTCTCGCGCACCAGGCCGAAGTCGGCAATGACTTTGTTGAAAGCCTTGCGCTGCTTGGCGTAGGCGATGGCGTTTTCGAGGGAGACGCGGCCTCCGCCGACGCACATTGCGCCCAGCTTGAAGCGGCCGACGTTCAGGATGTTGAAGGCGATGAGGTGGCCCTTGCCGATTTCGCCGAGCAGGTTCTCGGCCGGCACTTTGCAGTCGTTGAGGATGATGGGGCACGTGGACGATCCGCGAATGCCCATTTTGTGTTCTTCGGCGCCAATGGAGAAACCGGGGAAAGTTTTTTCCACCAGGAACGCGGTGAACTTTTCACCATCGACCTTGGCAAATACGGTGAACAAGTCGGCGAAGCCGGCGTTGGTGATCCACATCTTCTCGCCGTTGAGGACGTAGTATTTGCCGTCCGGGGAAAGCTGAGCGCGGGCGCGGCAGTTCAGAGCGTCCGATCCGGAAGAGGCTTCCGACAAGGCGTAGGCGCCGACGATTTCTCCGGCAGCGAGACGCGGCAGATATTTCTTCTTCTGCTCTTCTGTGCCGAAATAGACGATGGGCAGCGTGCCTATGCCGGTGTGTCCGCCCCAGGTGGTGGCGAAGCCGGCGTATTTCGCGATGTGGTCGGCGATCACCGCGGCGGTGACTTTGTCCATCTCCAGGCCGCCGTAGGCTTCGGGAATCTCGACGGAGCTCAGGCCGAGGTCTCCGGCCTTCTTCAGTAAGTCGCGCGTGACGGAGAAATCCTTGTGCTCCATCTTCTCGACGTTGGGGACGATTTCGTTTTGCGCGAATTCTTCGGCGGTTTGGCCGATCAATTGGTGCTGCTCGGTGAAATCTTCGGGGGTGAAGACTTCGTCGGGACGGCGGGTTTCCAACAGGAAGCTTCCGCCAGAAATCTTCGCCTTAGGGACTGCTGTGGTCGCCATTCAAAACCTTTCAACCACCAAGGACACGAAGGTACACCAAGGAAGGCCTTAACATTTAGGCCTTCGTGTTACTTCGTGTCCTTGGTGGTTAATCGCTCTTACTTCCAACCGGTGCCGTTGACGAAACGTTTGATGCCATCTTTCAAGTGGACAACATTGAAGTCTATAAGTAGTCCCATGGATTTGCCACTGAGTTTCAGGTACGAAAGGATTTGGGCCTGATGGACAGGTGAGATGCCGTCTACCGATTTGATTTCCGCGACTACCAGGTCTTCTACCAGCAAGTCCATACGGTAGCCGAGTTCCAGTTTGACTCCGCGATAGACGACGGGGAGGCCGACCTGGGTCGCCGACTGCTCGACGAAGGATGTTGTGCGAAGACTGTGGAGGAGAACAACAGGATTGCCGCAACAACCAGGCTGGAGAGCCGCACCAGGATCAATTCAAGTTTTCGAAGATTCCTGCCGCGCCCATGCCGCCGCCGACGCACATCGTCACCAACCCGTAGCGTCCGTTGCGACGTTTCAGCTCGCGGATAATCGTGGCGGTCAGTTTTGCTCCGGTACAGCCCAGGGGATGCCCCAGAGCGACCGCACCGCCGTTTGGATTCACCTTCGCCGGATCCAATCCAGCTTCCTTGATCACGGCCAGCGACTGCGCGGCGAAGGCTTCATTCAACTCGATTACGTCGATGTCGGAGAGCTTCAGCCCCGCCATCTTGAGCGCCTTTGGAATGGCAAACACCGGGCCGAGTCCCATTTCCTCGGGTTTGTATCCTGCGGTCGCGAAGGAGACGTAGCGCGCCAAGGGCTTGATGCCCAAAGCCTTCGCCCGCTCGGCGGACATGACTATCGCTGCAGCGGCTCCATCGGACATCTGGGAGGAGTTGCCGGCAGTCACAGTTCCTTTCATGTGGAACGCTGGCTTGAGTGAGAGCAGCGCTTCCAGTGACGTATCGGCGCGTGGTCCCTCATCCACTTTGAAGGTAATTTCCTGACGCTTGGGTTTCGAACCGTTTGGAGTGGAAAAGCTTACCGGGACCGCTACGGTTTCGTCGTAGAATTTTCCCGCCTGAATTGCGGTTATCGCCTTTTGATGACTGTGCAATGAGAATTCATCCGCGGCCTCGCGCGTGATGCCGCAGCGCTGCGCCAGTCGCTCGGCGGTGAGGCCCATGGAAAGATACGCGTCAGGGTAGTGATCGACGAGCCACGGGTTGGGCGAGATTTTGTGGCCGCCCATGGGGATCATCGACATGGATTCGGTGCCGCCAGCCACGATGACTTCAGCGCCTCCGCTCATGATGCGCTCGGCGGCCATGGCGATGGCCTGCAGACCCGACGAGCAGAAGCGGTTGATGGTCAATGCCGAGACCTCGACCGGCAGCCCGGCGCGCAGCGAGGCGATGCGGGCCACGTTCATGCCCTGTTCGGCCTCGGGCATGGCGCAGCCGAGAATTACGTCTTCGATTTCTTTGGGATCAATCTGCGGTACGCGGTCGAGCGCGCCCTTGATGGCGACGGCTGCGAGTTCATCGGGACGAGTGGCGCGGAGCGTGCCCTTGAAGGCGCGTCCCACGGGCGTGCGGACGGACGAAGCAATGATGACTTCACGCATAGGAGATTCCCTGCAGTCGACACTTAGCTAATGCCTATTATCAACCACGAAGGACACGAAATCACACGAAGGAAGGCGAGGCGCCGATTGCAGGCTGCCTCGATCGATTTTTCGAACCTCGGTCAGTGAGCAGGAGCGTAGAAGTAATAATCGGCGGTGTAGGCGTTCTTGGTCTCGGCGCCCTTGTGAGCTTCGTCACAGCCCTCGGCGGGCGGCTTGCCGCCGTGAGTGTGGACTCGCTGAATGGTCGTCACGCTGGTTAGCAAGCCTTTTCCGGAATGGTTTTCGGCCTTCACCAGTAGCCAGGGGATGGAGTCCGCATCAAGAGAATCCACCTGGGCCGCGAGCTTGCCCGAGACTCCGCTGCCATCCTTCAGCTTCCAAGTGGGGCCAGCGGAATGCTGCCCGATTACTTTGTCATTGCGATCGCGCAGTTCTGCGTCGGGTGCTTTGAGCGTCCAACTGAATCTGCCGGCCGCGCCGGACTGGCAAGTATAGATCTGTGATCCGGAGGCGTGCGCGAAGAGAATAACTTCTTCGCCCGCGGGAACCTGGATGGCTTCGGGCACGTCCGGTGCAGATTCTTTCTGGGCGCTCGCCAACGGAAGAAGTCCGAGGACGGTTGCGACTCCGATGATCGCGGCGGCGGCAGCTGGCAGCAGTCTACGCATGGGCGATTTTAGCAGCTGCAGATCGAATAGATCCCTGTGCAAAAAAGTAGAGCAACGTTTCTTGAAAAGCACTGTGGAAAATTTCGGAAACTGTGTACGCGCCCGGAGCCCGTGCCTATGCCACCGCCCACTTCTCACAGAGAACGCGAAGATGGGATACCCGTACTTGACGGTGGCTTGACTGGCGCGTAGCGTGGGGCCTCGTTCGGGCACCACAATCAGGACGAGCCAATCAGGAAGAGGAGGGCAGGCCCCCAAAAGAGTCAAGCGAAAAAGGAGTAGAGCTATGCAACTGCTGGCGAATATTGCTGTTGGGCTTGTAGCTTTGCTGCATGTCGTGATATGCGTCGCGGAGATGTTCTTCTGGAAGAGAGCTGCAGTTTACAAGCGGCTGGATCGATTCAACTTCAGCCAAGATGAGGCCGACAAGGTAGCGCCCATTGTTGCGAATGCTGGCCTATACAATGCGTTCATCGCATCGGGATTGATATGGAGCCTCTGTCCATCAGACGCTTCGCAATCCTTCAAATTGTTCTTTCTGACGTGCGTGGTGATCGCAGGTATCTATGGCGCAGCGACGTTGAAGCGGACGACGCTTATCCTGCAAACGCTGCCGGCGCTACTGGCTGTCGTTTTGGTCTGCATGGCAAACAGGACGGCATAATGGGGCATGTTTGTGCACCTCTCGGTCGGCTCAGACTCTCAGGTACGAAGCCGATGGAGTCGGCGCGGGAATTCCCACCTTTCGAAAACCGCGAAAGGTGGGCAGCCTCAATTGAATTGACTCCGTAGAGATAACGCGTTGGGCAGCCGACGATTGTAAGCGAGTTCACCTTCGGATAGCCAATTGCAGCAGCAATTTATTCTTAACGGCATTGACGTGCGAACGAGATAGATTTCCCAATTTACTCTTTAGCCTTTGCTTGGCCGCGGTCATGATCTGGTCTGCCATCGCCTTGCGTGATTCACCGTTTAGACTGACCAGCGCTTCGCCGGGATAGACCTTGGCGACCTGACTCGTAATAGGAATCACGATCACCCGGTTGAGCGCAGCGTTAGCGGAATCGTTACTGATGACAATTGCCGGGCGGGTCTTCTGGATTTCGCCGCCGACGGAGGGATCGAACGAAACCCACCACACTTCACCTCTGCGCGGATGCATCGCCGATTAGTCCTTCGCTCCACTCCTCTGCTTCGCGTTCGCGAACCGAGTCATTGGCCATCTCGCGATACCTCGCAACCAGACTATTTGGTGACCGCTCGGCCTCAGCGCGCGCCGCCTCTTCGACCTTAGGTGCGGCGTAGTCGTCTACGACGAACCAGGTCGCATGTCCCCTTGACACGGGATTCCCCAAAGGCTGGTCGTCACTACCATTCCAGCGGGTTGCGATCTTTTCTTCTTCCTCCCACAGAATTCGAGCCACACTCATTCGGTTCTCGCCTGGGTCGTGGATGACCTCTAGAACCCCCCCGACGTGCTTCTTGGGGGACAAAACCTCTTCCGGGCGAATGTAGGACATAAGCCAATTCCTCAATCACAATACTAGCTGCAAGGCATAGCTTGTGTCAATAGCTAATGGTAGCAATTAAGTACAGCAGCTATCCGCAATAGCTGTGATACCTCAGCAAGCAACTTATAATCAGTTTCTAAGCGTTTTCCCTGTCTTCAGCGTGCATTGAATTCTCTCCTGCGTTTTCCTCTCGCCGCAGAGCGATTTGAAGCCCTCGCGCTCTAGGTCAAGAATGTATTGTTCGCTCACGGGGGTGCCGGGAGTGATTTGGCCGCCGCAGAGGACTTCCGCGATCTTTCCTCCCAGTTTCACTTCGTAGTCGGTGATGAAGTCTCCCTGGCGCATCAGGTGGACGCCCATCTTGAGGGCTGCCAGAAGATTTTCGCCGGGGGCGGGGATGTCGGTGCGGGGGACGGGCGGTTCGTATCCGGCGCGGACGAGTTCGAGGGCACGGGCCTTTGCGTTTGAGAGCACGCGCTCTCGGTTCATGGTGATGCGGTCGCTGTCGGTGAGGAAGGCAAGGGCGCGGGCTTCGTGGGCTGAGGTGGCGACCTTGGCGGTGGCAATGGTTTCGAAGGCGCGTTTCATGGCTTCCATCATTTCCACTGAACCCGCGAGGGCTTCGCCGGAAGTTTTGCCACGCGACGCGGCGGCGCTGTCGACGGCACGCAGCAGCATTTCTTTGCAGCCACCGCCGCCAGGGAGCAGGCCGACTCCGACTTCGACCAGGCCCGTGTAAAGTTCGGCGTGGGGCTGGCGGGCGGCGGCGTGCAGAGAGATTTCAGTGCCTCCGCCGAGGCACAGTCCGAACGCGCCGACTACTACGGGTTTGGGCGAGAATTTGATGGCCTGGGTCATGCCCTGGAACTGGCGGATGGCGAGGTCGACGTCGTCCCACTCTTCTTCCTGCACGCTCATGAGCAGCAGCATGAGGTTGGCGCCCACA
>Ga0099828_10003135_pt1 | contig 11537 bp, 11 predicted proteins | sample CZO8metaG_2_FD_79338 | JGI IMG/M metagenome (GOLD analysis project Ga0099828, IMG submission 79338) | Vadose zone soil microbial communities from the Eel River Critical Zone Observatory, Northern California, USA - CZOApr15con2H1.8 metaG | ecosystem: Environmental > Terrestrial > Soil > Vadose...
AGAGGGGAGATGCGTCGCCTGAGAGTCTTCACTGTCTGGCCTGCGACGCGAGTGATTCGGAACTATGGGCACACAGCTGGGATGCCGAGTACCTAACAACCAGGGAACGCTTTTCCTTTCATCGTTGTCTGAACTGCGACGTGCTCTTTATTGATCCAGTCCCGATCGATCGCATAGACCAGATCTACCCACCCACTTACTACTCGTTTGCGTCGCCAAAGGAATCGGTCGTCTTTCGCATAAAGCAGTGGCTCGATGACCGCATGCTCAAGAAGCTTCTGCGACAATTGCCGGGGGCACAATTATCTGCCCTGGACATTGGTGGTGGAGCAGGCTTGCAATTGAGCGCTTTGAAACCGCTTGACTCACGCGTGAACTTAACTCAGGTAGTAGACCTTGATCCGGGAGCAGCAGAGATTGCCAGAAAGAATGGACACGAAAGTTTCTGTGGTCGCATTGAGGATTATGAAACCGACAAGCGATTTGATCTAATTCTCCTGCTCAATCTTATAGAGCATGTGGCGAATCCGTTGGCGGTTCTGAAAAAAGTCAATTCTATTTTGTCGCCTCAGGGCATAGTTTTGGTCAAGACGCCTAACTTTGACAGCCTGGATGCTAGACTCTTCCGCCATCATAATTGGGGCGGATATCACTGTCCTCGTCACTGGGTTTTGTTTACCAAAGACAGCTTCGCACAGACAGCGGCGCAAGCCGGGCTAAAGGTCAGGAAATTTGAGTACACTCAGGGTGCGCCATTTTGGGCAATCAGCATACTGGCTTTACTGGCCGAGCGAAACTACATCTCAATCACCAGGGATCGACCCGCGATGTTCCACCCTCTCTTTCCGCTAATGAGCGCGGCCTTCGCCGTCTTCGATTTTATTCGCGCCCCATTCGCTAACCTATCACAGATGTTTTTCGTCTTCTCGCAGAACGATGAGTGAGAAGAGACGAAACTTGACCCTCTCGATGCGAGTCCTTTAGACTCCGCGCGATATCTACATTCGTTAGGACAACTCATTCGCCGCATTAATTGTCTCGTCTAACCATTCATGAGCCGAACAAAAGTGCCCGGATCCCTCAAGAGCGCAAACCATTTGATGGTGGGCGCCATGTTGGTTATTGGGGTTGCCAATATCCTTTGGGCCGAGCAACTCACCGTCAACGGGGGGTTCGGCTGGGATGGGCTGTGGTACTCAGCCTGGGCGAGGGATTTTTACCATAACATCTTCGTTGTGCGCGTACCCGAATATTACGTCCAGAGAATCTTACCGAGCGCAATCGTGCACTACGGAATGCGAGTGCTGGGCGTTTCCCGCACAGACCAGAACATCATTCTCGCCTTCCAGGTCTACAACCTGCTCCTGCTCCTGCTGTCCGTACATATCTGGGGCTCAATTGCGAACAGGTTAAGAATCAGTAATCGTGGAAAGTGGTTGGGCTTCTGCTTTCTGTTTCTGAATTACGCGATCCTGAAGAATAATTTTTATCATGCGGTTTTGACTGACACGAGCGCCTTTACTCTTGGCTTACTGATGTTCTATTTCTTTCTTGCCGATAACCGCGTCGGTCTGTTGGCGGTGATTTTAGCAGGCGGATTTACCTGGCCCACAGTTCCGTACATGGCCGCGCTTCTGTATGTCTTTCCGCGTCAGAAGGAACCAGCGGGTGTTACGGAAGGCGGGCACAGGCCCTCAAAGTTGAATTTCTTGCTGGCTGCATCGGTCTCAGGGCTGACTCTGGTCGCGTTGCTCTATGTAGCCACGCGCCATCTTGATCTGTGGCTTGCATTCTTCGGCAGGGTGCTGCGCATTGATTTCCAATTCCTTTACGTCAGCATGGCGGCGGTGCTCATTTACTTGTTCCTGGGCCTGAAAACAGCCGACGACGATCGGCGTCTATTTGACTTTAGAGCAGTTTTGAAATCGATCAGGTGGAAGAGAGCGACAGCGGCGGTGTTCTTGATCGCACTGATTAAATTAACCGTCCACCAGCTTGCGAGTGGGCAAGACATGGAATGGGGCAGCTTTAAGGGTTTCGTCGTTTATTGTTTCCTGTCGTCTCTGACAGAGCCCTTCATTTTCCTCGTCGCGCATGTTGTCTACTACGGTCCTGTGATCCTGCTGCTCTTGTTCTTCTGGAAGCCGTTCTGCCAGAGCATTTCAGAGTTCGACATTGGAATGAGATTCTTTATCATGCTAAACGTGGTCCTGAGCATCAATCCACAATCGCGCTATCAAATAAACGTGGTCACAGCCTTCATTGTCGTTCTAGTGCTGTTGCTGGATCGTGCTGGCTTAAGTTATCGCAGTCTGCCGTTCTGGGCTTTGCTCTGCCTTTTTTACTCCAAGGTATGGTATCGCTTCAATACCGCGCCGCAGATTGACGATGGCACAATGGATGCCCTACAAAGATTTCCGCTTCAGCATTACTTCATGAACTCTGGTCCGTGGATGTCGCACCAGATGTACCTGATCCACGGCGGCCTAATTCTCTTGACGGGGATTCTGCTGTACTTCCTTTTTGTTCGGAATCATCCGGCTTGGACTGGAGAGCGAGGCGCGACTAAGATGGCTGTTAGCGACTAGATTGGCTCGCCTTGATGGGCCCGGAATACCAGGGAGCAATTGCTTGAACGCTGACCAAATTCGAGCAAAAAGACTCGAGCTCGTAGAAAAATATGGCGAGTGGACTGCCCACAACATTCATCTGGGGGATGGTGTCTACACGTATGACGCGAACGACTCTCGTTTCGACAACTCGATTCAGGGCTACATGAAAGTGCTTCGGCGGATGCTCCAAGTGGCGTCCGATTTGACGAACCAACGTCCCAATCAGCTCCGTGTCCTCGACCTGGCATGCCTCGAGGGAATCTACGCAATCGAGTTCGCACTGCATGGCGCCGAGGTGGTCGGCGTAGAAATTAGAGAAGCCAACGTCGAGAAAGCCCGCTTTGCCAAGGACGCTCTCAACCTAAGAAATGTCACCTTCGTGCAGGATGATGTCCGAAACCTCAGTGTCGAAAAATACGGGCAGTTCGATGTGGTCTTGTGCATCGGCATCCTTTATCACCTGGATGTGCCGGACGCAATTCATCTCGTAGAAAAAATCTGTGACGTGTGCACCCGTCTGGCGATCATAGACACACATGTAGGACTCAATCAGGCAAGAACTTTCGCGTATCAGGGACATGAGTATCACGGCTGGGGCTATACGGAACACGCGGAGGACGCCACCGCCGAGCAAAAGACGAAGGCGTTGCACTCGTCGATCGATAATCCGAAAAGCTTCTGGTTTACCCGACCTTCGCTGTACAATCTGCTTGCCGATATCGGCTTCACCTCCGCTTACGAGTGTCAGATGCCGGCCACACCGCCGCAGTTCGGAGATCGAGATACCATTGTGGCGCTCAAGGGACAGTTGGCAGAGACGGACATCTTGTCCTTCTCTACGCGGGCGGGCATAGCCCCAACCCGTTGGCCGGAAGAGTTCAGGATAGCCGCGGTTCAGTAGCGAAAAGCGATCGCGCGGAGACTCGCGCGGCGAGTTCGTCGCTGGAAGGAGTAGATAGGTTCGACCGTAACGGCGTATCAGTGGCCGAGCCCAGTCATTAATACTTTCTCCGTTCGGGCCAATCGATACAGAAAACTTTGCAAGGATATTTCGATGCGTCCGTTAATCTCCATTGTCATTCCTGTTTACAACGAAAGCGATAATCTTGCCGCTCTTACGTCGAGATTGCATCTCATTCTCGAAACCGTCTCGGGCGGGGCGTTTGAAGTGTTGTTCATAGACGATGGCAGCCGCGACGGCTCAAGCGAATTACTCGATGCTATCAGTCTGGGCGACCGGCGTTATAAGGTAATCCATTTTTCGCGGAACTTCGGGCATCAATCTGCGCTGCAAGCTGGTCTCGACGCCGCGACTGGTCAAGCCGTAGCGCTAATGGACGCCGACCTTCAAGACCCACCGGAACTGTTAGGTCACTTCATAGATAAATGGCGCGAAGGTTATGAGGTGGTATACGCCATCAGGCGTAACCGAAAAGGATCTGCCTGGAAACGTGCGGCTTATAAGATCTTTTACCGCACTATGAAATTCATCGCCGAGATAGACGCTCCAGTCGACGCCGGTGACTTCTGCCTCATGGATCATCGCGTAGTGCAGATTTTAGTATCGCTGCGAGAACGTAATAGATTTCTTCGCGGACTAAGAAGTTGGGTCGGGTTCAAACAAACTGGGATTGAATACGACCGCCCGTCGAGAAATGCTGGCCAACCGAAATATACTTTGCACAAGTTAATCAGATTGGCACTCTCAGGCTATATTGGTTTTTCGTCGTTGCCGCTAAGGGTTGCCGCCGGACTCGGTCTTCTGTTTGCAGCCTCGGGGTTTATTCTCGCCATCTGGGCCATGCTTGAAAAACTCCTAAGAACTGCCTTCGCCCCTCAGGGCTGGACCTCGACCATTGCGGTTATCCTTTTTGTTAGCGGCGTGCAGCTCATTATTCTTGGGGTTATCGGGGAATACTTGGGTCGCGTTTATGATGAGATTCGACAGCGCCCGCCGTATATCGTGAGTTCTCGCATTGGATTCTCAAACGAAAATCTGGCAAGCGCAGATCAGGGTGAGGCAATCGCAGTCTCAACAATAGGTCGTTAACTACATGGACGAGAATTTGATCAACAAATATGGCGACTGGGAGCAGTGGCACTGGTGGTTTCGCGGCAGACGAAGGATCATTGAAGAGGTTCTTCGCCACAAATTGACAGAGCCCGGGCCTCGTCGTTTGCTTTCTGTAGGCTGCGGTCCCGCCGAAGGTCTGAAGTGGCTACTGCCCTTTGCTGGGCCGGGAGGAAAGGTCTTTGGCCTCGATCTGGAGCCGCGGCATGCACAGTCTATTCCGGAGCAGATAGAGTTTGTAGTCGGCAGAGTAGAGCGCTCTCCTCTAACCGGTGCTCATTTTGATGTTGTCTTGGCTCTCGATGTATTTGAACATCTGGACGACGATCGTGCAGCCTTGCGTGAAGCCGTCCGATTGCTAAAGCCAGGAGGGCTCTTCTTGCTAACTGTTCCAGCACTTCTGAGCCTGTGGGGTCGTCAGGACATCGCAAGTCAACACCGGCGTAGATACACGAAACGATCTCTTTCGTCTCTTCTCGACCAAGTTCAATGGTCGGATTGTCAGATCGACTACTTGAATACCTTTCTCTTTCCTTTAGCCCTAACCGTTCGCTGGACGCGTCGCGCATTGGGTTTGGCTAATTGCAGCCGAAGTGATTTTGAAGACAACCGTCCAGGCGTTATTAATGAGGTGCTGGCTTGGATATTTAGCGCGGAACGCTATTTAATTAATCGCGTGACAATGCCAATCGGTGTAAGTTTGGCCGCCATCTGTAGAGTGCCTTGCGTGGAAGCTCCCAAACATTTTACCGGAGTCAGGGCGCATGTTGCATGTGATTAGTTGACAACTTAAGAGAGCAAAAGTAAGCGACATGGCAAGAGTCATTATAGTTGGCGACGGCGAGACGGCAGAGTTGGCATATGAGTATCTGACCCACGATTCGCCGCACGAGGTCGTCGCCTTCTCGGTGGAGCGCGACTACGCGAGGAAGGATAAGTTGTTCGATCTGCCGGTCGTCCATTTTGAGGAGGTGAATCAGTTCTATCCGCCGGACGAAAATAAAGCGTTCGTGGCGATTTCCTACACGCAACTGAACCGTGTGCGCACCCGCCTTTACCAGGAGGCTAAGAACAAGGGCTATGAATTTGTTTCGTACGTCAGTTCCCATGCTTTCGTCTGGCGCAATGTCGAGATCGGAGAAAACTGCTTCATCATGGAGAATAACGTGCTGCAATATGCAGTGCGCGTCGGCAACAACGTCGTATTGTGGAGTGGAAATCATGTCGGACACCAATCGGTAATCCGCGACAACGTCTTCGTGTCATCGCATGTCGTTATTTCCGGCTACTGCGAGATCGGCGAGAATTGTTTTCTGGGGGTCAACAGTTGTATTGCCAATAATGTGAAGATCGCTAAAGACTGCCTGATTGGCATGGGCGCCGTAGTGCATAAAGACACGGAAGAGCGGAAGGTGTATGTTGGCAATCCAGCCAAGCCTTTACCTAAGGATAGCCACGCGGCCTTTGGCGTAAAGGATCACGAGCCGCGATGAAATGGAAAAAGAAGGGAAGAATCTATGTGCCGGATGGCAGTAAATGGTGGGCGAAAAAATATGCCTTCCCTCCAACTCCCTATTTTTTGAATGACGAAATCATCCGCATGTACGTCGCCTTCTGCGATGAAAACATGGTCGGTCGTATTGGCTATGTCGACCTGCGGGCGGACAATCCCTCCGAGATCCTGAGCGTCTCAGAAGAACCTGTTCTGGACATTGGCGAACCTGGCACCTTCGACGAAAATGGGGTTCTTCCGACTTCGATAGTTGAAGTGGATGACAAGTTATACCTTTATTACGTGGGCTATCAGCTTGGAATGAAGCTTAGATACTTTCAGTTCGAAGGATTGGCAATCAGTTATGATGGAGGCGCGTCGTTTAAGCGGGCCCAGCGCGTTCCGATTATCGATCGCAGTGATGAGGAGTTGTTCAATCGCACTTCGGCTTTTGTCCGACGCCGTGATTCGATCTTCCAGATGTGGTACGTCGGTGGCAGCGACTGGACGACGGTCGAAGGCAAGCCACTGCCAGTTTATAACATAAGGTATTTGGAATCAGCCGATGGGATCCACTGGCCGCAGGCCGGACGCGTATGTATTGATTATGCTAACGAGGACGAGCACGCTTTTGGCAAGCCGTTCATATTCGAAGAAGGTGGCAGCCATCAAATGTTCTATTCGGTCCGTACGAGGTCGAAAGACTACCGTATCGGCTATGCTGAATCGACCGACGGGCAGAACTGGATCCGTAAAGACGACGAGATCGGCATTGACGTTTCCGACACCGGCTGGGACTCGCAGATGCTCGCGTACGCCAGCGTCGTCCGGCACAAGGATAAGGTGTACCTGTTCTACAACGGCAACAACTGTGGCGAGACAGGCTTCGGCTATGCTGAACTGGAGCATTGGTGAGACGGCGGAGGCGCGATGGACAACGACATGAAGACTCATGCCGTCCGTGAGTTTCACGTAAACCGCGATGACGCCGACGGCTACGCCGAAGAGATTCGCAACATCGGCTACACGGTGGTCGAGAGCGGCCTCTCCGTCGACGAGTTGCATTTGATTCGGCAAAAGATTGACAACATCTACGAGCAGCAAGTGCGCGAGATGGGCGGTGAGGACGTGCTTCAGCGCATCAACGACGCAGACCTCGTGCGCTGCATCATAGGCTACGACGATTATTTCCTCACGCTCGCGACGCATCCCTTGATCATGGAGGTCACGCGCAAACTGCTCGGCGAGAATTTCATTCTCATGGCGCAGAACGCGATTATCAATCGGCCGGTGGACGAGCATTATCAAGTCACGTGGCATCGTGATCTGAACTACCAACACTACGTTAGCTCGCGCCCACTTGGCCTTAGCGCGCTCTACGCCGTGGATGACTTCTCGGCAGAGACGGGGGGGACGTGGCTCATCCCGGCCTCGCACAAGTCTGAGCCGTTCCCGTCAGAGGACTTCGTGCGCCGCCACCGCACACAGATCAGCGCGCGGGCCGGCGCGATCCTGTTGATCGATCCGATGGTCTATCATCGCGCCGGCGTCAATCGCTCAGGCCGGCTGCGCCGCAGCATCAATCACATCTACACGGTGCCCATGCTCCAGCAGCAAATCAGTCTGCCGAGCATGTTGGGCGGAAAGTTCAGCGACGATCCTTTCTTGCGTATGTTCCTCGGCTACGATACGGAGACAGGCCGGAGCGTTAAGCAATGGCGCATGCGCAAACTGGCGCAGGCGGAGCGTCTCGTTAAGGCTTGAGGATGATGATGACACAAGCGCGGGCTGAAGCGGAGTTAGATGAGTTGCTGTCGGAATCGCCGACTGTGGCGGCAACGCGCATGGCAGATCAAGCGCGCGCGCACGAGACGGGCGCGGAGCTTTACGCGCTGTACGGGGCGGGGAATTTGGGTCGCGCGACGCTGAAGAAGTTGCGGCGCGCGGGCGTCGAGCCCGTAGCGTTCGCCGACGACACGCCGGAGAAGCAAGGGCAGTTGATTGACGGACTGCCGGTGATGACGCCAAAGACGGCGGCGGAAAAGTTCGGTGCGCAACTCGTCTTCGTCGTCACGATCCTGAATCCGCTGCTCAACTTCGTGACGGCGCGACGACGCTTGCAAGATCTGACCGGCGCGCGTGTCCTCTCCTTCCTGCAGCTCGCGTGGCGTTATCCTGAATCGTTTTTGCCTTACTGCCAGTTTGAGACGCCGCAGAGCTTGCTCACAAAAGCCGCCGACATACGGCGCGCGTTCCAACTCTTCGCGGACGAAGAATCGCGCCGGCAGTTCGTTGCCCATTTGAAGTTTCGGCTGCGGCTCGATCACCACGCGTTGCCGCCGTGCGCGCCCGATAACTACTTCCCGCCCGGCGTGCTGCCTGTGTTGCCGCCTGACGCCGTGTTCGTTGATTGCGGTGCGTATGATGGCGACAGCGTCCGCGCTTTTCTCGCGCATCAGCAGGGGCGCTTCGGAGGCATCTACGCCTTCGAGCCGGATGCGCGCAACTGCGAGCGGCTGCGCACTTACGTCTCCTCGCTCGGTGACGAAGCGGCGGAACGGATTCACGTCCTTAATGCTGGTGTCGGGGACCGGCGCGCGAAGTTGCGCTTCGACGCGGCGGGCAACATGAGTTCATCATTCAGCAAGGCGGGCGCGGTTGAGGTCGACGTCCTGCCGATCGATGAGGTGGTTGCGGCGAACGGCGCGCCGGTCTGTTTGAAGTTCGACGTGGAGGGGGCGGAGTGGGAAGCGTTGAAAGGCTGCGAGCGGCTGCTTGCGCAAGCGCGCCCGCTCATGGCGATCAGCGTCTATCACCGGCCCGACGATCTGTGGCAACTGCCCCTCTCCGTCGCAGCACGCGATCTCGGCTATCGCTTCTTCTTACGCACGCAAGGCGAAGACGGCACGGACGTGATCTGTTACACGCTGCCGTGAAAAGAATCGACGGCTGGACAAGTTCGCGGCGTGCGCTCAAAATTCCTGCCGGTCAAGTCTTACCATCGTTTCAGATGAACATGATCCGAGTTGTGCAGTATCAGGCAGAGCATAAACGCCTGTGGGATGAGTTCGTGGCGCGCGCCAAGAACGGCGTCTTTTTATTCCAGCGCGATTACATGGAATATCACGCCGACCGCTTCCGCGATCACTCGCTACTGTTCTTTGCCGCCGAGAAGCTTGTCGCCCTCATGCCAGCCAACGTCACGGACGATACGCTCGTCTCGCACGGTGGGCTAACCTTCGGCGGCATCGTCTCAGACGACCGCATGAAGATGCCGCTCATGCTTGAAGTGTTCGACGCGCTCTGCGCGCACTTGCAGGTGGACGGGATCAAAAGACTGATCTACAAAGCCGTGCCGCACATCTATCACGATCTGCCCGCCGAAGAAGACCTCTACGCGCTGTTCCGGCGCGAGGCGAAATTGATCCGGCGTGATCTTTCGTCGACGATCACGCAACGCGAGCGCATCGGGTTGAGCAAGGGGCGCAAGTGGAGTTTGAAGCAGAGTCGCGGGCACGGGTTGGAGTTTAGAGAGGGCGCTGATTTTGCGACCTTCATGGCGATTGAGGCTGAAGTGCTCGAAGCCAAGTACAGCGTGCGTCCAGCCCACACGGCGGCGGAGTTGCAACTGCTCGCAGGTCGTTTTCCCGATAACATCAAACTGTTCGCGGCCTACAAAGACCAGACGATGCTCGCGGGCGTGATCATGTACGCAAGTAAACACGTCGCGCACGCGCAGTACATCTCAGCCACCGAAGAAGGGAAGCGACTCGGCGCGCTCGATCTGATCTTGAACCACCTCATCAACGAGCACTACGCCGACACGCCCTATTTCGATTTCGGCATCTCGACCCAACAGAATGGAAGTTATTTGAACGTCAAACTGCTGGGGAACAAAGAGAGCTTCGGCGCGCGGGCCGTCATGTACGACTTCTACGAGTTGATGGTGTGAACGCAGGGCAAGCAATGAGCTTAGAAGACTGCAAAATAGTTGAGCTGCCAAAGATCGTCGACCCACGTGGCAATCTCACTTTCATCGAAGGTGGAAACCATCTGCCGTTTGAGATAAAGCGTGTTTACTATCTCTACGACGTGCCGGGAGGCGCGACGCGGGCGGGTCACGGACATAAGACACTCGAGCAATTTATGATCGCAATGTCGGGCAGCTTCGATGTCGAACTTGACGACGGCCGCGCCAGGAAAAAGTACCATTTGGATCGTTCGTATTACGGACTCTTCATCCCACCGATGATCTGGCGGGACATCGATAATTTTTCCTCAGGCTCGGTCTGCATGGTGCTGGCTTCCGATTATTATGAAGAGTCGGATTACTACCGTGATTACGACGAATTCTTGCGAGCCGCGAAAAAAATATGATGAAAAGTTCCTTTCTTAGACCTAAAAGCCCGCATATCGGGAACTGAAAAGAGATCTGGATGCCGCCGTCCAACGAGTATTGGCCTCCGGTTCATATATTCTGGGTCCTGAGCTGATCAAGTTCGAGAAGGAATTTGCCGCTTATTGCGGCGCCAACTACTGCGTTGGAGTCGGCAACGGCCTCGATGCTTTGCATCTGGCTCTGCGCGCGATTGGAGTTCGGCCGGGTGATGAGGTTATCGTCCCAGCTAACACCTATGTTGCAACTTGGCTTGCCGTTTCCTATGCCAGAGCGATTCCGGTTCCGGTCGAGCCGGACAAGAGAACTTACAACCTTGACCCGGAGCGCGTCGATGCCGCAATTACGCCGCGGACTCGAGCAATCATCGCCGTCCACCTTTACGGCCAGCCCGCCGACATGGATGCTATCAATGCCATCGCCGCGCCATATGGGATTGAGGTGATCGAGGACGCCGCGCAAGCTCAGGGTGCGCGCTACAAAGGACGTCCCGTGGGCAGCCTTGGTCATGCCGCGGCGTTCAGCTTCTATCCGGGCAAGAATTTGGGCGCATTAGGTGACGCGGGCGCTGTGGTAACAAATGACTCGTCCGTCGCGGATCGGATCGCCCAGTTGCGCAATTATGGTTCGCGCATTAAGTATAATCATGAAGAGCGCGGATTCAATTCTCGACTCGATGAATTACAAGCGGCACTGTTGCGCGCAAAACTGTTGAAGTTGGAAGAGTGGAATCGGCGGCGGAAAAGCGTAGCCATGCGTTATCTGGAAAGTTTGTAGGAAGATCCCCTCGCGCTGCCTTATGTCGCCTCTTATGCGGATCCTGTCTGGCACCTTTTCGTGATCCGTCATCCGCAACGCGATCAACTACAAAAACGATTAGCAGCGGCCGGCATTGGAACCTTGATTCACTATCCGCTTCCACCGCACTTGCAGAAAGCTTATTGCGATTTAGATCATCTGGCTGGC
>Ga0099828_10003138_pt1 | contig 11535 bp, 9 predicted proteins | sample CZO8metaG_2_FD_79338 | JGI IMG/M metagenome (GOLD analysis project Ga0099828, IMG submission 79338) | Vadose zone soil microbial communities from the Eel River Critical Zone Observatory, Northern California, USA - CZOApr15con2H1.8 metaG | ecosystem: Environmental > Terrestrial > Soil > Vadose...
CGCTACCCAGCGCTCATTTTTAGGCGCGGTAGCGAGGCTTTCATTTAACCAACGGTGGGCGGCCTGCAAGTCTTCTCGCTCGATCGCCAGAGCGCCGAGATTGAGAGCGCACAGGTGCACCCACATCGAGTCACCGGCATCTTTGTCCAGCTCTAGCGATTCCTTGAAGAGGTCGCCTGCCCGTTCACGGTCCCCGTCCTCGTGCAGGGCTACACCTAGAAATCGCAGGGCCTCGTACACAGCCAGCATGCTGCCGCTCGTTCGCGCGACGGCAAGAGCCTTCTCCAAATACGTACGTGCTGTCTGCGACTGGTGCTGCAAACTGGCGACCCTGCCGAGCCAGCGCTGACAAAAGGCGACAAACTGCCGATTCCCAAGCTCTTCGTATAACCGCAGCGCTGCGGTCAAAGGCTCAGCGGCCTGGCGCGGATCACCCATAATGCAAGCGAGATATCCGCTGGCCGCCAGGGCCTTGGCCAGTGCAGCCTTCCACGTGCGGTCAAGTGGTTCAGCCGGTGAGTGTTTCAGGAAGACCGACAGCCATTCGCGCCCTTCAGCAGGATAGCCGCCCACATTCCAGCCTGCGCCCACTGCTCCGGCCAGGGTCAATCCCAAAAGGGTGCTGCCACTCTCCAGAGCCCAGCCAAGCGCTGCGCGGATGTTGCCGCCCTCGGTCTGAAGCAACCGGAGCAGCTGCGCTCGAGGTATCTCGCCGTATCCCGGGCCGACGAGTTTCGCGAAGTATTCGAGGTGTCGAGCCCGAACGTTCGACGCATTGCCCCATGCCTCCAACCTCTCTGCTGAGTACTCACGCAGTGTTTCGAGCATGCGATAGCGGTACTTCGCGCCCGCCGGTTCAGCTGTGACCAGAGATTTATCCACCAACTGCATCAGCACAGCCGCGACATCAACTACTTCCAAGCCGTTCCCCGCGCACACTGCTTCGGCAGCGTCGAGGGTCCAGCCGCCGCTGAAGACAGACAGACGTTGAAACAATGAGGCTTCTGCCGGGGACAGCAGGTCGTAACTCCAGTCCACCATGGCCCGGAGCGTCTGGTGTCGGGGTATCGCCGTCCGCGGCCCGGCTGAGAGCAGCCGAAATCGGTCGTGCAGTCTCTCTGCGATCTGCTCGACGCTGAGTCCTTTGACGCGCGTGGCGGCCAGCTCAATGGCGAGCGGTATGCCGTCCAGCTCGGAGCAGATGAGAGTAATGACGTTATGCGGCCACGTGCCAGCGTCAGTACTTGGGGCGGCGGACCTGGCCCGGTCTATAAAGAGCTGGACAGCCTCGTCCGTTGTCGATAGCGACGGTACGAGCCAGGCAATCTCGCCGGGAATGTTGAGGGCTTCGCGGCTCGTTGCCATGATGCGCAGCCGAGGGCAGTGGACCAATAGATGCTCGACAAATTCAGCGCAGTTAACCAGCAGGTGCTCGCAGTTATCCACCACGAGCAGTAACTGCCGGTTCATCAATAAGCTGGCTATCGCAGCTCTGACGTCAGAATTGGGTTCCGGGCGCAGGTCCAGGGCTGCCGCTACTGCAGGCGCAATCAAGTTGCCGTCGCGGAGACCAGCTAATTCAACAAGCCAGACTCCGTTCGGGTACTCGGACGCCAACGTAGCGGCTACTTCGACGGCCAGCCTGGTCTTCCCGACGCCGCCGGCGCCGGTCAGCGTCACCAGGCGATTCGTGGCCAAGAGCTGGCGAACATGCGCCAGCTCGCGCTCTCGCCCGATAAAGCTGGTGAGGCGCAGCGGCAGGTTGTTGGCCACGTCGATAGGGTACGTGTTTTTCTGCGCGAGCGCGCCGCATAGTCGTGGCGGCGGATGGTCGAGGCTAACCTAACCTAGCGGGCCGCAGGCTGGCGGCATAGGCTTGGGCTGACTCATCAGACTCGAAGAGATGGATATCGAGCATCTGATTCTGGGTGAGCGCCGGTTCAAGAACGCGTGCCACCCTGCTGAGAGGAGACACCCACCATCCCGGGTCGGCCTGCTGCGGAGCCTGCAGAATGCCGGTGTGCGTGCGGCTGACAGCTAGCCAGCGATCGTGGATCGGCCTGAAGTGTCTGAGGTTCGCAGTGACGGAGAGCGCTTGCCGCTTGCAGGCCTCGTCGTCGCCCGTCAGAGTCAAGTGCCTATACGCCAGCTGCATCCTTGTTCCGCTACCGAGAATGTCACGTTCGCGGCCGTCGGCCGGGTCACGAGCCGAGCCTTGCCTGGCGGACAAATATTGTGCTGGCGTCACCGCGGACTTGCCTGGCTGGCAAAATCGGCGAGATCGTGGCAGCTAGGCAGCGATCCATGAAGGGTAGACCGTCTCCTGTTTGGGGAGATGGTCGCGAGCTAGCGTGAATTTCTCGCACGCCGTGAGCGAGCGTTCGGTGAAGGCGGCGATTTCATGCTCAGAATGGAAATTCCTGCCAGGGAGAAATACGCGGGCTCAATTAATTTCGGGATTTATCGGCCGGCGAAATGGAGAGACTGCCGATTGATAGCCGGCCTACGCTCCCAGACAAGCAAAAACGGCCCTCTCGGGGCGCTTGCATTCACCTAGAGCGGAAGACGAGATTCGAACTCGCGACCTTCTCCTTGGCAAGGAGACGCTCTACTCGATCGGATTGCACTGTGCAGCCATTCGGTTGCTTTAACGACATCCGGTACCAGAAAAGACGTCTCGATTAGGTTGCGAAACCCGGCCTCGCCGGACAAACCTGAGCTCAAAGGGGGTTGCCTGACGGGCAACATGCTGCCCGCGAGACAACAAACGTTGCCCGTCAGACAATTCCCAACTGCCGCCAAAAGGAGCACTCTGGTGGGATGGCGACCAGCGCGCCAGTTGGGCAACAGCATGCTAGGAAAGGGCTGCGGCTCGAGCCAACAACGGTTCCGCGCTACAGCCGCGCGTCAGATTCTGCCGCGCCGCGCACACTGACCTTGCCTGACCGATTCGTCAGTATCCTTGCCGATATGCTCGAGCGCTCTTGGTCGGCCAACCTCAGATTGCACGGCCATGTCAAATGATTGCTGTTGGCTATATTCGCGTGTCGCTGGAAGAGCAGGCCCGAGATGGATATTCGCTTGATCAGCAGGAGCATGCCATTCGGGCATACTGTGAGGCGCTGGGCTGGGAACTTGCCGAGGTTTATGCTGACCGCGGGGCAAGTGGGAAGGATATTGCCGGCCGGCCCGAACTGCGGCGATTGTTGGCCGACGCCAGTCGCAAGCTGTTCACTCATATTGTTTTTTGGAAGCTTGATCGCCTGGGCCGCAAGACCCGCGACATCCTCGAGATTTCAGATCTCGTCGATCGATATGGAATTGGTCTCGTCTCCCTGCGAGAGAGCTTCGACACTGCAACACCGACAGGGCGTGCGTTTCGCAACATCTTGGCCACGATGGCGGAGCTCGAGCGTGACCAGATCATCGAACGAATCACCGTCAACCTGCACGAAAAGGCGCGGGAAGGAAACCTGTTGGGGTCGTTACCAATCGGGTACCGTCGCCTTGGGCATGAGGTTGAGCTCGATCCGGATACCGCACCCAAGGTCCTCCAGATATTTCAGCGATATGCCACCGGTGGGAGTTCGCTCCATCGGCTTGCCGAGTACGCAGTCGAGATCGGGCTAACGACTGTTCACGGCCGAGCGTATGACGCAAATAAACTGCGCAAGGTGCTCGTCAACCCTGCCTATGTGGGAGACGTCGCATATTACTCTGCCCACCGCAAGAAGCCGAAGGCTGTCTATCCGGGCAAGCACCCACAACTGGTTGATCGAGAGCTGTTCGATCGGGTGCAAACCGTTCTACGGCAGCAATCGCGCTCGAGTCCATTACGGCGTGGCGATTACGGCAGAACGCCCTACAGCCTTACAGGAGTAGCTCACTGTGGCCACTGCGGCGGACCGATGCATGGCAACAGAAGCACCTCCAAGAGCGGCGCGACTCGTCAATACATGGCTTGTGGTGCCAGGCTTATGCGTGGGACGTGGGCGTGTCCAGATTCACCGCGCATCCGGGTCGAAGTGCTCGAGCAAGATGTTGCGGCTTATCTCTGCGCGATGCGCTTGCCGGACACCGATATCGCGCGAGTGCTTGGTGAACTTGAGCGTCGCGCTCGGGTGTCTGCACCGGCGGCCCAGGTGCAATCAATCGAGAGCCAGCTTGAGCGCCTAGGGCGTCTCTTTGTGCTCGGCGATTTGGATGAAGTCAGCTACCGCCGACAGCGCGATGAGCTGAGGCGACGTCTCGCACTCATTCAACCCACACCAGTCATCGATCCGCAGTGGGCGGTGGAGCGGCTCCACAACGTGGGATTGCTATGGCTCGATGTCAGCGTTGAAGAGCGGCGTGAGGTTGCCCAAGAGTTGTTTCTGCGTCTTGAGATCACCAAAGGTGCACTCACGAGCATCACTCCACGGCCTGAGTATGCGCCGTTCTTCATCATCGACCGGAAAGCGCGCTTTGGTCAGCCGGGGCCGGATTACCCACCTGCACTACCACGGCAAGGTGTGCTCAATTGGGTACCCCCGAGAGGACTCGAACCTCCGCAACCGGCTCCGGAGGCCGGTGCTCTATCCGACTGAGCTACGGGGGCGTACTCCGTAATTCTAGCCAGGCCAGGCCTGGAGAGCGAGCAACCTGAAGCGGGGGCTCCGGGGCTAGAATCGATCTGATGTCCAGCGGCCCCGCCATTCATGTGGACGGGCTCCGCAAGACCTACGGCTCGCGTGTCGCCGTGGAGGACCTGTCGTTCAGCGCCGATCCGGGCGAAGTGTTCGCGCTGCTGGGCCCCAATGGCGCCGGTAAGACGACGACCATCGAGATCCTGGAGGGCTACCGCGGCCGTGATGCCGGTGAGGTGTCGGTGCTCGGGCTCGACCCGCAGCGCGAGGCTCACAAGCTGCGCCAGCAGATCGGCCTGATGCTGCAGGAAGGTGGCGTCTACCCGCAGGCGCGGCCACGCGAGATCTTGTCGCTGTTCGCCAGCTTCTATCCTCAGCACGACAGCCCTGACCGGCTTCTGGAGCTGGTCGGGCTGGACGACTCCCAGACGACGCCTTACCGGCGCCTGTCCGGCGGACAGAAGCAGCGGCTGGCGCTGGCCCTGGCGCTGGTCGGCTGCCCCAAGCTGGTGTTCCTGGATGAGCCCACCGCCAGCATGGACCCGCAAGCGCGCCGCGCCACCTGGGACATCGTTCGATCGCTTCGCGATTCGGGCGTGACGGTGCTGCTCACCACGCACTACATGGATGAGGCTGAGCAGCTGGCCGATCGCATCGGCATCATCGATCGCGGCCGGCTCGTCGCCGTCGGCGACATGGAATCGCTGCGGCGTCAGCCCGATTCGCAGGACACCACCGTGCGCATGGTTGCGCCAGCGGGGTTGGACGTGGAGCAGCTGCAGGCGCTGGACGGCGTGAACACCGTGCGCGAGGACCAAAGCGGGGTCTATCTGTTCGAGACCGCCGATCCGCCGGCGTTGCTGGCTCAAGTGACCGATTGGGCCCGCAGTCAGCAGCTGTCGATTCGGGAGCTGCGCGTCGGCCGCGAGTCGCTCGAGGACATCTTCCTGCGCCTCACCGGCGACCGGATGCGTTCGTGAGGCAGCAGGCAAGAGGCAAGAGGCAACAGAAATAAAAGCTCTAGCGGCGCAGACCATGATGGAGCTGCGGCTCATGTCGCGCCGCGGCGAGAACCTGCTGGTGACGCTGGTCATCCCGCTGGTGCTGCTGCTGTTCTTCGGCTCAACCAGCGTGTTCGCCGCCGGCGGCGAGCGGCCGGTCGACTTCCTGGTGCCGGGCATCCTGGCGCTGGCCATCATGTCGACCGGCATGGTGAGCCTGGGCATCGCCACCGCCTACGAGCGGCACTATGGCGTGCTGAAGCGCCTCGGCGGCTCGCCCCTGACCCGCGCGCAGCTTATCGGAGCCAAAATCGCCTCGGTGATCGCCGTCGAGGCAGGGCAGGCGGTGCTGCTGTTGGGCGTGGCCACGCTGGCCTTCAACTGGCGGCCGCTGGGCGGCTGGGGCGCGCCGCTGGGCATCGCCATCCTGGGCACGGTGACGTTCGCCGGGCTGGGGCTGCTGATGGCCGGCGGCCTGCGCGCCGAGGCAACGCTGGCCGGCGCCAATGGGCTGTATCTGATCTTCGCCCTCATCGGCGGCATGTTCCTGCCGGTCGATCACTTGCCCCGGGCGCTGGCGGGCATCGCGCCCTACCTGCCGGCCGATGCGCTGGCCGACCTGCTGCGCTCGTCCCTCGATGGCGCCACCCTTTCCGGCTTCAGCCTGGCGGTGCTGCTGGCCTGGACGGCCACCTTCGTCGCCCTGGCGATGCGGACCTTCCGTTGGGAATGAGCTAGCGGCCGAATTCCACGTCGCGCACGCGTTCGGGATCCACGTCGTCCAGGGCGCGCAGCTCCTCCGACGTGGGCGATGGCGTCTCCGGCGCCTCTTTTACGGGCCAGCCGGTGGCCTCCTGCACTTCGGCAAAGGTCACGCCTTGGTGGATGCTCTCCAGCTCGAGCTGGCCACCAACACCCTTGAACACGCACAGCGGCGTCACCACTTGGTCGACGTTCCCCTGGGCGGTTACGAAGCTAACGGACTCGACGAACGTCTGGCGATCGTGCCGCGTGCGCCACAGGATCACGCGCTTGGCCGTCGGCATGAGGTGCGCTGAGCCGGCGCCCCCCGGAAGGCGGATCTTAGGATGGCGGTAGTCGTCGCCGAGCACGCTCAGGTTGATGCGCCCGCGGCGGTCGATCTGGATGCCGCTGTGAAACACCACGTCCAGACCGCCACGGGCAGCCAGGTCGAACAGATCGATCAGGTCGAACAGCGCCGGCGTGCGCTCGAAGAGCGCAGGATCCGAGGTGGAGGCCGGCAGATGGTCCGGCTGCGGGTCCACGCTGCCGCCGGTGTTGAGGTAGACGAGGCGCGGCGCGTGAGTGCGCTTGGCCAGCAGGATGGCCACCATCGGCAGAGGCGAGGCTACGCCGTGGAAGGCGCGCTCGCCGTTGCGCAGGCAGCGGCTGAGGCAGACGGCCATCAGGTCGGCGGTGGCCTTTAGGTCGAGGGCGGAGGCGGTTAAGGCCGTGCTGTGGGAACCCTCACCCTTGCCCTCTCCCCGAGGGAGAGGGAATTTACGACAAACTGCCGGAATCCTTCCTCCGTCTTCGCGGCCGTGGCGTACTCGGACAGGAATTCCTTGTCGTAGTCGTAGTGGCCGGCGCAGCTGGTGGGCCAGGCGCCGCGGGCTGCCTCCACGACCGTGTCCACCAGGAAGCCGGGAAGCGCGGTCAGCTCCGGCTGGGCCACGAAGCGCTCCCGCGGCACGATGCGCTCGGCGGTGGCGATGATCCGCGCCGAGGCCTTCGCCAGCAGCACATCCTCATATGGCGAGCCCAGGATGCGCAAGTTGCCCTCCTCATCTGCCTCCTGCACGTGGATCAGGCAGACGTCGGGCCGGATGGGCGGAATGACCACCACCTCACTGCCGCTGTACGGGTCGCGGATGGTGGCGAAGCCGCTCGCTCGCGGCAGATCCGAGCCGGCCATGCCGGCAAACGGCATGAACGGCACTCCCTGGACTGAAGCACGCAGCCCCGCGATGATGCTCGCTCAGGTATGCTCTGTGAACTGCACGGCCCCGCTCTCCAGCGCGGCCCGGAAGCGCGGCGCCATGCCCCACAGGTTCTCGAAGCTCACGAACGACATGATCACGCGACTCACGCAGCCGGCGCCGCACAACACGTCGAAGTCGTAGCCGGCCGCGGTCTTCACCAGCGTCAGTTCGCGCTTGCCTTGTCGGATGAGCTCGTGCACCGCCGCGCCCGGCGTGCGGTGGGTGAGATTGCCGCCGAGGCCGATCAGCGAGCCGTCCGGGATAGAGGCGATGGCCTCGCTAAGGCTGGCCAGCCGGGCCATGGCTCAGCGCTTGCGCCAGGCGAACCAGCTGCCGGCCGTGGTGCTGGCCACTCCTGCCGCGATGGCTACCTTGACGACGTCGAACGGCACGAACGGCAGCACGCTCACTTGCAGGGTCTGCACTGGTTCGCGGTGCAGCGCCAGCAGGATGTAGAAGTAGCCGCCCGCGTAGATCACGAGCAGCCCGGCCAAGCCGGCCAGCAACAGCCGCCTGAAATTGAGGCGGCTGCGCTCCGACAGCCTTCCGATGGCCCATGCCGCCAGGGGGTAGCTCAGGATGTAGCCCAGCGACGGCGTAGCCAGCATGTAAGCCAGGCCGCCATTGCCGTTGGCAAATAACGGCGCTCCCAGGGCGCCGGCCACCACGTATTCCAGGAGCGCGAAAAAGGCTGGCCCGCTGCCCAGGAACATGCCCGTCAGCATGATCGCCATGGGCTGCAGGGTAAAAGGCACCGGCGTCAGCGGTGTGTAGATCGCAATCCGGGCAAACACCGCTACCAGCGCCGCGAAGAAGGTGCAGGCCAGCGCTTGCTGTGCCAGCGTGCCGGCGTTGGCGCGCGCGCGTGCCGGTGCAGCCGTGAAGCTTCTCATACCAACTCGATTCTAGCGGCCTGCCTAGCGGCTGCCGCCGGCCCACCACAGGCGCCGAGAAATGCCATCAGCAGGAAAGGCGAAAGGCGCTTCATAGCGAGCAGCATCCTACTCTAATTCTTCAGGATAGGCTGCGTCAGGTATTCCGGCACGGGCGAGCCCATGAGTGCGTAGACGTTGCTCAGGTGCTGCCGGAACTGGTGGTCGAAGCCGCGCTCCGGCTTGGGATCGTTGCCGCCGTAGTACCACCAGAACCAATCGCTGCCCTCGGCGATGTAGATCTCCTCCCAGGCTCGCTCGAGGACCTCCAGCTCGGCTCCTTCGCACTCCATCTCCCAGCGCACCAGGTCGTCGCGCGTGCGGGCCAGATAGTCCCAGGCGATGTTCTGGGCCAGCTCGCCAATCCACACGTCGAACGTCCCGCCGATCCAGGAGCCGGCGGCCAGGTAGTCCAGCGTGTGCTGTGGCGGATGCTCTTTCAGGAACTCGCTGACCGTTACGCAGCGCAGCGTGTCGTCCTCGGAGAGCAGGGTGTAGAGCGACACCAGGAAATCCTGGCCGTTGTTGTCGTAGAACTCCCAGCAGTTCTCGCCGTCCAGGATGAGCGGCACGATGTGCTCGCCACGCTGCTCACCGAGCGCGTCGCGGATGCCGTGCAAATGGCCGACGAGATCGTTGACCGCGTCCTGCGGCTGCCAATTCTGGTACTTGAAGCCGATCTCGTCGGACATGCCGCGGTCTCGGAACAGGACGGCCACGGAATGCTCCTCGTCGCTGGCCTTGTAGGCGCAGTACAGCGAGGCCGGGTCCCACACCGTGCCGTCCTGCCGGCGTGAGCTCCAGCCGCGGCTGCGGTTGAGGATCTCCTCGTCGCTGGCGGTCCAGCGGATGCCGGCCTGCGCCAGAGGGTAGATGATGTCCTGGCTTACCCCGCCCTCGCTGGGCCACAGGCCCGCCGGGTAGCGGCCGAAGATCTCGCGGTGCGCCACTCGGGCCCGCCGCACCTGTTCCACCGCGTCCTCCGGATGCCGGTAGCCGAAAGCCGGCAGGGAGATGTAGGGGGCGGCCTCCCGGGCCGCGCCGTGGTTGTCGATCAGCAGCGGCAGCACCGCATGGTAGTACGGCGACGTGCTCAGCTCGACCTGGCCATTGTGCTGCAGGCGGCGGTAGGCAGGCACGATCTGCCGCAGGATCTCGCGCTGCTTGTGGCGAATGCAGGCCAAATCGGCTGCCGAGAAATGCTCGTGCTGCGTCAGCTCCTTGAGCTCCGGATCGCGCTCGATGTAGGTCGGATCGATCCAGGCCAGGTTGAACCAGCCGATCGTGTCGCCCCAGAACTCCTGTGAGTGCTCGCCCTCGGCGTAGCGATCGCTCAGCAGCTGCTGATAACGCGGATAGCGCGAGATGACCTTGTCGTAGCTGATGCTGAAGAAGAAGTCGAGGATGTAGTCCTTATCGGCATCGCTCAGCTCCTCGGGCAGGGTCGTGCAGATCTGCAAAAAGCGCCCGGTGGCCTCGCCGCTGGCGTAGTCGAGCACCTGCTGCACCAGGCAGGGCACGAGGTTGAAGGTCATGTGCAGCTTGGGAAACTGCTCCAGCACGGTGGCCATGTGCAGGTAATCCTTGGTGCCGTGCAGCAGCACCCAGGGCAGCATGTACTCGCCTGTCAGGCGGTCGCGGTAATACGGCTGGTGCATGTGCCAGACGAACGCGACGTTGAGGGGTTGCGTGCTCTCCCCCTAGGAAAGTGTTCGCAACTGAGGAAACAGGATCACTTCGCGGATGGATGTCTGACCAGTGAGCAGCATCGTCAGCCGATCGATGCCGATGCCCAGCCCGCCGGTCGGCGGCATGCCGTACTCCATCGCCTCCAGGAAATCCTCGTCTACCGGCGCGGCCTCCTCATCGCCCTCCGCCCGGCGTTTGGCCAGCTGCGTCAACCGCTCGCGCTGATCGAGCGGGTCGTTCAGCTCCGAGAAGGCATTGGCGAGCTCCATGCCAGCCACGAACAGCTCGAACCGTTCCACCAGGCGCGGCTCGTCGTAGCGGCGTTTCGCCAGCGGGCTCAGCTCGACCGGCCAGTCGGTGAGGAAGGTTGGCTGGATGAGCTGGGGTTCGACGGCCTCGCTCACGATCTCATCGATCAGCTTTGCCCGGCCCACCGACACCGGCAGCCGCGCGGCGGCGGAGAGCTGCTCGTCTGATGCCTCCAGCACGTCGATTTCCGCCCAGCGCTGGGTGGCCTCTCGAACCGTGAGCCTCTGGAAGGGGGGGCCGTAGTCCGGCGTGTGGTCGCCGTACTCGACGGGGCCCTCCGGGGCAATTTGCGCGGCCAGTACGCGCACCATGTCCTCCGTCAGGGCCATCACGTCGTCCAGGTCGGCATAGGCCTGGTACAGCTCCATCATTGTGAACTCGGGGTTGTGGCGGGCATCGATGCCCTCGTTGCGGAAGTCTTTGCCGATTTCGTACACCTTGTCGAAGCCGCCGATGATCAGACGTTTGAGGTACAGCTCATCGGAGATGCGCAGGAACAGGTCGCGGTCGAGGGCGTTGTGGTGCGTCACGAACGGCTTGGCGGCGGCCCCGCCGTACAGCGGCTGAAGCACCGGCGTTTCCACCTCCACGAACCCGTGCGCGTCCAAGAACTGCCGCAAGCCGCGAACGATCCGGGTGCGCTTCTCGAAGACGTCGCGCACCTCGTCGTTGGAGATCAGGTCGAGGTAGCGCTGCCGGTAACGCTTCTCTGGATCCTGGAGGCCATGCCACTTCTCGGGCAGAGGCCGCAGCGACTTGGCCAGCAGCTGCCAGTCCTTCACGTGCAGCGTAATCTCGCCGCGTTTGGTTTGCCACAGCCAGCCGGACACGCCGACGAAGTCGCCGATGTCCAGGTCCTTGAGACCCCCATAGCGTTCGCCCAAGTCTTCGCGGTGAAACGACAGCTGCAGCTTGCCGGCGCCGTCCTTGAGATGGAAGAAGGCCATACCGCCGAGATCTCGTAGGGCGATCAGCC
>Ga0099828_10003143_pt1 | contig 11523 bp, 9 predicted proteins | sample CZO8metaG_2_FD_79338 | JGI IMG/M metagenome (GOLD analysis project Ga0099828, IMG submission 79338) | Vadose zone soil microbial communities from the Eel River Critical Zone Observatory, Northern California, USA - CZOApr15con2H1.8 metaG | ecosystem: Environmental > Terrestrial > Soil > Vadose...
CCTCGCCTGTCAGTGGTGGGGATTCGGGGGAAACGAGATCTTCTTCGACCTGTTCTCGCGTCTTCATTCCAGGGATTACTGTCGATACGTCTTTGTGGTCGAGGACGAATCTTATTGTTGCTTGGGCGAGCGTTCGAGTATTAGATTCCAGGAATCTCAACTTGTCTGCCGCTAGTGTGAGTTGCGAGATGTAGTCAGGGGGAAAATTGTGCCGAATGTCTCCCTGGAGGAAGCTGGATTCCGCCTTCAGTTTGCCCGCGAGGAATCCGTTCGCTAACGGTTCGCGGGCAATGATCCCGACATTGTTCCTCGTCGCTTCGCGAAAGAGCTGATTCTTAGCTTCCTGTCGTAGGAGATTAAATGCGACCTGGACGGCTCCTAGTTCACGGTCTCTCATCGCGAGAAGTCCTTCCTGTGGATCGTGAATCGAGATCCCATAGTGCCTAATTTTTCCTGTGGTCTGGAGTTTCTCGAGGGTCTTGAAGACCCTCCCGTCCTTGACCATTTGGATAGGCGGGTTGTGCAGTTGGTAGAGGTCAATGTAGTCAGAGCCTAACCGTTCACAGCTTTTCCCGAGGGCAAACTCGAGATAGTCTGGGGTGAAGTTCATTCTAGGGGCTCCGTGGTAAAAGTCTCCGCCTACTTTCGTCGCAATGATAACCTTTGATCGGCGTTCTCTGAGAGCTTGGCCCAGTAGTTCCTCGCTGTGCCCGTGACCGTAGACGTCGGCGGTGTCGAAGAAGTTGCATCCTAGTTCTATCGCTCTTTCGATCGCTGCCAGTGACTGTTTGTCATCGGTAGGCCCGTAACTGTTCCCGTGGGCGTTTCCACCGATCGCCCAGGCACCGAAACCCACTTCGCTTACTTTCAGACCCGTCTTCCCAAGAACTCTGTATTTCATCCGAGGCTTCAGGAATTGAGTTCGTGGGTAATCAATAGATTAACCTTGAAGCGGGACAAGAGAATCGTGGACGCTCGCACATGTCGGCATGTCCTATAGGGGGCCGATCTGGGCTCCCAAGCAAGCATTGTCATGTCTTTCTCTCGCGACAAGTTTCACTTCCCCTAACTATTTTTTTTTCTGCTAACAATTATGCGACCCCCCGGGGGGGTCGATTTTTCCCGCGCCCCGCCCTTCACGACGACCGCGCCGGACAAGTTCTTCGCGGAGGAATCGCCCATTATCAGCCCTGATCTCTGATCTGGGACCACGCCCCCACTTCGCCCTAGAATCGTTCGGAGATCAATCTAGATTTCCCGTCTTTTTCCCTTTTCATCCAAGCCCGGATCCTGCCCTGAATCGTGAGACTCGTCGATTATCTATGCCAGACAGGAAATTTTCTCTAGAAAGAGGGAGGGGGGGTATAGCGCAGACATCTCGCGAGGCAAGAGTGGTTGAGGGAGAGCTCCACCGCGCCACGCCTTTCATAAAACGGCCCTGCAAAGCAGGCATAAACCTCTAGAAGCCGGACCAGTCACGCTTTGTGGAATCTTTGTCATGACTGTGCATCAGGGTGCGCCATGCGCATGGTCAGGGGTTACAGTCTGTTGATAGTCTACATAGGAGGGTTACCTGTCAGGATGAACTTTGGCAGTAAACACATCGCCAAAGCCAACAGCAGCCTTCGCGCTGTCAGCGCTCGCAGGGCTAATCACCCTGATCAGTGCCTTCATAGCTAGCACAGTCAGCTCCCTGCTGATACCAGGAATCTCCTCGTCAATGATCCTGATATGGGGAAGCATCGCAGGCATACTAACGCTCGTCGGATCATGGCTGCTGTACAACAACGCGGCGCAGAGGAAAATAGGGTCAATACTCGTGCTCGTCTTCTCGGTAATCTCACTGAACTTTGTCGGATTGATCCTAGGCCTCATCGGAGGATTCCTCGGGTACACCTACAAGGGTGCATCCGTAGCCACCTCCAATACCTCCGGCCGCTAGATTCAATCCGCCCTAGGCAAAGGGCGGACCTCCTTTCTTTGTCTACAAAAATACAGCCCTAGGCGAGATAAGATTCTATAATCCTTAAATCAGCTACGGGTCGATACCAACCATAGCCTTGACCAGCACGGTCAGCCTCTCCGTTCTAGACCAATTCGGCGGCAGCAAACTCCTATCCCCTGAGAAGATTCGATGGATACGACCAACGCCCCTTCCCACAAAGACAGTCGAGGTCGCGTTCCGCGAAGCCCTCGCGACCCCGATAGGCGCGAAACCCTTCGAGAGAGAAAAGTGCTGGAGCCCCGCCATCATCTTCTCAGACTTTACCAGAAAACACTCACCCTTCATCCCACAACTCATCAACCTGATCGAACCGAAGACAGATGATATCAAAATCATCTGCGCCGGAGGAACCCACATTCCATCCGAACCCGACTTTATCAAGAAAGTCGTCGGGGAAGACATCTACAAACGCTACCAGAAAAACATCAAAGTCAGCTCGGTCAAGAACCCCACGAGCAAATACGAATGGATCGGGGTCACGAGCAGAGGCACGCCCGTCGAACTGAACAAGGAACTATTCGACAGAGATCTCCTCATCTCAACCCTCAACGTTCAACCACACTACTTCGCCGGTTACGAGGGAGGCGCCAAAGCTCTTCTCCCTGGTTGTTCGGGCCTCAAGACGATAACCACCAACCATGGATACGTAATCGGAAACCCGAGCTGCAAAGAGCTCGCGATCAAAGGCAACCCCACCAGAGAGGACATGAACGAAGTTCCTAATGTCCTCCGCGAGTTCATGAAGATAGAGCATCGAATCCTAGACTTCGTCCTCAACCAGGACGGCAGCCTGGTCAAAGCTACTTATGGAGATCCCAACCTTGCACACCAGCAGCTCGCGGAGAACTATTCCCGTAGAGCCCACTCCGTGACATCGCGCCCAACAGCCCTCGTAGTCACCGTTGCCGATGGTCCCACGGGGACGAACCTGTATCAGGCTCTCAAGGCCGCAACCTTTGGTGCTGGCCTCGTGATTCCGTCACACCGGCCGAAATCTACCGTAATATTACTCGCATCGCTTGAAACAGGGATAGGAGGAGACGCGTTCAAGGCCGAGATGGAAACCTATGGCAAGACGGAGCCTGAGATGGTTGTCGAGGACTTGAAGAAACGGGCCAAGCTTGGAAAGGTTACGGAGGCCTCTCAGAAGCCGAACCGGTTCTCCCTAGATGCCAAGAAGACCGAGTTCGTCGTGGTCTCGCCCAATGCACCTGCGCCCGTTGAAGAGCTCCTGAACAAGACGAGGATCAAGTTCTTCCGATCAATAGATGACGCGCTGAGAACCCTCGACCATACCCTATACGAAAAGGATGTCGCGGTGATTCCTTACGGCTCCTCCACCGTTCCAGTAGCCGCATAGAACATGCAGGACCCGGTCATCGAGCAAATCAACTACGTTTAACCAGAACCAATCCAACCAGCTCTTTCATGATCTACACCCAATTGGGAACCGACAAGTATGTCCTAAGGCTCGAATCCGGAGATGATATTCTCCAATCCCTACGACAATTCGCCACAACAAAGAGGATCGGCGCAAGTCTACTCGAAGGCATCGGTTCCCTTAGAAAGGTCAAACTTGGCCACTACGACTTCAAGACGAAACAATACAAGTTCGAAATATTCGAAGATGATCTGGAAATCCTAACCCTCTCAGGCAACATCGCCAGCATGAACCGCGAGCCCCTCCCTCACGTTCATGTAACCCTAGGTCGCAGAGACTTTTCGGTAATTGGAGGACACTTGGACGAGGAGTCATCGGCCAACATGGTAGAAATCGGCCTCTGGAAGCTCCCGGGAAAACTAGTCAAAGCCAAGGATGCAGAGATCGGGCTGAACGTGCTACAATTAAGACGAAGAATATAGCCCAGCTATTCTCCGTCGACACTCGCAGAGTTTTCATCCTAGTTTCCTCAAAATCGCACCGAGAGGACCAGTTAGCCTATTACACGCTCAACATAGTCCCGAACCAAAGATAGGTGCCTCATTGCCGCGTAAGGTCGGGCTGCGAATGGTACTATACTTGTACGTGGCCGTATTTCTAACAAGAATTGGATTCGGATCGATAACAATCCTATTTCCCCTCTATCTTCAGGCACCTAGTTACATAATCGGGCTCATACTCGCACTCTACCCCATGTCCGAGGCAGGTTCGGCATTGCCTATAGGCCGCCTCGCTGACCGATTCAGCCGAAAGAGACTTCACATTATTGGAATGATAATGATCACGATTCTAACCGCAGCGATCGGCTTCACCCGAAACCTGCTAAACGTCTCCATCCTCCATGCACTGATGGGGATCTCAGCAGCAACCGCAGCAGTAACGTCGCTGACACTATTGGGCGATGCAACGAAACTGACTAATCGCGGGAAAAGCATGGGAGGATTCGATCTCGCAAACCTAGGAGGCTATGGACTCGGATTCGGAGTCGGAGGACTACTCGTAAACGTTTTCGCTGATGAGTTGTCATATGCTTTCTGGGTGACTGCAGGGGTCTTCCTCTTCGCGGGACTAATGGCAGCGAAGTTTCTCGTAGAACCGGTAAGAGTCTGGGAGCTAAAGCAACCGAAGATTCGACAGAGAAGAATCGGAAGCAAGATACGTCCAGTGATCCCTGTCTGGATCGCCCAGACTATTATCCTAGGAATGTACTTTCTTTTGCCGAAGGCTTTCAGGGACTCCAATATCGCTCTTACCAGAGATACTCTGATCTTCCTCGGAGTTCTCGGTGGCATCTTCGCGCTCGGGGCCATCGTGTTCGGCCACGTGTCAGATAAGATCGGTCGGACAAGGGTAATGGTCCTAGGCGCCTTTGGCGAGTTGGGATTCCTGCTCCTCTTCGGATGGTCCCTTCCTAGAAACGATTTCGTGAGGTATGAGTTCCTCCTCTGGCCGATGTTCTTTCTCGCATCAGGGGTCGCCCCGACTATACTAGCCTACGTAGCGGATATCTCAGGCAAAGCTAAGAGGGGTTCTGCAAATGCCCTCTACAGTATAGTCCTGAGCATCGGTCTCGCCATCGGAAACATTATCGGCGGTTTCGTTGCTGATCTCGGGATCCAGTGGATCTTCTACGCTGGGGCAGGAATACTATTCCCTTCGATTCTCGTGACATCAACTCTTCTCCGCCGACGCTAGTGCTCTATCGGAAGAAGATTCTAAATTGGTCCGCTCCCATTGGCTGGGACAAGCTGGACCAAACAATGCCGCTTGAATATGCATGCATAATGCCCCATGGGAGCGACATAATACCGCAGCTTGCGGTTCGGAAAACCGAGCACTTGTTCGAACAGACTAGGGAATCAGTCCGGAGAATTGCGAGAGACATTCGAGGCATTCGGCCGGATTTGATCATTATAGCAACCCCGCATAATCTCAGGCTTCAAAGCAAGATCGCGATAGTGACCGCCGAGAACTCTACGGGCCAACTGAGTGGTCCCGGAGGAAGAAAAGTGAAGCTGAGTTTGAAGTGCGACAGAGAAGCCGCCAAAAACCTCCTCGAAGAGGCAACTCGAAAACACCTCCCCGTTGTAGGTGCTAATTACGGAACTGCTAAAGGGCCTGGCTCAGATATGCCAATGGATTGGGGAGTCCTCGTCCCGATGTGGTTTGTTTCCAGGGAAGAACGTGTCAAAGCTAAGACCGTAATAGTCGCGCCTTCCAGAGAGATTCCACTAAGGCAAAATATCGCATTTGGGGTGGCAATTGCGGATATGGCTGAGAAGACCAAGAAGCATGTCGCGTTCATTGCAAGTGCTGATCAGGCGCATGCACACAAAAAATCTGGGCCCTACGGGTATCATCGGAGTGCCGCCAAGTACGACGGGTTTGTTTCACAGGCAATCGAGAAGAATCGCATCCAGTCAATTTCTAAGCTGAGCAAAAGATTCGTCGAGGAAGCGAAGCCTGACAGTCTCTGGCAGATGGGGATACTGGCTGGACTAGCACGGGTCGTCAAGATGAGAGGGAACCTGTTGTCATACGCTATACCCACGTACTATGGAATGATCTGCGCGAGCTTCGTTCGGGTCTGAAGCGGTGATTGCCATTGAAGGGACCCTACTCTTCGGTCATTCGGTCAACCATCTTTCTAACTTCCCCTTTTGTATCCGGGGAGGCAGTTACGAGGACAATTCCCTGTGAGGGTTGTCCGTAAACAATAATGGCGTTATCCGGAGACTCCAGGATGGCGGGAATCGCGAGTAAGTCCTCTTCCCCGTCCACATAGATTACCGCCTCTCTATCTCGCACAGCCTTTCTGACAGCGTCCCAGGCTTCGATTGTTATGACACCCGCTGGGTTGCTTACTCTGTAGGTCTGCTCCGCTTTGATTTCAACTTGGCTGATCCGTTTTCTGAGCGTCATCTGGTCTACTATTCTCAGATTGACGGGAATTCCGGCCGCTAGTGTCTCTCGGGAAACAACGTCGCCAACCGTCGTGACCTTGGGTGGTTTGATTTTCTGAACCTGTAGTTTCAGCTTCGGCATCGTTTCAACCGGAGCACCCGTGAGTAGCTTTCCAAGCGGCGTCTTGAGCCGAACAAGGTCCGATTGAGATGGTCTGAAGCTGGTCAAGGCCCCGACCATGAGTATCTATCCTTCTAAACTTGCGTCTGGCGCTTGGTTGCTGAGACGGAGAAAGTCGTTGGTTGAAAAATAAATATCTGATGGAAAAGTTGACGGGAGTCTGCTATGGCCTTACAGCCTCTTCGGCTAGCTTTCTTATGGTGAACTCGAGCCTCTCTACTTCGGTCAGCACTGAGGATCCGTGAGTTCCATATTGCGGGTCCCTAGAAACTTCTCCGATGAACTCCCGAATGTGGTTAAGCAGCTCCATAGCTCCTTCTCCTCTTGTCAAGGTCATGGATTCGCCGCAAGCAGGACAGGAAAATGTGGCGACCACGTTCGCAGCGCTTTCGTTAGATCCGGTTGGAGGAGCGAAGAAGTTCCCTTCGAAGACATGCCCGGAAACGCATTCCCATCGACTCAACGACGAGTCCTCTTCAAACAATGAAGACAACTTTGAGCTAGCTTGGACATCGGAACAACCTCGTCACTGAGTGATACTCGACCCTCGTTGACGCGGTGATCATTGTCGATTTAAGCGTCACGTACTTTTTTTGTGAAACAGAGGAAAGGACAACGCTGGCTTCAAATGTTGGTCCTCTAATAATTAGTTGGCCATCGCGTTTTGCGAGAGTAAAAATATCGAGGCAGAGTGTTACCCTTGGCGGGTTTCTCAGGTGTTTCCAGACGGTATCGGCGCGATGATGTCAGAACGATTGATTTGTTGTAATGTCTCGATCAAGCGCATCGAGTATGCCCATTCATTGTCATACCAGGCCAACACGCGAACCATTGAACCGTTCGTCCCGGTAGAGAGCCCATCTATGATTGCTGAATGCGGGTTCTTCTTGTAATCAACCGAGACCAGTGGCTCGTCAGAGATCGCGAGGATTCCTTTCAGTTTTCCAGTTGATGCCAGGTGGAAGACACTGTTGACCTCGTTCCTGTTCACTTCTCTTTTGCATTGGACGACTAGATCGAGAAGCGAGACTGTCGCTGTAGGTGCTCTTATCGCTGAACAGGTAATTTTTCCTTTGAGACGCGGAAGGACTTTTCCAATAGTTTGAGTGGCACCGGTTCGGGTTGGTATGAGGGATTGGCCTGCCGCTCTGGCCCTTCGAAGATCCTCATGAGACCCATCGAGCAATCTTTGGTCGCTGGTGTACGAATGGATGGTTGTAGCAAATCCGTGTGTGACCTCGAAAGCACGGTCTAGGACGTCAAGACAGAGTGCAAGACAGTTCGTAGTGCATGACCCCATGGAGATGATCCTGTGGAAATTTGGATCGTATGTTTGCAGATTACAGCCAGGGATGAGGATGACATCAGCGTCTTCGAAGGGAGCGGTGATCAGGACCCTTCTGGCCCCGTTGCTGATTTGCGTTTTGAGGTCCTCTCGTTGGAGAGGTCGTCCCGTGCTCTCGAGCACTGTGTCGACTTCGAAGCTTTTCCAGTCTATTGATGACGGGTCCGTTTGGCTGAGGCAAGGTATCTTCTTTCCCGCAGCGGTGATGGCTTCCGCGTCCCAGCTAATGTCCGAAAGAAGAGTTCCGTAGGACGAGTCATACTTCAGGAGGTGTGCGAGTGTGCGAGGAGGAGAAGTCGAATTTATCAAAGCTACCTCGATGTCCGGGTATTTGTTCTCCAGGATCGCACGATGGAAACATCTTCCGATGCGGCCGAATCCGTTGATGGCTATTCGCAGTTCGTCCGGACCTCCAGAACTAGTTCCTCTCGCGAACGTTGAGTTGAATGCTGCCTTGTCGGAGAGGGGTCATATTCCTAGGCATACTCAATTTGCGATGACCTGATCGAGGACTCGACCGTCAAAGTCGGATGTAGCTTCGACATTCAGCAATCTCAGTAGCGTTGGAGCTAAGTCCAGAAGGTTCGCATCCAGCTTGACTCCGCGTGTGATATTCGGCCCTGTTATTCCATAGAACCCCTCCCGTTTGTGTATTGATGAGAAGTGTGGAGTAGAACTCCAGAGTTCTTTGGTTCCCAGCCTCGGGTTGACCTGGATCTTCTCGTTCTTTGTGTAGAATTCGACACAAAGGTCAGGTGCGTCGTACTCGAACGGTCCCTTGAACGTTTCCTCCTTGAAGTGAAATATGGGGACAGTTTTTCCCCAGTCTTTGGATCTGTCAGCTCATTCATCAAGCTGCAGAGCTTCTCAACGACACTTGACTTAGTTTGAGAATTTTTTCCATCTTGGAGCTTATCCACCAAGTCATATGTGACGTAAATGTGCGCCTGGTGCCCTCCTGTTGAGAAAGCCAGTGTCTTGTTCCAGTCGATATTGTCAATCAGGCTCTGGAGTGTTCGTTCTATCGCGGCTGATTCAGTGAGTCTGTGGCCAATGAAATCGGGAGTCATTTTGTAGATAGTTGCGATCGCACCAGGAGGGAGAGTTTTCAAGACCCACTTTCTAAGCGACGTGTAGGTTTCGCCCTTACGCTTCACAGGACCTTTGAGTGTAAGAAGGCCGTTAGATTCCAGGTACTGGTTGATGAATAACGCGGATGAAACAGGTGCCGAACCGTGGTCCGAGAGGACCAGTACGTGTGTCTCTGTACCTGCTAGTCCACGGAGTTCTCCGATCGCAGTGTCCATAGCGATGTACCAATCGTGCAACACGTTGGAAAAGGGAGACTCTGGGGTGTCCATGTATTTCCAAAAGTCGTGATGCACGAGGTCGATGGCTTGGAATGTCATTAGGAAGAGGTCAGGGTTGTACCATTCCATGAGTAGTTTTGCGGCACGGAGAGTTTTGTCGTGCAACCGCTGAACTTGTGGAAGGTAGGCTTTTTCTCCCCCTTTCATGTTTGTAGGCTTCGTTAGCGGAACATCGATCTCATAACCACCTACGGCAGAGTCGAGTCTCTTCTTCAGATCATAAGGGTATGACCAAATCTTATGGGGTGGAACTGGAAAACCCGAGATCATGAAGCCGTTTACGGGGTAGGGCGGGTACGTTCCTGGAACGTTGAAGACTCCTGCCGTGATTCCTTTCTGGGAGCAGATGTCCCATATGCACCCGAGTTCTGGGGTGGTCTTGCCGAATTTTAGCTGCCGGTCTCTTCCTATGTATGTGAACCCATAGACTCCAATCTTGGCAGGGTTCTTCCCGGTTGCGAAGCATTGCCATGCGGGGACGCTTTCAGGGGGCACGACTGATTTCAGGACTCCATGCGCCCCGGTTTCGAAGATGGATCGAAGGTTCGGAAGCTCGTCCATCCATTTTTGGATCAGATCGGGAGAAGCGGAGTCTATGCCTATCACGAGGGTCTTCATTGTTGGATAACCGCTTGAACTGCGATTTCTTTCGTCGAACGTTCTTCGTCGAGGGCGCTCTTGACGTGTGCTATTATCTTGCTCCAAACGGTCGAGGGAGGGTCGCTGGTGTTGATCTTGATTAGGTTGAAGTCGTCCACGAGTTTCAAATAGAGTCGCTTTTCTTTGCGGATGAACTCAGCCGTGTGCTCTGGGCGATCCACCAGAATCCGTTGTTCGGGCCCGTCCATCACAAATGACACATCGGGGGGAGGGATCAGTCTGAGGAGCAAGGACTCCAGAGGGACGCGACTATCATAATCTCCGAAAGCTACAATGAGATCGTAAACGTATCTGTCGCACACCGTGCTATAGTTTAGCAGTTTCCGGAGTCTTATTCCTCCGATGAGAACTGGACAATATACGAAGAGTAGGTAGAGTGACCAGAGGACTCTGGTCGGCCGTCGCTTCTCCACTTCGGTTGGGTCGGTGTGGAGCACCCTGGCAACTCGCCTGATAATGAAACCGAATGGGTCGAGTAAGTCTTGGTTTCTTAGATAGGAGAATCTGTAGCCGGCCTTGTTGAGGAGATAGTAGCACTTCGCAGCGTTGGTGGATTTTCCAGAACCGTGGGTTCCGCTAAATGTTACTAGGATTTTTTTCATTTACCAGATTCCCCCTCTTCCGCCTGCTCTGAATGCGGCGCTTATGAAATCGAGAATTATGAGGGGAGGAGCAGCCAGGCAGGAAATTGCGCTCTTCCATCTCGCACTTGCGGCCTCTCTTGCCGCTTTGATCAAGAATAGCATAACAATTGCTGCGGTGGGGATTCTGTAGGGAAGAACGAGCCTGTCGCGTCTGAGGAATCCCAATCTGTCGTTGCCGAACCTTTCCTGGGCAATCTTCTTCATTTCTTGAAAGCTTCCGTTCTCGACTCGGCAGGCTTTCAGGAAGCGCTCTATTGATGCCAAGTAAAAGATGAAGGCGTCACCAATTCGGGCATTGTCAATCTTCTCTATCACCTCCTGCGTGTTCGCGGTCTCTATCAGCTTCAAGAAGTCCAATATGTCCGAGAGCTTGAGAAAATTGTGTCGGAACATCGCATGAATTACGCGTATTAGTACTCTATCCGAATCTGAAGTCATCCACACAACGTGTCCTTCGAGTGTCACTCTCTTACGATGAAGGAGGACCTGGTTTGGGTCCAAGTGCGTCTCGCCGAGTTGGCTAATCGTTGGGTAGAGCTCAAAATCGTGTTTGTATCCCGGCAGAAAACAGCTGAATTTTCCGAGCAGCCTGTCGCAGTGAGTGAGACCCTGAGCGCGGACTCTATATTCATTCACCAATAATTTCTCTGCTAACAGGAGTTCTACGGGCGAGGGAACAAGGAGGTCAATATCGTGACCGATGTCCGGTAGAGAGTCAAAGGATTTTATCGCAACGAAAGAAACTCCACGCTTGGTGAAGAAGTCGCTCATCCGATCATATAGGTCAAATGCTTCACGGGCATCCTTTGTTGCTTCTTCGAATTCATCGGACGATAGGCCAATAAGGCTCACCGCTCGCAAGAGCACCTTGTTCTTCCTAGCAAGTTTCAACATCCTTTCTCCGTCTTTCAACATCAGCTTGTCGTTTCTCAGCAATGCACCAGCCAGGAGAAGCGACTCCGCTTCTCTCCGAG
>Ga0099828_10003144_pt1 | contig 11522 bp, 14 predicted proteins | sample CZO8metaG_2_FD_79338 | JGI IMG/M metagenome (GOLD analysis project Ga0099828, IMG submission 79338) | Vadose zone soil microbial communities from the Eel River Critical Zone Observatory, Northern California, USA - CZOApr15con2H1.8 metaG | ecosystem: Environmental > Terrestrial > Soil > Vadose...
GCGCGGGGGCGCAATATAGCGGGGGCGTAGCTCAGTTGGGAGAGCGCGTGAATGGCATTCACGAGGTCAGGGGTTCGATCCCCCTCGCCTCCACTCGGTCGGACGTCGGAGCTGGTAAGGCGGTGACGGCGCGGTAGATGGAAGCCCACTGAGCGGTTAGATTTGCAGCGCGCGCGGGAATAGCTCAGTTGGTAGAGCACAACCTTGCCAAGGTTGGGGTCGCGGGTTCGAGTCCCGTTTCCCGCTCTCCTCAGGCGGACGGCGCAAGGCAGCGAATACACGGTCCAACTGTCAGTCCGTCCGACAGTCCGACCGTCAACGTCGCGGGGTGGAGCAGCCTGGTAGCTCGCCGGGCTCATAACCCGGAGGTCGTGGGTTCAAATCCCACCCCCGCTACTGGAAATTGCGGATTGTGGATTGCGCATTGCGGATTGACGGCGCCACGCCACCACCAATCCACAATCGCCTATCCGCAATCCGCAATTGCGTTGGGCGGTTAGCTCAGTTGGTTAGAGCGCCACGTTGACATCGTGGAGGTCACTAGTTCGAGTCTAGTACCGCCCATGCTCGGTCGGACGGTCGGAGGGTCCGGCGGTAATGCGGTCACCGCTGGTCGGTCCGAGATTCCATCGTCCGAGCGTCCGACAGGCGTCGCGCCCGTAGCTCAACTGGATAGAGCGTCTGACTACGGATCAGAAGGCTGGGGGTTCGAGTCCCTCCGGGCGCATTCGGTCCCACAGGTTGGACGTCGACGGTCAGACTGGAAGGGGTGTCAACTGGCGACGGCCAGGGCGGCGGCAGGAGCAGTGAAGTTTTTTCGGTTAGACAGTCAGACCGTCCGACTGTCCGACCGTCGCGGGGCGTAGCGCAGCCCGGTTAGCGCGCCTGGTTCGGGAGCATGCTCCGGAAAGGCCTGATTGCGCCAAGTTGGTGAAAAGATGCGGAATTAGTCGCAGAGGGGGTGAGAGTCCGAATGGATTTTCGCCCTCTTTCTGCTTCCGTTCTTGCACACAACATTGCACACCCACTCTCTGAGCCCTTTACACGAAGGGGGAACTTCCCAAGGCCCCACACTCCCACCATCAAAGTGGGGCACCGCGAAGGATGGTGGAGACCGGCGAGGCAGTCGCGCGGAAGTGCCGACCGACGGGCAGGCACCGCACGTTGTCGTTCCACCCCTGACGCGGCCCTTGTTGCGCTCAGCTGCCGAGAATCTAACCGATGATCGCGTTCGCCTTCAGCTGCAGCGGCAGAGCCTGGGCCGGTGTCAGAATCCCAGCCTTCACAAATGCGCTTACCTCATTCAAGAAGTCTTGGAGATCCTGTAGAGCTCCAGCTGAATTGCCCGCGCGCCGATGACGGCATTGGCAGCTATCGGCTCTCATGGACCGGCAAACATTACGGCAAACAACTCTCTGCCCCTCCTATCGACCGGGAAGCACCGACGGCCGAGTGAGCCGCCGGTGCTGACGATGCCGCGACGTCGGGGCTAGACGAAGCGGCGAACGAACGCGAGCGCCGTGTCCGCTACCTCCCGCCAGCCGCTGTCGATCACAAGCGCGTGCCCCCGATTCTTCATCTCTATGATCTCCGTCACCCCACGGTTCCTCTGCTGCTCTTTGAAGGAGGCGTTCGCGATCGCCTAGGGGACCGTGTTGTCCTTCTCGCCGGAGATGATGAGCACTGGCCCACGATCGGGGTTCTCAACGTCGACCTTTGCCTCCGTCGATGATCAGTGACGACTCGAGCTCATTGACCGTTCTCTCTTGGCAAACACCAGACGTCTTTAATGTTGCAAAGTCTTGCAAGCATCTCCGCGTACTCTTGATTGATTGCTGCTCGTTCCGTCACGCCGAGACCCTGGATCATGTATCCATGGTGGCCCTGCAGGATAACAAAAGGCTCCATGCCACCGGGCTTCCCGCCGCCGATGTCTGCATTGGAAATATCAGGGGCGTAGTACATCACGTGTGGAAAGTTGATGGTGATGACACGGTCGCTGTCTTCTGGGCTGAAGTACGTTCTTAGCACTGGAGACAGCATGTATGAGATGCCGGCTCGTTCCGGCGCTCTATAAAATCCGGCTTTGTAACGGTCTTGGATGATTCTCTTTAGTTCGCCGGGAGGAGTACCCTTGGCTTGCATCCCCGCGGCGTCAAAAAAGACCCGCATCTGCGCCTTAGAGCCCGCTTCATCAAACGAAATCGGGTAGAGAATATCGCTTCGATATTCTGTTAAGGGCCAGGATCCCTTGAACGTATCATCGCCGGTTCGAGCAACGAGCGCGTGGAATCCATTCGTGCCCTTGCGGACGACTTCGAAACCCTTAGCAGGGTTTAAAACGTATACTGTTGCGTTGTCTCTGAGACGCGACGGCAGTGCGCTCAGGGCCAGCTGAATTTCCAAATCTCGCGGTAGCGGCTCGATTCCATTCGACACCACGTGAGTCTGTCTACTTCCCGTGCTCGCTGTGAGCGAGAACAAGAGACTTACCATTACTGCAATTGTCTGAGCCTTTCTCATCGTGAGCTCCTTCCGCTCTTGAGGGTCATTCCTGATCTTCGACGAACGCTCTCAAGCGTTCGGCCGCGTCGTCCCACTGGGCAGCGATCTGGTCGAGGTAGCGCTTTGCTATTTCCAGGCGTTGGCGGTTCAGGTCCCAGACCCGCTCACGCCCCCGGCGGGCGTGGCGCACGAGGCCCACATCGCCGAGGGCGTGGAGGTGGCGCGTAATTGCCTGACGCGTCACCCCGGTCCCTTCACTGAGACGAGTAATCGAAAGCGGCCCGCCTGCGGATAGGCGTCCCAGCAGGCTGAGCCGAGTCGCGTCGCCCAACGCGGCGAACAGCGGCACCGCGTCGGGCAGCTGCAGCGCGGCGGCGCTGCGGCTACGCGACATACTGCGCGAGCTTCTTGATCTGCCCAGCCCAGCCCTCGTCGTTCATGCGGAACGCCTCGACGCGACGGCCGAGCGGGATGCGATGGAACCCGGATTCGACAATCGTGACGGCGGTGCCGCCGTCTGTTTCCTCGAGCTTGAACTCGACCAGCGTCGTGGGCTCGGCCGAGTAGTCCACGCCCGGGTCTACGGCGTAGGGGTGCCAGCGATACGAGAAATACCGCTCCGGATCGATGCGCTCGACCAGCATTTCCAGCGTCACATGCTCGTAGTCCGGTATGGTGAGCCTGCCCCGGATCATCCTGCCCTCGGTAAACGCACCCTCAAGCTTGACCCGGAACCAGGTGCTAAACTCTTCCGCGTTCGCGATGGCGCGCCACACACGCGCGCGTGGGGCGCGGAGCACGACCCGTTTTTCGATCCGATCGGTGCTGCTCGTGTTGTTCAGCGCTTGGGTTTTGACTGCCATGGGTTGATTCCCTCCGCAACCAGGGTTAAAGCCGTTCTTTGGCATGCAACATTCGTGTTGCATATCATACCCACCACTTCCTTGAAATGCAACCCCCATGTTGCGCTTTATTTCGGTGGTGTCACCAAAGCAAAAGCCCCACATCCGAAGTCGACGTGAGGCTTGCTCTTTCCTCCCGGGGGCTCGTGAGGGTGAGCAGGCCTTCTGGAACGAGGAGGCCCGGGGCGTCTTGACAGGGCTCATCCTGCACGTCGCTGCGAGCGCGCCGCCCGAGCTGCGCACGCTCCCACAGGTGCGGGCGCTCCTCACCTTGCCGCCCGAGCCGTTCGCGGACCTGATCGAGGAGATGCAGGCAAGCCCGGCCGTGGGCGGCCTCGTGGCCCGCGCAGCCGCGCGGCTCCTGCAGAAAGCCGAGAAGGAGCGCTCAGGCGTCATTTCGACCGCGCAGAACCACACGCACTTCCTCGACAGCCCCCGCATGGCGCGGGTTCTGGAGCGCTCGACCGTCGATCTGTCCGTCCTGAAGCGCGAGGCCGTGAGCGTGTACCTGATCCTGCCTACCGACCGCATCGATGCCTACGCCCGGTGGCTGCGGCTGATGATCGCCTGCGCACTCCGCGCGATGGCGCGTACGCGCGGCCAGCCCAAGGAGCGCGTGCTCTTTCTGCTCGATGAGTTCGCGCACCTCGGACGTATGCACCCCGTGCAGCGCGACATCGGACTCGCCGGCGGCTTCGGAGTGACGTTCTGGCTGATCGTGCAGGATCTCTCCCAACTTCGCAGCACGTACGGCGAGACGTGGCCCACCTTCCTCGCCAACGTGGACGTGCTGCAGGCGTTCGGGATCAACGACTGGGATACCGCCGAGTACCTCTCGAGGATGACCGGGGAGGCGACGATCCACGTCGAGAGCGAGCACCACTCCCGCGGGGTGAGCCGGGGGCCCCATGCGCAGCGGCAGCTCGGGGCGGGACGCACGCGGTCGGAGCAAGGGCGGCGACTGCTCCTACCCGACGAGGTGCGGCGGCTGCCGCGCGAGACCGAGCTCTTGTTCGCCAAGGGCGGCGCGCCGCTCCTCGTCGAACGGATCAGCTACCTGCGCGACCGGGAGTTCGCCGGCCGGGCGGATCCGAATCCCCTATACGATCCGGTGGCGGCCGCGGCGGGATGATGGCCTGGGCGATCTTCGATAGGTGGCGCGCGTTCCGTGTGGCCTGGCGGATGGGGAGCCCGCTCGCGTTACTCGGAGCGTGTTGGGTCGCCGGCCTCCGACTGAACCTCACGGGCAGCCTGCCCGTGGGGCTCTACCTCGTGTCGCGAGCGGCCCCGGTCCGCGCGGCGATTGTCCTCACCTGCCTGCCACACGAGGTCACCGGAGCCCCGACCGGTGTACATCCAAGGACCTGGCGTCGGCGTGGCTCGAGCGGGCCGAGCGACTGGCAGGAATGCCAAAGCAGGACGGAAGCCTCTGGCATGCGTATCGCCGGGCCTGGGTGACGGCCCGGAAACATCTCCCTGACACCGACGTGGCAGCAGCAGGCGGTTGGCGGGATGTGGCGGTACTCAAGACCTGCTACCAGCGGCCCGACGACGCAGCTATCTTGGCCGTGGTGGAAGGGGGCCGGGAGCTTCGGGAGCTGCACGGATGAGCTCCATTCTTGCACACTACTTTCAGAACCGTTGACCAGGGAGGAAGCCCGGCTCGTAGCCTAGGGAAAACCCATACCCAGAGCCTATCCCGAGTTGCGTGCTCGTATACCGGAACGCAGCATGCACCCGGTGCAGTGTGATCCCGACAGACGCAGAACTGTGCCATCCGTGCGAAGTAGCTCCATAGGCTGTTGTGTACCGGCCGAACCCCGCTGAAAAGTCGACGACAGAGAGAACGCTCACCTGCGCTCCAACGCCGTAGGCACCACGCGTCTCCGAAAAGCGCCACAGGGCACCTCGTGAAGCCGCCACCGATAGCGTCGTTGAAAGAGTGGTGCCGAATCTGCGCGCTACCACTACATCCACGTGCTGCTGTCCCAAGCGCTCGGTCGGGAGCGAGCCGCCCACCACCCTGCTTACGCCTAACCCGATCTGAAGCCAACCGCTATTCATGGGAGACGCCCGCAGGTGAGCCCTAGCGATGGTCGAACTGTGCACGTCGCCTACGTTCTCATCACCTGCGAAGGCGAACCCCAGGCTACCGCTGACATAGCGACTCCCCATCGTGGCATCCGCGCCGCTCCAAATCGCTCGGGCCTTAAGGCCTGCGAGAGTAGGGTCTTGGCTTGTCAGCGACGAATCGAAGAGGTCTCCGAGCTCCGTAGAGCCGTAGATGAAAGACCAGCGCGGGCCCCACTTGAAGGCGAGCACCGCCTGAAACACACGCACTCGACTGAATGTTGCCTGCTGGACACTGAAGAAGGCTCCAGTACCCAAGCAAGTCGTTGTGGGATCTGACCACAGCCCGGCCAGACCGGCCGAGAATGTAGCTGCTGTTGGTTCAACGACCGGTACTGGAACCGCTCCCTCTAGTGCAGTGAGCTGACCACTCTGAGCTATCAGTCGGGAGGCTGCCGTGAAGATTACTCCTACGAGACACGGCTTGATACACATCAGCTCACTGCTGCTGCCGCAGGATGAGATGCTGTGTTGCTCTGAACGTACCCGCCGTCATCTGTGCGATATACACGCCCGGCGCCGCAGGTCGCCCAAGCTCATCCAACCCATCCCACACTATTTCGTAGACTCCGGGGTCGAGCCGGTCATTCACCAGCACCCGGATAAGACGCCCGGCGAGCGAGTAGACGCGGATACTGACCGGTGAGGCGGCTGCGGGTCGGGTGACGCTGAACGCAAGGCCTTTGAGACCGTAAACCCGGACAACGTCAGAGAGACTGCCGGATTGTGCCTGGAGAGGCTGGGAAGGAGCCGCTCCAAGTGCCGCCTGGATACGAGTCAGTGGCCTCGATTCCTTAATCACCCGCTGGTGCAGGAAAAGGGTTGTAGGCTCGGGGCCCCATGGATTGGCGGAATCTGGAGTGGCGCGCACGCATGGGGTTTTAGGGGTGCATGTGGTTGGGGGCTGACCGTTGGACCAGAAAGTTCCCGTGAAGATCGTTGGGTGGCACCAACTAAACCCGCAGCCATAGGCGGAAACGATATCAGCTTCGAAGGAGTAGTTACCGGGTGGCGCCCACGTCCCGTCAGTCCTCGTCCCGTCCCACCACCAACTCAACGTCCCTGGAGGAAGCAGCCAGTTGTATGCAAGGATGCGAACCACCGCGTTGTTCCAATCCCGCACGTACACGTAATGGTTGGCGTGGTCGGTCGTGCGGTAGGCAAACGAGGCAACCGGCGTGGAAACATCAGGTCCGCTGACTAGAAATGCCTCGACATTCAGGTAGTGCTCAACCGCCCCCGTCGAATCGCTCCATAGCTCAGCGGTAACAACCCGCCCTTCGCAGTACCAGACGGTCTGGGCGTTGACTACTTTGAGACCACACGGCACGCTGATCGCGTGAGGAAAGGCGAAAGTGTTGTAGTTGTTGGTGCCCTTCCCGAAACTTCCATACGATGTCACTAGTCCCAGGGAATAGTTGAACTTGTTCACTCGGTGAGATAGTTCCTCCACGATGTAGAGATTGCCGAAGTGATCCACCGCACAGTCAGTCGGATCCCAGCCGGAAGTCGAGTACGTGCCTAGCCACGTCGGCCCACTTGGGCCACGACTCAGCCAGACGATTCTTCTGTTCCCTCGGTCCACAACATAGAAGTAATTGGTGAATTGAGTCCCTCCCGTAGGGGAAGGTGTCTTGCCTACGCAGATGCCTGAAGGCGACAGGAATTGCCCGGCGCCGCCTCCCGTCGATCCGTAGACCCAAAGAGGCGCTCCGGGTGGGTTGCCACTGTTCACATCCCAGTAGCTTACAGCATTCGTAGAATCGTCGACAACATAGACATAATCCTGTGAAAGCGGGTCTGTGACGCCATCCCACGCGACGTCCACTGGCCGGGGGAACGAACCTGTCCACTGTCGCGGGTTGAGGAGGTTCTGAGCCACCGTGTCGAAGTCGGCAATTATGACGCGGCTATTCCTCCGGTCGGCAACGTAGAAACGTCTCCGCGCGGAAATGTCGATACCCCGCGGCTCCGCGAATCGGCCCCCGGGACCCGCACTGTTGTCATATGGGTGGATCCACTGGTCCTTCAGGCCGGACAGTATCCGACCCCACTGCGGATCGGAGGCAAGTTGATATACGGTACCGTTCGCGATGAAGGACACCTTCGTACCAACAGCACCGAAGAGAGTGACGCCTAGCTGGCTGCGCGTGGCGTTGCCTGTCAGTCGTGGCCCGATACCTTGGCCGAGGTCTGTGAGTTGGACGAACGTCTGCCCGACAGCGACCGACGGCGGTGTAGAGAGCGTCATCAGTAGCCGCAGCAGCAGCCATCGACTGCCTGCAAGGCCAACTCTCCTCCTTGTCGGCCTGAAGGTTTCGAGCAGCATTTCCGCCTCCTCTCCCACCCTAGACAGTCCAGATGACCGTTATACTCACAACACGCCAGTCGGGGGATCTCCATCTTGTCAAGCGGTATTCGAACTCTCCGCCGAATCCAGAGTTCGCAGAGAACGACAAACGCAGTGTTAGACTACCGTCGGCCTCAGGCTGCGCACGCGACGCTTCGATGAGCAGTGCCCCATCGCGGATGATGTCCGGGGAGAGCTCGACTTGCGCGCGATGAGCGAATTCAATCGGTGCTCCGACTTCTGGAAGAAGACGCACGAACGAGCTGTCCAAAGGAAAGGCAAGGTATTCGTCAGATAAGAAGATCTCTGGCCATCCAAGCCCACCGTCTCTGCTCAGAAAATCTCCGACGACGGTCGCAGTAGCTCTTCGAGCATCTTCCTTGCCAATGCCGAATGGAGTGTCCCTGCAGGCGACAGTCAGCATCGCAACCAAGAGCAGGAGCAACGACCCTCTCTCCATGCCGGAGGTCCTTGGGCTCATCTTCACGGGATTCGGCGTAAGATGTAATCGCCCATGTGGCGTAGGCCAGGACGGACCTCTTGCGGAAACTCCAGTGCCTCGATCCGAGTACTCCGCCCGCCGCAGGACCTCGCATTTGCACCCCGTGTGCGGAACTCCTCTCGGTAGAATGCCGCCACTCGCTTAACGGATGAGTCAGGATCAGTGCTCGCATTAGACAAGGGGGTCGTCGCACCTTCGCCAAGAGCGCACGCGAGGCCCCGCACCGCCATCTGTCTGACGTTGGGATCCCCATCCTTGAGCCGGTCCTGCCAGAAGCCCACCAAGGACTGATCTGGGATCATGGACAGGGAGCTTAGAGCACGGTACCTCAATAGACCACTCAGAGTGGAAGGGAGGCGGGATGTCCTTTGGCCGTCCGCGTAACCCATGATCAGACTCTGTGGCACACCAACCTTGGGGTACTGAGCGGTCGTCAGGGCCTCTAACTGCAGGTAGTAATTCTCTACTCTCGAAGGTTCTGTCAGTATTGCGATCACCGCTTGCTTGGCTCTGGGCCCGTAGGCTGCTGCGACAAACTCTGGAATGTCGAACTCATCCCAACCATAGGTATCGCCTCCAGACCCGTAGATCTGCGTCAGCTGATCCAGGGTGAGCGGGCGACCTTGTCCTCGCAGTTCCACGGGAGAACCGATTGCAAGCGTGAAGAGTGCCGGCAACAACACCGCTGCCAGGTGTTGACGGATGTTGCTCATGGGCGTTCCAGTTTCACGTAGCGGGAGAACTTAGCATCCAGGCACGCGTCTCTAACACGAAGCCGGATTAGATTCTGCCTATTCTGATCGGTGGCGTTGACTAGAATCGTTCGACCTATCGCTGTACTTGCCCTCGTGAGCTTCTGGACCGAAGGCAAGATGTGGGTTTGAATGTGCAAGAAGGGAGTGGAGTTGTCTCCCCACAGCGAGGGTGGCTGCGGGTCGATCAAGATGTGGCTCATCTCGTGAGCTAGTGTCGAGAAGATGCCGTCCGCATGGTTAACGCGAGCGTTGATCCAAATCGAAGGGAACATGGTGCCCGAAGCAAACGCAAGCGCTTCAATTCCTCGCCAACCGTAGCTACCATCGGCTTGGAGTTCTATCAGGTGTGGAATGATGAACACAGGGACAGTGTCCGATGCTATGCTGTAGAAGGCATCGAAAAGTCGTTGGCCGTCGGGGTGGACATATGTCGCCGGATCGCCTGGGAATTTCTGCGTGACGAACCAGCCACTATCCTGGACTAGCGTCCATGTCGGTGGCGAAATGGTCGCTGAAGGTTGCGCTATCGGCTGAATTCCACAGGAGTCGGCCTCTCCACCATACTCGTTGCCGACCAGGGCGCTGTCGTAAACAAGAATCCGGGCAGCATTCCAAACGTGGTCGGCGGTCAGAATGTTGAATCCGTCAGTGTAATTGAGCGGGCTTGTATGAACGATCCCCCTCAGATGAACACGAAAGTGATAGTCTGGCGGCATGGGCGGCCGTGCGCAGCCTAAGACTGCTGCTAGAGCGACCAGGGGAGGGATTAGGGACACCGCCAGCGCCTCACGACCGCAGGGACGCCGAGTCTTCATAGCCCACCCCTAGCTGCGAGACAGATACCGGTAAGCAAACTATCCGCACTTGCAGGTCTCACTTCCCCTGGCCCAAAAACCATCCGTGCCCGAGTTATGAAAGTCGTCTTATCAACCGCAACTGCGAGCCGGAAGTGCACAGCAAGCGTCGAGCCTGAGTCTTTGAACTCGGCTTGGTCAAAAAAGATCGGCAAACCACCGTCGGGTCGGCGCACAACGATTCGCGAGCCCGTGAGCTGCGAGAGCGTAGTGACAGCTCTTCCGAGCGTCTCACATCCTAGCTGAATGCGAGTCTGTGTATCAGCGTCGCCCCAGCTGACGTTAGCCAGGTCTGCGTCCACAGCAGTCGCATTGTTCAACTGCAAGTTCTGAAACAATTGGGCCAGAAACAACATGCCTACCTGCCTACGGATAGAGTCTTTGGGAATCCGGGTGAGTAGAGGTGCTCGGCTGCTATCGGGGGATGGTAGGTCCCTAACTCGCTGGGCCGACAATCGACTTGATCCCAACGCAGCGAGAAGACCTGAGGGGACTGAAAAGGCGAGCATGAAGCTTCGGAGAGTGAGCCGCATAGTCTCTGCCCTCTCGACACTGTGAGACGAAGTCGCGGCGCTACCTGTCTCCTGCAATCAACACGACAGATGGAACAGAACGCAAGGAGGGTACGAATCGCACCGACCTGGGCGAGTCTCCTCGGAGATGGGATGTGGTTTCGCCCCTGCGAGTAGGTACGAAATCGGTCGGGAATCTCCGAAAACGTCCTATCGAACCACGGTAGGCAATAAACCCTGTACGTTCCCGGCAGCGCACTCGCGAACGACACCACCGCGCTCGACCGCGTCCTCGCGGAACACCCGGGGATCAGCCGGGCCTTCCTGTTCCCGTCGCGCGGGAACCCCGAGCAGTGTGCGTCCAAGGACCTGGCGTCGGCGTGGCTCGAGCGGGCCGAGCGACTGGCAGGGATGCCAAAGCAGGACGGAAGCCTCTGGCATGCGTATCGCCGGGCCTGGGTAACGGCGCGGAAACATCTCCCTGACACCGATGTGGCAGCCGCAGGCGGTTGGCGGGATGTGGGTGTGCTCAAGACCTGCTACCAGCGACCCGACGACGCAGCTATCTTGGCCGTGGTGGAAGGGGGCCGGGAGCTTCGGGAGCAGCACGGATGAGCTCCATTCTTGCACACACCCCCCGTTTTCAGAGGTCTAAAGGATGGGTCTAACGAGTTGAACGGGTTAGACTTCGGGGCGTAGCGCAGCCCGGTTAGCGCGCCTGGTTCGGGACCAGGAGGTCGGTGGTTCAAATCCACTCGCCCCGACTGTGATCGGAGGGTTCTTTCCGTCACATGGGTAACAGTTTATTCCGAGCACATAGGTAACACTTTCGGGCCAAAGGGATTCTCGATCGGTTCGACCCGACACGTCTCATCGTCGAAGTAGCCGCGGTCGTAGTGCATGAAGGTGACGAGCCAGACGTGCTCGCCCACCTGCAGCACCCCGACGTTTTGGCCCGCAAACACGACACTGAGATTGACCTTGTGCCGCTGGAAGCAGAGGCGGCCGCACC
>Ga0099828_10003145_pt1 | contig 11521 bp, 9 predicted proteins | sample CZO8metaG_2_FD_79338 | JGI IMG/M metagenome (GOLD analysis project Ga0099828, IMG submission 79338) | Vadose zone soil microbial communities from the Eel River Critical Zone Observatory, Northern California, USA - CZOApr15con2H1.8 metaG | ecosystem: Environmental > Terrestrial > Soil > Vadose...
CAGCAGCAGGGTTGCGCCGGTTGCCACAATGGGTGCGATCGGCTGCAGCGGATAGACAACCGCAAGATCGATCGGCGCGAAAAATTTTCCGATGTAGCGCACGTACGCCACGGCGGCGTTGCTGAGGCGCATCGCGAGCGGAACCGCTTCCATGCTCCGCAAAGCGGTGAGATTGCGCTGTCCGATCACCGCCATGGTCGCGCCGAAGATCGTCAGCGCGAACAGCGGAAGTTTTTCGGTCACCCTTTTGGGCAGCTCCCATCGGCGCAGTGGCCAGAAATCGAGAAGCAGCAGCACAAAGGGGAGCGTGATGTACATCTGCTTCGCCATCACGCTGAGCGCCATCGCGATGAACACGCGCCAACGGCGTTGGGGAGCGGCGGCATAAAAAAAGATCGCGAGCATCGTGAAGAAGGTGCTGAGGGTGTCCTTCCGCTCGGAGACCCAGGCCACCGACTCGACGTGCGTTGGATGGATGGCGAAGATCGCGGCCACCATCGCGCTCGGCCACGTGGCGTCGGTCATGCGTTTCAGCGCTAGAAAAAGAAGGGAGGCGCTCGCGATGTGCAGCAGCACGCTGGTCATCAGGTGCATGCCGGCGCGCAGTTGCCACAGATCGACATCCAGCATGTGCGACATCCACGTGATGGGATACCACCCGATGGATGCCGAGGTCAGGGCCCATGCGATGGAATCGGGCGTCAGTCCGTGGATGACGTGAGGATTCTCGGTGACGAACTGTCCGTCGTCGTAATTGAGAAATGTGTGCGACGCCACCTGGCTGAAAACGATCAAGATCAGCATCGTCAGGCCGGCGAGGATGACGCCATTCGGGACGGAGGGTTTCGGGGCGATCCTCTTTCGCGACTTGCGCGCCATGGAGCGCCGCTAGTCTAATCGGGCGGCTTGTCCAACGGGGTCGGCTACATCACCGTCCATCACTACGCGAAGTCGGTCGACTATGCGGTGATCGCCATCCTGATCGTGGTCGGTGCGGCCATCCGATGGAGGTTCGAGGTTCGAGGCCAGTCGCATCTCTTTCCTTCTAATTCGAACCTCGAACCTCGAACCTCACGGATCGCCTCCGTCCTCGCCATCGCCACATTCCTGCTCATGTTCTTCGTGCACGACCATCCCTATGTCGTGATGGATCCCTTTCACGAAGGGGAGCACCTCGCGCCGGCATTTCTGTTTCACAGAGGCGAGCGGCCGTATGGCGACGTCTTCATCCTCCACGGGCTGGCCGTTGACGGCGGCCTCGACTCGCTCGTCCTCGGCGATCCTCCATCGCCGCGCCGAACACGGAGGCTGGAGACTATCCTCGACGCCGCCACGCTCGCGCTTCTCGCGCCGATTGCGGTGGAGCTTTGCGCGACCGCGGGCGGTGCAGCGGCGGCGGTGTTCATCGCGCTGTGCGCAATCGGAGCGGGACAAGTTCCGATTTTTCCCTACTGGCGTTTCGCCCCGATCCTCCTCGCCATCCTCGGGATTTTGCGATATGCGCGAACGGGCCGCGGACTTTTTCTGGCGTTCGCCGCCTCGACTGTCGGATTGCTGTGGAGTCTCGACACCGGCATGTACGCCATAGCGGCGACGGCGATCTGTACAGCGATCTTACGTCCGCCGGCGAAACGAGTGGCCCTCTTCGCGCTCATCGCGATCGCGCTGCCGATCGCGATTCTTCTCGCTGTTCGAGGCAATCTGTGGCGATTCATCGTCGACTCATTCGTGATCGTCCCTCGCTCGATCGATGCGATCTGGTCGCTCCCGGCGCGGAAAACGTTCGATTGGGAATCGGCGCGTTATTACGTCCCGCCGATTTTTTTCGGGTGGCTGCTGGCGGCCGGCGTGCGCAAACGCGATCCCCGTGCGATCGCGGTCGCGATTTTCTCGATCATCGCGTTCCGAAGCGCGGCCGGACGGTGCAGTTGGAGCCACACGCGCTACGGTATTCCGCTGTTCGGCGTGGCGGTCACTGCCTTCGCGCTCGAGCCCTTGCTCCTGAAAAAGCGATGGTTCACAGCCGTAGCGATTGCCGTTCCGCTCGTGATGCTGGTCGAAGTCGGGCCGAACAACGTCGCGGCCGCGAAATTCATCGGCGGATGGAAAGCGCGACAACAACACATCGGACTGGTGCCGTATCCGGTTGCGACCGGGCGGGGGATCTACACCACTCCGGCGGATGCCGCGGACCTTGCAGCTCTCAATGGATTCGTCGAGGCGAATGCCGCTCCCGGCGCGCCGATCTTCGACGTCGCGAACGAGCGCGCGCTCTACTATCTGTTGCAGCGCCGGCCGCCGACGCGCTGCTTCGATATTTCTTTTCTCTCCGCGCCGGCGCTCGCGCGCGAAGCGATGGGTCAACTGCAGTCGAATCCTCCCGCCGTCGTCATCGTCGAAGGAATTCGATCGATCGGCGAGCTCGATGGCGTCCCAAACCGCGTGCGCGTGCCGTGGCTTTTCGCATGGATCGATCAGAATTATCCGCAGCGCACGCGCATCGGACGCTTTGTGGTGGCGACGAAGTGACCCCTCACCCGGCCCTGCGGGCCACCCTCTCCCTCAGGGAGAGGGCGCTCGCGCGTCTGCCACCCTTCAGATCCCTCTCCTTCAGGGAGAGGGCGCTCGCGCGTCTGCCACCCTTCAGATCCCTCTCCCACCGGGAGAGGGTGCCGCGAAGCGGCGGGTGAGGGCAACCGCTTCAGTGACGCGCGGATCGCAGCCGCGCCGGCGCATCCGCTGCGTGGAACCACGGCGCCGTCGGCTCGTGCATGAGAAATTGTAATAATAACGATGCACCTTTTTGTGCACCTTTTGGGGAGAGGCGCTCGCCGTCGGACTCGAAATCGTCGCGCTGCCAAGTCAGTCCGTCCGAACGCGGCAAGGTTCCGTTCGCCCACAAGTACGGCCCCCACGCCACCCACGGCGCCTGCTCCTTGTCGTAGTCGACCGCACCGATGCGCGTGTCCCACAGCTCGCCGGTTCGCATCAGCGTGATCTGGCCCAGGATCACCCAGGGGTTGGAGAGTGCGGACTCGTATGCGAACGGTTCGGGATTCCAGGCCGTCGTGGCGTAGCCGCCGTAAACGCGGCTCGAGAGATACGCGATCTGCAGATTCGGGTAGTGCGCCTTCATTTCCCGCAGCGCCTCGGCAATCGCCCCCTTGAGGCGATAGGCATCCGAGTCCTGCGGAGGCAAGGAGCGGAAGGGCGTGTTAGTCACCATCTGGATCCACACAACCTGCACCTGCTTCTCGGTTAGGCCGGCCGGATGAAGAAGCGCGTCGCGGATGCGATTGAAATTCGCGGGGCTCTGAGGCAGCGTCCACATCGCGGTGTCGTAATCCTCGTGCGCGGCATTGATCAGGACGAGCGACTGGTGATCGACGCGCGGATCGTTGCGCGCGATGTCGCCAAAAGCGTCGAAAATGCGCGCCGTTTCGCCGAATCCGGCGGAGAGGAAGACCACTTTCCCGGTCGGCGACGGATCGCCGTTGGCGTCGCGCGGAGTGATGAACGCTGCTCGCCGAATTCCGGCCGCGAGGTGGTCGGCAGGAATGGCGTTGCTGCCGTCTTCGTAGAGACCGCCGAAGTAGCCGTAGGCGTATGGAGCGGAGCCGAGGTCGTTGAGGGGGACCAGGTTGAGGGCGACTGCAACGATAATCTCGGGCAACATGGCGACCGACGCGTCAAGAACGATGCCATTTGATCGACGGCTGGCCGCCATCCTGGTGGTTTTCGCGCTCCTGCAACTGCCGTTTCTGAGCGGCGCGTTCCGGCTCGACGACACCAACGTCCTGGCGATCGCGAAGCAGATCGCGCGAGCGCCCCTCGATCCGTACGGATTCACGTTCAACTGGACCGGCACCGCGCGTCCGGCGTTCGACATCCTCGCGAACCCGCCGCTCGCGCCGGCGCTGATCGCCGCCTGGGCGTCACTTTTCGGATGGAGCGAAGTCTCGCTTCATGTTCTGACGCTGATTTTTGCGCTCATCGCGCTGTCCGCTTTTTTCTCGATTCGCAGCGATGACGTGGGCACCGCGCTGATGGCGGCCTCGCCGGCGTTTTTCATCGCGACGCAGGTCGTCATGCCCGACATGCTGATGCTTGCGTTGCTGCTGACATCAGTGGCAGCGGCGATGCGCTATCGCGACGACGGCCGCTTCGCCGCGGTCGCATGCATCGCGGGCTTTCTGGCGCCCATCGCGAAGTACAACGCCATCATTCTGGTCGCGCTTCTCGCGACCATCGCGATCACTGCGCGACAGCGCCGCGCCGGTCTCGCGATCATCGCAACTTCGCCGATCGCCGGACTGGCAGCTTGGAATCTCTTCACGCTCTGGCGTTACGGCGCGATGCATCTTCTCGTCGTCAGCGCCGAGCGAAAAGAGAATCTGATGCACACGATGGCCGATCTGGCACTCGCAGGGAAACGCGCGTCGGCGATCGATCCTTGGATCACCGCCATCGTTCTGATCGGGCTGGTGATCGTTCCGATCGGCTGGCAACTTCTGGTGCGGCGTCGATTCGAATGGATCCTGGCGATCGTCACGACGGCGGTCGCGCTCTTCGTGGCCATCCACGAGTTCGACTATCCAATCTCATCGGCAGTTCTTTTCGCGATCGGAGTGACCGCCGGCGTTCGCGCGATCGCGTTCACGCTGGCGTTGAAAAGTCCGCTCGCGATCGTGTGGTTGGTCGCGGTGATGATCTTTCAGGTGATCACGCGCGGCGTCGCGGTGCGATATCTCCTGCCACTTCTTCCGGCGATGCTGCTGGTCGTTCCGCGAGGCCGGCGCTGGCTCGCGATCACTGCCATCGTCATCAGCCTGGCCGTCACGCTGCCGCTGGCCTTCGCGGAGCGTGCGGCGGCGAACTGCTATCGCGATTTCGTCGCGCGCCTGCCGAGCCACCATTTCTATTTCGCCGGCCACTGGGGATTTCAGTACTACGCGACGGCTGCAGGAGGAACGATCATTGACGTTCATCAGCCTTTGATGCTCCGGGGCGGTGACGTCGTCGTGATCGCTTCTCACCCCTTTCCCTCGCCATCCGGCAGTTTTCCGTTCCGCGGACGTCACGCTCGCGTGCCATGCGAAAGCAGCTTTCCGCTGCGCACGATCAGTTGCCTGGCCGCCGCGAGCTACAACGTCGGCGAAATTGCCGGCTGCGTGCGCTCGCCCATTTATCTGCCGTTCGGCTTCTCGCGCGAGCCTCTCGAAGAATTCGATGTTTTCGTCATAGAGTGACGCTCCATGAAGCTGCTGGTCTTGAGCGAACACGACGTCGAAAAACTGCTGACCTTCCCTGAATGCATTCGCGCGATGGAGGAGGCGCTGGCCGATCTTGCGCGCGGGAAGGCGGTCAATCCGCTCCGCAACATGGTCCGCGCCGAAGGAGCCGCCGGATTTCTTGGCCTGATGCCCGCGTACCGCGGCGATTTCGGTTTGAAGGAGATCTGCGTGTTCCCTGGAAATCCGAAGCGCGGCCTCGACACGCACCTCGGCGGCGTGATTCTGCACGACGGCGAAACCGGCGCGCCGAAGGCCATCATGAACGCTTCCGCGATCACGGCCATCCGCACCGCGGCGGTCTCAGCCGTGGCGACGAAACTGCTGGCTTGCGAGGATGCGAACGTGCTCGCCATCCTCGGCTCCGGCGTTCAGGCGAAAAGCCACCTCGAGGCGATTCCGGTGGTCCGCAACATCTCCGAAGTGCGGATTTTCAGCAGGAATGAGAAGACAGCGCGGCAATTGGCAACTGGAAATCGAAAACTCGCAACCTCAGCCCAGGAGGCCGTCCGCGGCGCGGACATCATTGTGACCGCCACCAGCTCGCGCGAGCCGGTCCTCGAGAAAGAATGGATCAAGCCGGGAGCCCACATCAATGCGGTCGGGTCTAGCGTCAAGACCAGCCGGGAGCTCGACGCTAAAACGATGACCGCCTGCTCCCTTTTCGTCGATCGCCGGGAGTCGACCGTGAACGAGTCAGGCGAGTACTTGATGGCGGTTCAGGAGGGGGCGATTGGGCCGGATCACATCCGTGCCGAGCTCGGCGAAATCCTCATCGGAAAGGCAAAAGGGCGGACATCCAGGGACGAAGTCACCCTGTTCAAATCCCTTGGTCTGGCGGTAGAGGATCTGGCGTCCGCCCAGCTCCTTTTCGACAAGGCCAAACGCCTCGGAAGCGGCACATGGGTCGAGTTTTAGCGGAATAAGGCTCCGGTCGAGGGCGTTGAGTCGAGTCCGGACTTGACAGCTCGGAAATCCGCGGTCACAATGCGCGGGTTTGCCTCCTCAGGCAGTCACTTTTCGCTGTACGTGTCTTAAAACGAAGGATTTTTCTACGAATGCCAACGATCAGCCAACTCGTCAGCCAGGGCCGGCACAAGGTCCGGTACAAGACCAAATCGCCGGCGCTGCAATCGAGCCCGCAGAAGCGCGGCGTCTGCACGCGCGTGTACACCTCCACGCCGAAGAAACCGAATTCGGCGCTCCGTAAGGTCGCGCGCGTCCGTCTGACGAACGGAGTCGAAGTCACCACGTACATTCCCGGCGTCGGTCACAACCTCCAGGAACATTCGATTGTTCTGATACGTGGAGGCCGCGTGAAGGATCTGCCGGGTGTGCGCTATCACATCATTCGCGGCGTGCTCGACACCGTCGGCGTTGCCAAGCGGATGCAGGGCCGCAGCAAATACGGCGCGAAGCGTCCGAAGAAGGGTTAACGCCGATGCCACGCCGACGCGAAGTTCCGAAGCGCGAGATCCTGCCGGATCCGGTTTACAACAGCCAGTTGGTGACGAAGTTCATCAACTCGCTGATGGTTCAGGGAAAGAAATCGGTTGCCGAGCGCGTGTTCTACGGCGCGCTGAAGAAGGTTGAAGATCGGGCGAAGGACGATCCGATCAAGCTGTTCAAGAAGGCGGTCGACAACGTCAAGCCGTCGCTGGAAGTGAAGAGCCGGCGCGTGGGCGGATCGAACTATCAGGTCCCGGTGGAAGTGCGGCCCGCCCGCCGCACCGCCCTCGCGATCCGATGGCTGATCAGCTACGCGAATGAGCGTGGCGAAAAGACAATGCAGGACAAGCTCGCGGGCGAGATCATGGATGCCTCCAACAACCGGGGCAACGCGATCAAGAAGAAGGAAGATACACACAAGATGGCGGAGGCCAATAAGGCTTTTGCTCACTATCGGTGGTAGGTCATAGAAGTGAAATGAAGAATTTCGAATGAAGAATTGAGAATGAAGAATTCTTAATTCGACATTCGAAATTCGGAATTCTTAATTTTGCAGTTTTCCAGGTTTTCCCTTAGCTCCGTCTCGACCGGATAACACAGAAAAGCGGTGGTTCTGCGGTTCCGGACCGAGCAACGGGAAACGAAAAAGAGATCGATTTGGTGTATCGGCGCCAGGTGTGCGCCGATCGTGAGTTTCTGAGAAGAAGAACATGGCACGGCAAGTACCTCTGGAGAAGACGCGGAACATCGGCATCATGGCGCACATCGATGCCGGGAAGACGACCACTACCGAGCGCATCCTCTATTACACGGGGATCACGCACAAGATCGGAGAGGTACACGAGGGGACTGCCACCATGGACTGGATGGTCCAGGAGCAGGAGCGCGGCATCACCATCACCTCGGCGGCTACCACCGCGTTCTGGGACGATTACCGCATCAACATCATCGACACGCCCGGCCACGTCGACTTCACGGTCGAAGTGGAGCGCTCGCTGCGCGTCCTCGACGGCGCGGTCGGCGTTTTCTGCGCGGTCGGCGGCGTGGAGCCGCAGTCGGAGACCGTGTGGCGTCAGGCCGACAAGTACGGCGTTCCCCGCATCGCGTTCGTCAACAAGATGGATCGCGTTGGCGCGAACTTCATGGCGGTCGTCAATCAGATCCGTCAGAAGCTCGGCAAGAACGCTGTTCCTCTTCAGCTTCCCATCGGCGCCGAAGATCAGTTCAAAGGCGTCGTCGACCTCGTCCAGATGAAAGCCCTCGTCTTCAAGGACGAGACCCTGGGCGCCAAATACGAAGTGCTCGAAGTGCCGGCCGAGATGAAGGCCGATGCCGAGCACTATCGCGAGAAGATGGTCGAGTCGATCGCGGAACAGCACGATGAGCTGCTCGAGAAATATCTCGCGGGTGAGACGCTCAGCATCGATGAGTTGAAGGGCGCGCTGCGCGAAGCGACCATCGCGCAGAAGATCACGCCGGTCCTTTGCGGATCGGCATTCAAGAACAAAGGCGTGCAGCCGCTGCTCGACGCGGTGGTCGACTATCTGCCGTCGCCGGTCGACATTCCGCCGGTGAAGGGCATCAATCCGGATGACGAATCATTCATCGAGCGCAAAGCGTCCGATGAGCAGCCGTTCTCGGCCCTGATCTTCAAGATCATGACCGATCCGTTCGTCGGCCAGCTCGCGTTCTTCCGCGTTTACTCGGGACACGTCGAGTCGGGCACTGCGGTGCTGAATACGACCAAGGGCAACACCGAGCGCATCGGCCGTCTGCTGAAAATGCACGCGAACAAGCGCGAAGAGATCAAGGAAGTGTGGGCCGGTGATATCGGCGCAGCCGTTGGCCTGCGCAGTGTCACGACCGGCGACACGATCTGCGACAAGAACGATGCGATCGTTCTCGAGACGATGACCTTCCCCGAGCCGGTGATCGCGGTTGCGATCGAACCGAAGACGAAGGCCGACCAGGAAAAGATGGGCGTGGCGCTCTCCAAGCTGATGCAGGAGGACCCGACGTTCAAGGTCCACACCGACGCGGAGACCAATCAGGTCATCATCCGCGGCATGGGCGAGCTGCATCTCGAGATCATCGTCGATCGCATGATGCGCGAGTTCAATGTTCAGGCAAATGTCGGCAAGCCGCAGGTAGCCTATCGCGAAGCGATTACGCGCAGTGCGGCTGCGCATGGCCGTTTCATCCGGCAGTCGGGCGGTAAGGGTCAATACGGGGACGTCAAGATCCGCATCGAGCCGAACAAGGAAAAGGACTACGAGTTCGTCAACGACATCGTCGGCGGCTCAATCCCGAAGGAATTCATCAAGCCCACCGATCAGGGCATCCGCGAGGCGATGGAGAAGGGAATTCTGGCCGGATATCCGATGACCGGAATCCGGGTGACGCTGTACGACGGTTCGTACCACGACGTCGACTCGAGCGAAATGGCCTTCAAGATCGCGGGCTCGATGGCCTTCCAGGATGCGGCCCGCAAAGCCGGTCCGATCCTCAAAGAGCCGATCATGGACGTCGAAGTCGTGACGCCCGAGGATTACGCGGGCGACGTGATGGGCGATCTTTCGCGGCGGCGCGGAAAGATTCAGCACATGGACGAGCGCGGCGGAGCGAAAGTCATCCGTGCCCACGTCCCACTTTCAGAAATGTTTGGATACGCCACGCAACTGCGCTCGATGTCGCAGGGGCGCGCCAGCTACACGATGCAGTTCAGCGCGTACGAGCCGGCGCCGAAGAGCGTGGCGGATGAGGTTATCGCGAAGGTGGCGGGCTAAGCCCGCCATCCTGAGCGGCAGAGCCGCGAAGGATCTCAAGCAAACGAGTACTACGGAGGTTAGAAGCAAATGGCAAAAGAAAAATTCGATCGCAGCAAACCGCACGTCAACGTCGGAACGATTGGTCACGTCGATCACGGCAAGACCACTCTGACGGCAGCCATCACAAAGATTCTGGCGGCTCAGGGGACGGCCACGTTTGTGGCGTTCGACCAGATCGACAAGGCGCCCGAGGAGCGCGAGCGAGGCATCACGATCGCCACCGCGCACGTCGAGTACTCGACCAAGAAGCGCCACTACGCGCACGTCGACTGCCCCGGCCACGCCGACTACGTCAAGAACATGATTACCGGCGCGGCGCAGATGGACGGGGCGATCCTCGTCGTCTCCGCTGCCGACGGTCCGATGCCCCAGACGCGCGAACACATCCTGCTCGCACGCCAGGTCGGCGTTCCCTACATCGTCGTGGCGCTCAACAAAGTCGACGCCGTCGACGATCCGGAGCTGCTCGACCTCGTCGACCTCGAAGTCCGCGAGCTGCTCTCCAGCTACGACTTCCCCGGCGACGAGATCCCGGTGATCCGCATCTCCGCGCTCAAGGCGCTGGAGAGCGGCGATCCGAACAGCGAGTGGGGGAAGAAGATCATGGAGCTGATGGATGCAGTCGACAACTACATCCCGATACCGAAGCGCGCCATCGACAAAGATTTCCTGATGCCAGTGGAAGACATCTTCTCGATCTCCGGCCGTGGCACGGTCGTCACCGGCCGCATCGAGCGTGGAAAGGTGAAGGTCGGCGAGGAAGTCGAGATCGTCGGTCTCCGTCCGACGCAGAAGAAGGTCGTCACCGGCGTCGAGATGTTCCGCAAGCTGCTCGATGAGGGCGAAGCGGGCGACAACGTCGGTCTCTTGCTCCGCGGCACCGAGCGCAAGGACGTCGAGCGCGGCCAGGTTTGCGCCAAACCGGGCTCGATCACGCCGCACACGAAGTTCAAGGCTGAGGTTTACATCCTGACGAAAGAAGAAGGCGGACGGCACACGCCGTTCTTCAACGGCTATCGTCCGCAGTTCTACTTCCGCACCACCGACGTCACCGGGACGGCTGAGCTGCCGTCGGGCGCGGAGATGGTGATGCCGGGCGACAACACGTCGCTGACCATCAACCTCATCGCGCCGATCGCGATGGAGAAAGGACTTCGCTTCGCCATTCGTGAAGGCGGCCGCACGGTCGGCGCCGGCACGGTGACGGACATTCTCGAATAAACGTAGGGACCGGCTCTTAGCCGGTCCAACTGTTCTTTAAAGGCATACAAAAATGATGAACGAAAAGATCCGCATCCGACTCAAAGCGTACGACTACCGCGTCCTCGATCAGTCGACTTCCGAGATCGTCGACACGGCCAAGCGCACCGGAGCGAAAGTGGCGGGACCGATCCCGCTGCCGACGCAGGTGTCACGCTATACCGTCCTGCGCAGCCCGCATGTGGATAAGAAATCGCGCGAACAATTCGAGATGCGGACGCACAAGCGGCTGCTCGACATTCTCGAGCCGACGACCCAGACGGTCGACGCGCTAATGAAGCTCGAGCTGCCTGCCGGTGTGGACGTGGAGATCAAGGCATTTGGCAAATAGCTCCTGGCTGCTGGCTCTTGGCTCTTGGGAGCCAAGCGCCAACGGAATCCCAAGAGCCAAGAGCTAAGAGCCCAGAGCCCCTAGACAAGACACACAAGAACGACACGAGTCGTTCCAAGGTGAACGAAATGGCAATCGAAGGAATCATTGGCAAGAAGGTCGGAATGACCCAGGTGTTCGCCGAGGATGGTGCACTCGTCCCGGTGACGGTCATTCAGGCTGGTCCATGCCTCGTCGTGCAGAAGAAGACCGCCGATAAGGACGGCTACGACGCCGTGCAGATCGGTCTTGTGGAGAAGATCTCCAATCGCCGGGTGACGAGCGCGATGCGCGGTCACTTCGAGAAGGCCGGCGTGCAGCCG
>Ga0099828_10003146_pt1 | contig 11520 bp, 9 predicted proteins | sample CZO8metaG_2_FD_79338 | JGI IMG/M metagenome (GOLD analysis project Ga0099828, IMG submission 79338) | Vadose zone soil microbial communities from the Eel River Critical Zone Observatory, Northern California, USA - CZOApr15con2H1.8 metaG | ecosystem: Environmental > Terrestrial > Soil > Vadose...
CGATCACCTTCGGCGGAAAACTGCGGCTTGAATCTCGTCTCGCGATTAATGAAAAAATTCGTGCTCAACTTTTCAAACCCATCCGGGCAAACTTTCGGCCGACGGATGAACCGGGCTATTCCGCCGTCGATTTCGAAGTTGGCGGAACAGTCGAACGCCCAAAAACAAATCTGCTCGAAAAAGTGATGGGGCGCGATCTGAAGGATTTGGTGAACAGCTTCTGGGGTGGGAAAGGTGATCGGCCGAAAAAGAAAAAGTCAGCCGAAGCAGCTCCTGGAGAACCGGGTCTCTCGCCATCGCCTACGATGACGCCGGAGCCAACTCAGCCGGCGGCGACGGCCACGCCGGCCGCGTCGCCATGAGAATAATTGCCGGCCGTGCCGGCGGCATTCGGCTTGCGGTACCTCAGGGCGGAGTGCGGCCTACGATGGACCGCGTCAAGGCCGCCATGTTCTCCAGCTTGGGCGGCTCGGTAACCGGCGCTCGCATTCTCGATCTTTTTGCGGGCAGTGGCGCGCTTGGAATTGAAGCGCTCAGCCGGGGCGCCGCGTCTGTGCTTTTTGTCGATGAAGATCGACAATCGATCGCAACGATCGAGAAGAACCTCACCAAGGCGCATTTTCAGGCGCGAGTGCGCAGACAGGAGGTTTTCGATTTTCTGAAACATTTATCTTCGGGTCAGAAGTTCCAAATTATTTTTGCAGATCCGCCTTATGAAAGAACCAAGTCAGGCGAGCGCTTTATCGAAAAACTTTTAAGCAACGAAGCATTGCCGCAGCTGCTGGAGTCCGATGGCATTTTCGTTTTGGAAAAGCGGCCGGGCGCAGAATTGACGAAGACGAAATTGTGGGCAGTGACACGCGAAAAAACATACGGTGCCACTCAGGTGCTCTTTCTTTCCGCAATCCGCAGGTGCGAATCTGGCTCGGGCTCGCATTCCGAAATCCCGCAGTGATTCGCTTCATTTACAATTTGCTCTGGCCAATCGGTCTCCTGGTTTTTCTGCCGGGTTATCTCGTCAAAATGTTTCGCCGAGGAGGTTATCGCGAAAAGTTTGGTCAGCGCCTCGGATTTTACGATGTCGATGTACGGCAGCGCTTGGCGCAACGAAGATCGACCTGGTTGCACGCGGTTAGCGTCGGCGAAGTCGGGGTCGCGTTGAAGCTGGCCCGACAAATGCGCGTTCTTCAACCGGATCTGAGTTGCGTTCTTACCACGACGACGACAACCGGATTTTCTTTTGCGAATCGCAGCGCTCCGCCAGGGATCGAAGTGATGTATAATCCGCTCGATTTCTGGCCAGTCACGCGCCGCGCGTTCGCGGTCATCCGACCGGCGCGAGTTGTTTTGATCGAAGCTGAAATTTGGCCGAATCTGGTGGCGGAAGCGCATGTACGCGAAGTTCCGATTGCGCTGGCCAACGCGCGGCTATCGCCACGATCCGAACGAAGATTTCGGCGGTTCCGATTTTTTGTCGAACCGACTTTCCGGTTACTTGATTTGGTTTGCGTGCCGGAGCCAGCGGATGCTGATCGATGGACGGCACTGGGTGTTAATCGTGCGAGAATCCATCGCACTGGAAGCATCAAGTACGATCCCGAAAATGCAGATGTCGATCTAACATCAGCGGAAGACGTTCTGCGCCAGCTCAAGATCGGCAATCGCCCGATTATCTTTGGCGGCAGCACGCATCCGGGTGAAGAAGAGATCCTCGGAAAGGCTTTCCGTGAATTGCAGCGAGAATTTCCGAATCTTCTTTTGGTTGTCGCGCCACGGCACGCGGAACGGGCGCGAGAAGTTCGAGGTGCGCTTGAGCAAATCGGGTTGGGGGTCGTGTTGCGAAGTCAATCAACGATTGTTGATGCTCCAATCGATTGTTTGCTGCTCGATTCAACCGGTGAGGTTCCTAATTGGTACGCGGTCGCAACAGTTGCCTTCGTCGGTAAAAGCCTGACGACACATGGTGGGCAAAATCCTGTGGAGCCGATCGTCGCCGGCGTGCCGGTTATTTTCGGGCCAAACATGGAAAATTTTGCGGCACTCGCGAAAGCGCTCGTTTCAAAGAATGGCGCCATCCAGGTACACGATGCGGGCACACTCGAAGGAGCGGTGGCTAAACTTTTTCGGGATAGCGAAGCGCGGCGGCGCCTCGTCGAAAATGCGCAACAGGTGTTAAGGGAACATCGCGGCGCGACCGCGCGCACCGCAAAGTTGGTTGTCGGTCTTGCCTGATCGTCCGGCGTAACCAGAGCCGGCGGCTATTTGCCTTGCGCGTAACGAATGGAATATTGCCCGGCTTTTCTGACCCTATCGTCTAGAGGCCTAGGACATCGCCCTTTCACGGCGGTAACACGGGTTCGAATCCCGTTAGGGTCGCGCCAGTCAGAACGGATTGCCAAGGGCCGGAAGTCATCCAAGATTTGCGCTGCCAATCACGCGGTGGGCTGAAAGTCAGTGCGTCAGCCGAGGCCTGGCAGGCCTTAATTAAATGTTGCCGGAGCCCCTTTTGGCCGATACAATGACTGCCCCGATACCGAACTTCCCGCCGTGCTCGTGCACTCGAGAATTCCTTAAGGATTTGATGTAAATGGGCAGCTATTTGCCAGTAAAAGAGCGACAATTTTCTTTTGGCCAATCCATTCGCTTGGCCAACACAATCCGACCTCAATCGGGAAGCCATTCTTCCAGCTTTCATCCTCGGAACCGTTAGATCGACAATGGCAAACGCCGCGAGCGAGCAAACCGCATGATAAACCTCAAGCAGATTAAGGATGCGGCGAAACTTAGCCTGAGCAGCTTTCTCGCGGGCGAAGGTAACGATCCGTTTGAGGCACCGCCAACTTTTACGGCTTGGGTGCGATTTGGCGCGTGGGCGGCTGCATTGTACGAGCCGGAGTTAGTTTCGACGGCCGATGCGCGCACCGTCCTCAACTACGAGGGCAAGCGGCGTTCGGTCATTAATCTTTGCTCCTATAATTATCTCGGCCTGGCCAATCGGCCTGAAGTCCTCGTTGCTGCGCAGGAAGCGCTGAAGAAGTACGGCTTTGGCGCGTGCGGTTCGCCCATGCTTTCGGGAATGACCGATCTGCACCGCGAACTCGAGCGACGCGTCGCGAAATTTCTCGGCCGCGAAGACGCGATGCTTTTTAACAGCGGTTTCGGCGGTGCGCTTGGAACTATCTCCGGATTGCTGCGCAAAAGCGATGTGGCGATTCTCGACAACCGGTCGCACTTGAGTCTGCGTGACGGCGCGGTGCTCTCACGCTGCCGCACCGAAAAATTCGAACACAACGATCCGGCTTCGCTTGATGCCGCCTTGAGCCGCCAGAACGCGCGCCGAAAACTCGTTGTGATCGAGGGGATTTACTCGATGGACGGCGACTTTGGAAATTTGCCGGAATTGCTCGACATCGCCGAATCGCACGGCGCCCGCACGTTTGTGGATGAAGCGCACTCGATGCTGGCCTGCGGCGAGCATGGGCGCGGCGCGGCGGAAAAATTCCAAGTCGAGCACCGCATTCCGGTTGTCTATGGCACGTTTTCCAAAGCGTTCGCGGCATTGGGCGGATTTCTCGCCGGTTCGAAGGAGACGCTGCAATACCTGCGGTTTTACGCGCATCCCTACGTTTACTCATGCGCGCTTCCGCCGGTGGTGATCGCGGCAATTCTAAAAGCGCTCGAAATTGGCACTAGCGAACCGGAATTGCGCAAAAAACTTTGGGACAACGCCGATTACTTTCGCGGGGAACTGCAAAAACTCGGCATTGATACCGGCGAATCGACCACCTATGTGATGCCCATTGTAATTGGCGAACGGGAGCGAATGTACACGCTCTGCCGCGAATTGCGCCGGCGCGGTTTGTGGGTTGCCCCGGTGGATTACCCGGCCGTGCCGCAAAATCGAATTTGTTTCCGTGCCTGCGTGACCGCCAATCACACCCGCGCGGACCTGGACGAAGCGCTCAACATTCTCAAGGACACGCTCGTCCCGGCTGAGTTACAAAATGCCTGAGTTTGCGCTCGGGCTTGGTTTTTAATGCCGGGGCCGATCGCGCAAACCGCTTCTGCCGTCGAGGCGACTTACAAGGCGCGCGAAGCCGAGGGATTTCTCGATCTTTATTTCTACCGGCCAATTGGTTTTTGGCTGGCGCAGTTTTTTGCCAAACTGAACATAACGCCGACCGGTGTGACTTTCTTTGGCGGCGTTGTCGGAGTCATCGCCGGCCACCTTTATTATTATCGCGATTTACGCGTCAACGTCGCAGGAATGACGCTCCATGTCTTCGCTAATGCCCTGGACAACGCCGATGGCCAGCTCGCGCGTTTGACAGGCAAAGGCAGCCGGGAAGGGCGCATCCTTGATGGCGTTGCCGATTATTTCGTGTTCCTAAGCATCTACGTTCATCTCGCGCTGCGCTATCTCGCCCAAGGCGCATCGCCGGCGATCTGTCTCCTCGCGCTGGCGGCTGCGATCAGCCACGCCTTGCAAACAAATGCCGCCGATTATTATCGCAGCGCTTTTTTCTATTTTGTGAATGGACGATCGCGAACGGACTTCGATTCGTCTTCGGATTTGGAGTCGAGTTATCGCGAACTTAGCTGGCGTCACCAACCTTGGCGTAAACTATTGTTCGCGATGTATTGCAACTACACGCGACAGCAGGAGGCGCTTCTGTCGCATTTGAAAAGCTTGCGCGACGCAGTCGAGCGGCTGTTTCCTGACGAAATTCCGGTTTGGCTAAGAACAGATTATCGCGCCCGCGCCCAGCCGTCGCTCAGATGGTGGCGATTGTTAATGGCCAATACGCGGATGTTTATCTTGTTTGCTCTCCTCTTCGTCAGTCAGCCGATTTGGTATTTTTGGGCCGAGCTCATTCCGCTCAATTTGCTGCTCGTCTACCTGATTCTTCGTCAGAAGACGATGTGCCGATTCCTTCTACAGCAGCTGACAAGGCGATTGAATCCGGCATAAACCAGTTTGGAGATGTCGCCAATCGAAATTTCAAAAGTCAGTTCGCGCATGGAACGGGACGCTTTCATCAAATTTCCGTGGAGGATTTACGAAAATGATCCGGCTTGGGTACCGCCGCTGATTCTTGAACGGAAGGCGTTTCTCGACCGCAAGCGGCACCCATTTTACAAACATGGCGATGCCGCGCTTTTTCTGGCGCGTCGGAGCGGCGAGATCGTTGGCCGCATCATGGCCAGCGACGATCCCAATTACAACTCGCTCCATCAATCGAATGTCGGTTGTTTCGGCCTCTTCGAGTGCATCGATAATAGCGACGTGGCGGCGGCGCTGTTTGGCGCCGCGGCGGATTGGCTGCGCGCCCGCGGACGCAACGAAATCATGGGGCCGATCGATTATTCGACGAATTACGTCTGTGGATTGCTCATCGACGGTTTCGAATATCCACCGACGCTACTCACCTCGCATAATCCGCCGTATTACGCCGGCTTGATCGAAAGCTGCGGGTTCAAGAAAGCGAAAGATTGGTACGCCTGGTGGTTTTCAGAATTTCCGCAAGCGGCCGAGCGGTTGCGAAAAATCGCCAGCACGCGCGCCGGCAAGCAAGGCGTCACGATTCGCCCTATCAATCTGACAAAGTTCGCCGAGGAAAGCCAGCGTATCCGCGCGGTTTACAATCAGGCATGGCAGAAGAACTGGGGCTTCGTTCCGTTCACTGAAGCTGAAACCGAATACCTGATTAAGGAAATGAAACCGTTGATCATTCCGCAGGGAATACTGATCGCGGAAATTGGCGACGAGCCGATCGGCTTCGTCATCGCCGTGCCCGACATCAATGTCGCGCTTCGACGAGTCAACGGAAGATTGACTCGATTCGGTCTTCCGATCGGCTTAATAAAGCTGCTTTATCATCGACCGAAGATCCGCACCGCCCGTTTCGTCGCGCTCGGAGTGATTGAGAAGTATCGGCGTGCTGGCATCGCCGAGATGCTCGTCTTGCAAGTGATGGACGAAGCGTTCAAGCGCGGATTCACTGGCGAACTCAGCATGACGCTTGAAGATAATTTCCTGATCAACCGCTTCATCGAAGGGCTCGGTGCATCCAGATACAAGGCGTATCGGATTTACAGCCGATTGCTGGCAAATGGAGACGTCATCGTGTGAATGGCGTCCGCACAATGCGCGATCGTTTCGTGATACTGGCTGACGAATCCGCCGACTGGAAAGTTGCGGGTCTGCGTCAACTCGAACGGCTCGCTTTCGCTCTCAATGAGTTCGCCCAGTCGAGCGGTCGCGAAACAAAGATCGACATCATTCTTTTCTGGAATCCAAGAACCCCGGGTCCAGCTCAATGGGAGCCGCCCGAATCGCTCCACACGCGAATCCGATTAAAAACTCAGTTCGACACTCTTGAGCCTGGCGCGCGCATTCTGGGCACGCATCTGTTTGTCGGACGAAATCGGCTCGAGCAAATTATTGCGGCGGTACCAAGGGTTGTTGATCAAGAAGAGATCGGCGATGAAACGGAACTTTGGAACAAGTTGGCGTCCAGCGTTGAAAACGTGCTGCGCCAATATTGTGCGAATCAACGAGACTCCTTTGTTTGCCGCTACTTGATCCAACCGGATGAGATTCCGGGCTGCGAAAGCCGATTCCTCCGCGAAGTTGGAAAATCTAACGACGGAATTGTAGCGCGATTTCTTAATCGCCCGATTTCACGAGCTGTGAGCCGTATCCTTTTGAAAACAAAGATCACGCCCAACGCGTGGTCGGTTGGGAGCATGATTATTCCATTGATCGGCTGCCTGTTCCTCGTGCGAGGCACCTATTGGGGATTCGTGCTCGGGACCGCTTGCTACCACCTTCACAGTACTCTCGACGGTTGCGACGGCGAGATTGCACGAGCCAAGTATCTTGATTCTGAGCGCGGCCGACGGCTGGATGCATTTTGTGACCTGGGCGTCACAATTCTCCTGGCCTTGAGCCTTGGTGCCGGGCTTTATCGCCACCGGGCAGGTGTAAATTTCGCGCCTTTGCTGTATTTGCTGGAAGGTTTCGTTTCAGCTTTGCTGGTGGCGCTACAATGGTGGATTAGCGACCGCAGCAACACGTCGTTTGGACATCTGAGCCGACGCGCTTTGGGAATAACCGAAACGAGGTCTGAGTCAGGATCGCTCCGCGCTTTCCCAAAATCCATCTTTGCCGGAGCAAGATGGCTTCTTATCGAAGTGACAAAGCGCGACGTCGCCCAATTATTTTTCGTGCTGCTCGCGATCGCGGGAGCAACCGCCTGGATCCTTCATTTCCTTTTTGCCTATGCCGTGGTCGGCTTCGTGTTGACCGTGACTGCGCTCAGCCTTTCGAGTTCTTCTCAGCGGCCGGACCAGCTTTTGCCGAACTAGAGCGCGCTTGAGTCGCAATCAGTTTCCTCGCGTGTTCCAGCATCTCGGCAGAATCGACATCCTGCCACCACGCGTTGCCGATATCGATCGCCCCAGCTTTGCCATCGGCGGCCATCAGCCGCACACCGTCAGCGAGGTGGCAATCGCCGTCCCGCTTCGCTTTGCTGAGATAATCGAAAATCGCCTGCGGACAAAGGAACAGCCCGGTGTCGATTGCGTCGTAATTAGTAAGGTTTTTTCCAATCTCGACGATCCGATCGCCGCGCGTCTGCACTTTCATCGCATCGTCTAAATCGAAAATTCGATCGACTTTCCGGTCGACGGCGAGATTCAATTCATCGAGGTCCGCATTTCGCAGCATGAGATCGAGAATCGATTCTTCAAAAATATGGTCGCCCATTGTCAAAAGAAACGGGGCGCCCACGTGCGTCGCCGCGGCGAGGACTGAGATCCCGTTCTGCTTTTGCCAGTTGGGATTATCGATCCAGGAAAATTTGATGCCCGCAGGAATCAGCGGCTCGATTGCGGCCCGCAAGGCGTCGCTTTCGAATCCAACCACCGCGTGAATCCGCTCGATGCCGGCTTTGGCGAGCGCATCGAACGTATAGGAAATCAGTGGTCGCCCGGCCAAGGCGACTAACGGTTTTCGTGAATTCTCGCCACTGCTGCGCAGCCGCGAGCCCGATCCGGCCATGAGGATGACCGCTTCGGAGGCAAGTCGCTTCATATTTTGTAGTATCGCTTGAGGCCCCAGATGCGAACGCGCTGTGGAAGGAATCGAAAAATGAGCGGCGCGATTTTCGATTGAAATGTGTCTCCAACGGTCACACGCGAAGGCGGGTTTTGTTGTTCGATCAAGGCGAGAACGCGGCGGGCCACCAGCTCGGGCTTGGGCGCGGCGTTCATGTTCGCTTCGACTGTGTTCCAGGTCGTTGCCAGTTTCGCTTCGTAGCGCGGATCATTTTTTTCGCTTTTGATCACCGCGTCGTTGAACTCCGTGCAAATATCCGCCGGCTGAAGATCGACAACGCGCACTTGCGCATCCGGGAGTTCCAGTTGGATCGACATAGAATAGGCGGCCATCGCGGCTTTGGCTGCATTGTATGCGGCCATAAACGGAACTGGCAGGCGGGAAGTGAGCGAGGTGACATTGACTATCAGGCCGCCTCCGCCGTCGCGCATTGCGGAAATTGCGCGCTGCATCAGTCGGATGTGAGCAAGGAAAAGCAGTTGAAATTGATTTTCGATCACGTCGATCGGCAGCGATTCAGCGGGGCCAAAATGACCAGCGCCAGCATTGTTGATCAATACGTCAATGTGTCCGGCCTCGGCCAGCGCGGCGTTAAAGGCCTCCTCGATCGATTGCGGACTTAGCAAATCCAATTTCACGGGATGCAATCTTGGCAATTCCTGAATACGACTCGGATCGCGCGATGTTCCCCAGACTTCATGGCCGGCCGCGACGAGCGCTTCCGCGATGGCGGATCCGATTCCCGAACTGGCTCCTGTGAGGAAAACGCGCTTCATGAGTGATCATCACGATCGATGAAAAATAATGGCACGACGTGATGCTTCTGGTAGACAATTATCGATCGGCTAAATTTTGTCATGGGTACGCGCCGCCAGCCAGGCGGCAATGGCAAATCGGGATCGTCCGTGTAAACTGCCGTCGCGTTTTTCGTCAGCTCCGGCAGGGCCTCCGGCTCCGGGATCTCACGCACCGTTACGAATTCGGGAGCGTACCATTCGACGTGCCGCCGCGCGTGATTGAAGAGCAACGTAACGTTCTTGCGAGCAGAAACCGGATAAAGATTTTCCAGATAGCGCACGAGTTGGGTAGGCGGCGCGTCGTCGCGATGATTCTCGATCGCTACCGGAACCCCGATGCAGAGAAGCAAGATGGGCACGGTCACTGCGCCGAGTCTCCAAGGCATGCGCGTCCGCAAGTATCCCCGTAGCAAAGCGACCAGCAGCAAGGGAAAAACGATCAGGTAATATCGTTGAGCCGAGCCAAGGCAAACGAAAATCGTGGCAATGTGCACCAGCGCCCACGGTGCGTGAAATTTCCAAAAGACGACGTCCGCAGGCTCGCGGCGCCAAAATAAATATGCGGCGAATCCAAAGGTAACAACAACGCTTCCCGCAATCAGCGCGGCGATGGATCGAAGAAAACCGAACCCGACCCCGAACCATCCGCCAAAGTGGTTCACCAATCGCATCCCGAGGTAGGACGGACTCCAATCGCCGGCTACCAGATAAGTTTGTGGGCGGCTCAACCGCCAGTTCCATTGGTTGTAGAGAAGTTTCGGATAAACGAGCCATGCGGGCACATCCGGACTTAACCGGGCCTGTGAATACCACATGGGCAGAAGCCAAAGGAGACAACCAAACACGAGAACGCCCGCGGCGAAGATCGACGTCCTCATTTGCGAACGCCGTTGTTTGAGCGCCAGAGCGAGCACAATAATCACAACGAAAATGAATTGCGGACGCGCTCCCGTGGCGGCAGCGCCGAGAAGAGACGCAGCGAGCAAAGCAGAAGGGCGCCCGCGCTTCGCGAAACAAATTGCAGCGAGAATTTCGGCGCTGAAAAAGCCGGCGGCGAGAGCGTCGGTGAGAACTTTGGTCGCTGTCATCCATACGATCGGCGTAATGGCAAGACAGGTTGCGACCCACCACGCCAGTTTTTCGTTGAACTGAAGTCGAATAATGAGGAACGACGTGGCCACGAAAAGAGCGCCGCCCAGGCAGGAGACAACATGTAAAGAAAGATTCGGATCTGCGCCGAAGATCTTGCCGCCGAGCCAACCAAAAAAAATGTAGAGCGGATAGCCAGGCGGATGCGGTTGGTGCTTCCAAATATTGAACTCCCGGACGCCCATCGCGAATTGCACCGAGTCGTATTCATCGAGCCCCGGAGATCTCGAAATAAAGTAGAGCGCGAACGCCGCGACGAAAAGGAAACTGGCCTTGACCAGGCATGACTTATCGAGGCGGTCCGCCTTCGATGCTTCAGCGTCCACTGGTCACTCCAGAAAAAGCCATGCGTTTCGTGCCGGAAATTGCAGATGTTTGGCCTACCAGTTCTGCAATCGCCTGGATGTAATTCGCCGGATTGTGCTCGGCCACAAGTGTGGCATGGCCGCGCTCGCCCATTTGCCGATATTTTTCTGGGTTCTGCCGCAATCCATCGAAGTGCGCATGAAGATCGACAATTTCATTTTGCGGATCGACGTAAGCCGCCGTGCCCGGTGGAAGATCGGCGTACCAACCGATGCACGTCACGAGCGACGGCACCGCCTGGTTCCAAATTCGGAGCTGACTGATGGAAGCCTCGCCCATAGTTGGATAGCGCAGGTTTATCGCGAGATCAGTCTGCGCCAGCGCGGCGTCCAATTCTTTCTCGGAAACAAATCCGTGGAGCTTGACCAAATCGCGAAGCGAGAATTTGCGGATCGCCCGCTCGAGTTCGCGAGGCTTCTTAATCTCGCCAAAGATATCGAGCCGCAATTCACTTTTGCCAGGATAGGCTGCGAGCGCGCGCAAAACAGATTCCAGCCGGCGATTAGCGCCGAAAAACCCGAACATCATCAGCAGTTTCGGTAGGCGATTGTTAGTTTGGCGTGGGCGTTTCAATTCGCTTGCCGGAAAGGGCAGCGGCTGAAAAATGACCGGACAATTCTTGTCGGAATGCAACGCCTTGTAAGCTTGTTGCGTATGAACAATGACGCCTTGTGCATTTTCCAACACGAGTTTCAGATCGGGCCGTAGATGTCGATCTTTCGACCGCTGACGAAGCGCCCGTCGCAATTGTCGATCTTGACGAGAAACACTGCGCAAGAGCCCACCGAGATCCAGATCGTGCAGCACAATTATTCCCGGCCACCGCCGGCAAAGATAGTAAATTTGTTTGTGAAATCGCGGATCATTCCCGAGGTTGAAGACGTTACTGTTGGCAGGATCGACATCGGCGGTTTGCGACGAGCGGTATCTGCGGATTTTTCCAAAGCGCTCGAGATCGCGGTCCCAACTTGCGGCATCAGTCCAAAAAGTGACGTCGAATTGTTCGGCCAGCGCGGGAGCAATGTGTTCGGTAAATCCGGCCAGGCCCGTTTTGGCTGGCGGCAATGGCGAGAACCAATTCAAGCG
>Ga0099828_10003148_pt1 | contig 11519 bp, 14 predicted proteins | sample CZO8metaG_2_FD_79338 | JGI IMG/M metagenome (GOLD analysis project Ga0099828, IMG submission 79338) | Vadose zone soil microbial communities from the Eel River Critical Zone Observatory, Northern California, USA - CZOApr15con2H1.8 metaG | ecosystem: Environmental > Terrestrial > Soil > Vadose...
CGGTGGTCGAGTAGGCGCGGCCTTCCTTCTCCCACTTGACCCGGCCGCCGTCCACCAGCTGGACCTTGTCGTGTCCGTAGTACTTCAGCGCCCAGTAGGCGTAGGCGGCAAACCAGTTGTTGTTGTCGCCGTAGAGGACGATCGTCGTCTCAGGGGTGATGCCGCTCCGCCCGAGAAGCTCGGCAAGCGCCTCCTTCGGCGCGACGTCGCGTGCGACCTGGTCCTGAAGGTCGCGCTTCCAGTTCCAGCCGACCGCGCCCTCGATGTGACCCTTCTCGTAAACGGACGGGTCGACGTCGACCTCGACGAGCCGGAGGCCGGCGTCCTTGGCGTGCTCGGCAATCCAGTCCGTGGTGACCAGTGCCTTCGTTTGTGTCTGTGAGCTCAATTGAAAATCCTCCAGAAAAATAGGAATACCGAACGAACGGTTGGGAGAAGTCGAACGGTCGAATGGGCGCGCCCGTTCAGAGCGCGAGCAGACGGCCGGGGCTAGCTACAGAAGCAGGCCGGTATGTGGGTCAAGCGCTGGGCAGGCCAGATGAGGTCCCGCATCAGGGGATCAATTCTAGGTAACCCACGTCCCGCGTGGCGAATTCCCGACAATTTGCGACGGTGTCGCAAATACAGCTGTTCAAGTACCAGGCCCTGGGCAACGACTACCTCGTTGTCGACTTGCCAGGGACACTGGACGAGCTGGTCGCCCTTCTGCCGCAGCTCTGCGACCGCCACCGCGGGCTGGGTTCCGACGGGCTGCTCGCCTTCGACCCGGCGGCGATGACGGTGCGCATCTTCAACCCCGACCGATCCGAAGCCCAGAAGAGCGGCAACGGCCTGCGCATCACGGCCGCCCACGCCGTGCTGGAGCATGGCGCCGGCGAGCGCTTCGAGCTCCGTACCGCCGACCGCGCCAACGCAGTCCGCATCCTGTCTCGGACCGGCGCGGAGATCGTCAGCGAGCTCGACATCGGCCGGCCCTCTTTTCGCGCCGCCGACCTTCCGGCGAATTTCGATGGCGAGCCGGAGCAGGTCACCCTCGACACCCCGGCGGGCCAGGTCGAAGCCGTCCTGGTTTCGGTCGGCAACCCCCACTGCGTTGTCTTCGGCCAGCCCGTCACCATGGCGCGCTGCCTGGAGCTCGGTCCCCACCTCGAGCGCCATCCTGCCTTTCCCGAACGGACCAACGTGCAACTCTGCGAGGTGATCGATCGCGCGCGGGTCCGCGCGCAGATCTGGGAGCGAGGCGCCGGCTACACCCTCGCCTCGGGAACGAGCGCGAGCGCCGTGGCCGCGGCGTGCATGAGGCGCGGCCTGGTCGACGACCAGGTCACAGTGGCCATGCCGGGCGGCGACCTGGCCCTGCGCCGCGAGCCGAACGGAAACCTCGTCCAGTCAGGCCCGGCCCGGCGCGTCTACCGCGCCACGGTCGACCTCGAGGACTTCGCCCGCTAGACCTGAGCCAGGCTCGCGAGCGCTTGCGGCAGATCGGCGAGGCCCCGGATGACGGCATCGGCCAGCGACGGGTCATCCTTCTCGCCCTGCCTGTTCACCCAGACCCTGCTGATGCCCAGCTCGTGCGCCGGCCTGATGTCGTGGAAGTAGCTCTGCGCAACGTGCGTCCAGGCGCCCGCCGAGGACGCGAACGTGGACTGGAAAAGCTTGAAGTGCGCAGGACTCGGCTTGTACGCGGAGACGTCCTCCGCCGTGACCACCGCGTCGAACGGAACGGGCAATCGCCGCTGGGTCAAGGCGATGAGGTCGCGGTCGCAGTTGGTGAGGAGCGCGAGCTTCCATCCGTCCTTGCGCAGCTCGCCCAGCGCGGGGCCGACGTCGGCAAACGGCGGCCAGTAGGGGATGGTGGAAACCAGCGCGGTCGCGTCGTCAGGCTTCAGGTCGAGCGACAGGCGCTTCGCCGCGCGGCGCGTGGTCTCGGCGAGCACCGCGCGGTAGCGCTTGAACGACCCTTCGCTCTCGACCTCGGCCTCCAGCGCGATGTAGGCGTCGAGGAACTCAGACCCGTGACCGGGAAACAGCAGCTCTCCGGTCGTACGGATGCCGTGTCGCCAATCGATCAATGTTCCGAAGCAGTCGAACGTCAGCCATCGATCGGCCATGGCCGTTAGATCACTGGCCCGCGGCGCGGAAGGCGAGCGTCTTCTTCGCCGCCTCGTCGATCTCCTCGGGCGTCAGCAGAACAGTGGTCTTGACCCTGACGGTGCCCGTAGCCGCGACGCCCATGGAGAACGTCGCGGCGGTGACGTTGTCCGGCGCCTCGACTATCCCGAAAACGTCCGCATCGCCGAGCGCGAAGTAGAAGGCTTCCAGGTGACCGCCCAGCGCCTTGACCGCGGACTCGACCGCCTTGCGCCGTCCTGTGCCTCCTTCCTTGAGCACGCCCTTGACCCCGTCGACCGTGTACGAACCCTGGATGAGAAACCTTGGCATCTGGATCTCCTCCTCAGTGCCTGTGGTGAGGGTCGATGATCCTGCGGCGCGACCCATGCGGCGCAGGGTTGCGGGAGCAATCCTCGCAGACTCCGACCACGAGGACCTCGGTGCGCACCGGCCGGAAACGATGCCCCTCCTGGAGGTGCTGCTCGAGCTCGTTGACCAGCTCCTCCTGGATGTGCATCACACCACCGCACACCTGGCAGACCGCGTGATGGTGATCGCCGGTCGCGAGCTCGTAATGGGTCGGCCCGTCGCCGAGGTGCGCCGCGAAAACGCTGCCGGACGCGGTCAGGGCCTCGAGCGCGCGGTAGACCGTGCTGCGAGGAAATCCAGGCCTGATCTTGTGGAGCTCCGCGGCGATCTCGTCCGCGGTGCAGTGGCCGCCGAGGCTGACGATCGCGTTGTAGACCATCTCTCTCTGCGCCGTGCGGCGCATGCCTGGGGCGAGCATCAGCGCCCGGCGATCACACGCAGCGATCGAGCCGACTTCGTCAGGAGGCGACACCCACCGTCCTTTGAATCCTGCACCACCACGTCGTCCTCGATCCGGACCCCGCCCCAACCCGGGATGTAGATGCCGGGCTCGACCGTGAACACCATGCCGGGCTCGAGCACGACGTCCGAACCCGGATCGAGGCTCGGAGCCTCGTGCGCCTCCAGGCCGAGGCCGTGGCCGGTGCGGTGAAGAAACCGATCGCCGTAGCCGGCTGCCTCGATCACTCGCCTCGCCGCGGCGTCCACCTCGCCGGTGGTCGCGCCGGGACGCACGGCCGCGATCGCCGCGTCGTGCGCTTCGAGCACCACGCGGTGAATCTCCGCGTGACGCGCGCTTGGCTCGCCGACAACGGCCATGCGCGTGGTGTCTGCCTTGTACCCCTCGAAGGCGGCGCCGAAGTCGAACAGGACGAAGTCGCCCGGCGCGAGCCTCCGGCTGGAGGGTTCGGCGTGCGGCAGAGCCGAGTTGGGTCCTGATTGGACGAGCGACCCGAACGCGAGCGTCCCGCCGTGCTCCGCGATCAGGGATCCGAGCATCATCGCCACCTCCAGCTCGGTCTGCCCCGCGCGAACGCGCGAGAGCACCTCGTCGGTGGCCGAGTCGGTGATCGCCGCGGCACGGGCGAGGCGCTCGATCTCCTCCGGATGCTTGGTCGTGCGCAGGCGGGCAATCTCTGGACCGACGTCCACCAATTCGCTCACGCCCGTGCGCGAGGTGATGACCTCGGCGGCGTGCAGGTTGAGGTGCTCTTTCTCGACGGCGACCTCGACGCTTCCCGCCAGCGCGCGGACCACGTGCGCGTACGGATCCTCGCCGTCACGCCATCCGACGACCTCCGCGTCGTGTACGTGTGTCATCGCGTTCTGCTGCTCGATCGCGGGGACGATGAGCGTCGCGCCCGCGTCGTGGACCGCGAGCGCCATCAGCCTCTCCATCGGCTCGGCGCGCACGCCGGTCAGGTAGGCGATGGAGACCGGGCGCGTTATGTAGGCGGCTTCGATGCGGCGCCCGTTCATCCACCGTCGCAGCTGCGACAGCGGCGTGGCGGCGATGGCGGCTTCAGTCAATGCCGGTGATGCGGACCGAATAGGCGCCGCTCGGCGTCTTGATCTCCACCTCGTCGCCGACCTTGTGCCCCATCAGCGCGTTACCAAGGGCGGACTCGAAGCTGACGCGGCCCGCCTTGGGGTCCGCCTCGGCGGGCCCGACGATCCGGTACCGCTCCTCGTCCTGCCCGTCCTCCGAAAAGCGAACGGTGTTGCCCATTCCCACCACGCCGCGCTGGGTCTGCTCCTTGATCAGGACGTGGTTGCGGATGATCGCCTCGAGCTCCTTGATCCGCGCCTCCATCATTCCCTGCTCGTTCTTGGCGGCGTGGTACTCGAAGTTCTCGGACAGGTCGCCGAGCTCCCGCGCCGCCTTGATCTTGGCCACGATCGCGGGCCGGTTGACGGTCGTGAGGTCGTGGTGCTCCTTCTGGACCGCCACGAGCCCCTCCGGGGTGATATGGACTTCCTTCGCCATCGGACCTTGGGGTTCTGGCACTCTCCCGAGTCTATACGTCCGACTTTCTCCTATGAGGTGACGAACCCCCCGCCGTCCGTATACAGTCGCGGCCATGCGAAGGATCTTGCTGACGGTCGGGATGCTCCTCATGGGGATGGGCCTCGTCGGCGGGGCGGCGGTGTCCCTCGTTGGAACCTCCCTGATACCGCTCGACCAGGAGGTCGGCACGCATGCCTCCGCGGCCGGCGCCGTCCTCGGCATCGGCCTGATGGCGGCGGCGGTGAACCCCTCGGGCAACATCGGCTGGGTGCGGGCGGGGATCCTCTACGGGTTCGTCGTCCTGGCGTTCGAGGCAGGCTCGTACTTCCTCTGGAAAGCCCCGTTCCACCTCGGCCCGGTCATCTTCGGGCTTGCCTTCAGCCTCCTGCTGATCGCCACATACCCGGAGCGCAGGCAGCTCATACCGTCGACCCCCGGGACGGCCGGGGCGGCCGGGGCGGCCGCCAAGAAGACCCCCGTCATGCCCCCCGCGCCGGCCGCGATCAAGACTCCTGCCGCCGTCACCGACCAAGAACCCCAGAAAGCTGACAGCGAAGCAAAGTCCTGACCTGATCCTCCGGCGGGAGGACCCGCTGAACTGTGAGGTGAAGATCTCACGGCTCGTCGGCGTCATCACACCGAACGAGCGCTTCTACGTCCGCAGCCACTTCCCCGTCCCGGAGATCGATCCAGCCGCCTGGCGTCTCCAGGTCCACGGCCTCGTCCGCCATCCGCTGAGCCTCGACCTGGCTGACATTCTCAATATGCCCTCACAGACGATGACCGTCACCCTCGAGTGCGCGGGAAACGGACGCTCCTTCTTCAACCCGCCGACCGAGAGTGAGCAGTGGACCCTTGGCGCGGCCGGCACGGCCGAGTGGACAGGCGTGCCGCTGGCGGCCGTGCTGGAGCATGCCGGCGTCGACTCAGGCGCGACCGAGCTGATCTTCCGCGGCGCCGACGCGGCGAGTCAGGTGGCTGAGCCGAACCGCTTCGAGCGTGGCCTCAGCATCAGCGACGCCCGTGAGGCGGCGGTGCTGCTCGCGTATGCGATGAACGGCGACCCGCTCCCCGCGCATCACGGCTTCCCGCTGCGCGTCATCGTCCCCGGCTGGTACGCGGTCGCCTCGGTCAAGTGGCTGAACGACATCGAGGTCACCAACGTGCCCTTCCAGGGCTACTTCCACTCCCAGCGCTACTACTTCGCCCAGCTCCAGGGCGGCGATGTCACAGCCGAACCCGTCACTCGAATCAGAGTCCGCTCGTTGATCACCCAACCGGCGGACGGAGAGGCCATCAACCCCGGTCATGTGGCGATCAGAGGCCTCGCGTGGTCAGGCTCAGCGCACGTTTCGCGGGTCGACGTCAGCGTCGCCGGCGAGTGGAAAGAGGCCCACCTACAGGGACACGCGCGGCCCAACAGCTGGCGGCGCTGGGAGCTCATGACGCACATCGAGCAGCTCGGAGAGGTGAAGATCCGCGCGCGGGCTCACGACGCGACGGGGCAGGTGCAGCCGGAGCAGGCAGACTGGAATCGCCTTGGCTACGGCAACAACTCGATCCAGACGATCACCGTCCGGGTCGAATCAGGTGCGAGGGACGAGGGCCTGGACTTCTTCCATCATGCGCCGCTGGAGCAGGAACGAAATCCCGTAGATGGCGGCGGCCAGGATCGCGCCGGCCGCCACCGCAAGCACCGCGTGCACGGCAGGCGGGGAGATCGGTGACAGCGCCACCGCGTCGTCGCCGACCACGGCGCCGAGCGCAAGCGCAAGCGGGGTGAGCACCGGAAGTAGCTGAAGCCGCCGCATCACCTGCGGTACCGGCGGCTCGACGCGTCCGACCATCCGCTGGCCCATCACGCCGACCGACTTGACGTGCCGCAGGTTCGGTGTGACCGTCAGCACGACGTTGACCTGGTTGCCCGGGACCTGCTTGAGGCGCGCGGGGGGGACGAGGTACTGCTCGACCCCGCCGCGGGTCTGGACCATCATCATGCCGAGGCCCATCGAGGTGCTCACGGAGCTCGCGCCCACGAGCTGGCCCTGGACGAGCCGCGGCTCCACCTTGCGGTCCTTCATCGCCAGCCGGAAGCCGGGGCCGACGAAAGAAGCGAGCAGCGCGACGGGGAAGATCCAGCAAAGGGCCGCGGCGATCGCGTCCGGCCAGCCGTAGATCGGAGGCAGAAACACCAGGATGGCCGCGATCACGATCACGCACATGACGGCGACGCCGAGCGCGATGTAGCCGATCCGCATCACGTAATCCGGCGCATAGCCCTGGAGCATCCCGCCCGACTGGACGAAACGCTCCCGCTGCTTGCGGGTTGCGCCCTGCGCGTTCGACCCGGTCGACTTGGGCTGGACCCGCCGCATCTGCTGCCGGACCTGCCGGACCTGCTTCTTGCCCATTCCCCTCTAGAGCGGGAGTGTATCCGGCGCGGACTCCATGGTGCCCCAGAAGCGCGACGAGCTCTTCGAGCGTGCGGGTGGAATGCCCGCCCGTGAAGACTACGGAACTCGTTGCGACGGGTCCACCGCCGGGACGAGCACGCGCTTGGTCATCGTCGAGCCGTTGATCTTGACCGTTCCCGAGAACATGAATGCCGGCTCGTAGAAGCTGTGATCGCCCGCCGGCGCCAGCACGTAGACCAGCTCCGCCTGGGTCAGCTGCACCGCCGGCGCCGGAGTTCCCGTCACGGGCACGGGCTGCGAGCCGCCAAGTGCCGCGCGGACCGCTTGATCCGAAGAGATGATCTGGTAGTTCGCGCTGTCCATGCTCACCGGAAGCATTCCCGACACCAGGACGGGCCGGTTGTTGCTCAGGTCCACCTCGATCCCGTAGCGGTCCCCATTCATGTTGACGAGATAAGCGGAGGTGCCACCTTGAAGGTTGAACTCCCGCTGGTAGAAAACCTTCACCGGGTCGCCACTCGAGTCGACCGCGGTGGTGTAGTCCCACTGAGGGACAAGGCTGTGCTCCGCGAGAAAAACGCTCGCGAGGTCGGCAGGGCCGGCGCCGGCTGCCTCGACCGCCGGCATGGAGAGGTTGGAGAAGATGAAGTAGGCGGGGCTCGATGGAGGGGACTGCACCGTGCCGCGGACCTTGAGCGTGTAGTCCGAGGTCTGGTACATGCCGAGAAATCCCTGCGGCCGTTCGTACAGCGGAGCACCGAGGCCCGACGCGAACTGATCGGCGGTGTTGGTCGAGGGCTCGTGGTAGCGAAACACCGGGGCGACGGTGAACGTGAGGTCCAGGTGGCCTGTCCAGGTCAGCTGGGCGGGTCCGAGATACTCGCCGGTCGCCGCGGGCAGCGTCAAATTCGGCCCGGCGGACGCGCCCGTCTTCTGGCCACCCGCGAACACCGGCGTCGGCAGCCGGCCGAAGTCCCCGGCGTACTGGTTGCTCTGCGGCCCCTGGAACGCACCACCCGCCGTCGTCGAAGCGCTTCTGGGCTGCAGCAGTCCGCTGTAGCCCACGAGCACGACCCCGATCACGACCACCATGGCCACGGCGACCGCGGCCGCCGGAACGGCCGGCACCGCACGGATGCCCTGCCAGAACCCCGCCCACGCGTCGCGCAGCCGGCTCTGCGCCGGACGGCTCGACTGCATGCGCAGCCACAGCTCGTCCTCGAACCCGCGCCGCGGTCGAGTCGTCTCGAAGGCGTCGTCCAGCTGGCGCTGCAGCGCCTGGAGCTCGAGGTCTTCGTCCTGTTCGCTCACGCTTCCTCCATCCGGACCGACTCGCGAAGCGCCCTCACGGCGCGGTGGTACATCATCTTCGCCGCGTCCTCGCTGCAGCGCATCAGTCTGCCAACCTCTTCGAAGCTCAGCCCCGAATGCCGCAGCGAGATGGCATCGCGCTGCCGTTCCGGGAGCCGCCGGACGTGGGTCAGGAGCGCCTCGTACTGGATCCGCTCCTCCGCCTGGCCCGCGGGATCCTCCACCGTCTCCGGCTGATGCTGGATGGTCCGACGCAACCGCTCACGCCTTCCGTGAGCGCGGAAGTGGTCCAGGGTGGCGTTCCGAGCGATCCGGAACAGCCACGCGGCCGGCGTCGTGTTGCGAGCCTCGAAACGCGGGTAGGCCTGGTAGGCGTTCATGAACACCTGCGCGGTGATGTCCTCGGCGTCCGCGGACGTGCCGACCTGGGCCCGGACGTAGGCGTAGATCCGCCCGAGGTAGTCTCGGTAGAGGTCTTCAAACGGCTGCCGGTCGGCCACGGCCGGTTCATGGTATTGGTGCGCACCGTCAATAGTGCGAACGTCCGCTCGAAGAAACGTGTAACGCTAAGCCTGAAGAGCCTTACCTATCTCCTTCGGCCGGTTGCTGAAGATCGCGTCCGGCTTGCTGTACCGGCACCATGCCAACGCGGCCTCGTCGTCGACTGGCCACACCGCCACCGCGCCTCCCGCGTCGTGGACCTCCTTCACGACCTGCGGGTCGGCCGCGCCCCAATGCGGCGAGTACACGTCGGCGCCCGACTCGCGCAGGATCGCTGCCGGGTGCATCGGGCGAGCCCCCTCGAGCACGCCGAGCTGCAGCGACGGCTCCATCTTGCGCAGCTCGTGTATCACGGGGTGATTGAAGGAGACCGCCGCGCATTCCTGCACGGCGCCGAGCTGGCGCAGCATGTTGACCAGCTTCTCCTCGAGGCCAGGGTAGAGCGGAGGCACCTGCTTGATCTCGATGACCAGGCCGACCTTGCCCAGGGCCAGCTCGACGACCTCCTGGAGCAGAGGGATCTTCTCGCCGTCTCCGGCATCCAGCTTGCGCAGCTCCGCGGCGGTGTGATCGCGGACGAGCCCGCTCCCATTGGTCGTCCGCTCGAGGGTGTGGTCGTGGATGACGACCAGCCGCCCGTCCGAAGACAGGTGGACGTCGCACTCGATCATGTCGCAGCCGATCGCAATGGCGGAGCGAAATGACCGCATCGTGTTCTCTGGATGCTCGGCTGGGTTACCGCGATGTCCGCCCAGCAAGGGCCGGCCCTCGTCGTGTGCAGCCTCGTATCGCGCACGAATCGATTGAGTCAAGGCGCTCGGTCAGTCTAACCGCGTCGCGCGGTGAAACCTGTGTTGAGCAATCGCTTCACTGGGCAATAGGGGGCGACTCCTTCTCTATAGTGCAAGGGTGACCACCGGCCGGGCACACACGATCGCCGAGCTTCGCGCCAGCGGGCACAAGCGCGAGACCGTCAAGCAAGAGATGCGCCGCAACCTGCTCTCCCGACTTCGCGCGGGCGAGCCGCTCCTCGCGGGCATCGTCGGCTACGACGAGACTGTCCTGCCCCAGCTGGCCAACGCGGTCATCTCGGGCCACGACGTGATCATGCTCGGCGAGCGCGGGCAGGCGAAGAGCAGGATCATGCGCTCCCTGGTCTCCCTGCTCGACGAGGCCGTGCCGGTCATCGCGGGCTGCGAGATCAACGACCATCCCTTCGAGCCGATCTGCCGGCGGTGTCTCGACCTGGTCGCGAAGGACGGAGACAAGGTCGAGATCGCGTGGATCGGCCGCGAGCGCCGCTACGGTGAAAAGCTTGCCACGCCCGACATCTCGATCGCCGACCTCATCGGCGAGGTCGACCCGATCAAGGTCGCGGAAGGCCGCTACCTCGCCGACGAGCTGACCATCCACTACGGCCTGCTGCCGCGCACCAACCGCGGCATCTTCGGCATCAACGAGCTGCCCGACCTTGCCGAGCGCATCCAGGTCGGCCTGCTCAACATCATGGAAGAGAAGGACGTGCAGATTCGCGGCTACCGCGTCCGTCTGCCACTCGACCTTTTCGTCATCGCGAGCGCCAACCCAGAGGACTACACGTCGCGCGGCCGCATCATCACGCCGCTCAAGGATCGCTTCGGCTCGCAGGTGCGCACTCACTACCCGCTGAGCATCAGCGAGGAGATGCAGATCATGGAGGCCGAGCGGCACTCGGTGCCCGAGGACTTCGAGCTCGTCTTCCCGTCCTTTATGAAAGAGATCGTCGCGGAGCTCACGCATCTCGCGCGCCGCAGTCCGCACATCTCGCAGTCGTCAGGCGTGTCGGTGCGCATGTCGATCGCCAACGTCGAGAACCTCGCGAGCAACGCGGTTCGCCGCGCTGCGCGACTCGGCGAGTCCCTTGCGGTGCCGCGCATCACGGACCTGGCGTATCTCGCCTCGTCCACGGCGGGTCGTGTCGAGATCGAGGCCCTTGACGAGGGAAAGGAAGAGCAAGTTCTGGCACGACTCGAGCGCGGAGCGATCAGCTCGGTGTTCACCCGCCACTTCTCGGCGTCTCAGTTCGAAGGAGTCGTTTCGAAGTTCGAGGACGGCGGAATGCTCGAGGTCGGCGAGAACATCTCGGCCCGCGCGTACACAAGAGCGATCGGCGACCTGCCGGAGCTCGCGACTGCGCTGAAGCGCCTCGGCCTACCGGACCGCCCCGAAGTCCGGGCCTCGGTGATCGAGTTCATCCTCGAAGGCCTGCACCTGAACAAGCGCCTGAACAAAGACGAAGTAGAAGGCCGCGCGATTTATCGGAGGTAGTTTTTCTCCTCCCCACCGTGTGGGGAGGTGGCGCGAAGCGCCGGCGGGGGTCCCGAGCCCTTAGGCAATCACCGCTGCGCCGCGTAGATCCAGATGAAGCCGATGACCATCACCACGACCAGCACGAAGAACAACATCTCCACGCGGATCGCCAGGCCGACCAGGCGCTTCGCGCGTCGCGTCCGCGACCCGCACTTCTCGCAGTAGGCGGCATTCGGGACGAGCTGCGCGCCGCATTTGTCGCAAGCAACCTGAGCCTGTGCCACGAATCGAGTCTAAGCCAGAAACATCAAAACATGAGGGAAGGTGAGCGCCGGCCCTGTGCACGCATCATCCGCTGCCTTGTAGTTGAGGGCCGGGTGCCCGCGCGCTGCGCCGGCCGATGAGCGGAAACCGCAAGGTTTCCGCTCATTCCTATGAATGGCACGTGTCCATAGCGACAAACCGGACCGCGCTCGAAGGCAAAGGATCGATGAGCGTGACGTGAACGTGGTAGA
>Ga0099828_10003150_pt1 | contig 11517 bp, 10 predicted proteins | sample CZO8metaG_2_FD_79338 | JGI IMG/M metagenome (GOLD analysis project Ga0099828, IMG submission 79338) | Vadose zone soil microbial communities from the Eel River Critical Zone Observatory, Northern California, USA - CZOApr15con2H1.8 metaG | ecosystem: Environmental > Terrestrial > Soil > Vadose...
CGCGACGCCCGGCCAGAGCCGGGAGCCTCCGAGCAGGATCGCGGCCAGGGCAATCCCGGTCGGCGCCCAGATCGCGGTGACGCTGTGCGTCTCGTAGGCGAGGTCCAGCCCCAGCCGGCCCGCCACCGTGTAGGCGGCCGCCACGCCGACGATCTGGAACGCGTAGACCGCGCCGTCGCGACCTCCGAGAGAGGCCCGCAGCCAGGAGAGATTTCCGTCTGAGCCGCTCCGTTCCACGTTCCGCCGTCCTCCGGCACTGTACGCCTTGGGGGCGTACGCGGCGAACCTGGGCGGCGGCGGGAGCGGCTCAGCCTCGGGGCGTTCGCCGCACGGGAATTCGCGTCCGGTCCAGGTCCCGGACGCGGATCAGCGACTCCTCGGGCGGGCGGTACGGAACGATCTCGGCCCGGAACTCGCGGCGCACGCGCTCGACCTCGGCGGCCATCTCCGCCTCGATCTGCTCGGCGCGGCGCTCCAGCGCCTCCATGCGTTGCGTCATGCGCTCGATCTGACCCTCGAGCTCGAACACCCGCTCGACGCCGGCGAGGTTCATCCCCAGCTCGGCCGTCATCTCCTGGATGCGGCGCAGCCGCTCGACGTCGGTGTGCGAGTACAGGCGCGTGCCCTTCGGCGAGCGCTTCGGCTCGATCAGCCCGCGCGCCTCGTACATGCGCAGCGTCTGTGGGTGCATCTCGGCGAGCTCGGCGGCCACCGAGATCATGAACACGCCGCGATCGCCCTCGACCTCGACGCGAGTCTTCGTGCGGGTCGTCCGCCGGACGACCATCGATCAGTCCTCCGCTCCGGCGCTCGCGCCCGCGCTCGCGGGGAAGAGCTTCGCGCGCGGATCGCCGTTCATCACCTTCGAGAGCTCGTCGACCGCCTTCTCCTCCTCCTTGGACAGCGATGCCGGCACGTCGATCACGAAGCGATAGTGGATGTCGCCGCGACCCTTCCCGCTCAGCCGCGGCGGGCCCTCGCCGCGCAGCCGCTGGACCGTGCCGTGCTTGGTCCCGGCCGGCACGCGCAGCTTCTTCGAGCCGGACAGCGTGGGCACCTCAACGGTCGCGCCACGGATCGCCTCGGGGATCGTGATCGGCACCTCGACCTCGACGTTCTGGCCCTTGCGCTTGAAGATCGGCGAGTCGCTCACGCGGGTGACCACGTAGAGGTCGCCCGGCGGCCCGCCGCGCGGGCCCGGCTCGCCCTTGCCCGCCAGCCGCACGCGACTGCCGTCGCGCACACCGGGCGGAATGGTCACGCGGTAGCGCTTGACGGTCTTCGTCGCTCCCGACCCGTGGCAGGTCGGGCAGGGGTCGGCGATGATCGTGCCGCTGCCGCCGCACTGCGAGCACGGCTGGGAGATCGAGAACAGGCCCTGGCCCTCGGCCTCGACGCCGCGGCCCTGGCACTTGGGACAGATCTCGGGGCTGGTGCCGGGCTTGGCACCGGTGCCCCGGCAGGTCGGACACTGCGCCGACGTGGGGACGGCGAGCGGGATCTGCGCGCCCTCGATCGACTGCTCGAAGGTGATGCGGACCTCGGTCTCCAGGTCGCGGCCGCGCTGGGCCCGCTCGCGCCCTCGGGCACCACCGGGGCCGCCCGCCCCTCCGCCGCTGCCGAAGATGTTGGACAGGATGTCGCCGAACCCGCCCGCGAACGACCCGGCATCGAAGCCTCCGAAACCTCCCGGCCCGCCGGCCGCCGCGAAGGGTCCCGTGCCGCGGTCGTACTGCTTGCGCTTCTCGGGGTCGGACAGGACGTCGTGCGCCTCGGAGATCTTCTTGAAGCGCTCCTCCGCCTGCTTGTCCCCCTTGTTCGTGTCGGGGTGGTACTTCCGCGCCAGCTTGCGGTAGGCCTTCTTGATCTCGTCGGGCGTGGCGTTCTTGGAGACGCCCAGGGCGTCGTAGTAGTCGGTCCGCCCGGCCATCAGTGGTTCTCCCGTGGACGTTGCGCGCGAAATGGCGCGGCGCAGGCGCCGTCAGGCAAGGACGCAGGGAGGGTGCAATGGCCGAGCCATTGCCCCGACCGAGGACGCAGCCTGACGGCGATCTGCGGCCGCCATTTCGGGTGCAATGTTCGCGGGGGGGCCACTTACTCGGCCACCACCACGCGAGCCGGACGCAGGACCACGCCGTTCTGGCGATAGCCGCGCTGGTAGACCTCAGCCACCGTGCCGGAGGCGGCACCCTCGACCGGCTGCTTGGCCATCGCCTCGTGGAGCTCGGGATCGAACGCCTCGCCCTCGGGCGAATAGGCCTCGATCCCCACGCGCGCGAGCGCGGCGCTCAGCTCGTTCTCCACCAGGCGGATGCCCTCGACCAGCTTGCGGTCGTGCTCGGTCTCGGCGCCCGACTCGGCCGCGGCCAGCGCGAGCGCGAGGTTGTCGAGCGCCGGCAGCAGCTCGCGCGCCAGCTTGGCCGTGCCGCGGCCCTCGGCCGCCGCCACGTCCTTGGCGGCGCGCTTGCGGTAGTTCTCGAAGTCGGCCTGCGCCCGCTGGGCCAGGGCGAGGTACTCGTCGCGCTCGTCGGCCTTGGACTGCAGCTCGGCGATGTCGCCCTCCAGCGCCGCCGCCTCGTCGGTTTGCGGCGCCGACTCCGGGTCCTCGGGATGCTCGGCAGCGTACGTCGAGCGCTCCTCCTCGAAGCCGGAGACCGGCGCCTCGGGCGCGTCGACGGGATCAGACCCGCCGTCGCGCCCGGGCTTGGGTGTCTTCGGACCGGCGGTCACTTGGACTTGCCCTCGTCCACGACCTCGGCGTCGACGACCTCTTCCTCCTCCGCGCCGGCCGCCTCACCGGCGCCGTTGGGCGAGCCGTCGGAGGCCGCCGCCTGCTCCTGCTGGGCCTTCTGGTACATGGCCTCGGAGACCTTGTGGAAGGCCGCCTGCAGCGCCTCGGTCTTGGCGCGGATCTCGGCCGCGTCCTCGGACTCGAGCGTGTCGCGGACGGCCTTGATGGCCTCCTGGATCTCGGTCTTGGCGGACTCGTCCACCTGATCGCCGAGCTCCGTGAGCTGCTTGTCGGCCTGATAGGCGGCGTTCTCCGCCTCGTTGCGGGCCTCGGCCAGCTCGCGCTGGAGCCGGTCCTCGTCGGCGTGCGTCTCGGCGTCCGAGACCATCTGCTTGATCTCGTCCTCCGAGAGGCCGGAACCGGCCTTGATCTCGATCTTCTGCTCCTTCGCGGTCCCCAGGTCCTTGGCGGACACGTTGAGGATGCCGTTGGCGTCGATGTCGAACGCGACCTCGATCTGCGGGATGCCGCGCGGCGCGGGCGGGATGCCCGTGAGCTGGAACTTGCCCAGCGACTTGTTGTACGCGGCAATCTCGCGCTCGCCCTGGAGCACGTGGATCTCGACGCTGGGCTGGTTGTCCTCGGCGGTCGAGAACACCTCGCTCTTGCGCGTCGGGATGGTCGTGTTGCGCTCGATCAGCTTCGTCATCACGCCGCCCTTGGTCTCGATGCCCAGGGTGAGCGGGGTGACGTCGAGCAGCAGCACGTCCTTGACGTCGCCGGCCAGCACGCCGGCCTGGATGGCGGCGCCCACGGCCACGACCTCGTCCGGGTTGACGCCGCGGTGCGGGTCCTTCCCGGTGAGCTCCTTGACCTTCTCCTGCACCGACGGCATGCGGGTCATGCCGCCAACGAGGACGACGTGGTCGATGTTCGCGGCGCCCTTCTCCTTGGCGTCCTCGAGGGCCTGGCGCACGGGAGCGACGACGCGCTCGAGCAGGTCGCTCGTGAGCTCGTTGAGCTTCGCGCGCGTCAGGCGCGTGTCCAGGTGCTTGGGGCCGGAGGAGTCCGCGGTGATGAACGGCAGGTTGATCTGCGTCTCCTGGGTGGTGGAGAGCTCGATCTTGGCCTTCTCGGCCGCCTCGTACAGGCGCTGGAGCGCCATGTTGTCGGCCGCCAGGTCGATGCCCTGGTCCTTCTTGAACTCGGCCACGAGCCAGTCGACGACGGCCTTGTCGAAGTTGTCGCCGCCGAGGTGGTTGTCGCCGGCGGTCGACTTGACCTCGAAGACCCCCTCCCCGATCTCCAGCACCGACACGTCGAACGTGCCGCCGCCGAGGTCGAAGACGAGGATCGTCTGGTCGTTCTCCTTGTCGAGGCCGTAGGCCAGCGATGCGGCCGTCGGCTCGTTGATGATGCGCTTGACGTCGAGCCCGGCGATCTTGCCGGCGTCCTTCGTCGCCTGGCGCTGGTCGTCGTTGAAGTAGGCCGGGACGGTGATGACCGCGGCGTCCACGGTCTCGCCCAGGTAGGCCTCGGCGTCGCTCTTGAGCTTGCCGAGGATCATGGCGCTGATCTCCGGCGGCGAGTACTGCTTGCCGCCGGCCTCGACGCGGGCGTCGCCGTTGGGGCCGGCGACGACCTTGTAGGGCACGATCGACTCCTCCTCCTTCACCTCGGCCTCCTTACGGCCCATGAAGCGCTTGATGGAGAAGATCGTGTTCTCGGGGTTGGTCACGGCCTGGCGCTTGGCGACGGTGCCGACGAGGCGCTCGCCGGACTGCGTGAACGCGACCACCGACGGGGTCGTGCGACCGCCCTCGGCGTTCTCGATCACCGTCGGCTCGCCGCCCTCGAGCACCGCCATGCACGAGTTCGTGGTCCCGAGGTCGATTCCGATGGTCTTACCCATGTGGGAAAGCTCCTTGTTTTGCGGGGAAAGTTTGGAAGGCGGCGACATGCCGCCACTACAGCGCCCTTGACTGAGGCGCGATGCGGAACAAAATCTTAGTCGGAGTATGGCAGATTCGTGCGTGCTTGGCCAGGGTCAGCGTAGACGGCCCGGACACATCCGCCGCAGCGGGCAGTCCGGGCAGGCCGGGCGCTGTGCGTGGCAGGTGCGGCGGCCGTGGCGCAGCAGGTTGAGGTGCAGCTCGAGCTCGGCGCCGGGCGGCGTGACCGCCAGCATCTGCTCGTGGAGCTCGTCGAACGACGCACCGGGCCGTAGCAGCCGCAGCCGCTGGCCGACGCGCGCCACGTGGGTGTCCACGGGTACGTCGTGCGCGCCGAAGGCGAACAGCAGCACGCAGGCGGCGGTCTTGCGGCCCACTCCCGGCAGCTCCATGAGGTACGCCCGGGCCTCGTCGACCGGCAGGTCGGCGAGCCCGGCCAGGTCCAGGGGGTCCCCGATCGCCCGCAGGATCGCCTGGATGCGTGCGGACTTGACCTTCGAGATGCCGCCCGGCCGGATCGCCTCCTCGATCTCCTCGACGGGCGCGTCGCGCACCGCCTCCCAGGACGGAAAGCGCTCTCGCAGCCGGCCGTAGGCCATGTCGCGGTTGCGGTCGTTGGTGCTCTGGGACAGCACGGTGAGGATCAGCTCCTCCAGCGGCCGCCCGTGGGGTCGCTGCCCGGGCGTCCCGTAGAGCTCGCGGAGGCGCTCGCGGATCGCGCGCACGCGACGGGCCGGCGGGCGAACCCACGGCCCGCTCACTCCACCGCCCCCCAGCGCTCGGTCGCGCGCGCGGCCTCGGACACCGCCTCCGGGAGGGCGCCCGCGAGCGCCGGAGCCTGGAAGCCGGCGAGCGAAAGGCGCGCGAGCAGCACGCCCATGAGCGCATCGCCGGCGCCGACGGTGCTGCGCACGCGCGCGCGCACGCCCGGGAGGTCGGCCTGCAGTTCGCCGCGCAGCATCGCGCCCTCGGCGCCGAGCGTGACCACGACGAGCCGAGCGCCGCCGGCCAAGAGCGCGGCGGCGGCGCGCTCGGGATCCGACTCGCTGGTCATCGCCTCGGCCTCGGCGCGGTTGGTGCGGACGAGGAAGGCGCCGGGAACCGCCGCGTTGGCCGCCGCCACGGCCTCGGCGCTCGTGCGCCAGCGGGCCGGGCGCAGGTTGGGGTCGAACACCACGGGGCGGTCCAGCGCGAGCGCGCGCTCGCGCGCGGCCATCGTCAGTTCGCGCTCGGCCTCCCCGACCATCGTGTTGGTGCCGAAGAACAGCGCCTGGCTCGCGTCCACCGCCTCGTCGACCCGCCCGGACAGCGCTTCGATCGTCGCCGCGATCCCGTCGCCGTAGATCGCGAAGCTCGGCTCGCCGGTGGCGTCCGTGGTGACGAGCGCGAACGGTGTCGCCAAGCCGTCGACCAGCTCGAACCAACGCAGGTCCACCCCGACCCGCTCGAGCCGCCCGCGCAGCCAGCGCCCCCAAGCGTCGTCGCCCGCACCGCCGGCCAGCGCGACGTCGGCCCCCAACGCGGCCGCCGTGTGGGCGACGTTGCCGGCCGCGCCGCCGAAATGCGGACGAAAGGCGTCGGCCTTGGCCGGGTCCGTGACCGGTCGCTCGCACACGAGGTCGACGATCGCTTCGCCGAGGCAGAGGGTCGGCACGAATGGACCCTAGTGACTTGGCGGCTATGCTCGCGCGCCGCGTGCAGGAGCACCTCGAGGACATCGACGGCCAGCCGATCTTCTGGCGCAGCGCGCCCGGCGACGGCGCGCCGGTCCTATACCTACACGGCGTCCCGACGAGCTCGGACGACTGGGTGCCGTTCCTCGAGCGCACAGGGGGCCTGGCCCCCGACCTGCCCGGCTTCGGCCGCTCGAGCAAGCGCGGCGACCTCGACTACTCGATCCCCGGCTACGAGCGCTTCCTCGAGCGCTTCCTCGAGCACGTCGGCGCTGAGCGCTACCGCCTCGTCGTGCACGACTGGGGCGCCGTGGGGCTGGCGCTCGCGCAGGCGGCGCCCGAGCGGCTGGAGCGCCTGGTGGTGATGAACGCGGTCCCGTTCCTGCCCGGGTACCGCTGGCACCGCACTGCGCGGGCCTGGCGGACGCCCCTGCTCGGCGAGCTGGTGATGGGCTCAGCCAACCGTTGGCTCCTGTGGCAGCTCACCCGCGGCGCGAGCGCGACCCGAGGTCCGCTGCCGCGGGAGTTCGTCTACGGCCTGTGGGAGCACTTCGACCAGGGCACCCAGCGCGCCATCCTCAAGCTCTATCGCAGCGCGCCGTCCGAGGTGCTCGCTCGGGCCGGCGCGCGTCTGGGCGAGATCACCGCGCCCGCGCTCGTGCTGTGGGGCGATCGCGACCCCTACCTTCCCTCGCGGTTCGCCGATGAAACCGCCGCCGCGCTGGGCTCCGGAACCGTCCGCCATCTCGACGACGCGAGCCACTGGCCATGGCTGGATCGCCCGGATGTGGTCGACCTCGTCGCCGACTTCCTCACCGCGAAGCGGGACTGAGATGCCGCTGCGGCGCACGCAACCCTGGCTGCCCGCGCTGCTCGCCGCGGCGCTCGCCGTCGTCTACCTGGTGTGGAACCCGCTCGCGCCGGACCTCGCGGCGCAGGTCTTCCGCACCGACCTGTTCGCGCGCGACGGGTTCACCCTGTGGAACGGGCAGTGGTTCGGCGGGCACCACACCCTCGGCTACTCGGTGCTCTTCCCGCCGCTGGCCGCGGCACTCGGCCCCCGGCTGGTCGGGTGCCTCGCTGCGGTGGCCTCGGCTGTCCTGTTCGACCGCATCGCGCGCCACCACTGGGGCGAGGACGCATGGCTCGGCTCGCTGTGGTTCGCGGCCTCGACCGCGACCAATCTGCTGATCGGGCGCCTCACGTTCACGCTCGGCGTGGCGGTGGGCCTGGCCGCCGTGCTCGCGCTGCAGCGGGACCGCCGAGTGCTCGCCCTCGGGCTCGCGGCGCTCTGCTCCCTGTCCTCGCCGGTCGCCGGCCTGTTCCTGGGCCTGGCCGGGGTATCGCTGGCGGCCCTTGCCGACCGGCGGCGCGAAGGCCTCGAGCTGGCCGTGGCCGCCGTGGCCCCCGCCGCCGTCCTGTCCCTCGCCTTTCCCGATACGGGCCACCAGACCTTCGACGCGATCACGCTGTGGCCGATCCTGGTCTACTCGGCGGTCCTCTTCGCGCTCCTGCCCCGCAGCGAGCGGGCACTGCGCGTCGGCGCCGTCCTGTACGCGGTCGCCGCGGTCGCCTCGTTCGTGGTCGACACCCCGATGGGCAGCAACATCGCGCGGCTCGGGACAACCTTCGGCCCCGCCGTCCTGGCGTGCGTGCTCTGGCCCCACCGCCGCTGGCTGCTGCTCGGGTTGGCTCCGCTCCTGCTCTTCTGGCAATGGAAGCCGACCTACAACGACCTGGTCAAGGCGCGCGACCGTTCGGCGCAGGCCTCGTTCTACGCGCCGCTCGTGGGCTTCCTCGCCACCCACCGCGATCCGCCCTGGCGCGTCGAGGTCGTGCCCACCCGGTCGCATTGGGAGGTGGTCCACGTGTCCGAACGCTTCCCGATCGCCCGCGGATGGGAGCGGCAGCTCGACACGCGCTTCGGGGGCCTGTTCTACGACGGGCCGCTCAGCGCCGCCACCTACCGGCGCTGGCTCGACGGGCTCGGCGTCCGCTACGTCGCCCTCTCGGACGGACCGCGAGACTTCGCGACGCGCAAGGAGGGGAAGCTGGTGGCCGCCGGAGTGCCGTACCTGCACGAGGTGTGGCGCAGCCGGCACTGGCGCGTCTACGAGGTTGCGTCGCCCGCCCGCCTCGCGACCGGCGCCGCGACGGTGACGCGTCTCGGGGAGCACAGCGTCGACCTCCGCGCCGCGCGCGCCGGCGTGGCGCTCGTCCGCGTGCGCTGGAGCCCCTACTGGGCGCTCGTCCGCGGCTCCGGCTGTGTCGAGCGCGGCCCGGACGACCTCGTGCGGCTGCGGGTCCGCCGAGCCGGCGAGCTTCGCCTCGACTTCCGTTTCGGATTCGGGCGCCTGTTCTCGCGCGGCGCGCGCTGCTCGGAGGAGAAATAGACGCTACCGGTGGCGGCCATCGGCCGTTAACATGCCCCGCTTCGCGTGCTGCCCGATCTCCTCCCCGACCTCCGCCTCCTCCGACACCGGTTCTTCCCCCACGGCTACCTCGACGCCGTGTGGCAGATCGTCCTGTTCCTGCTCGTCTACTACGGGTACCGGCTCGCGCGCGGCGCGGTGGACGGGCATGCGGCGGCCGCGTTCCAGCACGGCCGCGACCTGATCTCGCTCGAACGCGGGACCCACACCTTCATCGAGCCCAGCGTGCAGGCCTGGACGACGAGCACCGGGTGGCTGATCGACGTCACCTCCTACATGTACGTCCACTTCCACTTCACGCTGACGATCAGCGCGCTGCTCTACATCTATCTGTGCCACAACCGGAGCTTCTACTTCGTGCGCAACATGCTGACGGCCGCGATGGTGATCGCGCTGATCGGCTACGTGGTGTTCCCGACCGCGCCCCCGCGGTTCTTCCCCGAGTGGGGCTTCACCGACTCGGTCGCGCGCTTCACCGGCGTCCCCGACACGAGCGCGACGGTGAACGCGATCTTCAACCCGTTCGCCGCGGTCCCGAGCATCCACGTGTGCTTCGCGCTGATCCTCGGCTGGTCGCTGACGCGGCTCGTGCGCTCGTGGTGGGCGCGGGCGTTCTGGGCCGTGTATCCGCTGATCATGACGTTCGTCGTCATCTCCACCGGCAACCACTTCTGGTTCGACGCTTTCACCGGCGCGCTGACCGCCGGCGCCTCGGCACTGATCGCCTGGACGCTGCTCGCGCGTGTGCGCCCCGACGTGTGGTCGTTCGGCCCGCGACCATCCGGGGCTCCGCCCGCCGAGGCGACCGCGTAGATTTCCCTCCATGCCGGAGCAGGTGGAGCGGCCGCCCCGCGCTGGGCGCCGGCGCAACGGAGCGGCGAGCGGCGCGGAGATCTCCGCGCTCATGCGCGACCGGTTGATCGAGTCACGCCTGACGCCGAACGCGATCTCGCTCACCGGCTTCGTGCTCAACGTGGTCGCGGCGGTACTCGTGTGGCAGCGCTACTTCTTCCTCGCGGGCATCGCGTTCATCGTCGGCTCGGTCATGGACACGCTCGACGGGCGCTACTCGCGCATGTCGGGGAAGGGGACGCCGTTCGGCGCCTTCCTCGACTCGACGCTCGACCGCATGGAGGAGGGCATCGTCCTCACCGCGGTGGCGGCGTACTTCGCCGCTCGCGGCGACGAGCTGGCCACGGCGGCCACGGTGGCGGCCGTGCTGTTCTCGCTGATGGTGTCCTACACACGCGCGCGCGCCGAGGCGCTGGGCCTGTCCTGCAAGGTGGGCATCGCCACCCGCGCGGTGCGGGTCGTGATCCTGTCCGCGGGACTGGTGTTCGCCAAGGGTGCGTCGCTCGGGGACTTCGAGCTGCTGGCGCCGGCGGTCTACGTGCTCGCGGCGCTCACCCTGTTCACGACCTTCCAACGCATATTCCACGTGCGGGCCCAGCTGCGGGGCGCGCCGGCGCAGGGGGCGTGACCTTGTAACCAGGCACCGGCGATGGGGTCTGTTTTGGCCTAGTGCATTCAGAGGAAGGACTGAGACTTAAGTGAACAAGAAGAACGGCAAGGCTTCGACCAACGGCAGGGCGAACGGCGTCGCCCGCTACCAGGACGACAAGGTCCGCGTGGCCATCGTCGGCGTGGGCAACTGCGCCTCCTCCTTCGTGCAGGGCGCGGAGTTCTACAAGGACTCCGATCCGGCCGAGGAGGTTCCCGGCCTGATGCACGTCGACCTCGGCGGCTACCACGTCCGCGACATCGAGTTCACGGCGGCGTTCGACATCGACGCCGACAAGGTCGGCAAGGATCTGTCCGAGGCGATCAAGTCGGGCCAGAACAACACGCTCGAGTTCGCCGACGTGCCGAAGCTGGACGTCCCCGTCCACCGCGGCATGACCCACGACGGACTCGGCAAGTACCTCTCCCAGAAGATCACGAAGGCGCCCGGGCCGACGGCCGACATCGTCGACATCCTGCGCAAGACACGCACCGACGTCGTCGTCTCCTACCTCCCCGTGGGCTCCGAGCAGGCGACCAAGTGGTACGTGGAGCAGGTGCTCGAGGCCGGCTGCGGGTTCGTCAACTGCATCCCGGTGTTCATCGCGCGCGAGGACTATTGGAACAAGCGCTTCGAGAAGGCCGGGCTGCCGATCGTCGGCGACGACATCAAGTCCCAGGTCGGCGCGACGATCGTGCACCGCGCGCTGGCGCGGCTGTTCCACGACCGCGGCGTGAAGATGCTGCGGACGTCGCAGCTCAACGTCGGCGGCAACATGGACTTCTACAACATGCTCGAGCGCGAGCGGCTGGAGTCCAAGAAGATCTCCAAGACCAACGCGGTGACGTCGATCATGGGCCACACGCTGCCCGAGGACGACGTCTACATCGGCCCGTCGGACTACGTGCCGTGGCTGACCGACCGCAAGTGGGCGCACATCCGGCTCGAGGGGCAGGCCTTCGGCGATGTTCCGCTCAACGTCGAGATGAAGCTCGAGGTGTGGGACTCCCCCAACTCCGCGGGCATCGTCATCGACGCCGTGCGCTGCTGCAAGCTGGCGCTCAACGACGGCCTCGGCGGCCAGCTCGACGGCCCCAGCTCCTACCTCATGAAGTCGCCGCACAACCAGCGGCCCGACTCCGAGGCCCGCGAGCTGACGGAGGCGTTCATCGCCGAGCACGCGCGCAAGCCGATGCCGAAGAAGGCCGCGAAGGCCAAGGCGAAGGCC
>Ga0099828_10003152_pt1 | contig 11514 bp, 10 predicted proteins | sample CZO8metaG_2_FD_79338 | JGI IMG/M metagenome (GOLD analysis project Ga0099828, IMG submission 79338) | Vadose zone soil microbial communities from the Eel River Critical Zone Observatory, Northern California, USA - CZOApr15con2H1.8 metaG | ecosystem: Environmental > Terrestrial > Soil > Vadose...
CCTTGGGGCGTATGAACATGTTGCGCGCGAACATGCTGTGCCAGGCGCTGTCGGTGACGATGCGCACCTTGAGCCGATAGTCCGGATCGGCGCCGCCATACATGTCCTGGACGAAGACCTCGCGGCCCTGGAAATAGGCGGCAAGGCGCCGGGCCATGCTCTCGAAGACCTCTTCGCTCACCGGCTTGTTGATGTCGCCCCACCAGATGTCGGCTTTGCTTGAGACCTCCTCGACGATGTATTTGTCCTTGGGGGTGCGGCCGGTGAAGACGCCGGTGCGCGCGACGAAGGCGCCGCCCGCGCCAATGAGGCCCTCCCGTCTCCGAACGGCATATTCGCAGAGCACGGGCACCGCCAGGTTCCAATGGGCCGCAGCGAGGTTGCTTACGCCCTGCTTGTCGATCCCGTAGCTGCTGGCCGTTCCCGTCACGGTGTGAGCTGCGTCTTGCACGGCATACCCTCCTGGATCGCGCCTTGTCTTTATGGTTCGTTGCACGCGGCGGCCTGCGGTTCTCCGCCGCCCTCGGTAAGTCGCCTGCGAACGCTAGTCCACCCGGGTTTGTTCCCGCCTGGGTATAGAACCTCAGGCTGTCCCTCTCGCCTCGCGCGCGAGCTGGGCCAACGCCGCTCGCGCGCCCTCCGGATCGCCCACCGGCGCCGGAAAGTCAAGCCTGACCACGGCGCCGCCGCGGCGCAGATCGATCCCGTCCGGGTCGATGCCGGTCATCCGCCAGCCGCCGCCGCTGGCGCCGGCGAGCCGGGTGGCATAGAGCTCGATCGCCTCGCCATCATCCTCGTTCATATGCTGCAGGATGTCGCTTTCCGCCTCCGCCAGGGCCGGAGCGGCAGGGGACAGCAGCGCATCTGCGGCGATCGCGTGGATTCGCCCGAAGCCCGCCACCAGATGGGCGCGGGCGATCTCGAGCCGGTAAAGGCGGAAATCGGCGAAGCCGGCATAAGCCGCGGCCGAGGGATGGCGGGCGGTGAAGCGGGCCACGAGGCGCGGATCGGCGACCGGCTTCGCCTCGCCGAGCACCGTCACGCGCGGCCCGGTGAGGGGGTCGTCCCGCCCCGCGGTGCCGTCGAACAGCAGCGAAGCCCGCGAGTCGCGTTTGAGGTTCTTGCTGTGCTCGGCGAGATCCGAGAGCAGCAGCAAGGGGGTCGCGTCTTGGTCGACCGCGGTCAGCACCAGCGAGGCATAGGGCCAGCCGTCCTGGCTGGTGGCGAGCGTCGCGCGATCAAGGGCCCGCACCAGCCGCCGCGCCGTTGCCGCAGGAGAATCCGCGCGCTCCTCGCCCATCGCCCTCCGATCTAGCGCAGAGCGCTCGCCGCACGCAATCCGCTTTGCCCGCTACTCCGCCGGTGCCGGTGCCGCGACCGCCTCGGGCCGTCCGCTCGGGAACAGCAGCGCCGCCACCAGCGTCCCCAGCGCGATCGCCGCAAGCACGCCGAAGAGTGGGGCGAAGCCGCCGGCCTTGGGCTGGAGATAGGCCACCAGGGGGATCGCCGGCAGGCCCGCGCCGAACGACACGACATAGCGCACCGCATAGACGCGCGAGCGCCAGCTGTCGTGCGCGTAGCGCGCCACCATCGCATCGTTGATCGGGATCAGGCCGAAGACGACGAACATCATCGCGGTGGCCAGCGCCAGCATCGCCCAGTCGCTGAGCGTGCCGGCCAGCAGCAGCAATGGCACCTGCAGCAGCGCCAGCGGCAGGAACACGCCGCGCAGCGAGTAGCGGTCGATGAGCTGGCCGACCAGAAGCTGCGCCATCGCGGCAATCGTGTAGACGATCGCCACGAGCGTGCCGATGCCCGAGGTCGTGTGGACGAGCGCGGCGAGGCGCTCATCGAAAATCTTGGGCAGAGCGTTGGTGGCGGCGGCGAAGATCACGCCGCTGCACAGCGTCGCCAGCGTCAGCAGCGCAAAGACGCGTCGCGCCAGCGCGTCCGGGACATGACGCGCGGTGCCTGCCGCCGCCTTCGCAGCGGGCGTGCCACCGTTCGGCACCAGCAGCGCGAAGGCGACCCCGGCGCCGAGCGTGAAAATCCCGGGCGCAATGAAGGCGGCGCGCCAGCTCACGTGATCGGAGAACCAGCCGGCGATGAAGGCGGCGAAGGCGAGGCCGAGATTGCCCCAGACGCCGTTCCAGCCGAGCGCACGGCCCACCCGCGCCTGGTCCTTCACCAGCATGGCGATGCCGACGGGGTGGTAGATCGAGGCGAAGACGCCGATGAGGGTGAGGGCGACGACGATCTGCCAGCGGCTGGTGACCAGCCCGGCCAGCACGAGCGCGGCGCCGAGGCCGAGGAAAAACACCAGCATCATGTTGCGCCGGCCCCAGCGGTCGCCCAGCCACCCCGCCGGCAGCGACCCGCCGCCGAAGGCGATGAACCCGCCGAGCGACAGCGGCAGCATGTCCTGATAGGCGAGGCCGAACTGGCTGGTCATGACCAGCACCGCCGTCGCATAGATCAGCATGGCGAGATGGTCGAGGAAATGGCCGAGATTGAGGAAGGCGACGGTCAGGCGGGACTGGTCCATGCGCATATCTCCGGCGGGCTCGCCTCTTCCCTTAGCATAGCCGAGCCGGGCTTTGCGCGCGCTAGTCTGCCATGTTATGCCGCGCCGGGCCGCGCGCCGACGCGCTGCTTCATGGAAGGCTGAAGATTTGGCAGTATTGGTAGTAATATGCGGCGGGGATGGCAGCATCGCGCCCCACTCGCCTTAAAGCCGCCATACTGGAAGGCGAGTATCCGCCGATCTTATTCGCGGGAAAGGGCATTGCAGCCGTGGTCAGTTCGATTGCTCTCGTCGACGACGATAAGAATATCCTGACATCGGTGGCGATCGCGCTCGAGGCCGAGGGCTTCCAGGTGCGCACCTATTCCGACGGGGCCGAGGCGTTGCGCGGTCTGGCGGCGCAACCGGTCGATCTCGCCATCCTCGACATCAAGATGCCGCGCATGGACGGGATGGAGCTCCTCGGGCATCTGCGCAAGCAGGGCGCGATGCCCGTCATCTTCCTGACCTCGAAGGACGATGAGGTGGACGAGGTGCTCGGCTTGCGCATGGGCGCCGACGACTACATCAAGAAACCGTTCTCGCAGCGCCTCCTGGTCGAGCGCATCCGCGCCTTGCTGCGCCGCGGCGAGCTGGCGCGCGGCAGCGGCGAGAGCGAGCCGGTGGTGCAGCGCGGCGAGTTGGTGCTCGACCCGGCGCGGCACCAGTGCAGCTGGCGCGGCGTCAACGTCGACCTCACCGTCACCGAGTTCCTCATCCTGAAGTCGCTGGCGCTGCGCCCCGGCCACGTCAAGAGCCGCGACCAGCTCATGGATGGCGCCTATGGTGAGCACATCTATGTCGACGATCGCACCATCGACAGTCACATCAAGCGGCTGCGCAAGAAGTTCAAGGCAGTAGACTCGGGGTTCGCGCACATCGAAACCCTCTATGGTGTCGGATATCGCTACCGCGACCGCTGAGCCTCGCCCGGCCGCGCCCGCGCCGGCCGAAGGGCAAGCGGCGGCGCCACCGGCCGCAACGGCGCGGCCGCGCCGTCGTCCGCGCATCTCGCCGCTCACCCGCCGCATCCTCGCGGTGAATGTGCTGGCGCTGGGGCTGCTCGGCCTGGGCCTGCTCTATCTCGGCGAATATCAGCTGAGCCTGGTGGCGGCGCAGCTCGATGCGTTGCGCACGCAAGGGCAGATCTTCGCCGCCGCGCTCGGCGAGGGCGCGGTCATCGATTCGCTGGGCGAAGGCGAGACCCTGATTCCCGAGCTCGGCCGCCAGATGATGCGCCGGCTGGTCGAGCCCACCCATACCCGCGCGCGCCTGTTCGACGGCGAGGGCAAGCTCATAGCCGACAGCCGCGTCCTGCGCGGCCCGGGCGGCGTCGTGCAGATCAAGGAATTGCCGCCGCCCGGCGAGGCCGGTCCGCTGCCGCGGCTGGGGACGTGGCTCTATGACAGCGTGATTGGCGGGCTGTCCGGGCAGCAGCGTTATCCACCCTACCGCGAGCCGCTGACGCAGACCGCCGCCGATTACGCCGAGGTCGAGCGGGCGCTGCGCGGCGACATCGGCGATGCCGTGCGCAGCGAGCGCGAGGGCGCCGGCCTGGTGCTGAGCGTGGCGGTGCCCGTGCAGCGCTACAAGCAGGTGCTCGGCGCGGTGCTGCTGTCGTCCGACAGCAGCGAGATCGAGCAGGCGGTCCGCTCGGTGCGCTTCCAGATCCTCAAGGTGTTCTGCATGGCGCTCGGCGTCACCGTGCTGCTGTCAATCTATCTTGCAGGCACCATCGCGCGACCGATCCGGCGCCTGGCGGCGGCCGCCGAGCGCGTCCGCCGCGGCCATGGGCGCCAGGTGCTGATCCCGGACTTCACCCGCCGCGGCGACGAGATCGGCGATCTCTCGGGCGCGCTGCGCGAGATGACGAGCGCGCTGTGGCGACGCATCGACGCGATCGAGCATTTCGCCGCCGACGTCGCGCATGAGATCAAGAACCCGCTGACCTCGCTGCGCAGCGCGGTCGAGACCGCGGCGCGCGTCGACGACCCGCAGAAGCAGCGCAAGCTGCTGAGCGTGGTGCTCGAGGACGTGCAGCGGCTCGACCGCCTCATCACCGACATCTCCGACGCCTCGCGGCTCGATGCCGAGCTGAGCCGCGTCGAGCTCGAGCCGGTGATGATCGGCCCGATGCTCGAGACGCTCGTCGACGTGCACCAGTCGACCGCCGGCGACGACGCGCCGCGGCTGGTACTCGCGCTGCCGGGACCGGTCGGCACGCCGCAAGGCGATCTCCCGGCGCTCGGCGTCGAAGGACGGCTCGTCCAAGTGTTCCGCAACCTGATCGTCAACGCCCTCTCGTTCAGCCCGCGGGGCGCGGCCATCCACATCAGCGCGCGGCGCGACGGCGACGCCGTGGCGGTTGCGATCGAGGACGAGGGTCCGGGCATCCCCGAGAACAAGCTCGAGGCGATCTTCGAGCGCTTCTACAGCGAGCGGCCGGTGGGCGAGAAGTTCGGCACCCATTCCGGCCTCGGCCTCTCCATCTCCAAGCAGATCATCGAGGCGCATCGCGGCACCATCGGCGCCGAGAATCGCCGCGATGCCGACGGCAGGGTGATCGGCGCGCGGTTTGTCGTGCGGCTTCCCGTCAAGTGAGGCATCGCCCCTATCGTTTGTGGACAACGGGTATTTGCCAACTATAGGTTGATATGCTTTCGTGCAAGTTAGCGCGAAAGCGCCGGGGCATTGACTTTGGCCCAAGAGCGGCGCACCTAACACGCCGCATGATCCGCGTCCACGGCACGTCAGTTGCCCTCGGCGGCGACGGAATCCTGCTGCGGGGGCCTTCGGGCAGCGGCAAGTCCGATCTCGCTTTGCGCCTCATCGACGAGGGAGGGCGGCTCGTCGCCGATGATCAGACAGAGCTGCGCCTCGCCGGTGACGATGTTTCCATGACCGCGCCGGCCACCATCGCCGGCCGCATGGAGGTGCGCGGAATCGGCGTTCTCCGCGTGCCCTCGATCGCCGCGGCGCCATTGCGCCTGGTCATCGATCTCGTGCCTGGCGATGCGGTCGAGCGCCTGCCGGAGGGGGACGCTTGCGACTATCTCGGCCGCCGCTTCCCGCTCATCCGACTCGCGCCTTTCGAGGCCTCGGCCCCGGCCAAGCTGCGCCTTGCCTTGCGCGCCCTCGGCGCGCCTGCGCCGCACACCATCCTGGTCACGTCGTGAGCGATACGGGAACGCCCGCGGCGGATCTGCCGCCGCCACGACCGGCGCCGCCCCGCACCACGCGGGGCCGCCTGCTCGTGGTCACGGGGATGTCGGGCGCCGGCCGCTCGACCGCGCTCAAGGCGTTCGAGGACATGGGCTACGAAGCGGTCGACAACCTGCCGCTGTCGCTGCTGCCCAATCTGTTGAACGCGCCGGCGGCGCCGCCGCTCGCGATCGGCGTCGATGTCCGCACGCGCGATTTCGGCGTCAACGCGCTGCTGGCGACGCTCGACAGCTTGGTCGCCGAGCACAACCTCGACCTCAAGGTCGTCTTCCTCGATTGCGAGGACGACCGCCTCGTGCGGCGCTACACCGAAACGCGGCGGCGCCATCCGCTGGCCGGCGATCGGCCGGTGCTCGACGGCATCCACCTCGAGCGGCAGCGGGTTTGGCCCTTGCGCGATCGCGCCGATCTGGTTATCGATACCACAACGCTCAATCCGGGTGACCTGAAACGGCTGCTGCAAGGCCATTTCGCCCTCGGCGCGTCGCCCGGCATCACGATCTTCGTCACGTCGTTCTCCTACCGTCATGGCCTGCCACGCGACGCGGACCTCGTCTTCGATGTGCGCTTCCTGCGCAACCCCCATTACGTTGCCGCACTGCGCCCGCTCACCGGGCGCGACCCGCCGGTCGGCGCCTTCATCGAGGCGGACACGGATTTCGCCCCGTTCTTCAAACGCCTCTGCCTGCTGCTCGCGCCGCTGCTGCCGCGCTACGAGCGCGAAGGAAAGAGCTACCTCACCATCGCCATTGGCTGCACCGGCGGCCGTCATCGCTCGGTCTACCTGGCCGAGCGCCTGGCGGCGTGGCTCAGCGAACAAGGCCGGCCGGTCGGCGTTAGCCATCGCGACCTCGATCAATGGGCCGCGATGGTTTCGACCGGTGCCAACGCCAAGGCATAGAAGACCCGTGAAGGATAACGCATGATTGGAATGGTTCTCGTCACCCATGGCAGGCTGGCCGCGGAATTCGTCGCGGCGCTGGAGCATGTGGTGGGGCCGCAGCGCAACATCGCCGTCGTCTGCATCGGCCCGGACGACGACATGGAAAAACGCCGACAGGACATTCTGCGCTGCGTCAGCGAAGTCGACGCCGGATCGGGCGTGGTCCTGCTGACCGACATGTTCGGCGGCACGCCCTCGAACCTGGCCATTTCCGTCATGGACAAGGCCAAGATCGAGGTGATCGCCGGCATCAACCTGCCGATGCTCATCAAGCTCGCCAGCCTGCGGCAGAGCGAGACCTTGGCGAATGCGGTGCGCGGGGCCCAGGAGGCGGGGCGGAAATACATCAACGTCGCCTCGCAGCTCCTCGCCGACGTTCGCGGATGAGTGGGGACGGCGAAAGCGCCAACGGCGCCGGTTCACTGCGGCGCGTCGTCATGATCTCCAACAAACGAGGGCTGCACGCGCGCGCTGCAGCGCGCTTCGTCAAGCTGGCGTGGCAATTCGATGCCGAAATCATGGTGGCCAAGAACGGCGCCGCGGTGTCGGGCCGCTCGATCATGGGGCTGATGATGCTGGCCGCTGGTCCCGGCACCGCCATCGAGCTGCGCGCCTCCGGTCCCGAGGCCGAGCGCGCGATCACGGCGCTCGCCGATCTGATCAGCGGCGGCTTCGATGAGACCGGATGATCCGGCCTATGCCGGCGAGAAGCCCGACAAGGGCGAGCGCCTCCTGCATGGGCTCGGCGTCTCGCCCGGGATAGCCATCGGCCCCGCCTTCATCAGCGATGACGGCGAGGTTGCCGTCCCGGATTACCGCGTCGCCGCCGATCAGGTCGAGGCGGAACGCGCGCGCTTCGCGGCGGCGCTGGCGGCCGCGCTGAAGCAGCTCAGGAAACTCAAGGGAAAATCGACGACGCTGCCGGGCTCGGCGGCCGAGGAGATGGGCTACCTCCTCGATGCGCACATCGCCATGCTCACCAATTCGCGGCTGGTGCGCGGCGTCGAGCGCCGTATCAGCGAGGATCGCGTCAATGCCGAGCGCGCGGTGCAGATGGAGATCGCGCAGATCAGCGAGAGCTTCGCCGAGATGGGCGATGCCTACCTCGCCGCGCGCGTCGAGGACATCCGCGTCGTCGGCGCGCGCCTCATCCGCAATCTCACCAAGACGCCGTACGCCGCGCTGCAGCATGTGCCCGAGGGCACGGTGATCCTTGCCGAGGAGCTGACGCCGGCCGATACGGCGCTCATGGACCCGCAGCGCATCGCCGGCTTTGCCGCCGTTCTCGGCGGGCCCGAGAGCCACACCGCGATCATGGCGCGCGCCTTGGGGCTGCCCGCGGTGCTGGGTGTCGCCGGCCTTCTCGGCCATATCGATCCCGGCGACACGGTGGTGGTGGATGGCAGCGCCGGAACGGTAGTGATCAATCCCGATGGCAAGACGGTCGCGCGTTACGAGGAGGAGCGCGAAGCGCTCGAGCGCGAGCAGCGCCAGCTCTCCCGGCTGAAGCGCCTGCCGGCGGTGACGCGCGACGACGTCGAGATCGTGCTGCAGGCCAATCTCGAGCTGCCGCGCGAGCTGGACCAGGCGCTGGCCGCGGGTGCGCAGGGGCTGGGGCTCGTGCGCACCGAATTCCTCTACATGAACCGCGAGGACCTGCCTGACGAGGAGGAGCAGTACGAGGCCTATCGCGGGCTGGTTCGCGGCATGGCGGGACGGCCGGTGACGATCCGCACCCTCGATATCGGCGGCGACAAGCTGGCCGCGCCGCTCACCGAAGCGATGGAAGGCGTGGGCGCCAACCCGGCGCTGGGCCTGCGTGCCATCCGCCTCTCGCTCAAGGAGCGACGGCTCCTCGACGCGCAGCTCGGCGCCATGTTGCGCGCCGGCGCCGACGGGCCGGTGCGGATCCTGCTGCCGATGATCTGCAGCGTCTCCGAGATCCGCAAGACGCGCGACGCGCTCAACCAAGTGGCGCGGCGCCTGAAGCGGCGCGGCGCCAAGATCGCCGACCCGCCACCGCCCTTGGGCGTGATGATCGAGATCCCCGGCGCCGCGCTCGCGGCCGATGCGCTCGCCGCCGAGGCCGACTTCTTCTCCATCGGCACCAACGACCTCATCCAGTACACGCTGGCCATCGACCGCGGCGATGAGCAGGTGGCGCATCTCTATAATCCGCTGCATCCGGCGGTGCTGCGCCTCATCCAGTTCGCGGTCGAGGCGGCGCTGCGCGCGCGCATCCCGGTGAGCCTGTGCGGCGAGATGGCGGGCGATCCGCGCTTCACGCCGCTACTGCTCGGGCTCGGCATCCGCGACCTCTCGATGGCGCCGTCCAACATCGGCCGCGTCAAGCAGCGCATCCGCAGCCTCGACATGGTGGCGGCGACGCGGCGCGCCCGCGCCATCATGGACCAGCTCGACGACGCCCGCATCGCCAGCCTGCTGGACGATTTCAACACCCTCGCTTGAAAGCGAATGGAAGCGCCTGCGTCGAGGCGGCTCACCCTTAGCCACTCGTTAATCCCTGCTGCGTCTCATTGCCGTCAACGGCTGTCCGGCGTGGGAGCGATTCCAGATGGCGAGTCTCGAATCCGGCGATCTGTTGCGCCGCTATCAGGCCGGCGAGCATGAAGCGGTATGGGCCGACATGCTCGCGCTCGGGCCACGCGTACGCGAGGCGCCCCATCTCGAAGACGCCTGGTCGGTGGCGCGCGAGACCATGCGCCGCGCGCGGCACAACGTCGAGCTCATCATCCGCCGCCTCGACGAGATCGGCTATCGCTTCTGGAACGGCAAGCAGGGGAAGCCCCCCGGTCCGCCGCGCAGGATCACGTTCGCCGCGAAGGTGATCGAGGCGACGCCGCTCGAGGCGCTGCTGGCCGCCATGTTCGCCGAGGCGAGGAAGATGCCTCCATCGCAGGTCGCGCCGGTGATGATGGAGCAACTGCATAACATTTATCGCCTGACCATCTTCCCATGGCAGGACCGCGCGCTGCTTCTGAAGGGTCAACGATTTGCGCTCGATGGCGAGGTGACGGCGCTCTTCGAACAAGCCAAGAAGGTCCCGCCGGCGCAGCTCACGGCGGCGATCATCGAGCGGCTCGATACCCTGCAAAGGCGGGCGATCGATCAGGCGATCGCTTACTGGAAAGACAAAGGGGAGGAACCGCCGAGCAGGCAAGAGGCGGACGAGCGTCGCAAGGCGGAAACCTCCGACCATCTCAAGGACAAAAAGGTGTTCTGTCCGCCCGGCAAGAAGGAGGTCGCCTCCGTCAGGAAGATGGAGAAGACGGGCGTTTTCCTTCCGCTCTCGTTGCGGGCCTGGATCGAGGAAGTCGGCGACGTCAATCTTGCCGGCGCACATCCTCGCTTGTGCTTCTGGGAGGACGAGGATTTTGCCGGGACCTATGCCGATCCGCTGATGGTGACGCCGCGCCTGTTCCTGTGGGAGATGGAAGCCTGGCTTGAGGAACGCGACACCGGGGAAGCGCAAGAGCCGCTCGACGCGGTGCTCGGCTGGGATGGCAAAGCCAAGGCGAGGCTCGCCGTCGCCGACGAGCAACTCGATTACGGTTACTCGGTCGCGCTACCCGATGCCGCGGCGGATGCCGCGCTCAAAGGGGCGCCGCACGACACCGCCTTCGTCGATTACCTGCGCCTCGCCTTCCGTTGGGGTGGTTTCCCCGGCTGGGCACAAGGCAAGGACCCGCCGCAGAAGGAACTCGCCTTCCTTACCGACGGCTTGCTGCCGATCTGAGCACGCCGCTCCGCCGTCTGGACGTCCGCGAGCCTTGCCGGGCCGAAAGCGCGCTGCTATATGCGGCGCTCTCGCCTGTCTGAATCGTCCCATTTGTGGAGTACGCCATGGCTGCATCTGCCGACTACAAGGTCGCCGATATCGCTCTCGCCGATTGGGGCCGGCGCGAGATCGCGATCGCCGAGACGGAGATGCCGGGACTGATGGCGCTGCGCCAGGAATACGGGGCGAAGAAGCCGCTCAAGGGCGCGCACATCGTCGGCTGCCTGCACATGACCATCCAGACGGCGGTGCTGATCGAGACGTTGATGGCGCTGGGGGCCACGGTGCGCTGGAGCTCGTGCAACATCTTCTCCACGCAGGACCATGCCGCCGCGGCCATCGCCGCGCGCGGCGTGCCGGTCTTCGCCTGGAAGGGCGAGACCGAGGAGGAGTACGAGTGGTGCATCGAGCAGACTCTGCGCGGGCCCGATGGCTGGGCACCCAACATGGTGCTGGACGATGGCGGCGATGCGACCAAGATCCTCCACGACAAGTATCCTGAATTGCTGAAGGATGTGCGCGGCATCTCCGAGGAGACCACCACCGGCGTCCACCGCCTCTACGAGATGATGCGCGCAGGCAAGCTCAAGGTGCCCGCGATCAACGTCAATGACAGCGTCACCAAATCGAAGTTCGACAACCTCTACGGCGTGCGCGAAAGCCTGGTCGACGGCATCAAGCGCGCCACCGACGTCATGCTCGCCGGCAAGGTCGCCGTCGTCGCCGGTTTCGGCGATGTCGGCAAGGGCTCGGCGGCGAGCCTCAGGAGCCAGGGCGCGCGCGTCATGGTCACCGAGATCGATCCGATCTGCGCCTTGCAGGCGGCGATGGAAGGCTATCAGGTGACGACGATGGAGGCCGCGGCGCCGGTCGGCGACATCTTCGTCACCGCGACGGGAAATATCGACGTCATCACCCTCGACCACATGCGCCAGATGAAGGACCGCGCCATCGTCTGCAACATCGGTCATTTCGACAGCGAAATCC
>Ga0099828_10003154_pt1 | contig 11509 bp, 10 predicted proteins | sample CZO8metaG_2_FD_79338 | JGI IMG/M metagenome (GOLD analysis project Ga0099828, IMG submission 79338) | Vadose zone soil microbial communities from the Eel River Critical Zone Observatory, Northern California, USA - CZOApr15con2H1.8 metaG | ecosystem: Environmental > Terrestrial > Soil > Vadose...
CGAGGAGGTCGCGGGTCGGCACGGGTCCGTGACCGGGCTATAGTCGGCGCCGAGCCGAACAAGGGGGTGGCGGGTCAGCTGCATGACCCGAGTGCGAGCCTGTACAAAGCGGAGTCGCCACCGGCCATGCGAGGGGGATGGACCTGATGCCATCGGTAACGTCTTCTGCCACTGAACGGCGCCGCGCAGCGCCCGATGACAGACGCTGGCTGGTCCTGGTTATCGTCGCTATCGCCCAGCTGATGGTGGTCCTGGATGCCACGATTGTGAACATTGCGCTGCCGTCAGCCCAGCGCGCGCTGGGGTTCCCCAATAGCGACCGGCAGTGGGTGGTGACGGCCTATGCCCTGGCCTTCGGCAGCCTGCTGCTGGTGGGCGGCCGGATCGGCGACATGTTCAGCCGCAAGTGGGTCTTCATCACCGGTCTAGCCGGTTTCGCCGTTGCCTCGGCCATCGGCGGCGCGGCCGGCTCGTTCGTCATCCTGGTGGCGGCCCGGGCGCTGCAGGGCGTGTTCGGCGCCATCCTCGCGCCGTCGGCCCTGGGTACCCTGGTCAGCACTTTCCAGGATCCGCGCGAGCGGGGCAGGGCGTTCGGCGTGTTCGGCTCGGTCGCCGCCGGCGGCGGCGCGGTGGGGCTGATCCTGGGCGGGGTGCTCACCCAGTACCTCTCGTGGCGGTATTGCCTGTATGTCAACCTGGTGTTCGCCGCGATCGCCGTGGCTGGTGCCCTCGCCTATATCCGCAGCAGCCGCCCGGCCGCCCGGCCGGGAATGGATTGGCCCGGCACCGTGCTGGCCTGCGCCGGGTTGTTCCTGATTGTCTTCGGCTTCTCCCGTGCCGAGACCTCAGGCTGGACAGCCCCGCTGACCATCGGCTCCCTGGTCCTGGGCCCGGTGCTCCTCGCCGGGTTCGTTCTCGCCGAGCAGCGGTCCAGTCACCCCTTGCTGCCGCTGCGGGTAATACTGGACCGCACCCGGGGCGGCTCTTATGTGGCTGTCGGCATATCGGGGATCGCGATCTTCGGCACCTTCTTGTTCCTCACCTACTACCTGCAGCTCATCAAGGGAGAGAGCCCGCTGACCACCGGGTTGCTGTTCCTGCCGATGATCGGCTGCATCCTGCTCAGCTCCAACCTGGCCAGCATCGTGGGCTTGCCCCGGCTGGGGCCGCGCGTCCTGATCGCGGCCGGCATGCTGCTGGGCGCCGGCGGGATGGCGTACCTGACCCAGGTCACCGTGACCTCCAGTTACGCAGGCGCCGTGCTGCCCGCCCTGCTGATCCTGGGCCTGGGCTTCGGCATGATCTTCGCCCCGGCCATCAACACCGCCACGGCGGGAGTCCGCCGCGAGGACTCGGGCGTGGCCTCCGCGCTGGTCAACACGATGCAGCAGGTCGGCGGCTCGATCGGGACGTCCGCCCTCAGCACGATCGCGCTGACCGCGACGGCCAGCTACCTGGTGGCCCACCACACCAGCCCGCTGGCGCCGGCGATCGCGGCCACCCACGGCTACACCCTGGCCTTCGCCATCTCAGCAGCGTTGCTCGGACTCGGCTTCATCCTCGCGATCGTCCTGCTGCCGTCCAAGCGTCGGCTAGCCGAGCTCAGGGCCGCCGCCACCACCGCCGCCAGGACCGCGCCCGGCCTGGCCACAGGGCCAGCGCGCCCGGCCCCCGCCCCGGCGCACGCCCCGCAACCGGGGTTCGAAGCGATTCCCGTGGCCCTGTGCAGCTGCTCGCCGGTGGTGACCCGGGTTCCTGGATCGGCGGCCACGCCGGTCCGCTAACGGTAACGCCAGCCAAGTAACCAGGCCGACCTTGCGGTAGGCCGGATGCCGGGTACGGTCTCGCGAGGGCACTGGGGCTATCCTCCCTTGATGAGCACTGGCATGCCGCCCGCCACGGATCTGCGCCTTGTCGTCGGCTTTGACGGGTCTCCTCCATCCAGCAGGGCACTCGACGCCGCTGTCAACCTCCTGCAGGGTCGGACCGGCCGCATCGAGTTGGTGTACGTGGCTCATATGCCCAGCATGGCCGCGCTGTCGCCGGCTGCCGTAGGCGAATTGGAAACTGACTTCGACGACGTCGAGCAGGAACTTCGCACGATGGCCGGTGCGCAGCTTAGCGGCCGCGAGGAGCGCTGGGGCTTCGAGCGGCGCCAGGGCTCGATTGCAGAAGAACTGCTCGCGGCAGCCAGAGACATCGGCGCTGCCCACCCCGACGCAACCGTCGTGATCGTGGTGGGTAGTTCGTCTCTCGTCGCGCACCGCGTCGTCGGCTCGGTCGCTGTCGGCCTGGCCCGCCACTCACCGGTGCCCCTGATAGTCGTGCCCTAGCGGTAGCTCCCTGGCGCTGCGAGCCGCGTGCCGCCGCCGGGCCGCTGGCAGGGCAGCGAGCATCAGCACGCCCGTGAGGGCGAAGGCAGCCGGGTATCTGGTGTGACCAACGAGCAGGCAGAAGACGGCGGGGCCTGCCCCGTACCCGGCGTCATAGGCCAGGCGTGCTGGCCGAGCAGAACGACGAATGGACCGAGGCCCGCCGCTACACGGGACAGGAAATCCTCGCCGCCTGCCAGCGAAACGGACGCAGTCGTTACCGGCGCAGCAAGTGGTATCGGTCTGGCGCTGACCGAGCGCTTCGCGCTCGCCGGGCTGGACGTGGTCCTGGCCGACGTCGACCAGACCGCCCTCGAGGCTGCTGAGCAAGAGATCGCGAGCCTAGGTGCCAAGACGCTGGCTGTGCCCACCGATGTGAGTGACGAGGCGCATAAGGGACCGCCCCTGGAACAGGTCAGGTGCTGCCACCCGCGGATGGCCCCGTCTGCGCGAGGTCGCGCTCCGTGATGGCACCGACGTCAGGACACGAACCATATCCGCCTGATTGCGCGCCAGCCCCGGCCGACCGACAAGGCGGTCCGGGCGGCACCGAACGGACATTCTGTAACGCTGGCGCTGCCAGTGCTGCCGACTCAATCCACCGAGCGGCAGTCCAGCCTCATCTGCGCGTTCGTCCGATCCGACGAGCCCGGGGCTCGGTCATGCGTGGCAGGTATGAGACCGTCCCCCGATCACCCCCGTCCGGCAGACGGCGCAGACCAGCTCGCGGAAGACTCAGCCTGCTTATCCTGCCCTGGCGATGGCCTCCTCGATCGCGGCCTGCACCTCCGCCGGCCGCTCCATGTGCGGCATGTGCCCGGCGCCGTCGAGCAGGTAGCAGACCGCGCCGGCCACAGACTCGGCCTGCGCAGGCGGGATGATGCGGTCCGCGCTGCCCCAGACCACCGTGACGGGCACTGCACCGCCGATCACCCTGACAGCCGCGGCGGAATCTGCGCGCTGCGAGTCGCCGTCCAGGAGTGTGCCCAGCAGGGCATGCAGTGCCTCGCCGACCCCGTCCAGCCGCTTGTAGGCGAGCAGGTCATCGATCAGCTGGCGGGTCACCAGGCTCTCATCGGCGAACAGCTGGCCGATGAGCGGTTTGAGCTCGCGCCGCGTCTGCGCGTTGGCGAAGCCGCGCAGGAAGCCGGAATTGACTGCAGGCCCGAAGCCGACGGGCGCGATCAGCGTGAGCGACCCGATCCGCCGCGGGTCCCGGGCTGTGGCTGCGACCGCGACGGCACCGCCCAGCGAGTGGCCGACTAGGTGGGCACGCTCGGCGCCGATCGCGTCGAGTACGCCGAGGACGGCATCGGCCAGTATGTCGACCGAGCCGTCGCCGACGTCCTTGACTGACGTGCCGTGCCCGGGCAGGTCGAGCGCGTACACGCGGTGACGCGCGGCCAGCGGTTCTTGCAGGAACAGCCAGGAGTTGCGGTCACCGCCGTAGCCGTGGACGAGCAGCACCACGTCACCGTCCTGGCCGGCCCCGACGTAGCAGATCTTCCGTCCGCCGATGTCGGCCGTCTCGACTGCGGGCCCGCTGGCGGCCTCGTCAGGCACGCCGGCATCGATCACCGCGCGTGCCTCCTGCACGACGGCGTCGAGGTCATCGTCACTGACGTCGGCGGGGGCGATCAGCGCTATCGTGCCGCTGACGGGCACGTCCTCACCCACTCTCGCGATGATGCGCCGCAGCGTGCCGGCCTCGGCTGCCTCCAGGGTTCCCGCGATCTTGTCCGTCTCGATGTCCGCGAGCTCGTCGCCGACGCTCACGTCATCCCCCTCAGCGACGATCCAGCTGGTGATCTTGCCGAGCTGCATCGACAGTCCCCACTTCGGCATCGTCACGGCGACGATCCGTTCGTCGGTCATCGAGTCCACTCCGCTACCGTCTTGATGGCGTTCACGATGCGCTGCGCGTCAGGCATGTAGAGGTCTTCGAGCGTGCTCGAGAAGGGCACGGGCGTATGCGGCGCCGTCACCATCTCGATCGGGGCCCGCAGCGCCCCGAAGGCCTTCTTTGCGACGAGCGCCGAGATGTCAGTGGCCACCGAGCACCGCGGGTGCGCCTCGTCCACCACGACGACCCGGCCGGTGCCCTCGACGCTCTCCAGCACGGTGTCCTCGTCAAGCGGGCTGGTGGTGCGCAAGTCGACGACCTCGCATTGCACTCCGGCAGTGGCGAGCTGCTCAGCCGCCTCGAGCGAGGTGTGCACCATGCGGCCCAGCGTCACGATCGTGACATCACCGCCCTCGCGCACCACATTCGCCTCTCCGAACGGCACCGCGTAGCCCTCCTCCGGCACTGGCCCGGCCATGTCGTAGAGCGCCTTGTGCTCGAAGAACATCACCGGGTCGTTGTCGCGGATCGCCTGCGTCAGCAGGCCCTTCGCGTCGTACGGCGTCGACGGGACGACGACCTTCAGCCCCGGGATATGCGTGAACAGCGGGTACAGGCATTGCGAGTGCTGCGCCGCGGCACGCAGCCCGGCCCCGTACATGGTGCGGATCACTACGGGCGTGACTGCCTTGCCGCCGAACATGTACCGGAACTTCGCGGCCTGGTTGTAGATCTGGTCGAAGCAGACACCCATGAAGTCGACGAACATGAGCTCGGCAACCGGGCGCATTCCGGCCGTTGCCGCGCCGATCGCGGCACCGATGAACGCCGATTCGGAGATGGGCGTATCGAGCACCCGGCCCGGAAACTTGTGGTAGAGCCCCTTCGTCACGCCGAGCACACCGCCCCAGGCGTCTTGTTCGCCAGGCGATCCTTCGCCACCAGCGTTGTCCTCGCCCATCACGATGACGCTCTCGTCGCGCTCCATTTCCTGGGCCAGCGCCTCGTTGATCGCCTCGCGGTAGGTGATGGTGCGTGCCATGGCCAGCCTCCGGTCAGTAGCGGGCGTAGACGTCGGTGAGCAGATCTGCCTCGGTCGGCAGCGGAGCGGCTTTCGCGTCGTCAACAGCCTTGTCGATCATGGTCGCGACCTCGGCGTCGACGGCGTCGAGGTCGGATCTGGCGAGCTCGCCGGTCTCGATCACCCGGGCAGCAAAACGCTTCAGGCAGTCCAGCTCGGCCCGCGCATGCTCGACCTCGCCGGCCCGGTAGGTCTGCTGGTCGCCCTCGAAGTGGCCGAAGTAGCGGGTGAACTTCATCTCAATGAGCGTCGGACCACCGCCCTCACGGGCGCGGCTGACCGCCTCGCTCGCCGTCTCGTACACGGCGAAGAAGTCGAAACCGTCGACGATGACGCCCGGCATGCCGAACCCGGCCGCGCGGTCGGCAATGTTGTCGCTGGCCACCGACCAGGTGCTGGATGTGGCCTCGGCATACCCGTTGTTCTCGGCGATGAAGATGGCCGGCAGATTCCACACCGAAGCCAGGTTCAATGACTCAAGCGTCGTGCCCTGGTTGCTTGCGCCGTCACCGAAGAACGCGACGCTGACACCGCCAGTGCCCTTGATCTTCGCGGCCAGTGCCGTCCCGCAGATCAGCGGCGGGCCGCCGCCGACGATGCCGTTGGCACCGAGCATGCCCTTGGACAGGTCGGCGATGTGCATCGAGCCGCCCTTGCCATGGCAGCTGCCGGTCCTACGGCCGTAGATCTCGGCCATCATTTCGCTGACGTCAACGCCCTTGGCGATGCAGTGGCCATGGCCGCGATGGGTACTGGCGATGGTGTCACGGTCGTCAAGGTTGCTGCATACGCCAACCGCCGAAGCCTCCTCCCCTGCGTACAGGTGGACGAATCCCGGAATCTCGCCGGTCGCGAACTCCGCGTGCACGCGTTCCTCGAACTCGCGGATCGACCGCATCGCTCGGTAAACGCTCAGCAGTTGCCCTGGAGTCAGAGCTCTCCGCTCCACCGTGTCAGTCATGTGCTCCTCCTAGACGGTCGGTGCCTGCAGATCCTGGCCGGACCAGGACCATTAACGGGCGCGTCTGAGCAGTCCGAGGCGAGCACTCGCCGCCAGGACCGCTGGCACATCCACACACCACGGCCCGTCAGCGCGCAGCCGGACAGTGGGCTGCTCGCCCGGCTCGAAGGTGAGCTCACGCTCGCCGTCGACGACGATGACGCCAGCCCGCGCATCGATCGGATGAACGGATCCGGGGCGCATCGGCTCGATCGCGCGTACCCCTACCCGCACGACCAGCCCCGGTGCGATTGGCGCGAGGACCTGTAGTGCCGCTTCGGCCGTAATGCGCGCGGTGACCCCGTGAGATTCGTGACGGGCCACTGGGGAGACCTGGCCCAGGATGCTGGACAGGCCGATAGCGTCGGGTTCCGCGAACGCGCAGAAGAGTTCGGTCAGCTTCGCCGGATCCCATACCGCGCGGGCCCCGACATGACGTTCGGTGGATACAGCGACGTCCACGAGCGCCGTCTCGACCCGATCACCCACCCGTGCCTCGAGCAGTTTGGCGCGAGTTGCCGCGCCGCCGTCCGGGACCATGCCAGTAGCGACCAGGCCCGCCGCCAGGCCCGCGATGGTCGCCTCCCGGACCACAGGGAACGTGTTGTTGGTTCCCGTCGACAGCGCCAGCATCGGCACGTCGCCGACCGCTGACGCGGTGACCCTGGCGGTGCCGTCACCGCCGAGGCAGACGATCACCCGCGCGCCCGCGGTAACCATGCGCCGGACGGCGTCCACGGTGTCCTGCGCGGTCTGCCGGATCGGCTGGCCGTCGAGAAACTCGACCTCCGGCCACCGGCCGTCCTGACTGCGGCGCCGCCCGATCGCGCGAAAGACCGACGCAGAGATGCCGCCGAGGTCAGCGCTGAGCAGTACGCGCTGCACGCCGACCGCATCGAGCGCAGTGAGCATGCGCTGGATCATGTTGGCCTTCTCGGCCGTCGGGAACACCGAGGCCTGCGTAACCAGGCGCCGGATGTCGCGACCGGACAGCGGGTTCGCTACAACCCCGACGATCGCATCACCCACAGCAACCCACCTCCTGGCCTTACTCTGCGCGCCCATCCGCGAAACGGGAATAGTTGCTGCGAGTTGCGTGACCCACCGCAACGTTGATGCGCACTCGCACGCGTGGCTCGGAGTCCAGCCCATCCAGCCAGCAAGGCGGGTGGCCACCCGCAGCCGATCAGCGAGGTGGACGCTCATCAATCTCTGTTGAGGGGCACCGAGACCGCTGGACACATCGCGACCATGGTGCACCGGCGCCGTGATGCCGCGCGCCTGTAACGGGATGACGCATGATGTGGTGTCATATGCGGAAAGGCCACGATCACTGGCTGACGCCAGGCAGGCCGGCCGAAGGGAGTAGCACCATGCAGGACTTCAACAGGGGCACTGTCCGGGCCAACCAGTTAACGTTCGAGTACCTGACGCAGGGAGACGGCCCGCTGGCGCTGTGCGTGCATGGTTTCCCTGACTCGCCCTACAGCTACCGCTACCTGCTCCCGGCGCTCGCTGACGCCGGGTACCGGGCGGTGGCTCCGTTCAACCGCGGGTTCGCGCCGACCGAGCTTCCCGATGACCGCCACCATGTGCACTCCAGCACGATGGTGGCCGACCAGATCGCGCTGCACGAGGCGCTCGGCGGCGACGAGCACGCCATCCTCATCGCCCACGACTGGGGCGCGGTCGGGGCCTGGGGGGCGGCCGGCAAGGAACCCGGGCGGTGGCGGCGGTGCATCATCCTCAACATCCCGCCGTTCCCGATCTTCGGCGAGAACATCGTCAAGTACGACCAGATCAAGCGCTCGTTCTACTTCTGGTACTTCCAGATGCAGCGGGTGTGCGAGGACGTGATCTCGGCTGGCAACTTCGCGTTCATCGACAGGATCTGGGCGGACTGGTCACCCGGCTACGATGCCTCTGAGGACCTGCCCAAGGTCAAAGAATGCATCCGCGAGGCAGCTCACTTCCAGGCCGCCCTGGGCTACTACTGGGGCCAGTTCGACCCCAGCCGATTCGGCTCACCGGAATGGGCAGCAGAGCAGGCCGCGGCCTGGGGCAGGGACATCACCCAGCCCACGCTGTACCTGCACGGCACCCAGGACGGCTGCCACGGAATGAGCCAGGAGCAGGTGAGCCGGGTGCCGCAGCACTGCGGCCCCGGATCGCAGTCCGAGCTGATCGAGGGCGTCGGGCACTTCCTGATGGTGCAGCGCCCCACCGGCATCAACAAGCGGATCCTGGATTTCCTGGGCGCGTAGCTTTTGCGCCTCGGCGCCGCGAGCATATCCGTTCGCGTGTGTGGTTGTCGCAGACCACGGCCGATCAGGGACGGGCGTGCCGGGCTGCGCGCGGACGGGCCCTGGGTGGGCGCCGATCCCGTGGAGCACGGCATCTGGATGCCCATCAGCAATGCGTCTTGGCGCCACATCGCAGCGGTGGCAGCGCTGCCGAAAGGACTGCCGGGAAAGCAGCTTCGCGGCCGGCATGATCGGGGGAAGCGGCGAAAGTCTGTCGTCGTGGGCCGTTGCGCTGCGCCTAGCCGGCAGATAGCTGGGCGCTGGGCTGTGCTTGGTGCTGCTGGTATTGACTTGCGCGGCTGGGGATGCATCCGGGTTGGGGAGTGGTGGCTGGCTCTCGCGGGCGTGTGCCCAGGACCGGCCTGCACGCCGGCGTTGGCGCCTGTCGGCCTGCTTGTCCAGGGAGATGAGCGAACGTGTGCTCGGTTATTTGATGGTTTGCTCTTGGCTGGTCATCAGGAGATCATCGCGGGGGGCAGTTCGGGGGGCAGAATGCCGCCGGGCAGGGCTGGCCAGGGCCAGTCTCCGCTGGCGTGAGCCAGCGTTCAGCCTGGTCAGGCCCTGTACGGCGGTCACAGGGCTGACTGATTGTGGTGATGGTAAGGAGAAGGTCTACGGTTCGATTCCGTAAGGGGGCTCGTTCGTTTCGGGTCGTGACCTGGCCTTTTATGTGTGCTCGGCGTCGGGGACAGCAGGCGGCAGCGCGGATCCTGATTCGGGAGAAGGTCTGCTGCCGCTATGGCTGCGTAACATGTGACGCGCGACGATGGCTGCACGAAGCCTGATCCGCCGGTGCTACAGCGTCGCAGACCAGATAAGTTTCTTGCTGAGCCATTTCCCATGGAACCCGGGCAGCGGCACCTGCCGGGGCGCGGGCCCGGTGGCGGTGCCTGCTAAGCCGGGCTCCAGTGCATGTCGCCAGGGCCGCCAGCAACTCCAGTCGCTGGCGTCGGCTCCTGCCCGTGCCCGGCGCGACCGGGCCTGCGTGCCGGGCAGCTGCCGGGCCCGCCTGGCGTCAGCCGTGAAGCCGACACGACAGCCGTCACGCCGGGTGAGTTTCCGCCCCGGGCGGTCGCAGCGTGCCGCGCGCCGAACGCCGATTTAGCGCGTGGCCAGTTGGTCGTGGTGGAGCGTCACGGACAAGCACAGATCATCTGCTTCTGCGCCAAGGTGACTCCCCGGGTCAAACTCGGATCCCTGAATGCGCCTTCACTGACATCTCCGGCCCGGACCGGGCCCGTACCGGTCCTTGTCTCCACGATGGCGCCGTGCCAGCTTGCGCCCGGCGCTGAGAGCCTGCGTCGACAAGGCGTCGAGCCGCGGCGCCCGCTGCCGTTCGCCGGACGGTCGCGCCTGCTCTGCGCCGGAGCGCACGGCGCGCGCAACCTGGCGCGCCGCCGCAGCCCTGGGGCGGTGAGTGCCTGGAAGCTGTACCGATCCGGCTCGGGGAGCGCCACGGGCCGACACCCGAAACCGTCGCTGATGTTGCAAGGCCGCGCGAGGCTCTGGTCCGCCCATTACCGGGAGAAGTTCAAACGACACTTCGAACGCGGCATCGAGGTCGGCGACAGCGAGCAATTCGTCCGGGCCGCCGCGCTGGCGAGCCCAGCTCCCGGACACGGCGGTTGAGGCCGCTCTCGTCCGGGTCACCCGGCTGGTGCACGACGCCGACGGGCATCCGGTCCACCACCTGCGGCTATGGATATTCCCGAGCGCAGCCTGGGTCCTCATGGACATCCCGCCGACGCCATCGACACCGCCCATTCCGAGTTCATTGCACGACATTCCCGCCCCGCCGGCCATGGACTGAGGTCAGCCGGGCGCGTAGGTGAGGATCACCGACCCGTTCTCCAGCCTCCTCTCGTCGGTGAGCCTGAGGTCGAGCCCGGAGGTGTCCACGTGCTCGAACAGCCGTTGCCCTGAGCCGGCCACGACGGGCATGATCCAGAAGTGGAACTCGTCGATCAGGTGGTCTCGCACGAGCGTGTCGTCGAAGCGGCTGGTGCCGTACTTGATGAGGTCCTTGCCGGGCTGGTCCTTCAGCCGGGCGATCGCGCTGGATGGGTCGGGCCCGAGGAGGGTGGCATTCCATGCCGTCTCGGTCAGCGATCGAGATGCGACGTACTTGGGCATGGCGTTGATGAGGTCGATGTAGGGGTTGCCAGCGATGTGGCCCCAGTTCGCGAAGAACTTCTCGTAGGTCACCCGGCCCATGACGAACGCGTCGTAGTTGCCCAGCTGCTTGATGGACAACGCCGTGGCCTCGGCGTCGAAGTTGGCCCACCGTTCGGGCGCTTCGATGACGCCGTCGAGCGAGACGAGGGTCGATTCGATCAGTTTGCGCATTGTCGTTCTCTTTCTCGAGTGGTTGATGTCGTGATCACGGGCCCAGCTTCGGACGGGCCAAGGCGCCAGGGGTGGCCCTGCGGGTGCGCGCCGATCGGTGCACGGCGCGCCCTGGCGTCAGGCAGGTTAGGTGCCGTCGACGCGGCCGTCGGAGAGGGCGTCCGGGCTTCGGTCAGGCGGGGGCGGCCCTGCTCGGCTCGGGTGTTCCGGTGAGCACGGTCCCGGCTTCGGGACCCCGGGCAGTGGTGGGCCGCCGCCGAAGAGGTGACGAGGGCATTACCGCACCGGGCTGAGGCCGGTGGCGGTGAGCAGGTACGCGTCGCGGTCATCGGCGGCGCCGGTGGCAATGTCGACGATCGCGGTGCCCACCTGCTCCGGGGTGAGCGCCGGGCCGAGGCGCCAGGGTGGCCCTGCGCGTGCGCGCCGATCGGTGCACGGCGCGCCCTGGCGTCAGGCAGGTTAGGGGCCGTCGGAGAGGGCGTCCGGGCTTCGGTCAGGCGCGGGCGGCCCTGCTCGGCTCGGGTGTTCCGGTGAGCACGGTCCCGGTTTCGGGACCCCGGGCAG
>Ga0099828_10003160_pt1 | contig 11503 bp, 6 predicted proteins | sample CZO8metaG_2_FD_79338 | JGI IMG/M metagenome (GOLD analysis project Ga0099828, IMG submission 79338) | Vadose zone soil microbial communities from the Eel River Critical Zone Observatory, Northern California, USA - CZOApr15con2H1.8 metaG | ecosystem: Environmental > Terrestrial > Soil > Vadose...
AAAATCCGGGTCACTGCTTTCCAGGCTGAGGACACCAACGCGTCCGGTATCGTCGTTGAGTGGCATCGCATAAAAAGCGCGCATTCCGGTGGCCTGGAAATATTGGCGAAACTTGGCACGCGTTTCTTCGCGAGTGGTATCGATCTCTTCGCCGGTTTGTCGGACGTGGATAACCTCCTCGGACAGCGCTACCCACTGCAGGATTTCATTTAATGGCGCAATGTCGGGCGCGTCCGCGTTGACTTGCGTCACGCCCGTCACCGCACTCAATTTGAACCGGCCGCGCTGCTCCAGCGCAATCGCTGCACGTTCATACGGAATCACCGCTTGGGGCGCGTTTACGATGGTCTGCAGCATCCGCTCGAGGTTTAATGTGGAGGTAATCTCATGGCTGACGGTAACCAGCGTCTCCAGAATCTCCACTTTGCGCTCGGCCATCAGCAAGCTGGCGTTGTGCAGCGCGCTCGATGCTGTCTCCGCAACGCTCGTCAGGGCGAACAGGTCATCCTCATCAAACGGAGCCCCATCCTCCTTGTTTACCGCTTCGACGACCCCAACCAGCGATTCCTTGTCCATCAAGGGAACAACCAGGAGCGAAACCACGCGACCTTCTGTGATCCCCTCATTTCGTTCAATCAGCCTGGGATCGTCCTTCCGGTCGATCAATACGGCCTCTCCGTTGTCGGAGACATCGCCGGGGATCCCCTGGCCCGGCTTCTGCATACTTTCGGCGGGCGTCGTTCCATCGAATCCTGCCTGATGCATCAACTTCAAGCTTTCGTCCGGCAACATGAGCCAGAGATTTATCGCCTCACATTCCATTACCTCCTGGAACTTGGACCCGATGATAGGAAGCAATTCGTCCATTTCCAGGGTGGAGGCGAACACTTTCTCGAGGTCGTAGAGTTGCGTGAGGCGGCTGATTGAGGTCAAAGTGTCATGCCGCTCGTCCTCGTACGCTTGGGCGGCAGCCAGCGCGGCCGCAGCGACCTCCGTAACGAGGCTCAGCGAACGGACGTGGTCTTGCGATATCTCCCGATCGAAACTCAGAATTTCAATTGCGCCGGTGATCTCTCCATCTTTTGCTAGAGGCAAGTAGGCGAGGGATTGGAGTGTGCGTCTGATGTCGAGATGGGCGTAATTTTCCCGCAGTAACTCTTTGCCGGAAAACAGCAGTGGCTTTTGCGTGGTTTTCAGCTCGCCCAACGTGCCCGTGTCCGCGGGAACGCTTCCTTCATGCACCGAAACTTCTCCGAGGGAAGCCTTGGAAAGCCAGACTTCCTCATCAGCCAACGAAGCAAGAATGTAAACGTTAACGGCGGCGCCGGAGAAACGATCGGCCACAAAGCGAGCCACGATTCGTGCCCGTGGCACGACCTCTTGTGCCGCAAGAAGCCGGGCGGAAAGGTCCAGAGGGTCAGTTCTCAAGTCGAAACTTTGGCTTGCCATAGGGGCCCCAGGGGCCACCGCACCTTGGGGACAGAACGGCGAGGATGCGTTCTCCCCTTGCAAAATTGCCGCCGTTCTTCTAACTTGTGCGCGCACTGTAGCAGACCGGGCAGTATAAACGCAAGAGGCCTCATCTTTCGGATGGAACTCGCAAGAAGGAGCATTCTTTGGACATCGAAGTTCGTACTCAGTCTCAGGTGAAGATTTTGAAACTCCGGGGGAAATTGGTTCTCGGGCCTCTCATTGATAAGCTGAGCGCGACACTCACGGACTTGCTGAATGCAGGTGACACCCGCTTCCTACTTGACTTGCAAGAGGTCCCGATAATCGATTCCAGCGGAATCGGTCTCTTAGTGCGCTATCTCACGGCCACCAAGCAGAATGGCGGCTCCCTCAAGCTGCTTAATCCTTCAAAATTTGCCCTCCAGACACTGAAACTCGTCCGCGTCCTCAATCTATTCGAGGTTTTCGAGGACCCTGAGCAGGCTGTGACCTCATTCGAGTAGCAGGGTGGTCTTCCGAAGTTAGTCCACCATTCCAACCCGGCAAATTAAGTTATCTGCGATGGGTCCTCTCGGTTTGATGGGGGCGGATTCAACCTGACGATCCCGCGCCTACGCCGTAATTCCCAGTAAAGAGGTAGTTCTATCCGTGCAGCTAGAGCCTGTTCTGCGCAGAGCCTCTCCCTGGAGATGAAACTCTTCAAGGTATATGCCTGAACTGAGTTGTGTATCTACGTAATCTACGGTATTGACGGTCACGGCAGCCCGAGTCACCTCGAAGCCTTCCCTCAAGGAGGCTATCCAACATGGACCATTACTTAATCTGTGAAAACCCGAGCTGTCGCTTTGTTCTTGATCGTCGCGTGAACGGAAGATCGCTCGCCGGTCCGCAACCTATCCTGAACAGATGTCCCTCCTGCCGGAGTGAATGGTCATCGAGGTGCCCATTTTGTAGTCATGCCCTGACCATCAAGTTTGTTCATGGACTCGCTCACTCCTCTTGTTGCGGGCAGCGGTTGCGCACCCAGGCCAGGGCCGCCTAGTTTGGATTCTAAACTTCGTCGAGCAAGTGCCGGGCAGATCGCTGCGGTTTCATTGGTTCGCGAACAGCCGAATACTCGTCCTCATCTGGTTGCATAACGCCTGCCGCCGCAGAGTCCAGTCTATGAGAACTTGCTGATACTCGTCTCTCTCCAAAGCCAAGCATCGGTTTTGAAGAAACCTGAAAATCCCGAGAAGCCCCGCTGATCGGGCCACCCTCCCGCATCACAGCATCGATTGGCATGATGTGTGCTGGCTCGCTCACCTGGCCGTAAATGGATCGTCGGTATAGTATTGGTCTCTGTCATGAGGAACGTCCGTGCAAGGGAGGGCTGACGCCGTGTCGAAAAGTGTTTGCGGATTGTTCTGCAATGTGGGATCCGCGATTATCACTGGGGCGCTGATTGTCGTCGCGCCTTGTGTGGCCCAGCAATTGACGAATGACAAGCTCGCCCTGACCATCAACGCTCAAGATGGTTCTTACCAACTGGCGGTGCCGGGCCGCCAGCCCATGTTCACCAGCAGAGTGGCAGCGCAGGTTAATCACCAGCGGTTGCGCTCGAATGAGTACGCGCGTCACGAAGCATCCGAAACTACATTCACCGATGAACTTGGCTCGGGCCGGGCCGTAACCGTCACTTGCACGGGACTCGAGAGCAAAGCCGATCTTGTTTATGTTGTGCAGGTTTATGACCAGCGCCCCTACGGCACGATCCAGGTAACGGTACGGAACACTACCGACAAGGAACTGACGGTGCAGTCCATCCGAGCTATAGAGGCGATTGGGGAGCCAGTGCTCAATCTGGGTGGCCATGCATCTGCAGATCGAGTCCTCTCCGATAGTTTCAGCGAAGATTGGCCGGAGTTGGAGATCTACGACCTTGGCAAAGCGCCAGGCGGGATGCATCGGGGTGCAGGGAGCCAACTCATCTACAATCGGGAAAGCAAACAGAGTCTGTTCCTCGGCGCGCTCACGTCTGACCGATTTCTGACCGTACTCCATCTGTATGCCGTGGGCGCTGAAGCGGAAACTAAGATTGCATCCTTTACCGTCGAATCAACCGGAACCACGGAAGTCCAAAAAGATTTCGACTTGAAAAATGCTCCCGCAGAGGATCAGATCGAACTGAGTCTTCCCCTCGAACCCGGACAAGACATGCATTCAGAGCGCCTGATGCTGGCAGCCGGGCCCGACTACCAGAATCAGCTTTTGGCTTACGGCGACGCGATTCGACGGCTACACCATGCGCGCCTCCCAAGCGAGACTCCCATCGGATGGTGGAGCTGGACCGCCTATTACGGCGGTATCAACGAAGGCGAGACATTGGCCAATGCTGACTGGCAAGCGGAACATCTTAAATCGCTCGGCTATAAGTACTTTCAGATTGATGAAGGCTACCAGTACGCTCGCGGAGAGTACGCCACAACCAATGCCACACAGTTTCCCGATGGCATGCGCTTCGTTGGACGCCACATTACCAGAGATGGTCTGACATTTGGCATTTGGACTGGCGCGTTTGAGGTGACCAGCCGGGCTTGGGTCTACGAGCACCACAAGGATTGGCTCGTCCACAACGCCAAGGGCGAGCCGATTCCTGGCCGCGATGTTTGGAACCAAAAGACGGATGCGCTCTTCACACTGGACACCAGCCACCCCGGGGCGCAGGAATATTTGCGCCAGACTTACAGAACGCTAGTTCGCGAATGGGGAGTCCGGTTCATCAAGCTCGACTTCATGGATACCACAGCCATCGAGGGCTACCGGTACCGGCCTAACACGACAGCCCTGGAAGCGCAGCGCATCGGCTTGCAAGTCATCCGCGACACCGTTGGCGACGAGGTCGTCCTGGACAAAGATGGCAGTCCGATGCTCAATGCTGTCGGGCTGGTGGATACGGGCCGGGTTTCCACGGATACCGCTCATGCATTTGAAGGAACGAAAACTGCCGCGCCAGGCATCGCCGCGCGTTTTTACATGAACCGAAATTTTTTCCTGAACGATCCGGACGCTTTCAACACGACCGCGGAGTCCTTCAGCAATGGTCGTGAGCTGCCTCCGTCGCTCGCGCTGTCCGCTGCTCAGGCCTCGATTGCGCTCTCTGCGGTGTCCGGGGGCATGTATGAGATTGGCGACGATATGCTGGTCCTGGGTTCTCAGAAGGATCGGCTGGCGCTCGTTGAAAATACAGACTTGCTCAACATGGCCAAAATCGGACAAGCGTCAACGCCACTCGATCTGATGACCTACGAGCCGGAGGACGAACAGCCCAGCATTTTCTTTCTTAAGGAAAGTCCACGTCAGGCCATCTTGACGGTCTTCAATTGGACAAAGACCTCGCGAACGCACACGTTGAAATTTGTGGACCTTGGGCTGCCCGCGAACCACACGTTCGCAGCGGTGGACGTGCTGAACCAGAACGCGCAGGTCACGCTTGCGGGTGGCACCGTGAAGATTGAGAATCAGCACGCCGAGTCCGTAAGAGTGATCAAGCTCATCGATAGCAACGTTTCCCCGAGCGCGCCAAGCGTCAAGGCACAAGTTCCTTCGGCCGCCAACGCCGGCGAGACAGTCCGTCTCTCAGCGCGAGCCGAAGCCGCCGGCGTGCCGGCGGTCGGGTATCGGTGGGATTTCGGCGACGGCACAAGCGCAAACGGTCCCAAAGTGTCTCACCCCTACACCCGAGCAGCGAATTACACGATTCGCTTGACGGTGGACGGAGTGGACGGTGTACCGGCCGTTCAGGTCTTTTCCGTCAAAGTGACCGGCAATTTGACAGCATTTCCAAATCTTACCGATAATCGGCGCTTCCCGGACCCCACTGACCGGTGAAAGGCTCCAGAGGCGGTACGATTTTCATCAACAGAGCAGAAGTTGCTGCCGCCTTGAGCGAACTGCCCCCTATGAGAATGTGCCCACAAGAACGCAAGTCTAGGAATCGTCCAGAACAACTGACTTTCGATTTGCTGCTTTTTATTCCCTTTTCTTTCCCTCGCGTGTAGACTCTTCCGCAGAACTACTGTTTCCGTGCATTTTGTCCTCCCGCGTATTTCGGATGCGGTCCGGACTCGGGAAAGGAAGTGGGAACATGCCATTTGCGCTTCACAATCCCAGAACAGCTTGGGGGCGGCTTGCAAAGCTTTCAGCCGGGCTGGTGTTACTTCTTTTGGGCGGGTGCAAACCGAGCGTGGCACCCAGCCCGGAGATCAAATACAGCGAGGATTCCAATGCAGCTAAACGGATGACGCTGCTCCTAAAAGACTTCGATCCGCAGCCCATGCTGCATGTTTCCACGCACGAGGTACCGCGAGCGAAATTTCCGGTGATCGACGTCCACAACCACGTGAATGACGCGGGAGGAATTCACGGCGAAGACGTGCCGCCTGAAAAAGTTGTGAAAATAATGGACGCGGCGAACCTCAAAAAGATTGTGATTCTCACCGGCATGTGGGGCGAAAGGCTGCAGGGTGTATTGGACAAAATGGTGAAAGCCTACCCCGACCGGTTCATGGTGTTCGCGCAGATCGACTACAGCAAGATCGATGATGCGAATTTCGGCGCGGAGATGGTCGAGCAACTGGACGATTCAGTCCGCCGCGGCGCGCGCGGGTTAAAAGTGCTCAAGGATCTTGGCCTCGGCGTGAAAGACAAGTCCGGCAAGCTGGTTGCGGTGGACGACCCGAGGCTCGACCCGATTTGGGAGGAGTGCGGCAAGCTGGGTATTCCGGTGGCCATTCATACGAGCGATCCCGAGGCTTTTTTCAGGCCGACGGACAATCGCAACGAACGTTATGAAGAACTTATGCACAATCCGACGTGGAGTTTTTACGGTCCGCAATTCCCGAGCAAGGAAACGCTTCTCGCGGAACGCAATCATATCTTCGAGAAGCACCCGAACACGACATTCATCGCCCTTCACGTTGCCAACTGGCCGGAAAACCTTGATGCCGTCTCCGCGTGGCTCGATAAATACCCGAATATGTACGTCGAATTTGGCGCTCGCCAGGCCGAGCTCGGCCGCCAGCCAAGGCGCGCGGGAAAGTTCTTCCAGCAGTATCAGGACCGCATCCTTTTTGGAACAGACAGCGATCCCGAGGAGAAGGTGTACGCCAACTATTTCCGGTGGCTGGAAACAGCGGATGAATACTTCGATTATTCGGGATATCCAGGGCAGGGACGCTGGGAGATTTATGGTTTCGCGCTGCCCGACGAAATCCTGAAGAAAGTGTATTCGGCGAACGCTGAAAGAATTTTCGCTCACTACAAGGGTGTAGCAGCTATCGGATCGAAAAAGCAGTGAGGACACATGGAGAAAGAAGCGTGATTGAGAAGCGCTTATGGACGCTTGGGGTCCCATGTGCCTTGCTGGTGCTGGCTGGGACATGGTTGCTGCAACTTTCCGGTTGTCAGAAGAAGGAGGAATCGCGTGTATCGCAGTCCGCGGCATCAAGGAAGTCCGCTATTCGCGTGAATCAGGCAGACGATGGAATCCACATACAGACACCGGCAGCTGAATTCGTGCTGTCTTCCACCGGTCGATTGACAGCGATCCTCGCAAACAACGGTAAGAAACTGACGCTGGATGACCCGGCGAATGAATCCGGCCAGGTAATCATTGCGGGGCGTAGAGAAGTCAAGGACATCGCACTGGACGTGACCCACGCGCAAATAAAAGATGCTCAGGGAAAACTCGGGAAATTGGGGAAGCAGATTGAGGCGCGAGGAACAAGCGCGGGCGCGGGGCTTGAAGAGACGATGCAGCTCGAAGTTTACGACGATTTTCCGGGGCTGGCGCTCCTTTCCGCGGCGTTTCGCAACACAGGGCAAAAGGAAGTCTCACTTGAAGAGGTTACGCTCCAGCGGCACCTCTTGAATGCCACGCTGGCCGATCCTGCCGCCTCGCCGCACGAGATGTGGTCTTTCCACGGCTCAAGCATCAAGTGGGGCAAGGATGAGGCATTTCCTTTGCCTGCAAAGTTCACCCAGGAGAATATCTTTGGAACACCCGTCGATGTAGGAGGTGATCTGGGAAGCGCCGGTGGAGGAATTCCCGTTGTAGCTTTCTGGACAAAGAATGTTGGAGAGGCAATCGGGCACATCGAAACGCTGCCGCTTGTGCTTTCCATTCCCGTGAAGGCCACAGAGGACGGCCGGGTCAGCGCCGGCGTGCGTTTGCCGGCAAACGCCGTGCTGAAGCCCGGTGAGATTTATTCCACTCCGCGGACATTTCTTGCGGTGTATGTTGGCGATTTTTACGAGCCGCTCAGCACATGGTCGAACGCCGTGGAGCGTGAAGGATTGGCGAAGCCCGCGAACAACAGTGAGAACTACGCGGTGAGCTGGTGCGGCTGGGGTTATGAATTCGGCGTGACGCCGAAACAGATGCTGGATACGATCCCGAAACTCAAAGAACTGGGAATCCATTGGGCGACAATGGATGACGGGTGGTTCACGAACTATGGCGACTGGCAGCCCAGGGCGGCGGCGTTTCCGGGCGATGCCATACAGAAAATGGTGAGCGATTTCCACGCGCAGGGGATCAAGGTGCAGCTTTGGTGGCTGCCGCTGGCGGTGGAAGCCGGACACTACGGCTATGGCGGGCGCAAATATGTGGTTTCCGACGTGCTGAAGCAGCATCCGGACTGGCTGATCCTGAACAAGAATGGCAAGCCGGCGCGGATGGCAAGAAATCTTGCTGCGCTTTGTCCTGCGGTACCGGAAGTCCAAGCTTATTACAAGCAACTGACGGAGCGATTCATCCGCGATTGGGGGTTTGACGGGCACAAGCTGGACAATATCTATTCCGTACCTCCGTGCTACAACCCCAAGCATCATCATAAATCGCCGAATGATTCCATTTATGCCATGGGCGAAGTGTATGAGACGATTTTCGAAACGACGCGCGCGCTAAAGCCCGACAGCGTGACGCAGAGCTGTCCTTGCGGCACGCCACCGAGCTTGGCGTGGCTGCGCTATATGGACCAGGCGGTGACGGCTGATCCGGTGGGTTCGATACAAGTACGGCGCAGAGTGAAAATGTATAAGGCACTCCTCGGACCCCGCGCCGCCATCTACGGCGACCATGTGGAATTGACTCGCATGATCGGCGCCAACACCGACAACGAGCAGGACATCGGCGATGATTTTGCTTCAACGCTGGGCACAGGCGGTGTGCTGGGGACGAAATTTACCTGGCCTGATTATGGGCCAAAATTCAAACTAGTTTATTTGGGCACAGAGAAAGAAGCGCATTGGAAGAAGTGGATTAGCCTTTATAACGAGAAGATGCTTTCGAAGGGAGATTTTCTCGATCTGTACGTGTATGGCTACGATTCCCCTGAGGCTTACGCGATCGAGAAAGACGGAGACATGTTCTACGCCTTCTATGCATCGGAAAACCCCGCGAAGAAGGGCGGGGAACACGCTCCTGAAGAGATTTCGAAGGGCGAAGTGGAATTGCGCGGCCTGGCGGCGGGGAAACGCTACAAGATCCTGGATTACGTGAACAACAAAGACTATGGTTTCGCAACTGGTCCGACAGCAAAGCTGAAAGTGGAATTCAAAGAAAGTTTGTTGCTGGAAGGGAAGCCTGAAGCTCCGGTACCCCACCGGTAGTCCTCGACATAAAAAAGTCACTTCGCAGAAGTGCGCGGTGGGGATACCGCTGGCGGCATGGTGTGCCAGTGCTTGCGGAGGAAGCTTTCGCGATGCTGGGAATCGCGGAAGGCTTCGGTGCCCCCAGCGCGCGTCGTGGAGAGAGCACCAGTAATGTTGGCAAATTTCAGGCAGTCCTCGGTTTTTGCGCCGCGGATGAATTGATGGATAAACCCAGCGTTGAAGCTGTCGCCAGCGCCGACCGGATCGATGGCGTCAGTCATCGGAGGGAACCCGGAGAATTTTTCGTTTCCGCGGCGCGCTATTGCCCCTTGTGATCCACGCTTGACAACGACCAACGGAACCCTCTGCGAAAGAATTTCCGCGGCGCGCGCGACATCATCAACCTTCGCGAGCTTGCAGGCTTCGTTCTCATTCGGCAGGAGAATGTCAACGTATTTCAAAACGAGCTGAATATCATCCGACCAGCGGTTTTCGGGGTCGTCATTGGTATCGAGAGAAGTAGTTAACCCGGCTTCCTTGGCTTTACGGAAGAGTTCAACGAGTCCGGGGCGCATCGCCTTCTGCAGGAAATAGGAAGAGAGATGCAGGTGTTTCGCGCCGAAGACATAGCTTAGATCAAGGTCTTTCACGCTCATGTCGTGCATGGTGCCGGGATAAGTGAGGATGTAGCGGCCTTTGCGCTGGGGCAAAATGACAGTCAGTCCGGTGGTCTTCGCGGGAAAACGGACGACTTTGGTAAGGTCAACGGCACTTTGGCCAAGGCGTTGAAGGCAAATTTCGCCCAGCGGGTCACTGCCGATGGACGAGCTGAAGCGGACCTTGTTTCCGAGAAGCGCGAGATTATGCGCAAAAATAGCCGAGGAACTGCCCAGCGTGATGCTGAGATCCCTGGCGAGATGCTCGCGTTCGAGCTCCAACTCCGGAGGCAGGCCGTAGAAAATAAGGTCGAGATTCAGTTCACCCACGACGCTCACGTCTAACTTAGCCACGAAAATATCTCCTGGACTGCTCTTAGCTCAGAATCACGACGCGAGACAGGTTCTTCGGCTCGTCCGGGTTCAGGTTTTTCTTGACGCCGGTAAAGAAACCGAGGAGCTGCGAAGGAACGACCGAAGGGATCAGAGTGGCAAGCTCAGGGCCGTCGAAACCCAGTTCGAACAAGAGATCGCTCGACCGGCGGATCGCATCGGTGGCCTGGTTGCAGACGGCGATGGTCACGGCGTCGAGTTCCTTCATTTCTGCCAGGACTTCGCATTCTGCCTTAGTGGCGCTCTCGCTTAGGAAGAAAGTAAGGCATGTTTCAGGGCTGACGACCGCCTTCGGTCCATGACGAAATTCCAGGGTGTGAAAGGACTGACTATAGGAACACGCCATTTCCATGACTTTCAGGGCCGCTTCGCGGGCGATGCCATAGAATGGTCCTTGACCCAGGAAGACAAAGTTGGCAAAGGAGTGCTTATGGACGAAGGCCTCGACGCGCCGGGCGATCGACTGAATCTGTGTTTCGAACTGGGCCGCTACCCGTAGCTGCGCTTCCAGAAAATCCGGACGCTCCGCCTTTCTCGCGGCTAAATGTTGAAGAGATAGCAACATTGTGGTGAACGACCGCGTCATCACCAGACTCTTTTCATTTGCGGCGGAGATACGAATGGTCTGATCGCAAGCGCGCTCCAATGCCGAATCGGCCGTGCACGTGATTCCGAGAGTCGGAACGCGCGATTGGCGGGAAAGAAACCCTGCGGCGCGAACTGCTTCTGAAGTACAGCCCGAACGCGAGATGATCACCGATTGAAGGTTGGGGGCCTTCACGTAAGCCAAATCGGCGAAAAGCAAGGGTTCCGATGCCGGCAAGGCGCGTGCGCGCTGGCCGGTCAACATCGTCCATGAGGATGCCGCGGCTTCGGCAAGGTAAAAGCTCGTTCCGCAACCCAGGAAAAGCCATTCTGTCCGCCCTCTCGTTTGGTCAAGAATAGCTCCGGGCTGTTCGCTCTGATTTAGTTCAGCCAGCGCTGCCTGCCAAACCGCGGGCTGTGAAAGAATTTCGTCCAAGGTGGCGAAACGTTGCGGGCTGGTCGGAGTGTTCTGCATCGATCTTTATCCTCGGCACGCCACGCCCCAACACAGGCATGGCCCAGTATTTCATTCTCTTCTCGACGATCACACCAGTGTTAAGTCCACTTTTGCCTCGCGCAGAGCTTTCAATTCTTGTTTTGGCACCTTGCGGTCTGTGATCGTTTCATGGACCGCTGACGTCGGCATGATCAGCGAAAGACTCCTGCGGCCAAACTTGCTCGAATCGCACACAACAATCGTGCGGCGCGCCGCCTCGGCCATGGCGCGGTTGACGCGTGCTTCGAGAAGATTGGGTGTGGTCAGCCCGTAGCGAACATCGAAG
>Ga0099828_10003165_pt1 | contig 11498 bp, 11 predicted proteins | sample CZO8metaG_2_FD_79338 | JGI IMG/M metagenome (GOLD analysis project Ga0099828, IMG submission 79338) | Vadose zone soil microbial communities from the Eel River Critical Zone Observatory, Northern California, USA - CZOApr15con2H1.8 metaG | ecosystem: Environmental > Terrestrial > Soil > Vadose...
CACAATGACAAAGCGGTCCTTCAGCCAGTTGATAATTTCAACCAAAGCTCCCCCGCTCTCGTATACCGTAGGCGCCAGCCGCGATGGTTGGCCGCCCCCGCCCGCTCAATAAGCGGGATTCTCGTTATGTCGCCATCGCCCCTTGCCTCACAAGGTAACGCCTCAGAAAAAGAAAGCATGACACTGAAATAAGGACCTCCGAGCACAGGCCTACCACTGCGACGCCCACAATGCCATGAGAGTGCATGACGAGTAAACTCAGCGTTACATTGGATACCGCCCCCATTATTGAGGCAAACAACAACTCCGAATCCTGCCCGGTTGCTGTCAGTCCCCAGGCGCTGATCTGGTTAATGAACGCAATCAGCATTTGCACGGCTAGGATCTGAAACACCGGAATGCCTCGAAGAAAAGCTGGACCAAGAAAAACGCCATAGAGGGCGGGCGCCCCAAGGACGACCACCACAACGGAGGGCACGCCCGCCCCAAGAAAGAGCGGAAACAGTGCGCGCTGTTTTCGCCACATGACGCGCAAGCCAGCTTCCCTCCAGGCTACGACTCGGGGCAGAAGCAGACTCCCGACCGTGCTGAACAATGCCCAGAGCCCGAGTGCCAGAACGTAAGCAGACCTGTATATCCCGGCTTCTCGTGGTCCGAGGACGGTGGCTATGAGTTGTGTCTGGAACTGACTGAAGAAATAAACAGAGACTACCAACAGCCAAAAGCGCCAGGACTCCCGCAGAAGACTAACGACGTACCGCCAATCGGTCCTGCCGATGGGCCAGGAGTGAAAGAGGCGATGATAGCTCCACCAGGCAATTACAGTGGTAACGAATCCCACGCCGGCAATGACTTTCAGGTCCGCCCCCAAAGGCATCCCTGGTCGAAAAAAGGAGAAATACGCTCCAGCCATTAAAAGAGCGCCCAACGCACTGATGGCATTCTGGACCGGCAGTTTCTCGTGCCCTTGGAATGCAAAAGTCAAGTTGCCAGCAAAATAAACCAATGCGGGAGCTCCGAAGATCCAGGCCGTACGAACTTCCAAAGGCGCAAACAATACAGCTGCGGCGACCCACAGACCCAGGGCGATGACCGCCATCAAGAGTTGGAACGTCGTAATGGCAGTCACCGCCGGTGCCGCCTCGACTTTGTTTTGAGCGATCTTCCTGACCCCTGCGATCGCGAATCCGCCGTCATAGGCAAGGGTTACCTGCTGAGCCGTCGTCTGGATCAGAGCTGAGATCCCAAAGTTCGTGGGCCCGAGGCACCGCGAAGCGTAAGTTGTCCCGAGGAATCCGACGAGTTTGGAAAGTAGATTGAAGAACAGGCCCCAAGCAGCATCGCGGGTGAACCTAGAGCCGAGCCATCTCGAACCAAGCAATCTCGAGAGCGCAGCCCGCGACGCCCCCGTCATGCCGGTGAGGCAAAAATGATCTCGGATCCCGGCGCGTTGATTGTCGCTGAGAGGACCTGACGCTTGGCAAAAACGCTCGCGAGACCTGGATGCGCCTCGGGCGGTGCAAAGAAAAGCAGAAACCCTCCGCCACCGGCACCTAACAACTTCCCGCCCATCGCTCCGTTACACAGACCAACATCGTACATGTGGTTAATTTCAGCGTTCGTAACGCCATCGCCTAGGCTGCGTTTCGCAAGCCATGCCTTGTGCAGCAGGCCGCCAAATTTCTCGATGGGCTGGCTGCTCGTTAGAATGTCCCAGCCTTCGTCGACCATCGCGCGCATGTGCTTTAGCGTGGATGTATTCTCCTCCAGCTTCTCAAGCTGAGCGGCCGCTGGTCCCGCCGCACTACGCTTGATTCCCGAGAACACCACGAGCAGGTGGCTCTCGAACTCGCGAAGTCGGTCCGGCGATATCGGCAACCGGTGCACCAAGATATTATCTTCCCGTCTGAATTCGATCAGACTGAAGCCGCCTACTGCCGCCACTACCTGATCTTGGCAGCCGACACACTCCCTCAACAATTGCCGCTCGACATGAATCGCCTCGTAGGCTAGCTGAAGGGGCGTTATGAACTCACCCTTAAAGGCGTGTAGGGCATGCAAGAGTGACACCGTGAACGCTGATGAAGAGCCCAGTCCTGTGAAAGCCGGCAGATCTGCTACCGTGTGCAGCTCGAGATCACGTTCGAGCCCGCACAGCTGCAGACACGCTCGGAAGACGTTGTGCTCGATCGCCGTCACGTCTTTGACAAGTTCGTTCTTTCGGTAGGAGAGGCGGAGCACGTAATCGAACAGCTTGCTGGGAAACGGACTGGCAGTCACGTAGGAGTACTTGTCGATGGCAGTGGCCAGAACGGCGCCGCCATGCCTGACAAAATGCTCGGGGTAGTCCGTACCGCCGCCGAAGAAACTTATTCGGACGGGAGCGCGAGAAATGATCATGCCCGTTCACCACTCATAGATCGGTGCTCAGCGAACGTAGCTTACCCTTCAAAGCGACGGCACCTTGCCAGTTCCGCAGAGTCACCGGGGGTGAGTTCCTGATGACGCTTGGCTTCGCACTGCGTCCAACCACGTCGGCAGAACTTCGTGCGCCTGTCGGAGTGAGTCCTCGGTCCCGATGTCAACAAAAGGCCCCGGTGCGACCACTCCTCGCAGCCCTCTCCCCACCCACTTCGGTAACACGTCTCGCTCCCAAGACACAAAGCGCCCTGAAGGTAGATCACTGACGACGGAGCGACTCACCAGACACAGGCCAGCGTGAATCAATCCCCTCCCAGTCCCAGCCTTCTCGCCGAACGACTGAATCCACCCGCTACGCTCTCCAGGCATAACCACGGCTCCAAACCGGGAGACATCCCCCACGTCAGCGAGGACCAACGTTGCGGCCGCTTGACTTGCAAGATGATCAGAATGGACCTGCTCCAACTGCGCTCCCATCAAAGTGTCGCCATTAATGACCCAAAACGGGTCCGTTATCGCGAGACCTTGAGCGTTCTTGATCGCCCCTCCAGTCCCGAGAGGAGTCTCCTCGTGGGAGTAGCGAATTGCGAGACCCCACTTGGACCCATCTCCACAGTACTCGACTATCCGTTCAGCAAGGTATCCGGTGCACAGGACGATCTCGTTCAAGCACTGCTCTCGGAGGTACTGAAACAAGTACTCCACATACGGGCGACCGCCGATCGGCATGAGCACTTTCGGGCAGTTCGCTCCGAGCGACCCGAGACGAGTTGCTCTACCACCGCACAGCACAAGCGCAGTCTGCGTCATTCGAGGAGTGCGGCCAATCCGCAACTAGACATTCTTGTACGGCTCGCGGCCGATCATCTTGAAGCCTTTGATCAATTCGACTATTCCGTCGTCTAACGAGCGGCGCGCCTCGAAGCCCGCCTCACGCAGACGTTTGTTTGACACAACGTAATTCCGCTTGTCGGGGTCCGTACCCACTGCCGCGAACTGAACGTAGAGGTTCGGCACGTGCTGCTTCACCTTGAGCACCAGCTCCTCCTTCGACAGATTGGCCGCGTCCAGTCCGACATTATACGGCCTGCCCACCATGCGTTCCGCACCCTCCAGGCAATGGAGAAAGCAATCGGCGACGTCGCGAATATGGACGTAGTTACGCTTAAACTCCTTTTCAAACACGACCAAGTAGCCGTCCGTCACCGCAGCGTAAACAAAGTGGTTGACCAGCAGGTCCAGACGCATCCGCGGAGACATGCCGAAAACGGTGGCGAGGCGCAAAGTGATGACATTGTTGGAGTCGAGCAGTTCCGCCTCGGCCTCAACCTTGGTTCTGCCGTAGAGCGAAATCGGTTCGAGCGGGGTCTCTTCAGTACAGTACACGTCCTCGCTCTTGGTGCCATATCCGCTATTCGTCGTCGGATAGATCACCAGTTGCGACTTGTTTCGAAGGCGATTCAAGAGGCGGATAGCCTCGAGATTGACTGACGTGGCCGTACGAGTGTCGCGGTCACACGCCGGTGCCCCTACGATCGCGGCCAGAGGGATGATGGCATCCGCGCGCCGCACTAGAGGTCCAAGAACTCGCTCTTCGCGTGCGTCGCCGACGACGAAATCCAAGTGGCAATTGGAACAGAGGTGAAACAACGGAGCACTGCCGTACATGAGGTTATCGAGTACTGTGACATCATACCCCGCGCCCAAAAGGCGCTCACTGAGTATGCACCCGAGGTAGCCCGCCCCGCCCGTAACGAGAACCCTAGATGGCATGACTATTAGCTCCTACCTCTTGAAAAGCGACGCCGACTCGCGGCCATCGTGGTGAGGCGTGGGCACATCGCCCACCGCGCTCTGTTTGGTACCCGCTGCGACAGCCTAGACGTCTCCGACCGCTGTCATCCAAGCCACAGTCGCCTTCACTCCCTCTTCAAGCGAGTAAGGCAACGCACCACAAAGATCTTTGAGCGAGCGGGTGTCGAACACCATCTCAGTCATGAGATTGTTCAAACGAAAGCTTGTTAGTGGGGGTCGCGTCCAACCGCAACCTTCCAGTATATCTCCCGCATATGCGACCACTCGTAATGCCCACAACGGCATTGACCTGATAGGCCTTGCGTCAACTGCCCTGCGGATCGTCTCCGCCCACTCACGCAACCGCAGAGGCGGATAGTCGCAAACGTAGATCGTCTTTCCGCAAACGGCTTTCGCCGGAGCACTCAACAGCCGGCCGAATTGATGCATCGTGTTTCCAACGAAGCCGAACGACTTCTCCGGATTGCGGGTCCCAGGGTGATAGTAGATCCCCCTAGCGATCGCACCAAAGAATCCTCGGTACGGCACACCAAACCACGGTCCCCAGATCGACGTCGGTCTTGCGATGAGCCACTCGGTATCCAACCCGGCACTCCGCACGACCTGCTCCATCCTGACCTTGCTCTCTCCGTACAGATTTGGTGGACAGTAGTCTTCCTCGTTCTGAGGAGTATAACCGATCCGACAGACCATTCGACTTGAAGCGAACAGGCTTCTGCGAAGATTCTTGCAAGACAATAGTGCCTCGATAGTGTTCGCAGTGCCCTCCATGTTCACGGCATATCCTTCAAGCTTCCTCTTCTCGCGGAGATCAGTCCGAGCGGCAAGGTGCAAGACAACCTCAGGATCGAATCCGCGAACTGCCGCTCGAATGCTCCGACGATCTAGAATGTCACACGCAAGCCACTGGGCGACATGGGACGGTTCTTCGGGCGCCTTTATGTCAAGATTGAGAACCTCGCAACCGCGTCTCAAATACCACGCAACCGCGTTCGTGCCAAGGAAGCCCGAACCGCCGGTGATGAGTACTCGGCTAGGGTCTTCTGCGTTTCGGATCGGTTCTACGGGAGTGATCACACACGGTTCTTTCGATAGAGCGAGTCCATTTCGATAATTGCATGACCGCGGCCCTCGTTAAAAGCCATCGGGGCCACGAAGCGATACCCTAGGCGATTCAACAACGAGTGGGTACTGTCAAAGAGCGGCTGATTCTCATAGAGCTGTACGAAGGCGGATTCGACAACTATCCACTCAATCCCGTCAAGCACTGCTCCTGCACCGCCAAGCACCTCCTGTTCGTACCCTTGAACATCCAGTTTTAGGAGTACGGGTGGCACGAAGCCAACCTCTTGCTTTAGTGCGTCCAAGCGGAAGCACTGCACTCTTACCTTACGTGCATTTTGTTGACTGTAGTCCGGATGCAAACTCAACTCGGGGATGACTAGGGCGGAGCTAACCGGCGTGTAATCGTTTCGAAAGAAGCTCAGCTCTTGCGTCTGACTGCCCAAGGCGCATTCAAAAACCTTGATCCGTTGTCTCCTTGAGACCTTTCGGCGCAACTCTGCCGCTACGTCTGGTAATGGCTCGAACGAGCAGATCACGGCAGACGGGAACCTCCGCGCAGCCGCTAGAGCAAACTGCCCAATGTTCGCTCCTACATCGATGATCGTTGCGAAACGCGAACAATAGTGCGCAATCGATCCTACGAGACGATAGGCAGAAACGGAGAACCCTGACCTCAAGAGCTCTCGGATGGGAACGTCCCCTTGGACAAGTGTATCGAGCAGCGTCCGGATTCTACTTCTTGAGCGCATCGTCTTTGAGTATCATCCGTCTTCGTCGTTAACCGTCACCCGTGACCATAAACCGTCAACGTGTCATCGCCACCGCACCGTCACTCGACCGGCCTCGTGAATGTCACTTTAGACCATTCGCTAGGGGCGGGCGGTACGACAGAGGCCGTTACGCTTCTGTCGCGCCACATGGCGGGCCTAGGGATGGGGGTGACCATCGTATGCGCTTGCGCCGCGCCCGCCGAAGCACCAACGAGTGTACAACTGCACAACGTGAAACCGGCCCTCCTGACGAGGTCCTGGGGCTGGAGCAAACAACTCAGCATCACGTTCCAGCAGCTCTCCAGTAACCATCCTGACACCGTCATGCACGTTCACGGCGTATGGGGAGCTCCGCAATGGGTTGCCGCGCGTCACGCCCATGCTCGCGGCATTCCGTTTGTGCTAAGCGACCATGGTATGCTCGCACCCTGGTTTTGGAACTACAAAGGGACAGGGCAGCTTATCAAGAAGACTTTGTACTGGCGCGGTATGGCACGCCCTGCTTTCCGACACGCTTCCGCGGTCCATGCAGTCACCACACGCGAGCGCGACTGGCTGGCAAGATTGCTACCGACCGGCCGGTTCGAGGTGATTCCAAACGCGGTTGATCTAACTCAGATCAATAGCTCATCAACGGATGAAAGCACCGCCCAACCCCACAACATGGAGCCGTTCTTCCTCTTCGTGGGCCGCCTCGATCCGCAAAAAGGCGTCGATCTGCTAATCTCGGCATTTGCACGTGCGCGGCTAGCATCAGGCTTCCGACTCGTGGTCGCTGGTCCTTCACGCAGCGACCGCTACCGCGAGCAATTGTTGAGACTCGCACGTACAAGCACCCGAAACCGACACATCGTATTCACAGGCCCTGTCCACGGGCTCGAGAAGTGGCATCTCTACCGCCGTGCCTGGGCCGTAATAGTTCCATCCCGCTTCGAATCGCTCGGCCTCGTAAACCTGGAGGCTGCCGCTTGCAACACCCCCACGATTACGACTCATGAGACAGGGCTTGAGAGTTGGGCCGACAACGGCGGTCTACTCATTAGACCGAACGCGGACGATCTCCGGGTGGCTCTAGAAAGAGCCGCGAATTGGAGTGACCGCGAGCGCCGAGAGCGCGGCATGTCGATGCGACGCTTGGTGGAGGAGCAATACAGCTGGGCGAGCATTCGCGCAAAATGGTACGCCCTCTATGAATCTCTTGTGAGCGCCGGTTGATCTCGAAGGGTCGTTCTTCCATTCTGCTCACGCCCGGACCGAGCCGGCGCCCGCAGTCTTCCAGCCTGCGTCAACTGGTCGCGAATCCACGCGTACGTCCTAGCCAGACCATCCTCAAGCGAGGTCCCGGGCTCCCAGCCAAGGACTTGACGCAACCGAGTGTTATCAGAGTTGCGACCGCGCACCCCCTGAGGCTTAGTGGAATCGTAGCTCTTGCCGATGGTCTTGGCCGAGATTGCAGCGACCATGTCAACAAGCGCGTTGATGGTCACAAGGCGGTCTGAACCGAGATTCAACGGAACGCGACAATCCGACCGCATCAACCTGTGGATTCCCTCGACACAGTCGTCGATATAGCAGTAAGATCGCGTCTGCTGGCCATCACCCCACACCTCAATATCTGAGCCGTCCTCCGCCAACGCGATCTTCCGACAGATAGCGGCCGGCGACTTCTCACGACCACCGTCGTACGTACCCAAGGGACCGTAGATATTGTGGAACCGGACAACGCGTGTCTCCAGCCCGTAGTCCTCCAGATAGTGACGGCATTGGCGCTCAGAGAAGAGCTTTTCCCATCCGTAGCCGTCCTCAGGGTCCGCCGGGTACGCATCCTCCTCTTTTAGGGGCGCCACTGTCGTGTTGCTCTGTAGATAGCCGGGGTAGATGCAGGCGGACGACGTGTAGAGGTAGCGTTGAACTCCGTTGAGACGAGCTCCCTCCAGCATGTGTACGTTGATGAGTACATTGTCATGCATTATCTCGGCCTTGTGGGACTCAATAAAACCAATGCCACCCATGTTTGCCGCGAGGTTGTACACTTCGTCTACCCCTCGCGTTGCCTGAAGGCAATTGGCCCAGTGCCTGAGGTCAAGGATTTCAAATTCCTGAGCCTGGGTCGACTCGTATTCTGGATACTTTAGGTCTACGCCACGCACCCAGTGACCACGAGCGACGAGCAACTTGGTGAGATGATGGCCGATGAAACCGCCAGCACCCGTAACGACGACTCGCTTCATATCAGCTCCCTCCACAGCGCCTTCCGTGATCAGGCTCGGCTACGCTCCCTTGCCACTTCTGTGCTCCTCGCCTCGGCATCCCATTTCCGCAGGAGCTCGTCGACCAACTGCCCATAGACTGAGTCGCGTTTGAACGCCTTCTCGGCAAACGTCCTTCCACGCTCACGACACCCAGCCACATCCACCTCTCCTCTGCGAATCCCGTTAATAGCATCCACAAGCGCGGCATCGTCGCCTGCTGCGACGGCAACGCCACCACCGCTAAGTTTAACGAGCCTCGCAGTCTCACTATCTGGCGAACAGGCGGCGACTATCATCGCCCCAGCGGCCAGGGAGGTAATAAGCTTCGACGGCATCACGATGTCCACGACTTCGGCAAGTTGGCTCACCAGGACCACATCAGCGCCTGACAGCATGTGAGGAAGCATCCAGCGCTCCTGGAGCGGATGATGGGAGACGTTGCTCAGACCTAGTTCCTCACGACTCCGCAGGAACTCATCTTTCGCTGCCCCATCACCAACCACGAAAAAGTGCACTCTTGGGTCGTCCCGTAGCCGCGCGGCGGCGCGGAGGAGGAGTCCCAGATCCTGCTTCCTGCCCATGTTACCTGTGTGAAGGACGGCGAACATCTGGTCGGGAATGAAACGGCGTCGGAATTCGTTGTCTTCGCGAGGAACGGGTCGGAGTTCCTCCATGTCCACAGTGTCCGGCACGATTCGGATTGGTTTCAATGGCCCAGTTTCCCGCGATATGCGTCGCCGCATCCCCTCTCCGAGTGTATGGATCTCTCCCGCTAGGGCGTACGCTCGCCGCGCTAGCCATCGCGTCACTGCTACCACGAGCGGATTGCGCAGCATCCCCAACTCAATCGCTGCGTCAGGCATTACGTCCTTCACTATTAGAACTCGTTCAATTCTCAGCAAGGCGGCAATCACCAGGCCGATCACGGCATAGCTCAATGCTGGACTAACCACGTATGCGACCCTGGCTCCCCGAAGCGTCCGGAACATGTTCGGGACGGCGAAGAGCGAAAGCGTCGCCTCGTGGAGAAGCCGTGCTCGGGTAGACGGCTTGGGCCTCGCGTAGTGCCAGGATCGGAGAATGGAGCACCCTTGATGCCGTTCGCTCAACCGGAGAAGACCTCGGTAGTTCGGCCATATTCGCCACTGTGGATAGTACGGCATCGCGGTCGCAACACGAACGTCGATGTTCCGATCCGCGAGAAAGCGTGCAAACTCAGTAACAGTCTGACTGATGCCGGTGGGCTCAGGCCAGAAGTTGGACGTGATGATGGCGACTGGCCCTGAGGGCATTGGCCGACCTCTCATCGCAGCGGACCTCTCATTTTCCGCAGCCAGTCTCATATCACGGCGCCACCAAGCGTGGCTCATTTCTCCTCCAACAAGGCCAGGATCAAACACGGTGTCCGAAGCGGCGGCATGAAGCCATCTGACATGAGGGAACTCTTAGCCCCTAGAATACTCTCGCTCCGTCCAACACCAGCCGGGCAAACGGCAAGGCACCAGTGAATGCGGGAGAGACCGCATTGAGCACATGCGTCGAGTGCTTGGCGTGCTCTACCACAAAATCCATAACCAGTTCGTGGGTTCGCCGGTCGAGCAGCTGCGCCCGGATACCCACCTTGTCGCTCCTCGCGAGGTCGGTCGACCTGAGTCCTGGTACGAGCGCCCGCGCGGCCTTAGCGAACCTCCCTTTCATGCATCGCAGGAGCTCCCTGTGCGCGAATCGCCTGAACCCTTGTTTGTTCAAGACGTACTGCTGAAGAATCCTCGAACCGATGGTCGCCACTTCAAGCGCGCTGACTCCGCGGAGTCCCTCGTAGTTCTCGCGGCCCATGGCGGGCAGTGCTGTGGGCCCGACGTCTACATGCCCGTTGACCGCACGGGTAAAGTGCACACCCAAGAACGGTACCCTCAGATCGGGCACCGGGTATATCAAGCCGTTGATTCGAAGCCCTGACTCGGGCACGAGCCTGTAGTAGAGACCTTTGAACGGGAGTATCACGTAGTGCAGCCCCGCCCCAAAGGCTCGAGCCAGACGGTCCGCTTGGAGCCCGGCCGCATTGAACAGGTGACCGAACGCTATCGTCTCACCACGCACTCTGACGCTCGACTGGTCTGCCGCAACAGACTCAACCGGGTGCTCGAGCAGGATCTCCACGCCACTCGCTTTCAACGACTCGCGCAATTGAGTCAGGATTGCTTGCGGGTCCACCACCGCTGTATCAGGCGAATGAAGGGCCCGACCGGTGTGGGACCGCGCCTCTGGCTCAATGGCCGTCAGCATTCGTTCATCAAGCAGCTCGGCTCTTGCGCCGTTACGCTTCGCGCGCTCGAGAAGCATATCCAGCTGTCGATCTTCGCTTTCCCGCACCGGCACAATTACCTTCCCGCACCGACTGATCGGCAAACGGTACTCGTCGCAATACTCGGCAAGCTCCCTCGCACCTTGGGCACAGATCTTCCCCTTGACCGAGCCAGCATTGTAGTAGATGCCAGAGTGAAGGACGCCGCTGTTCCGGCCACTCGCGTGCCGACCGAGTTGTGCCTCTTTCTCAAGCACAAGGATTCTGCTGCGAGGTTGCCTCCGCTTCAGCTCGCGGGCCACGGCAAGACCAACAATGCCAGCGCCGACAACAATGAAATCGGCCGTGCCGCGACTCGCCACTGCACCCCTTCCGACCTGTTCTTCGAGCCTCGTTCATCCGCAGGACGGCGCGGACGGGCCGAAGCAAGAGAACATGCCACGCATCAGGACGTTGACCGGCCGTTGCCCCTTGTCAAGGTTCGCGCCCACAGCCAGGCTCCTAGCCGACCTTGGCATGAGGGGCGCAGATCGCAGTAGACACTCAGGAGTTGGTTCGGAATTCCAACGCTTTCGGCCGGTCCCCAGACTGCTCGCACTCGTCCGAGCACCGCCGGCCAACACAATGATCGAGCGCCGTCAGCGGGCGATGTCGCTCGTCCGCGAGCTGGCCGGAAAGCTGGGCGACTCCGCGGACATCTCGACGAGGAGCGACTCGTTCCGCCCGAGCCGCCGGATATCACCGCGGTCCAGGTCGGCGATGAAGCAATCTGCGTTGCTCACGCGGACCGTCTTGTAGCGGCGGAGGGGAAGGCCCAGCAAGGTCAGTGCCGCCACACGGATCGGAGCAACGTGGGTCACAAGCAGCACC
>Ga0099828_10003166_pt1 | contig 11496 bp, 9 predicted proteins | sample CZO8metaG_2_FD_79338 | JGI IMG/M metagenome (GOLD analysis project Ga0099828, IMG submission 79338) | Vadose zone soil microbial communities from the Eel River Critical Zone Observatory, Northern California, USA - CZOApr15con2H1.8 metaG | ecosystem: Environmental > Terrestrial > Soil > Vadose...
AAGCGGCTGGCTGCCTGTGGAAGCATTCTCGCGGCGCCGGTCGAATCTATCTATCGCTGGCGAGGAAAAGTGGAGAAGGCGCGCGAAGTGCTGTTGCTGTTGAAGACCTCGACTAAACGGCTAGCAGCATTGGAAACAGAAGTGAAGCAATTGCACAGCTACGATGTGCCGGAGTTTATTGCGTTGCCCATTACAGAGGGATCAAAGGATTATCTGGCGTGGGTCAAGGAGGGCATTGCACGAGAATGACGCGAGACCTACGACTAACTCACTGCTTTTGTCTTAGCCGTGGAAACGCGCTAGGAAGCAGCAGCGGAATTGGAGTCCCACAGGTAGAGCGAAAACAGAAAGCTCGCGCCGGCACAAAATGTCAAAACCGCTCCTCGCGGTCCTTCGCCAACTGTTCTGCTCCGGAAACTTTCAAGGGCTTGCGAAAGACTTTTTTCATACGGCCAAGAAAGTCAGGCATTTCCGCGGGTCTCTTAGGCTCCGGGGGCAAAAGCCGGGCGATGACGCGTTTGCGCTTAGTGATTTGGATCTCCTCGCCATCACGGAGGAGATTCTCCACTTCGGAGAAGTGGTAACGGAGGTCGCGAACAGTGGCTTTCCTCATGTGATGCATTGTGGCGTCACATCGCCTGGTGCGCAAGGGGACCTCTCAAACATAAAGGAGGGCCTGATCCAGGTCGGCGGTGATGTCCTCGACGTCTTCGATGCCGATGGAGAGGCGAATGAGGCCCTCGGTGATGCCGATGCGCTCCTGGACTTCTTTGGGCATAGAGGCGTGGGTCATCAAGGAAGGCAGAGAAATGAGCGTTTCCACGCCGCCGAGGCTTTCTGCGAGCGCGCAGAGCTTGACCTGGTTGAGGAAACGGCGGGCAGCATCGACCGAACCAACGTCGAAGGAAAGCATGGCGCCGGGGCCTTTTTGCTGGCGGCGCGCGACATCATGCTGCGGATGGGTGGGGAGACCGGGATAGTAAACCTTGCGCACCTTGGGGTGGGTATCCAGGTGGCGCGCCACGGCGATGCCGTTGGCATTGTGCTGGAGCATGCGAATGGCGAGAGTCTTGATGCCGCGCGAAATGAGGAAGCAATCCATCGGTGCGAGGCCGGCGCCGGCGGAACGCTGGATGAAATAGATTTTCTCGGCGTCCTCGGGCCGGGTGAGAACGACGGCGCCGCCCGTGGAATCGCTGTGGCCATTCAGATATTTGGTCATGGAATGAACAACGATGTGCGCGCCGAGCTCGATGGGGCGCTGCAGATAGGGGCTCAGGAAAGTATTGTCCACGGCAAGCGTGATGTTGCGCTCGCCGGCGAGCCTGGCCATGGCGGCAATATCGGTCACGCGGAGAGTCGGATTCGTGGGCGTTTCGATGTAAAGCAATTTGGTGTTGGAGCGTATGGCGCTGAAGACGGCGGCGGAGTTGGAGGTATCGACAAAGCTGAATTCGAGGCCGAAGTGAACAAGAAGCTGGGTGGAAAGCCGGAAGACACCGCCATAGACGGCTTCGGAGAGCACGACGTGATCGCCGGGGCGAAACAAACGGAAGACGGCATCGATAGCGGCCATGCCGGACGTGAAGACGTATGCGCTTTGGCCCCCCTCGAGCTTTGTGAGCGTTCGTTCGAGAGCTTTGCGATTGGGATGATTGGTGCGGGCGTAGTCATAACCTTTGTTTTTCCCCAGCGCTTCGTTCACGTAGGTGGAAGTCTGGTAGATGGGGGCGACAATCGCGCCGGTGGCGGGATCGGGCTCCTGGCCGACGTGAATGGCGTTGGTGGCAAAACCCATGATGATCTCCTCGTATTGAGCGGCGCAGACCGCGCGGGGACGCAGGACATCTGCCGGGGCTCCATTCTAAACTGGAATTGACGTGATCTCCGGGCCTTATGACTGCGGACGCGGACCCCGGTTGCCAGCCGTGCAGATTCTTGAAGAAGTTACAGCAGCAAAACGAGCGCGTCAAATGCACTGCTGGGAATACAGCGATGAGCGCGGCAATCAGCCGCGCTCCCGAGGGATGGTGGTGAGCAGCACCGCGCATGGGAGTCGCATCTCAGAATTGAGGGAAGGGACTTGACCTGTCCCTGGTTTTCCGTGGAGGATGTAGTCCATAAGACAATGAATACTCGGCAATTGATGACGTGCTGTGTCTTGGCAGCGGCGCTTGCGTGTTTGGCGTCGCGCGCGCCGGCGCAGAACTCCAAGGCGCCGGAACCGAAGGCCGCGCCCCTGCGGACCGAGGCGCCCGCGCGGTTGACGATCGAGGTGACAGGCGGAGAGAAGGACACGCCGGTGGAGAATGCCAGCGTGTACGTGAAGTACGTCGAAGAACGCTTGCTGAGGAAGGATAAGAAAGTGGAATTGAACGTGAAAACCAATCGCGACGGAGTGGCGCACGTGCCGAACGCCCCGCTCGGGCGGGCGCTGGTGCAAGTGATCGCGGAGGGATGGAAGACATACGGAAGATGGTGCGACATCACGGATCCGAAGCAGACGATTAAAGTGCGGCTGGAGAAGCCGGCGAAGTGGTATTGAGGAGAGTCGAAAGTCAAAAGTTGAAAGTAAGACTTCAAGCTTCTGAATTCAAGACGAACGCATTGCGATTGAAACCCACAAAACTTCTTGCGATTTTTGGAATTCTCCTCCAAGTATTTTTGTTTCCGAAGAGTTGCGGGCAAGGAGCGCGCTTGTTCACCTGAAAGCGCGAGGAGACAAGAAAAGATGCACTGAATTGGTGCAAACCGCAGCAGGGCGTTGAAGGAAGTGAAGTTAGGTGGCGAAGCGCGGCGCTTTTCCACAAGCTTTTCAACACATGTGTTGAAAACTTCATCGAAGCGAAATATTCGGCGCGAAGTTCGGCACACTTCTTGCCTTCGCGCACAATATCGCGCTTTTGACCGCGAATGAACACGAATGATAGAGTTACGCATCGGAATTTCAGATGAATGAAACGTACGACGGGCCGTTTTCCCTGGCACAAATGTTCTGGGGCAGTATTGTTGCGCGGCCGGTGCGCAGTCTGCTGAGCATTGTGGCGATCGCCATCCAAGTCATTCTAGTTCTGTTGATTGCGGGCCTTACATCGGGAGTGATTTCCGAATGGGGAAAACGTGTGGAAGGGGTAGGAGCAGATATCCTGGTGCAGCCGCCGAATTCATCGATTTTCTTTGCATTTTCGAGCGCAGTGATGCAGGAATCGCTGGGCGACAAAATCGGCGGGCTTCCAGGTGTCGATGAGGTAGCGCCGACGCTTATCCTTGCGGAACCAAAGAACTTGATCATGGTGTATGGGATTGACTACAAGCGGTTCAACGCGCTGAGCCGGGGCTTCTTGTACCGCGCTGGGCGGCCCTTCGAGTCACCGGATGAAGCCATTGCCGACGATATTATTGCGCAGACGCGGCACTTAAAGGTGGGAGACCCGATCACCCTGCTGAATCATCCATTTAGGGTTTGCGGGGTTGTCGCGCACGGGAAGGGCGCAAGATTTTTCATTCCGCTGAAGACGGCGCAGGAGATCGGCGGAGTGGAAAAAAGGGTTTCGATGTTTTTCGTGAGGAGCAAGGGAGACACCGAAGGGACGCGCGCGGAGATACGAAAGCTGACGCCACAGGACAGCGTGAGGTCCATATCCGAATACGTGACGCTGATGAGCTCCTCAAATCTTCCGCAACTGAAACCGTTTACGCGCACGATGGTAGGACTGGGCATAGTGATCAGTTTCCTGGTGGTGCTGCTGAATATGCACACGATGGTGATGGAGAGGACGCGCGAGATCGGAATACTGAAGGCGCTGGGCTTTTCAAGACTGGACGTGATGCGCATGCTGCTGGGAGAAACGCTGATACTCACGATGATGGGAAGCGTCCTGGGGATAGCACTCACTTTTCTGACGCAGGCGATTCTGAGGCAGACGAACCCGGGCCTGATGATCCTGATTACACCGGGGTGGATTTTTTCTGCGATACTGCTGGCGCTGGGAGGGGCCGCGATTGGGGCCATGTATCCGGCCTTGCGGGCGGCAAGTTACGACCCGGTCGTGGCGCTGGCGTACGAGTAAGATTTTTCCATCGTGTGAGGGAAAGAGGTAAAGAAATTCCCGGGCGGGGCAAGAACTGCTCCGCCCGTGGCATTTTGTGGTGAAATGAGAGCGGAAATCAAAGGAGAAAACCGAATGCCGCTGCCCCAGGACAAGCATTATCAGGCTCGAATCCTTGAGCGGAAGGATCTTTCGGGGGATCTGTGGGTGATTCGAGCGGATCCCGGAGGGCCATTCCAGTTCAAGGCGGGACAGTACGCAACGCTGGGGGTAGAGCATGAGGAAAAGCGGATCGAGAGGGCTTATTCGATTGTTTCGTCACCCTATGAGGAGGGGTTGGAGTTTTTTGTCGAGCTAGTGCCGCAGGGCGCACTGACGCCGCATCTGTACAAGCTGCAAAAAGGCGACACGATGCTTTGCCGGAAGATCGCCAAGGGAAGATTTACGCTGGACTTGCGGAGCGGACGGACGCAGCACCTGCTGCTGGCGACGGTTACGGGGATTGCGCCTTTTGTGAGCTATGTGCGGACGCTTTACAAGGATTGGAAAGCAGGGAACAGCCCGATGCCCGGGGAACATAAATTGTATTGCTTGCAAGGAGGGAGCCGGTCGTGGGAGTTCGGGTGCAGAGAAGAATTGGAGAAGATCGCTGCAGAGGTGCCGTGGTTTAAGTACGTGGCGACAATCAGCCGGCCCTGGGAAGACGAGGCGTGGAAGGGTGAGACCGGGCGCGTGGACGACTTAATCCGGAAATACGTGGAGATATGGGGCTTGCGGCCCGAGGAGACGACGGGGTACCTATGCGGACATCCGAGCATGTGTGAGAACGGGCAGGGAATTCTCACGCGCGCGGGCTGGAAGAAGGGGACGACGTTTGAAGAGGTGTATTTTATACCCGGCAAGGAAGTTGAAACGGAGTAGCGCGGAGTCGCCCCAAACTGGCTCGAATCGAGTTGGGAGCCGTTAGGCGCGGGGCGAAAAGGTTTCAAGCTGGCTGAAGACTTCGTCCAAGGTAGAGAGCGGGCAGCGGACGTGAACCTGCTCTCCGGGCGCGTCAACATCGATCTGGAGCTTCCCGTTGTGAGTGCGGATTTGCACGTGCTGGGTGACGTCGCGAACTTCGACAAGATCGATGTCGGGATACTTCGCAAGTTCTTTTGTCACGGAGCGCACAAGCGGGACCCAGGGCGCGGCCTGCCTGGCGCCCCGTTCCAACTGCTCTTTGGGCACCAAGCGCATGGCGTTAGGAATCACGGCCGCGGGAAGCCAGAAGTGGACGTGGGAGCCATTGGGGCGGTCTTCGTCGACATCGACGCAGAAGACGCCTTCATGAAAGGTGTAAGCGCCTGCAACAGCGATAGTGCCTGCAAGACCGAGAGCAATTTTCGCGAAGAGCATGTTGGCTTTCCTTCCTCGCGTAGGGGGCGCGACACGATTTCTTCTTGCAGGATTACCCTCTCCCTAGTTTGTGGTGTTCTTTGAATCGAGCCAGATGCGCACGGTGCTGTCTTCACTCTTGACGGAGACCAGTTCGGTATCGCCTTGAGACGAAAGGGCATGCAGACCGGCAACCAGATCGAGCTCGTCCTTCCCGGCGGAGACCATGGCTTCCACGACCTTCATGGGAATCTTGACTTCGACTTGAGACTTGTTGGAGCGGTGCTTATCGAGGACATGAATAAGGAAATGACCGTCCTGCTTGGCGACGCGGACGTCTGATTCGTTGTTCTGGACGGTGACGAATTCGCCGTCCTTGGCGGAGCGAACCGCATCGAGGAGTGCGCGAAGGTCGACGCCGTCGCAATCGGCGCGGGTGATTCTTATTTTGCCGTTGTGGAGGCGGTCGCGATTGATGGCGGGAAGGAGGCTTTCGGCCAATTCGAGGGGTACGTTGACGCGGACAGTTTCACCCTTGGAATTCGTGTTGTCGACACGGACGTGAAGCCAACGATCCTGCCTGGTGGAGGAAGCCTCCTGAGCGGAGGGATTTTTGGCGGCTGCCGGTTGCCCCGATTGGGCGAACCCTGCAAGGGGTGTGAGAAAGAGTGCGATGGACAGAATGGATGATTTTGCGAGGAAGACCCGTGAGCTGTGAGACATGGCGGAACGCCTCCTTGTGGCACTTGGAGATAAGTACGACAGACATGCGGGAAATGTTTCCTCAAACAACTAGGAATTGCGGCCTTCGAGGGTGTGAAGAGCGGGGCAGTGGGATGCCGGTGAGGGAAATGAGTGAGGCGAAAACGCCCCGGAAGCAGACAAAGGTGGGCTGCTATTTACTCTCTGTCAGCGGGGAACTTGACGCTTAGGAGGTGCAAACCTAGTCTTAAGGGGAGGGGTGATCTAATCCGATATGGCTAGTTCCCTCCAGCATCAACTTGCGGATCGAAGGCAGTGCGTGTTCTGCGGGAAGCCCATTTCCGTGCAGGCCAGGCAGTGCCCGTTTTGTCGCGAGGCTATTCCGCAGATGGCGACGATACGCCGCGGGGGAACGGACGGGCGGCGGGAGATGCGGCGGGGACTTTTGTACATGCTTCTCGCCGGGGTGATCTATTACTTTGGGGGCGGATATAGCCCCATGACAGTACCGGTCAACGTCAGCTCCGCGGTCACGACCTATCTCGTCCCGCTGTTGTTCCTGGGGGGCTTGGGGTTAACCCTCTACGGTGCCTATTTTCGGATTAGAAGCTGAGTTTCTTCCTCTGCTATGCGAAGGAATGGCGAAATCCTCTCAGAAATTACCAACCCAAGGTTTAGAACGGCCGCCACTTAAGAAAGAGGGCGGCTAAAGGCGGCAGTGTCAGGCAGAGAGAGTGCTGCCGGCCCATGTGCGGCGTGGCTTCTGTCCGCGTGGAACCCAAATTCCCGACATTTGAGCCGCCATATCCGGCAGCATCCGTATTGAGAATCTCTTCATAAGTGCCGGGAAGGGGCGCACCGATGCGGTAGCCCCGGCGGACAACAGGGGTGGCGTTGAGGACGATGAGGAGGAGATCCTCCGGCTTCTTGCCGCGACGCGCGAAAGAGAAGACGCTGTTGTCTGCGTCGTTGGCGTCCAGCCATTCGAAACCGTGCCAGTCGAAATCGACCTGATGGAGAGCGGGCTGGGAATCAAGGAGCCGGTTTAGATCAGCGACCAGCTTCTGGATGCCCCGATGAGACTCATGCTGGAGAAGATGCCAGTCCAGGCTGCGAGCTTCGCTCCACTCGTTGCCCTGGGCAATCTCCTGGCCCATGAAGAGAAGCTTCTTGCCGGGGTGAGCGTATTGATAGGCGTAAAGCAAGCGGAGATTGGCGAATTGCTGCCACATGTCCCCGGGCATCTTGTGGAGGAGAGAGTTTTTGCCGTGGACAACCTCGTCGTGGGAAAAGGGAAGCTGGAAGTTTTCGCTGAAGGCGTACAGCATCGAGAAGGTCATTTTGTTGTGTTCGAATTTGCGATGGACGGGGTCGTGTGAGAAGTATTTCAGCGTGTCGTTCATCCAGCCCATGTTCCACTTCAGGCTAAACCCCAGGCCGCCGAGATGGGTGGGTCGAGACACGCCCGGCCAGGAAGTGGATTCTTCGGCGATGGTGAGGACACCTGGAAAGCGGGCGTGGGCGACTTCGTTCATGCGCTTCAGGAAAGCAATAGCGTGGAGGTTCTCGCGGCCGCCGAATTCGTTGGGGATCCACTCACCGGCTTTGCGCGAATAATCGAGATAGATCATGGAGGCGACGGCGTCCACGCGGAGGCCGTCGATGTGGTACTTGTCGAGCCAGAAGAGGGCGTTGGAGATGAGATAGTTCTGAACCTCATTGCGGCCGTAGTTGTAGACCAGCGTTCCCCAGTCGGGATGAGAGCCCTGGCGGGGGTCGGCGTGCTCGTAGAGATGGGTGCCATCGAATTGGGCGAGGCCGTGGGCGTCGCGGGGGAAGTGGGCGGGAGTCCAATCCAGGAAAACGCCGATGCCGGCGCGGTGGCAACGGTCGACGAATTCCATGAATTCGGCGGGCGAGCCGTAGCGGCTGGTGGCGGCGAAGTAGCCAAGGGTTTGGTAGCCCCAGGAGCCATCATAGGGGTGTTCCATGATGGGAAGGAGCTCGATGTGGGTGTAGCCGAGTTCTTTCAGGTAGGGGATGAGTTGGTCGCCAAGCTCGCGGTAGGTGAGCCAGCGGTCGTGGTCGTCGGGGACGCGGCGCCAGGAGCCAAGATGGACTTCGTAGACAGAGATAGGAGATTCGAACCAGTTTTTCTCGGCGCGCTGTTTCATCCATGCGGCATCCTGCCACTGGTAGGTGTATAGGTTGGCAACGACCGAGCCGGTGCGGGGGCGCAGTTCGGAGCGAAAGCCGTAGGGGTCCGCTTTGAGGGGCAGCATGGCGCCGTGAGCGCCGACGATTTCGTACTTGTAGATTGCGCCTTCGTCGAGTTCCGGCACGAAGAGCTCCCAGATTCCCGCAGAGCCGCGAGCGCGCATGGGGTTGACACGGCCGTCCCAGTGGTTGAAATCGCCGACAACACTTACGCGGCGGGCGCTCGGCGCCCAGACCGCGAAATGGACGCCACGGACGCCTTCGAGGGATTTGATGTGCGCGCCGAGTTTTTCATAAGTGTCGTAGTGGCGGCCTTCGCCCATGAGATGGAGATCGAATTCGCTGAGGAGATAGGGAAAAGCGTAGGTGTCGAAAGCTTCAAAGGATTCGCCGTAATCGGTGCGGTAACGGATGCGGTAGGAAGCGGGACCAGGCGCGGATTGATTAGAGTTGGGTAGGACGGCTTCGAAAAAGCCCTCGGGGCGCAGCTTGGTTGCGGGGATTTCCTGCGCGGAGCCCTGGAGAATCACGCTGGCTTCGGAGGCGTGCGGCTGAAAAAAACGAATGACCCAGCCATGCCCGGTAGGCGCCCAAACGGGGTGGGGCCCGAGAAGAGCGAAAGGATCGGAGTGACGCCCGGCCAGCAGCGCGTCGATTTGCGCGTTCTTCTGCGCCTGCGAAGCGCCAGTCTGAGAGGTGAGCGGCGCAGTTGTCTGTTCTTCGGGCACGCTGTCTCCGCAAGGGGCGAATGGGAATAACGACCGGAATGGGGATTGGACGACGATACTTCGCCCTGCATGATTCTAGGGGTTCTGGAGCGAAATTCCAAAGTTTCTGACGGGTGGATGTGAGGGTAAATGGAAGAGTAGCCCTGAAGCCAGTTGCCGACGACAGCGGTCGCCAGCGTCAAAACTCGAGAGGGAAGGCGACGGCTTGCGAAGGTGCCGGGCTCGGGATAGAGTGGCGGGGGAAATGGCAGATTTTGAGCGGATGTTCGGCCCGAGTGATTCGTTGAAGGAGCGGACCGAGACGATGCGAATTCTCGCGGGGCAGCACGCTTTTCGCTATATTTCGACGGCGGTGGTGACGCTGATGCTGACGGCAGACGCGGATGGGCAGGACCGCTCGCAGACGCGGTCGATGGTAGTCTCGAGGAACGGAATTGTGGCGGCGGAATCACCGCTGGCGGCGCAAGCAGGTGTGCGCATCCTGGAGCGCGGCGGGAATGCCGTGGACGCGGCAATCGCAACGAACGCGATGATGGGCGTGGTCCAGCCGATGATGAACGGAATCGGCGGAGACCTGTTCGTGATCGTTTACGATGCGAAGGCCAACAAGCTGTACGGGCTGAATGCGAGCGGATGGGCGCCGAAGGGGCTGACAATCGAGTACTTGGAGAGGCTGGGGCTGCGCGACATGCCGCAGAAGGGCGTGAATTCGGTCACCGTGCCTGGGGTAGTGGATGGCTGGCACAAACTGGCGGAGAAGTTTGGACGGAAGAAACTGGGGGAAGATCTGGCAGCGGCGATTCGGACAGCACGGGACGGGTTTCCAATTCCAGAGTGGACAGCGGCATATTGGGCGGCGGAGGTGGATTTGTTACGGGGCGATGAAGAGGGGGGAAGGGTTTTTTTGCCCGGTGACCGCGCGCCGCGGGTAGGCGAAGTGTTTCGAAACGCAGACTTGGCGGCGTCGCTCGAGCAGATCGCCCAGCACGGACGAGATGCGTTTTACAAAGGCGAGATTTCGAAAAAGATTCTCGAGGCAATGAAGCGCCATAACGGCACCATGACGCCTCAGGACCTCGCGGAATATTCGAGTGAATGGGTGGAGCCGATATCGACGACGTATCGCGATTGGACCGTTTACGAGATGCCGCCGAACGGGCAGGGGTTAGCCGCGCTCGAAATGCTGAACATCATGGAGACGTTTCCACTGGGACAGACGGGATTTGGTTCAGCGAAGACATTACACGCCATGATCGAGGCCAAGAAACTTGCGTTCACGGACCTGGCGAAGTATATCGGCGACCCCCGGGGGCAGAAGCTGCCGGTTGCAAGGCTGCTTTCGAAAGAGTGGGCAGCACAGCGCGCGAAGCTGATCAACGAGGACCATGCCAACTGCGAGGCGTCAGCGGGAGAAGTGCCGTCCGGCAAGGACACCACTTATCTGAGCGTGGTGGATCGCGAAGGAAACATGGTGTCGCTGATCCAAAGCAACTATTCGGCGTTTGGGTCGGGAATCGTAGCACCGGGAACAGGGTTCGTGTTGCATAATCGCGGGGGGCTGTTTTCGCTAGACCCGGCGTCACCGAATGCACTTGCGGGACACAAGCGACCGAGGCACACGATCATTCCGGGATTTGCCCAGAAGGGCGACGTGCGGATGGCATTTGGGATTATGGGCGGGTGGAATCAGTCGCAGGCGCACGCGCAATTCATCGCCAACATCGCGGACTTCAAAATGAACATTCAAGCGGCCATGGAGGCGCCAAGATTCACCAAATATACGTTCAGCGGGTGCGACGTGATGATGGAAAACCGGTTTTCGGGGAACGCGCGCAACGAGCTGAGCGCTAAGGGGCACAAGATTGAAGTGCTTGGGACGTTCTCGAGTCGCGTCGGTGGAGGGCAAGCGGTCCTGCGTGACTTCGCGACGGGCGTCAACTATGGGGCTTCTGACCCGCGCAAGGACGGGCAAGCAGCGGCGGAATTACCATTCGAGTAAGAACGTTAGGGTATTAGGACGTCTGAGAACTCCAGAACGACTCTGCAAAGGACTTCCACCGAATGAGTCAAACGGGAACGAATCTTCCTTTGGCGGATCTGCCTGCCGGTGCAGGTGTCCGTAAATGGTTGCAATAGAAGGACTTAGAGCAGGCTGGCTTGGCTGTTGAGTTGCACCTGTCCCAACGGCCAGGGTCGAAGCTCCGCGGCGACGCGATCCTTGCCGGAGATGCAAATGGGACTTCCTAGAGTGAGCCTGCATTGCCTTCGATTCCTACCGGTTGGTGCATTGACGCTGGTCATGGTGCCGAATAGCCCGGCACAGACCGTGGATGTTTCCGGGCGCTACCAATGTTCGGAGGCGAAGGTGCACGGAAAGGTTGTGCCGTGCAAGGCGGCGCCGCTGATATTGAAGAACGATGGAC
>Ga0099828_10003167_pt1 | contig 11491 bp, 10 predicted proteins | sample CZO8metaG_2_FD_79338 | JGI IMG/M metagenome (GOLD analysis project Ga0099828, IMG submission 79338) | Vadose zone soil microbial communities from the Eel River Critical Zone Observatory, Northern California, USA - CZOApr15con2H1.8 metaG | ecosystem: Environmental > Terrestrial > Soil > Vadose...
CGGCCGGACCTTGGGGGTCCGAGCCCCCACCCCACCGCTGGTGCGGCCTGCATCGGCGCGAGGTCGATGCTGGTCGCGTTCAACGTGCTCCTGCCCGAGACTGACTTTGTCGCCGCTCGCGCACTGGCTCGGTCTCTGCGTGAATCGGCCGGAGGGATGCGTGGGGTGCAGGCGCTCGCCTTCAAGCTTCCGGGCCGGGTCCAACTCTCGATGAACCTGTTTCGGCTCAGCGAGACGCCGCCGGCTGCCGTCGAGGCAGAGCTGGCGAGGCGAAATGTGGTTCTCGGCTCGCAGCAGCTCGTCGGTCTATGTCCTGCGGCCGTGGCCATCCCGGTGGCGGCGGGCCGGCTGGTGGAAGGACGCCTCGCCGCCGCGGCGGCCCAAGCCGGAGCGCGGCGATGCCGCGACCAGGGCGACCTGGAGCACATCGCGCTGGCCATGCGCTTAGAGCGCGAATCGCAGGAGCTCGCCCAGCTGGGGATCGGCCAGGACGACCTGCTCGCCGGCGCCGAACGTGCCGCCGCCCTCGCGCCGGTCCTGAAAGCAGCCGGGGCGCTGGACGACGAGCTCGATGGGATGATCAGCGTCGCCGCCGGCGGCCTTCGCGACGCGATCAGCGAGCAAACGCGGAGCCGGTATGGGGCCCGGATGGCCGCGCTGGGCCAGAGACTGGAAACAACGCCCTGAGGCTGCCGTTACGATGAAGCCGCGTTAGTGTCCATCGTCACGGTGCACGCGCCGCCGTTGACATCGATCTGATATCGATCCGTGGTGCTGTCGTAACCGTTCGACTGCCAGCCCACGCTGCCGACGGCATGAAATTGCTGGCCATCGGCAGTCAGGCTCACGGCTCCGCCTGACACCTGGACCGAGGCTTCGATGCCTTTGCTGCGGTGAAAGTGCGCGGTAACAGCGCCACCATTAACGCTGATCGATACAGTGCCGCTGGGCATACCGAGCGTGACGTCCTCGCGACTCGCGCCGGTGTTGAGGTCAATCGAGCCGACCGTCACACCGACAAGCTGGAGCGTCTCGCTGGCGGCACCCGAATTGACTGTGATCTTCCAGGGCACCACCGGGTTAATCTGCAGGTCGAGCACGAATCGCCGGCTCTGAAAGAACAAGAATCCGCCGCTGCTCTGGGAGATGTGGAGCGCGCCCGTGGACGGATCCAGACCCACATCGGGCCGCGGGCCCGAGTACTCGATGTGAGCGCGGTACAGGTCCCTGCCGAGCTCGCTGTTGCCCCGAATGGTCGTCGCCGCCGCGCCGACGTCAACTTCCACGCTGGCTTGGCTCACATGCCCGACCGGGTCTGACTTGTTCAGCGTCTGGGTGGCCGTGGAGATGGGCGGCCCGACCGCCACGTACGCGACCGCGCCGCCCGCGGCCAGAAGCACGATCAGGAGCGAGGCCACATCGGACGCTGTGCCCTGGAAGGCTCGGCGGGCGATGAGCTCGAGCCCGATGACGACCAGGATCAAAGGCCACAGGTCGACCAGGCGGTAGAGGCGGTCGACCGGGATCGCGTTGGCGTTGACCAGCAGCGCGATCACGCCGGCCAGGATCAGGAGGGCCGGCCAGAAGAAGCTGCGGTAGCGGACCACCTATCTCTGCTCCATCGTCGCTGTTATGGCGCCGCCTGTGATCTGCGCATCGTAGCGGTCGGTGGCGGCGTCGAAATCGGATGATCGCCACTCCCGACTGCCGATACCGTCCTGAGTGGTCCCGTCAGCGACAAAACGGATGGCGCCGCCCGACACTCGCACCCTGGCTGCTGCCCCGGCTGGACGGTTCAGCTCCACCCGCAGTGCTCCACCCTGGATCCGGATCGGGACCTCGCCTGCCGGCTTCGAGACGCTGAGGTCGATCCTGCTCGCACCCGTCTTGCATTCGAATCTCGCCAGCGGGACCGTCGAGAGGTCGATCGTGGCCCGTATGGCTCCCGTGCTGCAGTCCACGTCCCACGAGAGCGCATCGCTGAGCTGCAAGTCGAGCTTGAAACGCCTCCATGCGCCCATCATCAAGTCGCTCGGCTGGCTGATGCGCACGTCGCCGGTCGCGCGGTCGAACCGCACCTCCGGTTGCTGGCCGCTGTAGTCGATGCGCGCGTGGTAGAGGAGGTCACCGAGAGCCGCCCCACGCACGTCCAGCCGCGCGGCGCCGACGGCGATCTGAAGCTTCGCCTTCTCGAGACCGTCACGCGCCTCCGTAATGTCCATCGTAGCGCCGGCAGCGGAGGCACCGCCCGGAAGCATGCGGACGGCGATGAGCCACACCCCGAGCGCGATCAGCACGCTGGGCCAGATGTAGTCCCAGCTGAGGTTGTTCAGCAGCTGCAGGTTGCCGGCCAGGAACAGCAGCCCCAGCACGACGAGCAGCCCGCCCCAGAAGTACCCCGGGCGGCCGCCCCAACCCACATGATTCAGGTCCGGGCGCGGCGCAGGATGAGCCATCCGCCCAGTAGGATCAGCAGGACCGGCCAAGCGACGTCTGGGTGGAGCCAGACGAGATCCGGGCGGAGATTGTTGACCAGGAAGTAGATGCCAAGGACGATCAGCACCGAAGGCCAGAAGTATTCGCGGCGCCACGTCCCCATGTGACCGATTCTGACAGGAAGGCGGCGCCCTCAGCCGAGCGCGCCCCTGGCCGGTCAGATCGGGGCGACCACCGCGAAGAGCTCTTGCCGATCCTTGCGGGCGGCCTCGATGAGCTCCGGACCCGCCACCGTCGCCTGCACTGAGCGGCCGTGCGCAAGATAGGTTTGCGCCACCCGGACGAGATCGGCGGCCGTGACCTCGAGCAAGCGCTGCTTGAACCTCTCGCGCTCCTCGCGAGTGAATCCTGTCAGCCGGTTGGTAGCTTCGCGCCGGCCCTTGATGTCGGGCGATTCCAACGGATCGACGTCCCCGCAGGCGCCGAGGATCGCCTCTTTGAGCGCCTCTGCCTCGATCTGGGCCTCGGTGACCCACATCGCAGCCTGGTCGTATGCGTCATAGGTACGGGTGATATTGGGGTCACGATAGGATCCGAAGTAGAAGATCCCACTGGAGATGCCGGCCTGGGCAAAGCCTGAGTAAGCACCTCCCTTCTCGCGCACCTCCCGATGCATGAAGGTGTCGCGCAGGTAGTTGGCGAGGACCAGAAGAGCAGGAGCGTCAGGATGCGTGTAGCGAACGGTCTTGAACGCGCGAACGTTGAATGCGACCGGTAGTGGTGCTGTTCGCGCTTCCGGGACCGGGTCGAGCGGTCCTGGCTGATCCGCCTTACCGTCGCTCATCCCCGCAGGCAGCGACTCGATCAGATGGGCGAGCAGCTCCGCGACCGTGTCTACCATCGAACCTTCGCACGTGACCACGACGTGGATCGAGTCGCGCCTGAAAAGGCGAGTGCGGATCGTTTGCAACTTGGATATGACGTCACCGAGCTCGCTCTCGTCCAGTTTCGCCAGGCGGCGCATGACGTGGAGCATGCCGAGCCCCAGCAGCCGGTCGTTGATGGCGCCTTCTGATGTCAGCTTGGAATGGGCAAGAAGAGCGGCGAACTGGAAGCCGAGGTTGGCAATCGAACTCTCCAGGCGCGTGGCGCTTTCCGAAATGATCTCTTTCAGCCGCTTGGGCTCGACCTCGAGGCGAGATGTCAAGTCGGTCAGCAGCTCGATGTACGGACCGGCGTTGCGGTCCAGGGCCTTGCCGGAGACGGTGAAGGACTGAAGATAGTCCTCGACGGCGGCGAGGGGCTGCACCTGCGCGGCTGCTCCGATGCCGCCGGTGTACGCCGCGATGCGATTCGCGATCTGGACGTAGTCCTGACCGGCGGCCCCGGTTTGGGTGAAGACCCGGCTGAACAGCGGCAGCAGGTCCTTGAGCTCGGGACTCAACCCGGAGAAGTCCGTTCGCACGTCGATGTACGTGACACCGTTGGTCTGCAGCGCGAAGAACTCGACTTGGGCTGGGCCGACCATCATCGGCCGGCTGGGGACGTCCTCGAAGTTCATGGGGATGTCGCTCAGCTCGAGGGTCGGCAGCGTGGAGAGGTCCTGCTTCGCGTCCTGGTCGGCCTTGAGGCGCAGCCCATCCTCGACGATCTTGGACTTCTGCGACTCGGTGAGCTTGGCTTCGACTGCCGCTAGGCGATCAAGCTCGAGCCCGCGATTCCGCTCCTCCAGCTCGACGTCGGGCTTGATCGTCAGCAGCGCGCGATGGGAGTTGTCGAGCAGCTCCACTTGGATCAGATCCTCAAAGAAGCGGCCCTCGCCGCGGGCCTTCTCGAGGTGGGCAAGGTCGGCGTCGAAATTGAGCGCGCTGTATGGATCACCTCCATAGTAGTAAGCCCCCAGACAGGCGAAGAGCACCTTGAGCGCGTACGGGAATCCGGCGTTGGAGCGCTCTCTCTTTTCGAACTCGAGGTGATGGATGGCGGCGTTCACCTGGTCCTTGTCGAGACCTCCACTTGCGAGCTCCTGCAGCGTGTCGAGAACCACCTGTTCGACCTCGCGAGCATTGTCCGCATTCACGTCTTTGAGACCCGCCCCGAAGACGCTTTCGCGGTAGTTGTCGTGGAGACCAGAGCCGTCGGCGACAGCCGTCCCGAGCTTCGAATCGATGAGCGCCTTGCGCAGCGGCGACCCGGCATTGCTCAGCAGCACCTCGGACAGCACCTTCATCGCGAGCGTGCGGAAGGAGTCGCCTGAAGGCACTGTGACCCAGGTGACAAGAGCCTGCGCCTTGTGGCTGTTGTCTTCGCCGGCGGTGGCGGGATATGGCTCCACCAGCTGGACAGGGCTGGAAAAGCGTTTGACGTCCGCGATCGACGTATCCACCGCGGTCCGCTCGAACCGGTTCAGCGCGCTCTGTTCGATGACGGCAAGTGTCTTCTCGAGCTGCTGATCGCCGTACGTGTAGAAGTAAGCGTTGCTCGGGTGATAGTGGACGGCGTGGAACTGGCGGAGCTGGTCCCACGTCAGCTCTGGGATGTGCTGCGGGTCACCCCCCGATTCGTGGGCGTAAGTCAGGCCAGGGAACATTGCTTTTCCGATCGCCCGGTGCACGGCGGCCTGTGGCGATGCCAGCCCGCCCTTCATCTCGTTGAAGACGACTCCCTTGTAGCGAAGGCCGCTCGTGGGATTGTCGGTCTCATCGAACTCGAAACGAACCCCCTCCTGGCGGAACGAGTCCTCGCTGAGACGCGGGAAGAAAGTCGCATCCAGGTAGACCTCTAGCAGGTTCATGAAATCCTTGGCATTGCGAGTGCTGAACGGGTACATCGTCCAATCCGCGCTCGTCAGCGCGTTCATGAATGTCGCGAGCGAGCGCCGGGTCATGCTGAAGAACGGGTCGTGGACGGGAAAGCGCCTGGAGCCAGCCAGCACCGTGTGCTCGAGGATGTGGGCGACCCCGGTTGAGTCTTGAGGCACGGTCGGGAAGAAGACCGCGAAGGCGTTGTTGTCGTCCGGACACGCGATGTGGATGTGGCGGGCTCCGGTGCGTTGGTGCTCGAGCTCCAGGTACGAGCCTTCCAGACGCTCCAGCGGTTCCTGCCGCAGAATCGCGTACCCGCCGACAGTACCTACCGCGCGCATGCTCCGGCCATTCACCCACTCCCGCGGCCGGTCGCCCGGCGTGTTGATTCCGTACTCTTCTCGCGAAGCGCCTTAGCAGTCTACGAGTCGCTGGCGACGCGTCGCTAGGATGGAAGGTCTGGTGATGTTCTCCGCCAGCGAACTGGAGTTCCTGCGCTCGCAGCGACTGGGACGGCTGGCCACGGTGGGCCCCTCCGGCTGGCCTCACGTCATGCCCGTGGCCTACGCCGTTGACGATGAAGGCCGACTCGAGTTCGACGCCGACGGGGTCAAGCTGCGCAACCTCACCGCCGAACCACGCGCCGCGATCGTCATCGATACTTCCGGGCCCAGACGCGGCCTCGCGGTGCAGGGGCGAGCCGAGGTCATCGGTCCGGAGCGGGCGCGCCTGTCGCCCGAGCACAAGTTCAGCTGGGGGCTTTGAGCCGCCGACCGGCGCAGCTCCTGGCGTTTCTTGCGATCTTGCCGGCTCTGGCATGCGGGGGTTTCGCCGCGCCACCCTCCAGGTCCCCCTCGCACTCGCCCACGGCAGCGGCCACCGTTCCGCCGTCGCCGGTTCTTGCAGCCGACTGGCCTGAGTACCACGGAGGCGCGGGCAGGACAGGCCGAGGCCCAGCATCTCCGGCACTCGCGAGTCCTCACGTGGCCTGGACGACTCCTGTCGATGGCGACGTCTACGCCTCGCCGCTCATTGTCGCCGAGCACGTCATCGTCGCCACCGAGAACAACACGGTCTATTCGCTCGACCTCTCCAGCGGCGCGGTGGAATGGATGGCCCATCTGGGCGACGCGGTCGACGGGTCATCGCTGCCATGCGGCAACATCAAACCGCTTACCGGGATCACCGGCACCCCGGCAGCCGATCGAAGCGTCGGACGCCTGTACGTGGTCGCATTCCTGCGCGGCTATCAGCACGTCCTCTTCACGCTCAGCCTCGACGACGGCTCGATCATCGCGCAGCAGGGCGTTGACCCGGCGGGATCCGATCCCAGGGTGCAGCAGGAGCGTGGCGCGCTCGCGCTCGGCTCCGGCTTCGTCTACGTGCCTCTCGGTGGCCTGTTCGGCGACTGCGGTACGTATCACGGGTATGTGGTGGCGGTCCCTCGCGCCAGCGGCGGGCCAGTGCTCACGTACCGTACGCCTGCTACGCGCGAGGCCGGCATCTGGAACCCGCAGGGAACCACGGTTGCAGAATCCGGCGCGGTTTACGTCGTCACCGGCAACGGATCATCTCGGTCGACCTTCGACTACAGCAACTCGGTCATCGAGCTGAGCGCCGAACTTCAAGTGCAGTCGTACTTCGCTCCAACCAACTGGATCTCGTTGAATGCGACCGACACTGACCTGGGTTCGGTCGGCGCCACGCTCTTGCCGTCGATGGGCGTCGTGGTGGCGATCGGGAAACAAGGCGTTGCGTACCTCCTCAGGGCGGGCCAGCTCGGGGGAATCGGAGGGCAGATCGCCGCTCTGTCTGTGTGCTCCGGCGCGTGGGGCGGGACCGCATGGTCCGGGAGCACGGTCTTCCTCCCGTGCGCGGACGCTCTGGTCGCCCTGTCGGTGACTTCGACGTCCATCAGCGTGGCGTGGAGAGCCGCCCATCCGCGCTTGGGATCGCCAATCGTGGCGGCGGGCGCCGTGTGGGCGATCGAACCGGCGGCGGCCACCCTCTATGCGCTCGATCCCTCGTCAGGAGCAGTGGCGCAGTCCTTCAATCTCGGCGCGTCGCGCCAGTTCAGCACGCCGGCTGCGACCGATGGCTTCATCGTTGCGCCCGCGGGCACAAAGGTCGTGGCGATCTCAACGAGCGCCTGATCACACTCCCACGGCGCGCCGGGGGCCGTCCCACCTTCCCGCGCCGGCCCCTCCCCCGCCTGCGCTCCGCAAGCGAATCTATTCGACCTAGGGCGTTAAGGGAACCCTGCTTGTTAAGGCGCGCTCAGCCCTGGATGCTCCGCAGCGCGTTCGCCATCTCAATGGCCGCCTCGGCGGCCTCGGCACCCTTGTTGTTCTTGGGGCCCGAGCGAGCCAGGGCCTGGTCCTTGTCCTCGGTAGTGAGCACTCCGAAGGAGACCGGCACGCCGGTGTCGAGCTGGACCTGCATGATTCCGGCCGCAGCCTGATCCGCCACGAGCTCGAAGTGATAAGTCTCGCCGCGAATGACACATCCCAGGCACACGATGGCGTCGTGGTTTCCCCTCTCGGCCAAAGTGAGGGCCGTCACGGGCAACTCCAGCGAACCCGGCACCCAATACACGTCTGGATCCTGGACGCCGTGTTCCTCCAGGGCGACCAGGGCACCTTGGAGCAGGCGCTTCGAAACATCCTGGTTGAAGCGGGAAACGACCACGGCTACATGCAGGTCGTCGCCGCGCAGGTCGGGCTTCTCGCCCCTCTCACCCACCCTAGAGGAGGTGACCGAGCTTGTCTTTCTTAGTCTTCAGGTAGCGCTCGTTGTGCGGGTTGGACCGAACGCGAATCGGCACCCGCTCCACGACTTCCAGGCCGAACCCCTCCAGCCCGTAGATCTTCTTGGGGTTGTTGGTGAGTAAGCGGATCTTGCGAACGCCAAGGTCGTAAAGGATCTGGCTGCCGATGCCGTAGTCGCGTTTGTCCGCGGGATGACCCAGAGCCTCGTTGGCTTCGACTGTGTCGAGCCCACGATCTTGCAGGTTGTAAGCGTGAAGCTTGTCGAGCAGGCCGATACCCCGACCTTCCTGGTGGCGGATGTACAACACGACCCCCGTCCCTTCGGCCGCGATCATGTCCATCGCTGCATGCAGCTGCGCGCCACAGTCGCAGCGAAGGCTGCCAAAGATGTCGCCGGTCAGACACTCTGAATGGGCGCGGAGCAGGACCGGCTTTTGGGGGTCGACGTCGCCCAACACCAACGCCAGGTGGTTCTCATGGCGGAGGATGTCCTCGTACGCGTAGAGCTTCCACTGGCGCGGCTCATCGCCACCGATCGGGATCGAAGCCTCCACACGGCGCGTCACGAGTTTCTCGTTTCGGCGCCGGTAGGCGATCATCTGCTCGACCGTGAGGAGCTTGATGTCGTGCTCTTTCGCGAAGGCTTCGAGATCCGGCATCCGGGCCATGGTGCCGTCAGCCTTCATGACCTCGGTGATCACACCCGCGGGATAGAGGCCGGCCAGGATGGCCAGGTCGACGGCGGCCTCAGTTTGGCCCGCGCGGGTCAGTACCCCACCTTCCGCCGCACGAAGAGGAAATGTGTGCCCCGGCATCGAGAAATCGACGGGCCTGGCGGCGGGGTCGAGCACCTTGCGAATGGTCGTCGCGCGGTCGTGAGCGGAGGCACCGGTCGTCACAAGGTCCTTGGCATCGATGCTCACGCTGAAAGCGGTTCCCAGCCGACTGGTGTTGTGGTCGACCATGGGCGCGATTCCAAGCTCGTCGAGGCGTCGCGCGTAGATGGGCATGCAGACCAGCCCAGAGCCATGGCGCGTCATGAAGCTGATGTGTTCGGGCGTGACCAACTGGGCCGCAACAACGAGGTCACCCTCGTTCTCGCGGTCCTCGTCATCGACGATGATGACAAACTTGCCGGCCTCGAAGTCGGCGATCGCCTCAGGAACGGTGGCCAGCCTCATGCCTCGTAGATATTACCGGCGCAGGTTTCGGGCCACGTAGCGAGCGATCACGTCCGCCTCCAGGTTCACCAGCGTGCCCGTTCCGTAGCCGCCTGCGATCGTCGCCGCCAGGGTGTGTGGGATCAAAGCCACCCTGAAAACGCCAGCGCGCTCGTCGAGTGCCGCCACCGTCAAGCTTGTCCCATCCACCGCGATCGAACCCTTCTCGACGACCAATCCGCGCAGTTCACGGGGCAGCTTGATCGTCACCTCCCGTCCCGTTGCAGTTTCAGCTACGAGGCGCACCGAAGCGGTGACATCAACATGACCCTGGACCAGGTGCCCGTCCAACATCGAAGTGGGTGTCAGCGGGAGCTCGAGGTTGACACGCGAGCCGGCGACAAGCTGACCCAAATTGGTCCGGCGCAGCGTTTCAGGCACAACGTCGGCATAGAACCTCGAGCCGCTTGTTTGCACAACCGTCAGGCAGCAGCCGTTCACGGCCACGCTGGACCCGATCTTGAGATGCTTGGTCGTCGAGGCATGCGCGATTCCCAGCCGGGCGGGCCCGGCTTGAACGATCTCGCCGACGGCGCTAACTATCCCTGTGAACATCCACGTACCCAGTGACCAAGAAGTCCGCGCCGAGTCGCGTCATGTCGACATCGCGAAGCGGAGTTGCCTGGACGAGGTGATCGACGCCCTTGCCCCCGATGGGCCCGGGCGCATCGCGCCCCCCGATAAGCCGCGGCGCGATGTACGCCTGCACCTTGTCCACGAGGCCCGCCGCAAAGAACGACGAATGCGTCTCGCTCCCACCTTCGACCAACAGGCTCAGGATTCCACGTTTACCGAGTGCGTCGAGAAGTGGTTCCAGCGCAACACGGCCGTCTGCAGTGGCGGGCAACTGCATGGTCTCGGCGTCCCCGACCCCTCCACTGCGGGTGCTCGCGATCAGGGTGTTGGCGCCGACGACCTTTGCCGTCGGCGGCGTACGCAGCTGCGAATCGATGATGACTCGGAGGGGCTGCCGCAGCTCAGCCCCACCGAGTCGTGCGGTCAACTCGGGGTCGTCCTTGATCACCGTGTTGACCCCGACCAAGATCGCGTCGTGCACGTGGCGCAGGCGGTGGCCATGAGCGCGCGATTGCTCGCCCGTGATCCACCGGCTTTCTCCCGTGCGAGAGGCGATCTTTCCGTCAAGGCTCATGCCAAATTTGGCGGTCACAAAAGGACGGCCGGTCGTCCGGTGCTTGACGTAGAACTCGTTGAGCCGCTGCGCGCGATCTTCGTGAGTCCCGACGACTGCCCTGATGGCCGCCGCTTCAAGCTTCTCTATCCCCAAACCCCGCACTCTTTCGTCAGGATCGGCCATCGAGATAACAACGCGCTCGAGGCCGGCCAGAATGACCGCCTCGACGCAGGAGGGTGTGCGGTGCAGGTGGACGCAGGGTTCGAGGTTGACGTAGAGGGTGCCGCCTCGCGCGCGCGGCCCCGCGGCCGCCAGCGCCTCCTGCTCTGCGTGCGGCTGTCCCGCTCGATGGTGGTACCCCTCGCCGGCCAGCCGCCCGTCACGGTCCAACACGATGGCGCCCACCATCGGGTTCGGGCTGGTCCAGTAGTCGGCCCGCTGCGCCAGCTCGATGGCGCGGGCCGCCCAGTACAGGTCTAAGCTCGAGTCCGGATCTGTTGGAAGCAGTCCTGGCAATATACGGGCCGCCCTTGCGTCGGTACGAAAGGTACCTCGGTGGGCTGTCCGCACACCGCGCAGGTCACCTGGTGCATCGTTCGCGCTCGAGCCACGGACCGGCCCTCGCGCCGCAGGGTCCGGCACTCAGGGCAGCGGCCGGGCTGGTTGGTGAGTCCCTTCGATTCATAAAACTGCTGCTCACCAGCACTGAAGATGAATTCGATGCCGCAGTCGCGGCAGGTCAAAGTCTTGTCGATGTAGCTCAAGTTCCCCCTCCTCGGCGGCGCCCACGACCCCGATCGAAAACCCGAGCGAGTATAGCCAATCACAGCGTGCCGAATCAGGTCGGACAGCAATGAGCAACCGAATGAGGTCTATGAGTATCTCCAGCCTGCTTTGTCAACTGGATCAATCTGACGCTTCACGACTCTCCTCAGAAACTGAAGAGTGAGTTATAGGTGAACAAGCCCTCGGGCTATTAGTACCGCTCAGCTCAAAGGATTGCTCCTTTTACACCTGCGGCCTATCAACCTGGTTGTCTACCAGGGCCCTTACCCGGTTAACCCGGTGGGAGACCTTATCTTGGAGTCGGCTTCGCACTTAGATGCTTTCAGCGCTTATCCGAACCGGCCA
>Ga0099828_10003168_pt1 | contig 11490 bp, 11 predicted proteins | sample CZO8metaG_2_FD_79338 | JGI IMG/M metagenome (GOLD analysis project Ga0099828, IMG submission 79338) | Vadose zone soil microbial communities from the Eel River Critical Zone Observatory, Northern California, USA - CZOApr15con2H1.8 metaG | ecosystem: Environmental > Terrestrial > Soil > Vadose...
GAATGCGGCCATCCTGCGGCAGACGCCGTTCCGCGATGTTCATGCGCGCCATTATCTTGATGCGCGAGACCACGGCGGCGCGCAGACGCACGGACGGTTCGGCTGCGATCTGCAAGATTCCGTCGATGCGGTAGCGCACGAGGAGCCGGCTGTCAAAGGGCTCGACATGAATGTCGGAGGCGCGGCCTTCAATGGCGCGAACGATCAAGAGGTTGACCAAACGGATTACCGGCGCCTCGCTTGCCAAGTCGCGCAGGCGGTCGACGTCTTCGACGGTTCCGGAATCGTCCCCGCCCTCGATCTCCTGGACCAGCTGGCCGAGCTGGCTGCGGGCGTTGAAGAGACGCTCGTGCGCCGCTTGGATATCCGACGGCGTCGCCACCAGCGGCAGAACGCTGCGGCCGACCCTCATCTCTATCGCGCGCCGCACATAGCCGTCGAGCGGATCGGCCATCGCGAGGCAGATCGCGTCCTCGCTGACATCGATTGGCAGGACACAGGAGGCGCGCAGGAACTTGGTGCTGATCTCCTTGCAGAGGACGGAGATCTCAGGAAAATCTGCCGCGCGCGCGACGGAAAGTCCGAGCTCCGCAGCGACCGCCTCGGCAATGTCCAACTCGCTGGCGAGACCGAGATTGGCGAGCACCACCTCGAGACGGTCCTCGCTTTCGGCGCGCACGCGAAGCGCACGGTCGACCGCCGACGCGTTCAGCTTTTCACTGCGCAGCAGACGCTCGACGAGGGCGTGCTCGAATGTCTGTCGATCCGGCAGGATGAGCGACAAGCTATGCCTCCGACGTTGACGGCAAATGCCTAAAGGTACTTGTCCACCGTCAGCCCAGCGCGAGCGGTCCGTAGAGCCAAACCAGCCAGGCGCCGAGAGAAAGGAAGGCGCCGCACGGCAGCGGCCGATCGAACGAGGCACCGCGCCCCGCCGCCGCTTGCACGATGACCACCAGAAGACCGCTCAATGCGGCGACCAGCACGGCACTCGGCAATCCTTGCCAGCCGAGCCAGGCGCCGAGGGCGGCGATAAGCTTGATGTCGCCGAACCCGAGTCCATCGCGCCGGCGCAGCCAACGGTACCCTTCGGCAATCGCCAAGAAGGCGATGAAGCCGCCAACGCAGCCCAGGAGGTGACCTTGGAAATCGGCTCGGTCGAGGAAAAGGCTGGCGATCAACCCGACCGGCACCAGCGGCAACGTCAGATAGTCCGGCAGACGGAAGTGACGGATGTCGCTCACCGCCAGCGCGAGTAGGCACCAGCCGAAAAAACAGCTGAGCAACGCGGCCCAGCCGCGCGTCGACAATGCCGCCCAAAGCGCAACCGCAATCGCCGCGAGAAGGTTGGCCGCAAAGTTACGCGGGACTGCCAGGGAGAGGACCATGCCGGGGTTGCGAGAAGCGTCGGGCCGAGGTCGCGACATGCGGCCTCGGCCCGCGCTGAGATCAACCACCGAGGGTTGTGCGGATAGTCAGCGTCCCGGCCGGTGACGGACCGGTACAATTCTGCGCCTGCCAGGTGCAGGCCGTACCGCTGCTGACGGCGACGCCGCCCGAGCAGCCGCGCAACAGCACATGGCCAGTGTTGCTGCCATTGACCTGGACAAGCCGGGATAGGCCAGTCGCCGCCATTGCGCCGCCGGCGTCCTGGCTGCAACTGTCGAGCATCGTCAAACCGCTGAACCAGCCGCGCAGCAGATACGTGGCGCCGCCATATTCGTTGTAGCCGCTGCAATTGGTCATCACCATGCGCGAGAGACCGTAAACATGGGCGCCGTTTTGATCGCCGGGTGACAGCGCGCGGCAATTGTTCTCGAAGCCGACCTGCTCAAGCCCGCCTGAGCCGGTCCCATTATTGTAGTAGAACCCGTAGCCCTTATTGTCGCGGCAATAGCCGCCATAGACGCGGACGTCGGTCGTGCCGCCATACTGAGCGTCGAAATTGGTCGCCGACAGGCCGTTGCCCACATTCTGGTTGAAGAAGCAGCCGATGAGGCTGATCGCCGAGCAGACGCCGCCCTTCGATTGTGCGAAGGTTGCACCGTTCTTCTTGCAGTCCTGGAAGTAGGAATTGAGCACGGTGGTCTCGAAGACATTGCCTTCGAACAGCAAGCCGTGGCCGCCAACCGCTTCGACCGAAAGCCCGTCGATCGTCGCGTTGTAGAACCACACCGCGCCACCCGGCGCAAACAGGCGAAATCCACTGCCTTCGGCGCCGTTACCGGTGATCTTGAGTCCGCCGGTTAGGCGAAAATAGCGCACCGTATTGTTCGACGTCAGCGACATGACGTCTTCGCCGGTGGTGATCTTGGAAAGCAGCGTGGCGCCGCTGCACTGAAACCCCCAGGGGGCGCCGACATTGCCGCTCGACACGTAGGTGATCGGGTGGGCGATGCAGTAGGTGAGGCCGGGAACGGTGACCACCTGCCCCTTCGTCGCGGCGGTCTGTAACGCCTTGCTGAAGGCGGCGCTGTCGTCGGTAATGCCGTCGCCGACGGCGCCGAAATCGAAAATCGAGGGCCCTACCTTAGGCGTGATCGTTGTCGCATTCACCGCGTGGCCGGCACTGGCGAGGCCGACCACCCCTAATGCTGCGCCTGTCGCGAAGAAATCGCGCCGTTCCATGACCGCCCCAATTTATTAATACCGGAGTGATAGGAATAATGTATCAGTATTTAAATGCGGCTTAAGTTCGGAAATCGCCCGAGTTCGATAATGACCGAGAAGGTGCTATTCGTTCATGATTTATTAACCACGTACTAGCACCAGGATCTGTTGCAACATCTTGTTTTATCTTGTCGGACTAGCGATTGCGATTGGTCCAACCGCAGGCTGGCAGTGCAGAGCGGCCTCTTAACTTTATTGCTGTGCGTAGAAAATCTGTGTGCCCAGGCGCTTTCGGATTGCTGAGCTCAGCAACGGATGCTCGTCGTCGATGCGCTTCAAGAGGTCGGCTGGATCGTCGTCGACGCGGTAGCCGAGAAGCTCTCAAGCGCCTGGCAGCGATCGGACATCGCCGGAGCGACGATTTTGGGCGGCGGCATGGGAGCGCCGCAGGCGCTCAATTCGTGATGCGTCGATTGCGACACAACAAGATGGCTCGCCGGGCCGATGCCTCGGATTTCCTGAAGTCTGCGTTCCAGCAGGCCGGTAGGCGATAATATCGACTTCAACGATGCCTCCGCGGGCCAGCCGAGTCACGCCGACGGTGGTACGAGCCGGCAAACGATCGTGAGGAAAGTACTCAAGATAGAGGCGATTGAAGGTTGCGTAGTCGCGGTCGAACTCGGTCAGAAAGATACGGACGCAGACGACATGTTGAAATCCCGCGCCCGCCCCCGCGAGCGCACGCCTAAGATTGTCGAAAACCTTATGCGTCTGCGCCTCGATACCGTCGGGAAGCGGTCGGGAATCCTCATCGGGATCAGTTGCCAACTGCCCGGTGACGAACAGCCAGTCGGCGGCTTCGACGACGTGGCTGTAGGGGCCGACCGGCTTGGGGGCGTTGGCTATCATATGAAAAATCGGTGCGGTCACGGTCAGTCCTCGCGAGGTGGGTGAGTTGCGGAATCAGGTGTCGTCGCGCCACGCAGCGGATCGGCGTCGGGTTGTATCCGTTGCACGGGTTGTGCATTTGGGGGCAGTTGGAGAGGACCGTGATTACGTCGTCGCTCGGCGCGCAGATCGACGAACTTGCCCGGACCCGAGACGCCATCTGCGATGGTCGTGCTGCCATCCGCCTCGACCGGCACTCTCATTAAGAAGTTGATGTTGCCGACGATCTCGCCTCGCCCGAGCTCGAACGATGCGCAGGTTGTCGCCCTTCTTGACGATCTTGCCCACGAGCGGCACGCCGGCACGATCTCGTCGCTGGCCAGCTTTCCGGCTATCGCGCCGCGGTCATCGAGGTAAGTCATTGGCACCCTCCGGATCCGTCGCGTCTCAGGCGCGCTCGTAGCGTTGCAGGAATTGGCGAGCGCGTTCGGATCTGGGGCGGTCGAAGAAGCTCGCGGGGTCGCTCACCTCGACGACCCGGCCATGATCGAGGAAGACGATCTCATCGGCAGCCTCGCGGGCGAAACCCATCTCATGGGTGACGACGACCATGGTCATGCCCTCATTCGCCAGATCCTTCATCACCGCGAGCACTTCGCCGACCAGCTCGGGATCGAGCGCGCTGGTCGCCTCGTCGAACAGCAAGACTTCCGGCCGCATCGCGAGGGCGCGCGCAATCGCGACACGCTGCTTCTGCCCACCCGAAAGCCGCGCCGGATAGACGTCCCGCTTTTCCGCCAGCCCGACTTTCGTCAACAACCGTTCGGCATCGGCGATGACGGTGTCGCGCGCGCGGCGCTGCACGTAGATCGGCGCCTCTATGAGGTTGCCCAGCACCGTCAGATGCGGCCATAGATTGAAGTGCTGGAAAACCATGCCGATGCGGGCGCGGATCGCGGCAAGCTCCGATGACGACATCGCGACATGGCCGCCGACGCGATAGCCGATCCGCTGGCCGGACAGGTAGACATCACCGTGATCCGGCCGCTCCAGCCAGTTGAGGCAGCGCAGCAAGGTCGATTTCCCGGACCCGCTCGGCCCGAGAATGCAGATCGTCTTGCCCTTGTCCACCGTCAGGCTGACGTCGCAGAGTACCGCATGATCGCCGAAGCTCTTCGAGACGCCGCGGACCTCGATCACCGGCCGCTCCGGGGTCGCGGTGGCAAATTCAGTCGCGATCTTCGCTTCCAACGCCACTATCGCCTCTCCTCGGCTCGGCGCTCCGTCCACCCGACGGTCAGCTCGACCGCCCGGCACAGCACCCAGTAAAGCGCAACCGCGGCGACGAACGCCGCGAAGGGTACGAAGTAGGTTGATTGAATGGCGCTTGCCGCGTGCGTCAGCTCCGGCACGGCAAGTATCGTCAGGAACGCCGAGTCCTTGATGATCTGTATGACCTGATTGCCGATGATCGGAACCGAGGCGAGGATGACCGGCGGCAGGATGATTCGGCGGTAGAGCAGCAAGCCCTGGAAGCCGAAGGCGTGTGCCGCGTCGGTGTATTCGGATGGCAGCCCGGCCCAGGCACCGCGCAGGATCTCGCCGAGATAGGCGGCGTTGTAGAGCACCAGTGCGCAAAGGCCGGCGGTCCAATTGTTGAGACGGATGCCGAATGTCGGTAGGCCGTAATAGACGATGTAGGCAAGAAGCAGGAACGGGACGCAGCGCATGCCGTCAACGAGCCATTGCATGGCACGCCGCGCCACGGACAGACGAGACATGAGAACTGCGGCGATAAGGGCACCCAGCACGAGTGCGATCGCGGTCGCCAGGAGCGACAGCCAAATCGTGTTGGCCAATCCTTCCAACAGGCGGTCCTTGTGAGCCCAGACAACCGCGAATTCGTGGCTCATGCGAAGCCGAACCTGCGTGTCATGTAGCTCTCGATCGTTCGTTGCGCGCGCACGAAAACGAGGATGATGGCGAAATAGATGATTGTTGCCGCGATGAAGGGCGGCAGCGGCTCATAGGTTTCCGAGCCGATGCGCACCGCGGCGCGCGTGATGTCGACGGCGCCAAGCACGGCGATCGCCGGGCTGCCCTTGATCAGCAGGGTCATCTCGTTGACCAGCGCCGGCAGGCTGGTACGCCAGATCTGCGGGAAGACAATGCGGCGGAAGGCGAGGCCGGGCGTCATACCCGCCGCCTTGGCGGCTTCGATTTGCGGCTTGGCGAAATCGGTCAGCGCAGCGCGCCAGATCTCGCAGTTGAACGCCGCGGTGTTGAGCGACAGGGTGAGAATCGCTGCGGGAATCGGGTCGACGGGGATGCCGATATTCGGCAGCGCGAAGAAGATCAACAAGGCGAGGGTAACAAGCGGCGTCGCCCGCAGCACGCTGACATAGACCGCGACGACCTGCGACAGCAGCGGGATGCGCGCCCAGCGGACGAGGGCGAGCGCAAGGCCCAGCGGCACCCCGGCGACGATGCCGATCAGCGACAACATCACGGTGAGCGCTGCCCCCTGCAGCAGGCTCGCGAACCCCGCGGCGTTCACCTCAGCCCTTCATCGTTTAGGCCGTCATCGTTAGGGAGGAGTGCCTAGAACTCCGGCGTGAAGTTCACCGGCAGATTGTCGAAGGATTTGCCGAACCATTTCTTCTGCAGTTCCGCCAGCGCGCCGGTCTTGCGCTCATCGGCCATGAAGTCGTTGAGCAGCGCCAGGAGCTCGCCATTGCCCTTCTTCACTGCCCATGCCGGATAGGACGGGCCGGAGACGGCCTGCCCCAGCGCGAAGACATTCGGCTTCTCGTTGACCAGCGATTGCAGATTGATCACCGTGTTGATGACGAAATCGGTCCGGCTGAGGGCGAGATCCTGATAGGCCTCGGGATAGGACGTGTATTCAACGACCTTGCCGATCTTGCCGCCTGTCTTCGCCAGGATCGTCTCGAGCTCGGGCAATCTCTGCAGCAAGCCGCTGCCCGCCTGAATGCCCAGAACCTTGCCGTTCAGATCCTTGATTTCCTTGATGCTGTCGTCGCCTTTGCGCTTGACGTAGTAATGCGTCGCATCGGCGATCGGCATCGTGAAGTCGAGCGATTGCACGCGCTCCTTGGTGATGAGGGCCGCGGTAAGGGCGACGTCGTACTTGCCGGTGCTGACGCCGGCAAGCAGGCCGGTCCACGGGATGATCTCCTGCTTGATCTCGAACGACACCTTCTTGCGTAGGGCCGCCAAGAGATCGGCGTCGAGACCGGCAGGCTTGCCGTCCTGGATGAACTCGAATGGCTTATAGTCGTCCTCGGTCGCGACGATCATATAGCCGCGCTTTTTGATCTCATCGAGCGTCGCAGCGCTAGCGGCGCCGGCGAGAGCAATCGCGAACGCTGGTGCGAACCCCACCGCAAGAACAGCGAGCGTGTGCAAACCCTGCCGGCGTGACAGAAGAAATAAGCTCATCCGAGTTCCCCCGATTGAAGGCGGCACAGGAAGGACTGGCTTGAGGTAATCTCAAGCATTTGGCAAAGCGCATTTCGATGCCGATGGTCAGTCAGGCGCAAGACTCGTGCCATCCAAGTTCCTCGGCGGTTGGGCAATCCGGCGCGCTTCGTGATGACGCGTTATTGGGCAAATTCGCCGAAGGGCGCCCAAAGTCACGTCAGGTCGACTGGACAAACACGGCATCGGCGGCAATGGACTATGGCCTCTGCCTTGCAAACTTGTATCTTGGCCTAGCCTCCATCGTGGTGGGATCGTGTCGTGGGCAAGCCAAGCTTGGCGAAGGAGATGGGGTGGAACCGGATCAAGCAGCCTTGATTACTGATCGCTTCGGCACAACGATCGATGGGGTGAGCGCCGCCGGGACGCCGATGCTGGCGCGCATCCTGGCGCGTCGGACGCAGCGCAGTTACACCGACGCTCCCGTGCCTGACGCGCTGATCGATCTCCTCCTCTCCGTCGCGCTTTCGGCATCGTCCAAGTCGGATTTCCAGCAGGCCTCGATCATCAAGCTGAAGGACGCACAGAGACGCAGCCGGATCGCCGCGCATTTCCCCGCCATGCCGTGGATCGGCAAGTCGCCTGCTTTCCTGGTGTTTTGCGGCGACGCGCTGCGGCTTGAGCGAATCGGCACGACGCGCGGGCATCCGCAACGTAACGGCGATCTCGAAGCCTTTCTCAATGCTGCGGTTGACGCCGCCTTGGTAATGCAGACCTTCATTCTGGCAGCGGAATCGGTCGATCTCGGCTGCTGCCCGATCAGCGTCATTCGCAATCAGATGGAGACCGTCGCCGAAGAACTGGCGCTGCCAGATGGTGTCTTTCCTGTCGCCGGCCTATGCGTGGGTTACCCCGCGAGCCAGGGACATATCAGCATGCGGCTGCCGGCAGCGGTCACGGTCCATACCGATACGTATGACGATACCCGCCTGAACGAGCACATCGAGGCTTATGACCGGCGGCGGGACACACGCCACGCAATGACGCGAGAGCAGCAACGGAACCCCAAACTGTTCGGCTACGTCGATTTCTATGGCTGGTCCGAGGACAAGGCACGTCAGGCGGCGCAGCCCGAAGGTGCCTCCTTTGCCAACTATGTGAAGGCGCACGGCTTCTCGTTCGGTTGAGTTCGGGAGAAAATGCGCTAGTTCCCTCCCTGCGCGATGGAGGCCGAAGAGTATGAAGCTGACCCCCTCCCTGCCGGCGACGCCCGAAGAATATCGCCAACGTTACTTCGAATTGCAGCGCGCCGCGCAAGCGAACGCCAAGCACCGTCCCGTCGCGGAGGACGACGGCAATGGTGCGATGATCGTGCCGGCCGAGTTGACGATCCTCGACGAGACGGTGCCAGGCGGCTGGTATTGGTCCGCCCGCGTCGAGCGTGGCCGTACACTGCGCATCGTCAACGAGATGGCGAGGAGCAGCGTTTCGGCGCTGTTCTGGAACGCCGATGATACGAGCGAACGCTACAACGCCGGCGACACCGTGAAAGTTCAGTGGAGCGCCGCCTTGGGCAAGGGACGCCTGCTATTCTCCGATATGGGGCGCGTGTTGATGTCGATCACCGAAGACACGTCCGGCGGCCACGACGCATTGCTCGGCGGCAGCACGGCGGCCACCAATCTGCGCAAGTATGGACAGCATAACCTGCGCAACAGCCGCGACAATTTTGTGCTGGCGGCCGCCAAGCACGGCCTCGATCGGCGCGACATACCGCCATGCATCACCTTCTTTGCGCCGGTCCGCACCACCGACGATGGACGGTTTTCGTGGCATAACGACACTACCAAACCCGGCGCCTTCGTCGATCTTAGAGCCGAAATGAACGTTCTGGTCGCCTTATCGAACTGCCCCCACCCGCTTGATCCGAGCCCGAGTTGGACAGCGGCACCCGTACGCGCAATCGTCTGGCGTTCGCCGGTGCCGGGACAGCACGATACTTGTCGTACGCGCACTGATGAAGCCGTCCGCGGCTTTGACAATACAGATACGCTAGTCCGCAACTGAGGGGAACTCATGTCCGCTCCCAAAGCATCGGCGGCCTCCCCTGGCGTATCTCCCGCTGAGAAAGCCGCAATTTACGACTACATCATCCCTGCCACCGCGCCGTGGTCGCGCGTGATCCACCGCGGGCAGATCCTCCGGATCGTCGATCTCGAAGGTCAGCAAGCGGTCGATACGCTGTTCTATAACGCCCACGACTACAGAGAGCGATACAGCGCCCAGGACACGCTCCTCGCCCAGGAGCAGGCTTACATCACCACCGGGTCCCGACTGATCTCCAACGAAGGCAACCTCATGGCAGCGGTCACCGCCAACACGGCCGGTTACCATGACACTTCAGCCGGCGCCTGCAGCTGCGAGGCAAATACGGTCCGCTTCGGCCATCACACGCGCTACATGCATGCGTGCCGCGAGAACTTTCTTCTCGAGCTGAGCCGCTACGGCATGACCAAGCGCGATATCGTGAGCAACATCAATTTCTTCATGAACGTGCCGATCCGGCCCGACGGCGAGCTGGCCATCGTCGATGGCGTCTCGCAGCCTGGCGATTACGTCGACATGCGGGCCGAAATGGATGTGCTCTGCGTCATCTCGAATTGCCCGCAGGTCAACAACCCTTGCAACGGCTTTCGCCCCACTCCCGTGCGCGTGCAGATATGGGACCCGCCGGCAAGTTCTAAGTGATCATGTTTCGCAAGATCGCCGTGGCGAATCGCGGCGAAATCGCGGCCCGCATCGTGCGCACCGCGCGCCGTCTCGGCGTGCCGACCGTCGCTCTCCATTCGGACACCGATCGCTTTACCTTGCCCGTGCGCATGGCAGACGGCGCATTTCGTATCGGACCGTCAACCACCTCGGAAAGTTACCTCAACGCCGATGCGATCATCGCGGGCTGTCACGCAACCGGCGCTGACGCGTTGCACCCCGGTTACGGTTTCCTGTCGGAGAATGCCAGCTTCGCCGAGCGATTGCGCGACGAAGGCATCACCTTCATCGGCCCGACGCCCGAGCACATCCGCCTCTTCGGGTTGAAGCACACGGCGCGCGCGATCGCGGCGAAATGCGGCGTTTCTTCCCTGCCGGGCAGCGATCTCCTCGACGATGTCGAGACGGCCCTCGCCGCCGCCGCGACGATCGGCTATCCGGTCATGCTGAAGAGCACGGCCGGCGGCGGCGGCATCGGCATCCAGCTTTGCGCCGATGCGGACGAGCTGTCATCGCGTTTTGAAGCCGTCCAGAGGGTCGCCGCGGCAAACTTCGGCGACGGCCGCCTCTATCTCGAGCGCTTTGTTGCCAAAGCCCGCCACATCGAGGTGCAGATCTTCGGCGACGGAAACGGCGCTGTCGTAGAGCTCGGCGACCGGGATTGTTCTCTACAGCGCCGCAACCAAAAACTGGTCGAGGAAGCACCGGCTTCCGGCTTGGATGACGCCAAGCGCGAGGAGCTCCGCGCCGCCGCCGTCGCGCTCGGCCGTAGCGTGGCGTTTGAATCGGCGGCAACTGTCGAGTTCCTCTACGACGTTGCCCGCAACGAGGCGTATTTCCTCGAGGTCAACACGCGGCTCCAGGTCGAGCACCCGGTGACCGAGGCTGTCTTTCGGGTCGATCTCGTCGAATGGATGATCCGCCAGGCTGCCGGCAGCTTCGAGCTGCCGCGTCAATCCGATCTCAGGCCGCTCGGACACGCTATCGAGGCGCGGCTTTACGCCGAAGATCCGGCGCGCGATTTTTTGCCTTCGGTGGGACTGCTTACCGCAGTCAGCTTTCCCGTCGATGTGCGCGTCGACGGCTGGATCGAAACCGGATCGGAGGTCACGCCCTATTACGATCCTCTCTTGGCAAAGCTGATCGTTCATGCCGGAAGCCGCGATGCGGCGCTCCTGGCGCTTCAAGAGGCGATCGCTGCCAGTGCAGTTTCCGGCGTTGAGACGAACCTCGGCTTTCTTGCGGCGATCACTGCCTCGGGCGAGTTCCATGACGGCACGATGACCACGGCGACGCTGAAGCACATCGACTATCGACCGCGTACCGTGACGGTGCTGACCGCCGGCGCGCAATCGAGCCTCCAGGATTGGCCGGGGCGACTGGGGTACTGGCATGTCGGGATACCTCCGAGCGGCCCGATGGACGAACGCTCGCACCGTTTGGTCAATCGCATCGTCGGTAACGCCGAGCGCGCGGCGGTGCTCGAGTGCACGCTGGCCGGGCCGACGCTGCGTTTCAACTGCGACGCCGTGCTTGCCTTGGGCGGCGCGGCCATGGCGGCGACGCTCGACGATGTGCCGCTGCCGTATTGGCGCGCGCTCGCGGTAAGCGCCGGTCAGGTTCTCGTTCTCGGCAAGATCGTCGGTCCGGGCCAACGTTGCTATCTGGCCATCCGCCACGGGTTCGATGCGCCGCTCTATCTTGGCGCTCGCGCGACTTTCGGCCTCGGCCGCTTCGGCGGCCACGGCTCCGGCGTTCTCAAATCCGGCGATACGCTACATA
>Ga0099828_10003169_pt1 | contig 11490 bp, 10 predicted proteins | sample CZO8metaG_2_FD_79338 | JGI IMG/M metagenome (GOLD analysis project Ga0099828, IMG submission 79338) | Vadose zone soil microbial communities from the Eel River Critical Zone Observatory, Northern California, USA - CZOApr15con2H1.8 metaG | ecosystem: Environmental > Terrestrial > Soil > Vadose...
GATACATGCGCCGCGCGCTGCGTCTAGCCGAGCGCGCGGCGGGACGCACGAGCCCGAACCCGATGGTCGGCGCGGTCGTCGTGCGCGGCGACGAGATCGTCGGCGAGGGCTATCACCACGCCGCCGGCGAGCCGCACGCCGAGGTGAACGCGCTCCGTCGTGCCGGCGAGCGCGCGCGCGGGGCGACGCTGTACACGACGCTCGAGCCGTGCGCGCATCGCGGCCGCACGCCACCCTGCACCGAGGCGATCGTCGCCGCCGGCGTGAAGCGCGTCGTCGCGGCGATGCGCGACGTCGATCCGCGCACCGACGGCAAGGGCTTCCGCGCGATCCGCGCGGCGGGCGTCGAGCTGGAGCAGGGCGTCCTCGAAGCCGAGGCGCTGCGGCTGAACGAAGGCTTCATCAGCCGCCTGCGCCGCGGTCGCCCGTTCGTGCTGGTGAAGCTGGCGACGACGATCGACGGCCGCGTCACGGTACCCGGCCGCCGCTATCTCACCGGCAAGCGCGCGCTGCGTGAGGTCCATCGGCTTCGCGACCGCTACGACGCGGTCCTGGTCGGTGTCGGCACCGTGCTCAGCGACGATCCGCGCCTTACCGTGCGCGAGGTGAAGGGTCGCGATCCGCTGCGGATCGTCGTCGACAGTGACGCGCGCACGCCGCCGAACGCCAAGGTGGTGCGCACCAGCGATCCGCAGCGCACCGTCATCTTCGTCGCCCGCGACGCCGACGCGCGCCGTACCAAGCGGCTGCGCGACGCGGGCGTCTCGGTGACGACGCTGCCGCGCGCCGACGGCGGCGTCGATCTCGCGAAGGCGCTCGCCTGGCTCGGCGAGCAGGGCGTGAACACGGTGCTATCGGAGGCGGGACCGAGCGTGGCCGGCGCGCTGGTGCGCGCCAAGCTCGCCGACCGCGTCCTGTTCATCACCGCGCCGATCGTCGGGGGCGAGGGCCCGGCCGCGCTCGCGGGCGTCGCCGATACCGCCGACCTGCGGAACGTGCGCGTTCGGCGGCTGGGCGACGATGTCGCGATCGAGGGGGATCTCTAATGCCGCGTATCGAGAGAAGGCACTAGTTGTTCACGGGGATCGTCGAGGAGATCGGCACGGTCCGTCACGTCGCGCCGACCGCATCCGGCTCGCGCCTCGAGGTCGCCTGCGCGCGGGTGCTCGATCGCCTCGCGATCGACGACAGCGTCAACGTGGCGGGCGTGTGCCTCACGGTCGTCGAGCGCGACGATCGCGGATTCGCGGCCGACGTCGTGCCCGAGACGATGGCCCGCTCGACCCTCGGCTCGCTCATGCGCGGCAGCCGCGTGAACCTCGAGCGCGCCGCGACGCCCGAGACCGCGCTCGGCGGCCACATCGTTCAGGGGCACGTCGACGGGACCACCAAGCTCGTGGCCCGCCACGCGGAGGGTCAGGGCGGACGCCTCCGTTTCGCGCTCCCGCGCACGATCGCTCGGTACGTCGTCATGAAGGGGTTCATCACGGTCGACGGGGTCAGCCTCACCGTGGCCGCGCTGGGCAAGACGTACTTCGAGATCGCGCTGATCCCCCACACCGCCGGTCGGACGACCCTGGGCGTGCTGCCCGAAGGTCAGCTGGTCAATATCGAGGTCGACGTCGTCGCGAAGTACGTGGAGCGTTTGCTGCGCAAGTCCTGACCTAAACTTGTCCCATGAGGGCGCGCCCGAGGACGAAGGTCACACCGCATCCTCGAGCGGTCGCGCCCGAGGCACCGTTCACCACCATTGACGAGGCCGTCGCCGAGATCCGCCGCGGACGGATGGTCATCGTCGTGGACGACGAGGACCGCGAGAACGAGGGCGACCTCACGCTCGCGGCGGAGATGTGCACGCCCGAGCACGTCGCGTTCATCCGCAAATACGCCAGCGGGGTGATCTGCGTCCCGATGGTCGCCGAGCGCCTCGAGGAGCTCGACCTGCCGCAGATGGTCGTGCGCAACGAGGCCCGGCTCGGCACGGCGTTCACGGTGAGCGTCGACGCCCGCGAAGGCATCACGACCGGCATCAGCGCCGCGGATCGCGCCAAGACGATCCGCGTCCTCGCCGACCCGACAGCGCGACCCGCCGACCTCGTCAAGCCCGGCCACATCTTCCCGCTGCGCGCACGCGAAGGTGGCGTCCTGGTCCGCGCCGGGCAGACCGAGGCGGCCGTCGATCTCTGCCGCCTCGCGGGCATCCAGCCGGTCGGCGTGATCTGCGAGATCACCAACCCCGACGGCTCGATGGCGCGCATGCCGGAGCTCAAGCGGTTCGCGCGGCGCCACGGCCTCCGGATGATCACGGTCAAGGACCTCATCGCCTACCGCATGTCGCGGGAGCGCCTGGTGGAGCGCGTCGCGACCGCGAAGCTGCCGACGGAATTCGGCGAGTTCGTGATCCATGGCTACCGGGCGCGTTTCGGCAACACGATGGCCGAGCACGTCGCGCTCGTCATGGGCGACGTCACGACGCCCGAGCCGGTGCTGGTGCGCGTTCACGACGAGTGCCTCACAGGCGACACCCTCCGCTCGGCGCGCTGCGACTGCGGCGAGCAGCTCGAGATTGCGCTCGTGCGGATCGCCGAGGAGGGACGCGGCGTCCTTCTCTATCTCCGGCAGGAGGGGCGCGGCATCGGTCTCATGAACAAGCTGCGCGCCTACGCGCTGCAGGATCAGGGACTCGACACCGTCGAGGCGAACGAGCGCCTCGGCTTCAAGGCCGACGAGCGCGAGCGCGGCGTGGGCGTGCAGATCCTCCTCGACCTCGGCGTGCGCCGCGCGCGCATCCTCACCAACAATCCGCAGAAGCTCGTGCCGCTCTACGGACTCGAGATCGTGGAGCGCATCCCGATCGAGGTGTCGCCGACCGACGCCAATCGCGGATATCTGCGGACCAAGCGCCGCAAGCTCGGTCACCTGCTGACCGTCGTCCCGGACGAGACGAGCTAGCGCTCATGCCCGCGAAGAAGAAGCGCGCCGCAAAGGGCGCCGGCGCGCGCGGTGCGCGTATCGCGATCGTGCGCGCCCGATGGAACGAGGACATCACGCTCGCGCTCGAGCGCGGCGCGCTCGAACGGGCGACGGTGGCCGGTGCGACCGTCGATCTCTTCGAGGTCGCGGGCTCGTTCGAGCTGCCGGCGGCGGTCGCGCTGCTCGCCGATACCGAGCGCTACGACGCCGTGGTGCCGATCGGCTGCCTTATCCGCGGCGAGACGCCGCACTTCGAGGTCCTCGCGCATTCCGTCGCCAACGGTCTGATGGATCTCGCGCTCACCTACCCGACCGCGATCCCGTTCGGCGTGCTCACCTGCGATTCCATCGAGCAGGCGACGGAGCGCGCCGGCGGCGCCGAGGGGAACAAGGGCGCCGAGGCCATGAACGCGGCCCTCGAGATGGTCGCGCTGCGTCAGGCGGTCGCGCGCTCGAAGCGATAAAAGCGAAGCGTCTCGCCCGGATTCGCCTGCGCGACCTTCCCCAGATCGGCCTCGATCACCGTCGCGATGACCGGATAGCCGCCGGTCGTCTGGTGATCGGCGAGCAGCACGATCGGCGCCCCACCCCGCGGGACCTGGATCGCGCCGGCTACGACGCCGCAGCTCAGCAGCTCGCCGCCGCGCGGGGCGACCGGCGGACCGACGAGGCGCGTGCCCTGCCGATCGCTCGTCTCGTCGACCTGGAACGCCGATCCATAGAACCGCGCGAGCACGTCCGGCTCGAAACGCTCGGTGTGCGGGCCGTCGATGACGCGTATCCGGCCGTCGTACGACGGCGCCTCGAGCGTGCGCGCCGCGTAGTGCGCGCCGCTCGTTGAGAGGCCGAGCGGCAGCTCTTCGCCGCTGGTCAGCGCGCGCCCGATGCCCGCGGGCAGGTACGCGGCGCGCGAACCGAGGATCGGAGGCGTCGCGATCCCGCCGCTCAAGGCGACGTACGCGTACCTGGTCCGCTCGCCGCGGCGCACGGTCACGGTCTCCCCGGGTCGCACGAAGACGGACGTCCATCCCGGGAGTCGGCTGCGGATGCTGAGCCAGGCGTCACGGCCGGTGACCGCGACGAGGCGAGCGTCGTCGAGCCGGAACACGAATGGCATACCGATGACCTCGATCGCGGCCGCGTCGTCCCCGTTGTCGACGAGCGCGTTCGCGGCTTGGAACGCGGCGGGATCTGCCGGGCCGGACGGCGGTACGCCGAGCCGCAGATGCTCCCAGCGGCCGCGGTCCTGCACGGTCGAGCGCAATCCGGCCTCGACCACGTGCATCATCGGCGCACGAAGCGGACGCGATCACCGGCATGGATGCGCGCGGGATCCGCGGCCGACGGGTCGAAGATGACGACGTCGGTCCGTCCGATGAGCCGCCAGCCACCTGGTGATGTCAGCGGGTAGACGCCGGTCTGCCCATCCGCGATCGCGACGGTCCCGGCGGGCACTCGGGTGCGCGGCCGCTCGAGACGCGGCGCGACGATCCGCGGGTCGATGCGGCCGAGGTATGCGAATGCCGAGAGGAATCCGAGGAAGTACGCGGTGTAGTCGCGCCCGGCGTGCAGGCGGATGAGCTCCTCGACCGACATGCCCGAGCGCGCCGCGGTGTCCGTGAGATCCTCGCCGTCGTACACCGTCGGGATCTCGATGAGACGCGCCGTGCCCGTCGAGACCGCCGGCGCGGCGCGCGCGATGACGTCGCTCGCGTCATGCTCGGCGGTCTCGAGCGACTTCCGCCGCGCGTCGAAGTGCAGCACGACCGACGTGTATGCCGGCAGGGCCGGACCGTGACCGAGACGCTCCCAAGCGTCGGCGATCGCACGCGCGCGGGCGACCATCGTTTCGTCGAAGACGTCGCCGAGCTCGACCATGAGGGCCTGCTCGCCGAATGCCGCGATGCGCGGGCCTACCGCCACGCGATCGGCTTGACCTCGATGCCGGCGTCGGCGAAGGCCTTCCGGACCGCGCCTGCGATCGCCGGCGCACCCGGTGTGTCGCCGTGCACGCAGAGCGTGTCGACCTCGAGCTCGAGGAATGTACCCGCGGTCGTCCGCACGCCGCCCTCGCGTACGAACGAGAGCGCCTGCGCGACGGCGGTCTTCGGATCCTCGTGCAACGCGCCGGGCAGCCGGCGCGAGCGGAGCGCGCCGTCGGGTTCGTACGCCCGATCGATGAATCCCTCTCGTGCGATGCGTAGCGCGGCGTCGCGCGCGCGGTCCATCAGCGCCGATCCGGGCATGGCGAGCACGAGGGGCGCCGTGTGGCCCGATGCTTCGCGCGCGATGGCCGTCGCGATCGCGTCGGCGATGCCCTCATCGCGCAGCGCTTCGTTGTACAGCGCGCCATGCGCCTTCACATGCCGCAGCGGCGCCCCGACGCGCGACGCGATGTCGCGGACGAGCCGGATCTGTCGCACGATCTCGGCGATTAGGTCCGCGCGCTCCATCTTCATCGGCAGCCGGCCGAAATTGTCGCGGTCCGGATAGCCCGGATGCGCCCCGATGCCGACACCGCCGCGCATCGCGAGGCCGACGGTCTCACGGATCGTGCGCTCGTCACCGGCGTGCGCACCGCACGCGACGTTGGCGGACGAGACGAGGGGCATGAGCTCGGCGTCGGTGCCCGCGCCCTCACCGAGATCGCAGTTGATATCGATCGACGCGCGCACTGCCGTACGGTAGCGCGCCGACTAGCGGAGCTCCCTCCTCGACGCGGGACAGGTCTTGCGATAGGTGCAATCGTTGAAGCCGTCGGCGTCGCGATCCGGCAGCGACGGCGATGCGATGGGCGACAGATCGAGGTCGACGAGTGACATCCGCTCGGCCGCCACGAAACGGGGAGCGACCCGGTTCGCGGTCGCGTTGTCGAAATGCACGATCGACAGATCGGGCATCGGACCCACGGTGACCGCTCCCTTCTCGGAGACGACCAGCGGCGTCTCCATGACCCATTCCGCGCTGCCGTACGTGGAGGCATAGGGAAGTGTGATCGTGAAGTGCCCGCCGGTCGCGCGGTTGGTGATCACGATCGTCCACACACCAGGAGTCAGGGGATCCTCGGTGATCTCGACTCGCACGCGGTCGCCTGGTCCCACGCGCAGCGACGTTCGGATCAGGGGGGCCGGAATCGTCTCCCACCACGCGTAGTAGTCGGGCCTGCCCGATGCATCGATGTCGTGGCCGATCCCCGCCTGGATCAGCGTCGCGTCGAAGAGCGTGCAGGCGGCATCGAGGCAGCCGCCGCCGATGCCGATCCAGCTCGACGAGTACTCGGCCTGCCCCACGACGCGCTGGCTGGCGCGCGGGACGATCCAATCCGCGGAGATCGAGTGGAAGGTCGTGCCCTTTTCGAGGCTGCCCTGCATGTAGCCGGACCAGTTGAAGGACTGATTCGCGGCGACGACGACGATCGGGCGCGCGTACCCGGCATGAGCCGGCGGGGCGACGACGAGGAGCGCGACGAGCAGCACGGCCATCCGCACGCCACGACAGGCGGCAGCCCGCGTGCCACAGCGATGGCTCGCCTAGATGAACAAGGGCGCGAGCACCAGGGTGATCGTCGACAGGAGCTTGATGAGCACGTGCAGGCTCGGTCCGGCGGTGTCCTTGAACGGATCGCCGACGGTGTCGCCCACGACTGCCGCCGCGTGCGCCGGCGTGCCCTTGCCGATGACGTTGCCCTTGTCGTCCTTGAGCTCGCCCGACTCGATGTACTTCTTCGCGTTGTCCCAGGCGCCGCCGCCGTTGTTGAGGACGGTCGCGAGGATCACGCCGGCCATCGTGCCGACCATGAGCATCGCGGCCTCGGCCTCCGCCTTGAGCACGATGCCGACGGCAATGGGCGCGAGGACCGCCAGGAGGCCGGGGGCGATCATGTTGCGCAGCGCCGACGCGGTCGTGATGTCGACGACGCGCGCGTAGTTCGGTCGCTCGGTGCCGGCCATGATCCCGGGGTGCTCGCGGAACTGCGTGCGGACCTCCTCGATGATCGCGGCGCCGGCGCGGCCGACCGCGCGGATGGCGAGCGACGAGAAGAGGTACACGAGCATCGCACCGAGGAACCCGCCGAGGAACACGTCGACCTTCGCGAGGTCGACGACGTGGAAGTCCGGATTCGGGATGCCGGCCGCCCGCCGCAGATCGGTGACCTTGTCGAGGTAGGCAGAGAACAGCAGGAACGCCGCGAGGGCCGCGGAGCCCACCGCGTAGCCCTTCGTGAGCGCCTTCGTGGTGTTGCCGACCGCGTCGAGGCGGTCGGTCCGCTCGCGGGTCTCCTCCGACGCGCGCGCCATCGACGCGACGCCGCCGGCGTTGTCGGTGATCGGGCCAAAGGTGTCCATGGCGAGGATGAATGCCGCGCTCATGAGCATGCCCATCGTGGCGACCGCCGTGCCATAGATGCCGCCGTGCGGCAGCCCGGTGGCGATGCCCCATTGGTCGCCCAGCCAGTGCGACAGGAAGAGCGCGATCGCGATGGCGATCGTTGACGACGCGGTCGTCTCGAAGCCGACGGCGACGCCGGAGATGATCGTCGTCGCGGGACCGGTCTTCGCCGCTTCCGCGATCTCCTTCACCGGACGCCAGCTGCCCGCTGTGTAGTACTGCGTGATGAAGACGAACGCGAGGCTGGTGAGGATGCCGACGACCCCGGCCCAGAAGAAGTAGATGCCCGCGCCCTTCTCGTTCAGCATCTGGTTCGTCACGAAGTACATCCCCGCGATCGAGAGGGCGACGGTGATGTAGTAGCCCACGTTGAGCGACGTCATCGGGCTCTGCTTCTCGCTCCCACGGACGGTGAAGATGCCGATGACGCTCGCGATGAGTCCGAAGCCACGCACGACCAGGGGGAACAGGATCCACGCGACGTTGTGCGTCACCGTGAAGATCGCGACGCCGAGGATCATCGCGCCGATGTTCTCGGCTGCGGTGGACTCGAAGAGATCCGCGCCACGGCCCGCGCAGTCGCCGACGTTGTCGCCGACGAGGTCCGCGATGACCGCGGCGTTGCGTGGGTCGTCCTCGGGGATGCCGGCCTCGACCTTGCCGACGAGGTCGGCTCCCAGGTCGGCGGCTTTGGTGTAGATGCCACCGCCGAGCTGCGCGAAGAGCGCCACGAATGACGCGCCGAAGCCGAACCCGACGATCGTGAACGGCGCCTGATCGGGGCTCGCGAAGCCGCCGTACGCGACGAACATGACGAAGACGCCGATGAGCGAGAGGGCCACCACGAGGATCCCGGACACGGCGCCGCCGCGAAGCGAGATGCGCAGCGCGTCGCCGACGCTGTGCTGCGCCGCAGCGGCGGTCCGCAGATTCGACTTCACCGCGACGAACATGCCGACGATCCCTGAGGCCATCGAGCACATCGCGCCGACGAAGAACGCGATCGCGGTGCGGATCGCGAGCTCCTCCTTCGAAACGCCCGGCGCCGTCTCGAACAGGTAGATCACGACACCGATGAGCACCATGCCCCCGAGCGCGAGCAGGAAGATCGTTCGGTACTGCCGCTTGATGAACGCGACCGCGGCCTCGTAGATCGCGCCGGCGACCTCCTGCATCGCGGGCGTGCCGGTCGGTGAGCTCAGAACGTCATACGCGAAATACGCCGCCACGATCACGGCGACCACGCCGGAGAAAGGCACGATCCACAGAAGGGGCGAGGCGTCCAAGAAGTCCTCCGCTGGCTCAGGTTGGTGATTACAAGAACTAAGCGCCCGCCCCGACGGAGGGGGCCGCAGCGCTTCGTCGTCATTTTAGAGCGAGCGAGCGAACTCGCGCAAACCGGGTATCGTGCGGACATGCCCCCACAAAAAGCATCGAAGAGCCAGCCGAAGGCGGACGTCACAGAGAAGCAGAAGAGCAAAGACCGCGATTGGCTCACCACGGCCGAGCTCGCGCAGAAGATCGGCTGGCGCGAGCACGCGCTCCGCGACGCGCTCCGCGGCAAGGAGATCCCGGGCATCCGCCGCACGTCGTTCGGCTACCACATCGAATCGACCGCGGTGGACGACATCAAGAAAGCGGTCGGGGAGCCGCCGGCGAAAGGGAACGCGTCGATCCGGCGCTAGGAGTGCTTCCGCAGGCGCGCCGGTAGGATCTGCAGCTCTTCGCGGTACTTCGCAACGGTGCGTCGCGCGAGAATGATCCCGTGCTCTTGCGACAGCTTCTGCACGATCTCCTGATCTGAGAACGGGCGCGAGCGATCCTCGGCTTCGATGATCTGCTTGATGACGTCCTTCACTCCGAGCGACGCGGTGAAGAACAGGGAGAACGGCACGACCTGCCCGCTTGGCAGCAGCACGAACTTCCCGGCGGTGGCGCGGCTGACGGTCGACTCGTGCATGCCGATCCGCTCACCCACCTCGGCTCGGGTGAGCGCCCGCAGCGACTGGATGCCGCTGTCGAGGAACTCGCGCTGGCATTCGACGATGACCTCGGTGATCCGCGCGATCGTCTGCCGGCGCTGGTTGATGTTGTCGATGAAGAACTTCGCGCGGGTCACGTACTCCCTGATGTGCTGCCGGTCGTCATCGCTCATCGGCAGCGATGACGCCCCCTCTTTGCGGGCGGCCTGGAGCTGGACGACCAGCTGCCGGTAGACGGGGTTCACGCGCAGCGAGAAGCGCCGCGACTCGATGACCTCGACCTCGTAGCTGCCGACCTCGTTCTTCACGATGATCACGTCCGGTCGCAGCCCGACCTCGCGGCCACCGATGCTGGTGCCGTCGGGTCCGGCGGCGAAGCCGTGCGCCGGGAACGGATTGAGGTTCTCCTTGATGTAGTCCCACGCGTTCTGCACTTCGTCGCGCGTGATCCGCAGCGCCTGCGCGATGTCTCCGAACTTGTGCTCGCCGAGCTCGCGGAAGTGCTCGGCGACGATCTGGCGCGCGTGCGGCGGCACCTCCTCGCCCTGCTCCGCGAGGTGATGCATCTGCACGAGGAGACATTCGCGCGTGTCGCGCGAGCCGATGCCCCAGGGCTCGACCGATTGGATCGTCCGGAGGACGCGCTCGACGTCGGCGACGCTCACCTTCATGACGCGCGCCGCGTCCTCGACGGTCACGCCTTCGAGATACCCGTTGTCGTTGATGCTGCCGATGAGGTACTCGGCCGTCGGAAGCAGGCGCGCCGGCAGCAGCACGCGCACGTTCCACGACAGGTACTCCGCCATGGTCTGCTCGGCCTCGGCGCGGACGATCGGATCGAACTCCTCGTCCTCTTCGTCGCGCTGCATGAGGTTCGTGCCTTCGAGCGGCTCGCCCTCGAGCTCGGTGTCATGACGCGGCGGCTTGTTGGCGAGGCCGAAGCAGTTGAGGCAGACGCGTCCCTGCAGCTGCTGCCCGCACAGCGGGCAGACCTGCTGCTCCTCGAGATCGAGCGCGGGATTCTCCTGCAGCTCCTCGTTGATGACGTCTTGAAGCTCGAGCGACGAGAGCTGCAGGATGTAGTTCGCGGCGATCTGCTTTGGCGTGACCTTCAGCTGCTGCTGAGGCAATAGGCGCAGATCCACTTCGGCTACCTTAACGCAATGTTCGTGCGAGCCGAACTGATCCTTTTTGTCGTCGCCATCTCGCTCGCCACTCTCGCCATCGCGTTCGCTCTCCCAACGCGCTTCGCGCGATGGCGTATTCCGGTCACGATCGCGGCCTGCGCCGTCGCTGCGCTCGCGCCACTCCTCTACTTCCCCTTCGCGAGCGCCGCGCAGGCGCGGGGCGCGGCGCTCTGGGAATGGTCGGCAGTCGGGGGACCGACCATCCAAGCTTCATACCGACTGGACGGTCTCGGGACCCTGGCCATCGGCATCGGTGCGCTCTTCATCGCCGCGGCCCTGCTGGCGACGACGCGCATGACCACACGTCATCAGCTGCTGCGTCCGACCATCCTTCTCGGCGGCTTTGTCTTCATCACGCTCGTGGTGACCGACGATCTCATCGCCGGCATCGTCGTGTTGGGCGCGCTCGCGGCGCTGACCTCGTTCATCGCGCTGCTGATGTCACCGCCACCCGCCGCCGCGCGACTCGTCGCCTATCTCGCCGCCGGCATGCAGGGCTTCGTGCTCGCAGCGCTGCTCGTCTCGCGTTTCGGTGGCGCGTCCTTCCGCTTCGACGCGGTCTCGCCGCACGCCGTCACGCCAGGGGTCGTGCTCGCGGCATCCATCGGCGCCGCGCTCTTCGCCGGTCTCTACCCCTTCGTCCCGTGGGGCTACCGCCACGAGGAGGCCGGCGAGCGCGAGGTCCTCCGCGGACTGCTCACGATGCCCATCGGCTTCGGCGCGACGATCCTCCTCACGCGTGTGCTTGGCATCACGCGCATCGATCTCGCGACGCTCGGCCTGCCGGGGACGATCTCGCTCGACGTCGCGATCGCCGGGGCCGCCGTCCTCGTACTGTTCCTTTTCGTCAGCCGGCGGCGACCTGCGGCCCGCCGACGCGTGCTCTTCGTGATCTCCATCGCGGCGCTGCTCTTCGGCTACGACTACCTGCGCTGGAGCCACGTCGTGCTCGCGGCCGC
>Ga0099828_10003173_pt1 | contig 11481 bp, 13 predicted proteins | sample CZO8metaG_2_FD_79338 | JGI IMG/M metagenome (GOLD analysis project Ga0099828, IMG submission 79338) | Vadose zone soil microbial communities from the Eel River Critical Zone Observatory, Northern California, USA - CZOApr15con2H1.8 metaG | ecosystem: Environmental > Terrestrial > Soil > Vadose...
CATGTCGACGTCTATTAATGAATTCGGCGGGGCGGCTGGTGAATCCCCTGCATCGCATAGGCTACGTAGACCCGCAGCAGACAGGTCGCTCGCATCGCCCCTATCAACGGGAGGGGCAAAAGGCAAGCACGAATTAATTGTCGATTCGATCCTCTAGTTCTTCGCCGAAGCGGGGGCTATCGCACGGGCCAAGTCCTCGGCGGCCTTCTGCCGCTTGTCGGGAATCAACCCTGGGCCCCGCGGCTTCAGCTTGGCCGCGCTGCGCATGCTGTTGGCCAGCGGGGCTCCATTTCTTTTTTTCATTGCACGGCCCCCGCCTCTTCCTCGAAGGCCGCTTCCTGCTTGCGCTTCACGTAGCACTTGCCCGCCAGGTGCAGGCGTAGGATGTCGGGGGGCATGGATGTTCCGCAGTACAAGCAGGGGGTGTAACCCCCAGTGACCTGCTCGCTGGACTGGGAGCACACGTGGTTCTTGTCGCGTGACAAGGGCTCGCCGCAGGCCTTGCAGGACTTGCGGGTCTTTTCTTTGGTCTTTGGCGGAATTTTCTTTCTTCGCCGCAGGCGAATGTCCATCCCCCGAGGGAGGTGCAGGAGGGACGAGAAGTCCCTCCGCTGGGGTGAGCGCAGCGAGGGGCGAAGCCCCTGATGTTGCGGTTGGTGTTGGTTCTGCGGTTTCAGGTCTTGGATTTTGATTCAAAACGTCAGGCGGTTGCTTTTCGACCTTCCTGTCTGAATGACAATCACTCGACGAATTAGAATCAGAACCAGAACCAGAACCAGAATACCTACAGCAAACGCATGGCATTGAGCGGCACAACCCCAGCATGACCCGGCTGGACTACAGGGAGGTGCTGAGAGAGTGCGGTCCGGACGATGTGGTTTTTTGTGATCCGCCGTACATTGTGCGGGCCTATGACGACAGGATGCTCGACCACCTGGAGATGGTCGGCCTTTTAAAAGCCGCGAACTTCCGCTGGATGCTCACCGAGGGGATGCTCACCGAGTACGCCCGGACGCTCTATCTGGGGGCCTTCGGCGAACCCAATTTTCGCATCGAGGTACAGAAAGTGATGCACAATTCCAACTCCTCGGGGGGCAAGCGCCTCAAAGCCGTCGAGTACATCTGGAAGAAGTTCTAGGCTACCAGCGTGGCGTCGGTCTAGCTGGCATTCAGAAACGCCGGGTCGTCCGCCTCTTTTTTCTCGATCCGCTCTTCGAGCTTGTGGACCTGCGCCAACAGCCAATGGTTCTCGCCGGTGGGGTCGTCTCCGTTTTCGTCCATGGGAACCATGCTCGCCTGGCGCGCCAAATGGTCACGTTTCCGTATCAAACCCCCCAGATCATCTGAAGGTCGGGTAGATGAATCTCATTGCCGCTTCCTGGTTCGTGAATTCAACCGTGTTGTTCGCGGTCTTAAGGGGATCAATGACCAACCAAAGTCCCCGCTTCGGATGCAACAAATCATACCCGTCAAAGCGCTCTGCCTCTTCTTTCTTGGCGGCGGGCTTGGGTGTCCCGTTGTTCTTGCTGTTCCGCCACGCCTCCATCTCCGCTTTGTCCTCTGTCTTGAGATCGAGGGTGCGCTGCCCGTCCGCCCCGATGGTGTGGCAGAACCATCTCCAAAAGCGCTTGCGCCCCTCGGTCCTGGCGACCTCTTTCTTGATCAGCCACGTGGCCCCCTTGAATTGTGACTGGGGAGGCTTCGGTAGCGCTTGGACGGGCTTGGTTTCCTTACGCCCCCATTCCGCGACTTGTTCGTCCAACTCCTTGCCGACCGTTTCCGACCAGAGATTCATCCGCTGGAGTTGCGCCTTTACGCGGGCGGCACAAAGCTGCATGGTCGCGCCCTTCGGTACTTTTTGCTTGGGGTTCGGGGTGCGGAAATACTCATGGAAATTGAGGCTGCCGAAGAGCGGGTGGGTGTAGATGCGCCCCTCGGGGTCGGTGCCGTCGGTGCCGAGCTTGATCCCCTCGACCATGACGCACTTCTGCTCGATGCAGACTTGAATCCATGCGTAGCACCGCTTCTTGTCCCAACCGATGCCAACAATACCGGCTTCAATCTCGGGGTGGGTATGCGAAACGTGTTTCGCATCGCCCCGATTCTTGTTGCCGCCCTTTAGGATGTACTGGATGTTCCGCACGGAGCTGTCGGCGATTTTCTTCGCCCACTCCCCTTTGGTTTTGCAGTTGTTGACCTGAAAGCCTTGCTCGAAGGCTTCCCATACTTGGCGGAGCCGAGGCTGGAGGGCCAGCCGCCGAGCTTCAAAGTTCGTTTTGATGGTGTTGAGCGTCTTGATGTCCAACGCGACTTCAAGCGCGACTTGGTCTGTGATGTTCATGTCCCTTTGATGCGGCCCAAGGGGGGTAGGTCACCGATTATGTCTCTGCCCGTTCTACTGCGCCGCCGCGCTTTCCGCCTTCCCCCCGTCCGGGAGGCGGACGAGCGCCGCCGCTGCGTTGATCTGCTCCCTGCGCCGGGGGCTGCGGCGATCTATGCTCGCCAGATACCTCTTCGTGGTGTCCGCCGAACTGTGCCCGAGGTGTTCCTGTATCGTAGTGCGATCCACGCCGATTAGGTTTTGGATCGTGCCCAAGTTTTTCTCATCGTGTGGATGATCCACTTGTGGCATACGGGATGCGTGGCGCAGGACACCCGCTTCCGTTCGTGGGTTCCCATGCACTGCCCGCAGTTGAGCCCTGCCCGCAGCGCCACCCGCTTGATGACCCGCAACAGGTGCTTGTCGGGTTTTCCCTTGGTGTTCGGAAACACCAGCCCGTTGCCCGGATGGCGCTTGTGGCGGGCGTCGAGCCGCTGCGCCAAGCTGTCGGAGATTCCGATGATCCGCTGCTCGGAATCCTTGACCTGCCAGCCGAACCGCTCTTGCTTGCTGTAAACGTGGATTTCTTTGTTCCGCAAGTCGATGTCAGGCCACTCCGTGTGCGTCCACTCACCGTTGCGAAATCCGTTGCCAAGGAAAGACTCCAGCACATCGCGCTCCTCCACGTCGGCGAACTGGAGCAGCCGTGCCATCGTCTCCGGGTCGTAGGGCACGACCTTTGGCTCTTCATACTTCGGCCACTCGTCCTGCGGGATGAGTTCCCTGCGGCCGATGGCGTTCAAAAAAGAGATCACGTTGTTGAAGTGGTTGTATACGGAGCGGGCGCTGATCTTTTTGCCAGTCGAAGTCTTCTGTTGGCGGAGGAACACCTTGAGCTTTCGCAGGTCGTCGCCGTCGATCTCCTCGTCGCGGACTTTCTTGCAGGATTCGCGGAACAGCTTCAGCGACCGTGCGTAGCATTGGAGCGTATGCTTGCGCCAGTCCTTCTGCGCGGCCTTGCCCTCTGTGCCGTATAGGTAGTTGTCGATTTGCTTGTCCACCGTCTGGACTTCCGGCTTCGGCTTCTGCCGGGGCTGCGCCTGGGGCGCGGCGGTCGCCCCGGTGAACAGCAGCGTGCGCAGCCGTATCGCACAAATCTGCGCTTCGGCGACGGACGGGCAGTCCTCTTCCAGGTTCAGGATCGGGCAGCCCTTTTTCAACGTCAGCCACTTGCTGCCGTAGCGTAGCTGGTAGGTGGTGCCCACGGGATAAATTTCGTTGGGGTTTGCCTTCTGGGGGGTGCGGCTTCCGCCGTGCGGCCTGGTGTAAACTGAAACCTCTTGCATCCTCATCGGTATTCTCCTGCGGCTTAATACCGACAAGGCCGGGAAGATTTGGAAACTTTGTAGCCGTTTCCCGTATCCGCCTTTTTCGACCCTTTAAGTCTATGAAACCAATAACTGGTGGGCAGTGCAGGACTCGAACCTGCGACCTCCTGCTTGTAAGGCAGGCGCTCTAACCAACTGAGCTAACCGCCCGTGCCCCGCTCAGCGAAGGATACTGGGAGTCACGTTGAGGGCATTCGCTGGACGCTCGCTAATCTGAGTCTACGCGAGCTTCGAAAGGACGGTCAAACCACGTCGCACGCGCATAGGAGTTCCCTGCTAGACTCTCGGCGTGCGGCGCCTGATCATCAATGCCGACGATTTCGGTTTAACGCGCGGCGTAAATCGCGCCATTGTGGAGGGCCACGCCCATGGCGTCATTACCTCCGCTTCGCTGATGGCAAATGGTCCCGCCTTCGAAGAAGCAGTTCAACTCGCACGGTCCCTACCGCGGCTATCGGTAGGCTGCCACGTGGTGTTGGTGGATGCGAGTCCCTTGCTTGTCAACAGCACAAGAAAGTCCAACACACGCTTCGGTAATACGTTGGGCGTCTTGGCTTACCGTGCTATGACGAAGAAGCTCGACCAGCAACAACTCGAAGCTGAAGCCACAGCACAGATTCGCAAGCTGCAATCGGCCGGCATTTCTGTATCCCACTGCGATACACACAAACACACGCACATATTGCCAGCCGTATTGCAGGCGCTTTTGCGCGCGGCAAAGAATTGCGGAGTCAGAGCCCTACGAAATCCATTCGCCCTGCTGCCCCTGCCATCGGCTCTTCTGTTTGCACGACCAAGTCTCTGGAAAAGATACATGCAGGTGAATTGGCTGCGCCGTTTCGCGGATCAATTCCGGAATGCGGTGAAAGATGCAAGCCTATTCACGCCCGATGGAACGCTTGGGATTGTGGTCACTGGAGCCTTAGACCAGAAGCTCTTCCGAGCTATCGTCGAGAACATGCCTGAAGGGACATGGGAATTCGTCTGTCACCCAGGCTACAACGACGCAGACCTGCGCGCGACACGGACTCGGCTGCGGGAGTCCCGCGAAAAAGAACTGCGTGTGCTTACCTCGGACGAAGCCCGGCAGATTCTTTTGCGGCAGGAAGTTGAGCTTGTCACTTTTCGTGACCTGGCCCGAAGCACTTATCAGGGATAAACCTAGCGGCGTTTACGCGGCAATTTCCGGACGATTCCAGGTACTTCGGTAACCGACAGCGACGGACACTTATTCTCCTATTCGTAATACAATTTGACGACGTTTACCTCTATGACTGCACACCCAGCGGAGTCCCGGGCAACCCCAGATCTGCCCGTGCGAGTCTGGGGCATGGCCGCGGACGGCCGTACCTTCTTTCAGCAAGCTCGCGCCGGCAATATCACCAAAGACAGCGCTTTGCTCTCCGGCATTGAGCACGAACTCAAAGTTGGCGACACAATCGGCGTGCAGTATGGTGCCAACAAGGCGCGGTGCACAGTGACTTGGGTGATCAATGCGGGTGCGCCGCAGAAACTTCAGGTAGGCGTGCAACTTGCCAGTAACCAGGAATGCCCCTGGAAAGCAGAGTTGTCCACCACTGGGAAAACCGCCTCAACTTCCCTTCAAAACCGTAGGAGGTGGGCTCGGCACAAGATGTCCTTTCCCATGGAACTGCGGGACGAGCGCGTCAACACACCCATCCGCGTCAACGCCAGTGACGTCAGCGGCAACGGCTGTTATGTCGAGACCATCTTGCCAATTCCTATCGGTACCAACCTCAAAGTCGATTTCTGGATCGAGTCTGAGAAGATTACGACATCCGCCATTGTGCGCACCTGTGATCCAGGAGTTGGCATGGGAATCGAATTCATCGGCTTGAGCCCGCACGACCGGGAGCGGTTCCATAAGCATCTTGACAAACTGGATCCTCGGATTTCCAGTTCCGCCGAGCACAACAACGCTTCTCATTAAGGTTGCCATCAGCAACACCCCAGCCTGTGGACGCGGTATCCGGCGCAAAATATGAATCCCGCAAATTTCGTCGCCATCGAATCCAGAAGGTCTGGGGTGCCGGCTAGAGAGAAGCTGAATGAAAATTGGAATTACCTGCTACCCGACTTACGGTGGTAGCGGGGTAGTGGCGACGGAGTTGGGCCTGGAGCTCGCCCAGCGCGGGCACCAAATCCACTTCATTTCGTACTCTCAGCCCATCCGGCTCACCGGTCCGCAGCCCAACATTCATTATCACGAGGTCGAGGTTTCCCGTTATCCGCTATTCGATTACCCTCCCTACGATCTCGCTCTCGCCACCCGCATGGCGGAGGTTGCAGAACTTTACGATCTTGATCTGCTCCATGTGCACTATGCTATTCCGCACTCCGTCAGCGCGATGCTGGCCCGCCAGATGCTCGCGGCAAGCGGTAGTCACCGCAAGCTCCCGTTTGTGACTACGCTTCACGGCACTGACATCACGCTGGTCGGATTGGACCGCTCCTACCTGCCGATCACGCGCTTCTCAATCGAGCAAAGCGACGGGGTTACGGCCATCTCGCAATATCTTCGCGAGCGCACCCTGCGGGAATTCGACATTCAGAACAACATCCAGGTGATCTACAACTTCGTCAACTGTGACGTGTACCAGCGTGATCCGGACCGAGCCCAACATCGCTCGGAGTTCGCGAGCAACGATGAAAAAATCCTGGTGCATCTTTCCAATTTTCGTCCGGTGAAGCGCCTGTTGGACGTGATCGAAATTTTTGATCGGGTGCGCAAGGAAGTTCCTTCACGCCTTCTGCTCATCGGAGATGGCCCCGACCGCTCACAGGCCGAGTGGCTAACGGTACAGAAGGGCATTCACGAACAAGTCGTGTTCCTGGGCAAGCAGGACCGCGTCAATGAAAAGCTGGCTCTGGCGGATATCATGTTGCTGCCCAGCGAACTGGAGTCGTTCGGGCTTGCAGCACTGGAGGCCATGGCTTGCGAGGTCGTACCGCTAGCCACGAACGTCGGCGGCATACCAGAGGTGATCGAGCATGGAAAAAGTGGATACCTAGCCGACGTCGGCGATGTAAAAACGATGGCCGGCTATGCGATTGAACTGCTGAGCGATGAAAAGCGGCTGGGCGAAATGGCAAAGCAGGCCCGTGCAGTCGCGAAGTCGCGCTTCTGCTCCAGCGAAATCATTCCGCAATACGAAGACTTCTATCGACGCGTACTGGAGCGCTCCTCGTAGGGGCTGACCGGAATCATGCCCGGAGTCGGCAATAATACGGGCAGGCGGATCCTCACTAGGGTGCCCTTTCCTTCAGGGCTATCGATTGTCATCTTCGCGGTATCGCCATAGAGCACCTTTAGCCGCTCGGCGACATTGGCCATGCCGATCCCCGATCCACCCAGACCACTGGGTCGCTCTAGAAAGTTGGCGGCTCCCATGCCCACTCCGTCGTCTTCGATCTCAATCACCAACCTGGAGTCGTTCAACCGGCTGCGCAGGTAGATGCTGCCGCCTTCAATCTTGGAGGAGAGGCCGTGCTTGATCGAGTTTTCAACCAGGGGCTGTAGCAGCATGCTGGGGACCATTACGTCGAGTGAGGCTGGCTCCAATTCTTTGATCACCTGCAGCTTGTCCCGCCCGAAGCGGACCACTTCGATGTCGAGGTAGTCATCGATGAATTCCAGTTCTTCTCTCAAGGGGGCGAATGCATCGCTGCTGTGCAGCAGCCGTCGCAGGATATTCGCCAACTTGATGATCAGTTCACGTGCAGTATCAGGATCGAAGCGCACCAGCGAAGAGACGGAATTGAGCGTGTTGAACAGGAAATGTGGATTGATCTGGTTTTGCAGCGCCTCCATACGGGCATGAAGCAGCAAACGCTCCTGCTCCTCGAGCTTGATCTGAATTCGCACGCTGTTGAAGATCTTCAGCTCCGTGCCAATCACCATGACCGAGGTTGCGTAAATCGCCACTTCGACCCACAAATTCGGGCTTTCCAGGCTGAAGGTCGCTCTTGGCAAGAAGCGAGAGAGCTCTGTATGCAAGAAACGTAGCCCCACAATGGTGACAAAGAACATGATCTGCCAATCGAAAAGGCGGGGCTTGGGCAGATTGCGCCGGATCCAACGATAAATGCTCAGGTCAATAAAGGGAGAAAAGGACCATATGTCCTCCCGGTCAGGAGCGATACTGCGCAATTGCCCGGCGATAAAACCACAGAGCAGATTGAAAGGCAAAGTGGCCCACTCCCCGTGCAATACGGCGGGAAGACCTAGCAGCGCACCGCCCAACATTCCGGTAGCGCGGCCAGCAATGACACCCAGCAGAACTGTGGTCTCGAAAGACAGGTCGCCAGCCAGGAAACTCGGTTGAATGAACCGGATCCACACGCCTGTGGCCATCGGAATTCCAATCCACAAAACTAAATAAATTCTATGTTTCAGTGAACGTTCTTCACGGAACAACAGGGACTTGAACTCCACCGAACGGCCGAGGATGCTGGCCGCGGAGGCAGCGACGCCCAACTTGACCAGCAGATTAACGAGAATGAGGCGCTGTTCCATTCTTGCCGCTTAGGATCGCCGCTGAGGAAAATGTAGCACGAGAGCAGGTTAGCAGCGACAATGATGATGTAGGGCTGGACACCCCTTCTGCCCGGGCGAGCCGAGCGCGGCTCGTGTTGTTCGTTCCGCAATCTCCAGATCGCAGAACTCAGGTAGCTAGTCTATCCGCCATTTCACTCAGCATTACTTCGATCGCCTCAGCTTTTGGCGCCCCGCCCTGTGCAAGGTCCTTGCTGCCGCCGCCGCGTCCGCCCAGACGTGACATGGCATCTTTCATCAGCGACCCCATGTCAAAGGGCTGTCCCGCCGATTGTGCAAACACGAGCGATGGCTGACCGGATGCGCTCGCAAGCAATGCAATGACGGCCGAGTCCAGTCGAGTCAGTTTCTGCCCCAGGAGCTTAATGAAGCTCACGTCTCGGTCTGAAAATATTCGGACGATCAGCTTTCGACCGTTCCTTGGCGGAGTTTCTGACAGCATTTGCCTGGCTTGGAATTCGGCGAGCTCCTCTAATAACTGATCTCGCGATTTCCGCGATGCTTTGACTTCGTCGAGGGACTTCCGCACCTGTTGCGGCACATCCCAAATGTGCGTGGAAAACATGCTGGCGGCTTCGGAAAGCGTGCTGTAATCGCGACGGGCGGTGGAAACTGCTCGTTGTCCACACACGAACTCGACGTGCCATCCCTGACGGACTTTTTCGGTTTTGCGCAGCAGGATGCATCCTATCTGCCCAGTCCCGCGTACATGCGTACCTCCGCAAGCCGTGAGGTCAAAGTCGTGAATGTCGATCAATCGCAACTCGTCCTTCTCGACTGGCGGTATCTTGCGCAGACCTAAATTGCGCGCTTCCTCCTGTGTGACAAATCGAATATTCACGGGACGATTCTCCAGGACGATTTCGTTGGACAGCCGCTCCGCCGCGATAGCCTGCTCCTGCGTGAGCGATGGAGTGTCCAAATCGATTGAGCAATATTCCTCTCCCATGTGGAACGAAAGCGTGGGCATGTTGAACAGGCGCACGAACGCAGCGGAGAGCACGTGCTGCCCAGAATGCTGCTGCACATGGTCACGGCGGCGCGCAGGATCGATGAGGCCGTGAACACGGCTGCCCTTCTCAGGCGCTCTTTCAGCCTCGATATAGTGCACGACACGACCGTCTTCCCTTTCGGCCGTCTCCGCAACGCGTAGTCTCGGGCCGTTCCCTCCAGAAACAGGCACGATCCAGCCGGTATCGAAAACCTGGCCGCCACTGGCGGGATAAAACGCAGTACGGTCGAGAACGAGCGCTGGTCGGGGATTCTCTTTTGATGGCGCGATTACGTCCACCACCTCGGCGTCAAAATCGTAGAGAAAAGAATCGTGATAGTAGAGACGCTTAGTCATATGTGGTGATGGCTTTTCGCCGCTATGTCAGCTATCTTGCCGGATCCTCCTAGTACCTACATCTCACTGCTTCTTCAGTAAGGGCCAATAATTCCGCCAAGGTAGCGCGACGCAGCTAGCTCGGGCCTGGCAGATTTCATATGCCCTTCGATTACGTCCAAGTACTTCAGTCCTGTGCCGGTGTTGAACAAAACTACCGAATCGTCTGGACCAAAGAACCCATTGGACCGCAGCTTGCGATATGCAGCAAGCGCCGCTGCTCCCTCGGGCGCCGCAAATAAGCCCTCCACGTGCGCCCAGTGATGCAGTGCGTCCATTATTTCTTCATCCGTGACCGACAGGGCGGTGCCGCCGCTCTTGTGCAGAATGTCGAGAATGATGTAGTCGCCGTACGCCTTGGGCACGCGCAGTCCGGCCGCTATAGTCGATGCATTGCCCCAAATTTCGGAGCTGGAGCTGCCATCATCCCATGCTTTAACAATCGGAGCACAACCGCTTGATTGCACGCAAACCATCTTGGGTCTTTCAGGCCCGATCCAGCCTAGCTGCACCATTTCCTCAAACGCCTTCCACATGCCGATCAGACCGACGCCTCCTCCCGTAGGGTAGATGATCCCCTGCGGCAATCGCCAGCCCAACTGCTCGGCCACTTCGTAGCCCATGGTCTTCTTGCCTTCCACCCGGAAGGGTTCTTTCAACGTGGAAACATCGAACCATCCTTCTGTGTCTTTGCGTTCGGCGACCATTCTGGCGCAATCGCTAATCAGCCCGTTCACGAGAGTGACGCGGGCGCCGTAGTTCTCAGACTCGATGCGGTTCGCAATAGGCGCATCTTCCGGCATGAAGATGTATGCCTCAAGTCCGCCCGCGGCGGCATATGCGGCGAGAGCGCCGGCCGCATTCCCCGCCGATGGAATCGCGAGCTTCTTAAGCCCATACGCCTTCGCCATTGTCACAGCAGCCGAGAGCCCACGTGCCTTGAAAGAGCCGGTAGGATTTAGGCCCTCGTCCTTGATGTAGACGTTGGGAAATTCCCTGCTGGGGAGCATCGGAGTGAAGCCTTCGCCAAGAGAAATCGGTTGCGCATCTGGAAGCACTTCAGCATAGCGCCACATCGTGGAAATACAACCGGCCAGTGAAGCCGGGTTAAAGTTTTGCTTTAATGTTGTCAGCTCATAGCGCACGTAGAGCACACCGCCATCTGTTGGGCAGATGGTCTGCGGGCGATCGGCAGTCAACCGCTGACCACACTTAGTGCATTCCAGGTACGCGATGCGAGCCATGAAGCATGGAAGTTTAGCACCAGAGTGGCGAGCTTCTGGTCACCAGCTTTGCCTAAGCAGGCAGGCGCTTTAGCAGAGCTGACGCCTTGCGGAACCACGGCCGCTCTCGACGGCGCAGGTACCCGGGCATCGTAGGTTTCTTATCCAGGATGCGCTGCGCCCATTCTCGCGCCTCAGGATTGCGTTGCTCGGCGGCCAAGAGACAAGCGTAATTGTAGTAAGTCTCAGAGAGCGTGGAGGTCCTGGTCACTTTTTCAAACAGGGATGCCGCACGTTGTCGCTGTTCGGTGTTGGCGTAAGCGTGGGCGAGCAGACCGGCAGCGCGACAAAAATCGTAATTAGAATTGGCGGACACAACGCGCTCCAGATCCGGCACAGCAGCGGCGAAGTCGCCCATTTCTATGGCGCAGACGGCTCGGCGATAAAACGGGTCGGGCGAATCCGTGCGCGAGGAAATTGCGCGATCGTAGCATTCCCGCGCCCGGGCAAAGTTGCCATCTTCCATGTACAAATCGGCGAGTTCCTCGTAATTGCCGGCTGAGGGATTGTCCCGGATGGCAAACTCA
>Ga0099828_10003174_pt1 | contig 11478 bp, 5 predicted proteins | sample CZO8metaG_2_FD_79338 | JGI IMG/M metagenome (GOLD analysis project Ga0099828, IMG submission 79338) | Vadose zone soil microbial communities from the Eel River Critical Zone Observatory, Northern California, USA - CZOApr15con2H1.8 metaG | ecosystem: Environmental > Terrestrial > Soil > Vadose...
CCAGCATGGCGAGCCCGCGGAGAGCATCGACGGCAAGCACGGTCACGCCGGAACGAACGCCAAGCGAATCAAGATTGCGGCGAATCAGCGTCGCGGCGGGCGGGTGGTTTTCCATGAAAACAACTTCGGCAGCGCCGCGGCTCAGGGCTTTGATGCCAATCGCGCCGGTGCCGGCAAAAAGATCGACGAAGCGCGATTCTGCGACACCTGGGCCCAGAACATTAAACAGCGTTTCGCGCAGGCGGTCGCTGGTGGGACGAAGAGCCAAACCCTTCAGGCTCTTCAGGATGCGGCTGCGGTAGGTCCCGGCGATGACGCGCATGAGTGCAGGTATTAATTGTCAGTTCTTTGATTTTAGTCAAGCCAGAAAGCTAAGACTAAAAGAGGCAATCGGAAGATAAGTTCTCAACTGGCAACAAGATACAGAGATATTTCAACGGGGAAAGGCAAATTTGGTTTGCGACGCAAACTAGTTTGCGGATGAGCTTAATTTTTTGGTTTGCAACGCAAACTAGATTGCAATGCAGACTAGTGCCGTTCCAACTAAAGGAAACAGAATTTGGAAACTTAGGCATCAGCCAACTCGCTTAAAACAGATTGCGGGGAGTCTGGTCACAAAAAGTTGGAACGGCACGAGATTGCGCCGGAGACCAGAAAAACCGGCGGCCTGGACCTGCCGATTCAGCCCACGCGCGCCAGATGATAGCGCCGCTGCCACTCGCCGGGGAGCAGGCGGAGAATGCGTTGTAAATCGGGGCTCCCGGCGGAGTCCTCGGCAAGAGCGAAGGCTTCGCGGCGCGCCAGTTCGAGAAGTTCGCGGTCGCGCAGGGGATTGGCGATGTGAAAGCCGAGGTCGCCGGACTGGCGCGTGCCGAAAAATTCGCCCGGCCCGCGGAGTTGCAGATCGGTTTCCGCGATTTCGAATCCATTCGAAGTGCGCACCATGGTTTCGAGCCGCGCACGGGCTTCGTCCGTCATTCTCGCGGGGGCGACCAGAATGCAGTGGGATTTGTCCGCACCGCGGCCGATCCGCCCTCGAAGCTGGTGGAGCTGCGCGAGTCCGAAGCGCTCGGCATGCTCGATCACCATGACGGTCGCGTTCCGCACGTCAACGCCGACTTCCACGACCGTGGTGGCCACCAAGATCTGCGTCTCGTTCCGGCGGAAGCGCTCCATGACTTCCTCTTTTTCCTCGCTGGAGAGCCGTCCGTGCAGCAGGCCAAGCTTCAGTTTCGGAAAGACTTCCGTGGAAAGTCGCTCGAACTCCTCGGTGGCTGCTTTCAGCTCGAGTTTCGATTCTTCAATGACCGGATAAACGACGTATCCCTGATGCCCGGCGGCCACCTCGCGGCGGAGAAATTCCCAAACGCCGGGCAGATGCGGCTCCGAGGTCATGCGCGTGGCGATGGGGGTGCGGCCCGGCGGCAACTCGTCGAGAACGGAAACATCCAGGTCGCCATAGAGGGTGAGCGAAAGCGTTCTCGGGATGGGCGTGGCGGTGAGAACCAGAACATGCGGCGCGTGTCCATGGGCGGCCGCTTTATCCATCAGGCGTTTGCGCTGCAGGACGCCGAAGCGGTGCTGCTCATCAATGGCGACGAAGCCGAGGCGCGCGAATTCGACATTCTCTTCGATCAACGCGTGCGTGCCGATGACGAGCTGCGCTTCGCCGGAGCGAATGCGCTCGAGCGCCGCTGTTTTCTCCGAAGCCTTCAGGCCGCTGATCAGCAATTCCACGCGGTAGCCCGCGTGGGCGAGGATGCGGCGCGCGGAAAGAAAATGTTGTACCGCAAGGATTTCCGTGGGAGCCATGAGGGCAGCTTGCGTGCCATTTTCGATGGCGATGACCGCGGCTTGCAGCGCGATGATGGTCTTGCCGCTGCCGACGTCGCCTTGCAGCAGACGATTCATCGGCGCAGGCTTTTCCAAGTCCGCGACAATTTCGGCGAGCACGCGCTTCTGCGCCGCCGTGGGCTTGAACGGCAGGATGCGCTTCAGGGCTTCGCGGACGGCATCTTCCCGGACGCGAAAAGCGATGGCGTTTTCCTTGCGGACTGCTCTGCGATCCAAAGCGAGGCTGAGCTGGTACAGAAAAAGTTCCTCGAAGATTAGCCTTTGCTGCGCGGGAGAACGGAAAGTGTTCAGCGCATCCAAAGATTCTCCCGGCGGGGGGAAGTGCGTGTGAATCACGGCTTCGCTGCGCGAGGGATAGCCAAGCCGGCCGCGCAATCCCGCCGGCAAGATGTCCGGCATGTTTGCATCGATGAGCTGCACCGCCGCATACATGGCGCGGCGGATGGCGCGCGAGCCGAACGTGCCGAGGGCCTCGTAGATGGGCACGATGCGGCCGACCTCCGTGGAATCCATCCCTTCCCCGCTCAGCATCTCCATCTGCGGGTTGATCATTTCCAGGCGCGCGGGCCGCAGCTTATCGATCTCGGCCTTGCCATGAAGAACGAGCAATTGCCCGGGCTTCAATCGCCCTTCGAGATATCCGCCGTGAAAAAACTTGCAGGGCAGCGAGCCGGTGTCATCCTGCACGAGCAGATGATAGATGGCGTCGCGGCCGCGCATGCCGCGCACCGCCTGGCCGCTCATCACGCGCGCGCGGATGGTGTGCGTGCCGTTCGGCTGGATGTCTTTAATTTTGGAGAAATGGACGCGGTCCTCGTAGCGGAACGGCAGGTACCCCAGCAGATCCTCGAGCGTGTAGATGCCGCGCTCGGCGAGCAGTTCCGCGCGCTGCGGGCCAACGCCTTTGACCATGCGGACTTCGGTGCTGAGGCTCATCGCCATGCACTTCTTTATATCATTCCCGCCGGGAACCTTCTTAGGTGCGGCGGCAGAACGGTCGATGGGAAGGGCGACCACGTAGCGGCCGACTGTGAGTGCGGCCGCAGAGCGGCCGACTCATTCAAGTCAGGGCAGCGCCCAGCAGCCAGTAGTGGATCACTTTCCGGTTAGCCGACGATACGTCTATCTCGCTCATGAAGCGGATACAAGTAAGCAATCTTGTGCAATGGAGCGCTCAGGTAGTACTATGCGGGAACGTTCGAGTACAGCCAGTGCTCAGAGCTCACCGGGCGGAATCCTTGCCGTTATTCAATAATCTGGGACGTCATGAGGGCCGCCCAATTCGGGAGGTGTGTGATGAAGCACACGATGCTGTTCGTGATCCTCGCGGTATTTTCGTTCGTACCGACGCTGACGGCTCAGGAGAAAACGGGAGATCCTGAAAAGTTGGGAAAGGTCCACTTTCCTGTGTCTTGCACTCCCGCTGCTCAGCAAGAATTTGATCGCGCCCTCGCTATGCTGCACTCTTTCTGGTATCCCCAGGGTCTCAATGCCTTCTCCGAAGTCACAAAGACAGACCCGAGCTGCGCGATCGGTTACTGGGGAATTGCAATGAGCCGGCGGGGGAATCCGCTCGTTGGTGCCCCGAATCCCGTAGTTCTCAAAGATGGATTGGAGGCCATTGCCAAGGCCAAGACTATAGGCGCTAAGACTCAACGAGAGCGGGACTACATCGCGGCTATGGAGGCCTATTATAAGGACTGGGAAAATCTCGATCACCGAACGCGGGTCCTAGCCTATGAAAAGGCCATGGAACAAGTGTACCAGCGTTATCCTGACGATCCAGAGGCCGCGATCTTCTGTGCTCTCGCGATCAATGAAGCCGTTACCGTCCTTCCCGCGGATAAGAACTACACCAGGCAGCTTAAGGCGGGTGCGATTCTTGAGAAAGTGCTTGTTGGGCAGCCGGAACATCCTGGTGCGATCCATTACCTGATTCACAATTATGACTTCCCCCCTCTGGCGGATCGTGGGCTTTCTGTGGCGCGGCAATACGGTGATGTTGCTCCCTCGGCTCCTCATGCCCTCCATATGCCCTCGCACATTTATTCAATGCTCGGGATGTGGCAAGACTCGATTAAGTCAAACCAGGCTGCCCTTGCGGTTGCCAAGGGTTACGCTCACGCGGTGGATTTCATGGTCTATGCGTATTTGCAAGGGGCGCAAGATGCCGAAGCGAAACGTGCAGTGGATCGAAGTGCCGAACTCCGAAAAAACCAAGCCGCCGTGGGTAATGTGAATCCGACCGGAGCAGTCCTTGCCGGCTACACTGCCCTCGCAGCGATCCCGGCGCGCTACGCGATTGAGCGGGGAGCCTGGGCCGAGGCTGCCGCGCTTCAGCCGGAACCCACGACTCCCGTGGCCGATTCGATAACTTACTTCACCCGCGCCATGGGTTCTGCTCGCAGCGGGGACCTGGATAGTGCGCGAGCGAGTATTAAGCAATTGAAGCAAATCGCAGACGGACTGGTGCAGTCCAAGGATGACTATTGGGCACAGCAGGTGGAGATCCAGCGGAACGCGGCAACTGCCTGGGTGGCGTTTGCGGAGGGTAAGAAGGACGAGGCTCTAAAGTTGATGCGCTTTGCGGCCGACGGAGAGGATGCCAGTGAAAAGCATGTAGCAATGGAGAACCGGCTCTGGCCAATGCGTGAACTCCTGGGAGAGCTGCTTCTGGGGATGAATGAACCCGCGAAGGCTCTTAAGGAGTTCGAGGCTTCCCTGCATTCGGCACGAAATAGGTACCGTGGATTCTACGGCGCTGCGAAAGCGGCCCTACTGTCAGGGGATCGGGAGAAGGCGCGAAGCTATTACGAAAGGCTTGTGGCGCTCTGCAGCTACGCCGATACGGAGCGGCCAGAGCTGGTGGAAGCAAAGACATATCTTGCCCGAAAATAAGTATGGATTGGGCGCCGCTCATACAGGGATGTGAAGCTGCTACTTAGGAAGAGAAATTACCATGTTTTCGAGAGTCACGATCCGCGAGGTCCACCGGGTAAAGATTTATCTTTTCGGTGGCCTCCCCCGATGTGACCTCCTCCGACTGGCCGTATAAGGGCGCACCGGGAAGTAATTCACCTGTCTGTATAACTCGCTAACCCAAAACTGACCCATCAGCGAGCAGGTGCGTAACTTGCAGACAGCCCCTGCGTACCGATAGAGTGAGGGATTCGTGTCTCATTCGGAGGCTCAAGTGGAGGGAGACCGTCTGACAAGTTCCGATAAGCGCGCGCTGATTCTGTGGATCGGCTTGGGAATCCTCGGCGCGCTTTTCGCTTACAAGTATTTTTTTCGCGCGTTCCCCGAAGCTTCCGTGAATTTTCAGGTGTCGCGCGGGGAAGCGCTGAATCGCGCGCAGAAATTCGTCACCGGACTCGGGGAAAACGTCAGCGGCTACCAATCCACGATTGTCTTCGACGTGGACGACAACGCCAAAGTCTACTTGGAGCGCCAGCTTGGTTTGCAGCAAGCGAACCAGCTCATGTCCTCCGAGCTGAACATCTGGTTCTGGGAGGTGCGTTTCTTCCGGCCGCAGCAGGAAGAGGAATTTCACGTTCGGGTGAATCCCGCGGGACAGATCGTCGGCTATGACCATACCGTGGAAGAATCGCGCGCCGGGGCTGCGCTCGATCGCGCGACCGCCGAATCCTCCGCGCAGAATTATCTGACGGCAAAACTCGGGCAGAACCTCAGTGCATGGGAACTTCTCCCCGAAGAAGCCAATTCCAAGAAACAACCGAACCGGCTCGATTGGTCGTTCACCTGGGAGAAACGGGGCTTCCGCGCGAAAGAAGCGCCCTACCGGGAGCAAGTCTCGCTCCAGGGCGACCGCATCGGTGGCAGCACAGAATTTCTACACGTCCCCGAAGCCTGGGAGCGCAGCTACAAGCAGCTTCGCTCTTCCAACATTTTTTACAACCAGGTTGCGATCATTCCGTACATCCTCCTGCTCGGGAGCGCGCTGTGGGTGGGAATTTCACTGACGAAGCGCGGGCAAACAAAATGGGCCGGGGCCATCAAGCTCGGCGTCGTCGTCGCAGCGGTTTATTTCCTGATGGAGCTGAATCAGTGGCCGTTCACGCGGGCCAGCTACGACACGCACGCCTCCTATAGCAGCTTCATCGCGATGCAAATCGGAATCGCCCTGCTTTCCGCCCTGGGAATCGCGCTGATGGTGACCCTGGTGCTCCCGGGCGGGGAACCGCTCTATCGCTCGTATCTGCCGGACCGCATGCGGCTGGCGAAGGCGTTTACGCTCGGCGGGCTGCGCTCGAAGGAATTTTTTTCATCGGCGGTCGTCGGGCTGGCGATGGCCGCGGCGCACATCGGCTTCATCGTGGCCTTCTACATGGTGGGCAGCAACTACGGGGTATGGGCGCCGCAGGATCTGAACTATTCCGATGCGGTCAACACATCTTTCCCGTGGATTGCCGGCGTGGCGATCGGACTGCTGGCCTCCACGAGCGAAGAGTTTCTGTTTCGGCTGTTTGCGATCCCGTTCGTCGCGCGCGTGACGAAATCGCGCGTTCTCGCCATCCTACTGCCGGCGTTTTCCTGGAGCTTCCTGCACAGCGCGTATCCGCAGGAGCCGGGCTACATTCGCGGGATTGAGGTCGGCATCATCGGGATCGTCGCGGGCGTGGTGATGTTGCGCTGGGGCGTCGTCGCGACGCTGATCTGGCATTACACTGTGGACGCGTCGCTGGTCGGGCTGCTTCTGATCCGTTCGAACAGCCTGTATTTCAAGGTTTCCGGTATCGTCGTGGCCGCGGCCGCGGTGGCGCCTTTGGTCTTTGCCGGGATTTCCTATCTGACTCGCGGCCGGTTCGAAGGCGAAGAAGACCTGCTCAATCGCGCGCAGGGCGAAGCGGAGATCACTCTCGCCGGCGAAACTGTTTCGGCGACGACCGGAGTCCCAGCGCGGCGCTACGACGCTCTTGCGCCCGGCATGCTCGGATTCCTCGCGGTCTGTCTGATTGCCGGTGGCGTGCTGGCGTGGCGGCTCAAGCCGCCCTCCATGGGCGAATACCTGAAACTCGTTGTCAATGCCCGAACGGTCCGCGCGCGCGCGGACGAACTCCTGCGGCGGCGCGGCCTGGACGCGAAGAGCTTCTACCACGCCACGATCCTGGTGGACACCAGCGATCCGGTTGCGAATGAATTTCTGCGGGAGCGCGTGGGGATCGCGGGAGTCAACACGATCTACAAGGAGCATGTACCCGGGGCGCTCTGGCGCGTGCGCTATTTCCGCGACAGCCAGCCGGAAGAATTCGCCGTCATCCTGGGACCCGACGGCTCGCTCCATTCCCTGCGGCACACACTGGCGGAAGAAGCACCGGGGGCGTCGCTGACGAAAGAGGAAGCGGTGGCGCGCGCGGAGAAGTTTCTCGCGGAAGAGAAGAAAATCGAACTGAAATCCTGGGCGCTGGTCGAATCCAGTTCGGATAAAAAGCCGCATCGCATCGACCACTCCTTAACCTGGCAACAGAACGAGCCGCTCGACGGCGCCGGAAGCTCTACCTCCGGCAGCACGGATCGTGCGTACGCGCGGATCGATGTGCAGGTTTTGGGCGATGAAGTGACGAACTACCGCACGTACGTCAAAATTCCCGAAGAATGGCGGCGCAAGCAAGAGGAACTCACGCTCCCGCGAACCATTTTGGGTTATGGCCTTCCCGCCCTGTTCTTCGGCGGTCTCGGGGCCACCACGCTGATCGTCTTCCTGAAAAATTTGAAGTCGGAAGCGGCGCGCTCGATCCCGTGGAGACAGCTCGCTTTCTGGTCGATTTGGGGACTCGCTGCGTATGTCGTGGTGCTCGCGCTCGGGGATCGCATCGCCAATTTCTTGAGTGCTTATAATACGGCCATCCCGCTCAAGATGATGTTCGGCGGAATTGCCATCAGCGCGCTGCTCGGGGGCCCGCTGTATTTCGGCGCCATCACCTTGCTCTTTGGCATGGCCTGGTATTACGCGGCGCGGGCGTTCGGGGAGGACCGTTTACCTGGCTGGGCCGGCATGCCCACGGAGTATTACCGTGATGCGCTCTGGATCGGTCTGGGAAGAACCGGCGGGCTCCTTGGACTGGAGCGTCTGCTGGCAGTGGCTTCGACTCACTGGGCGACACCGCATCGCGCGCTCCCGGCGACTTTCGGTCAGGACTTTGACGCACTGCTTCCCGCGGCCGCGATCGTCGGCGGAACGCTCCTCCACGGCCTGGTTATCACCGGCATCGTCGCGGTGGTCGCCTCCTTCATCGCCGCACAGGTGCGGCAGCCGGGACTTCGTATGCTCCTATTCCTGGTTGGCGCCTTCGCTGTCGTCGGAGGGAGCTGGGGCAGCCCGGCCGACCTTGCGAAACAGTTCCTGGCTCGACTGATTCTGCTGATGGTGCTCGTTTTCGGCGTGCGCCGCGTGATGCGATTCAATCTCCTGGGCTGCTTCCTGATTGTTACCGGCACTTCCCTCCTCAGCGGAGCAAGCGAGCTGCTGGCGCAGCCGGACTCCTTCTATCGCGCGAATGGCTATGCCGTCTTGATGATGCTCGTACTGCTTTTCGCCTGGCCCCTGGCAGCGTGGCGCATGCGCGGAGCGAGCGTTCCCGCCTGATCTGCCGGACCTGCCGCAAGGAGCCTGAATCCGGTTTGCGGGAGCTTCGGGGCCTGTAGTCCATCTCGAAACAAAATCCGTAGCGCTTGCGTTATCAGAGTGGGAAGCGCTGCTTACCCAAGGAGGAGCGGTCCGTCCAAATTGGGTGGTCGCGTGGTGCTCCGTTCTTTGGCGGAAGCTGAAATTTGAGCTAAGGTGTTGTTTTACAAGCGGCAACACCTGCGCGCGCGAAGAGAAAGCGAAAGATGCCGCTTCCCAGATGGGCTTTGGCCTTGGCCGATGATAACGGTCGCTCGGGCAGCTCGCACGCCGCCTTGGGCTCGGTGAATTCTTTGCCCAATCTAGATGAGCGGGCTTTGGTGGCGGAAGCGCAAACGGGTAACCGTGCCGCTTTCGAGGAACTGGTCCGCCGCTACGACCGCGACGTCCTGCGCCTCGCTCTGAACCTGATGAAGCGGCCCGAAGACGCCCGCGACGTCTACCAGGAAGCTTTTCTGAAGGTCTACCGCAATCTCCACCGTTTCCGCTTCGAGTGCAGCTTCTACACCTGGCTCTACCGCATCGTCACCAATGTCTGCCTGGACCACCTGCGCCGGCGCCAGGCGCGCCCGGAAGACCAGGCCCCGGAGTTGAACTCCGGCCGCACCGAGGAAGGAATTACGGACTTCTTTGAACGCCAGAAGGAACACCGCCCGACGCTCGACCCGGAACGCAGCCTCTTCGGCAAGGAGATCAAGGCTCGCATCGCCCATGCCCTGGAGCGACTCTCTCCGCGCGAACGAGTGGTTTTCGAGATGAAGCATTACCAGGGCTTGAAACTCCGGGCGATCGGCGACGCGCTCGGCACTACCGAGGAGACCGTGAAGAATTCTCTATTTCGCGCAACGCGCAAACTCCGCAACGAACTGGGAGGCCTGCGATGAGCGCCTTTGAAAAGATCATGAGCTGCCGGGACGTCGCTCCGCTGCTCGTGTTCTTCGTGTGCGACGAAGTAAGCGAGAGCGAGCGCAGGCAGATTTCCGCGCACCTCGCGAGTTGCGAGGCCTGCGCGGCACAGCTTGCCGAAGAGTGCACATTCCAGGAAGCCCTGGCCGCTGGGACGCAGCCAGCCGATGAACTCGATTCCGCTGGCGTGCTTCTCGCACAATGCCGCAGCGAGCTGGCCGAAGCCCTCGACGATCGTTCCGCGCCCCCGCTTCAGGAACACTGGCGTCCTTTCGGCTGGCTCCGCCGTTGGATGGCGCTCCGCCCGGCGTGGAGCGGCGCTCTCCTGGTCCTGTTTGGAATGCTCCTCGGAACCCAGATCGTTCCCTGGCTGCAAAGCCGAAATGGCGATAACGCAAACAACCAGGCCGTCGACGTGAAGGCCAAGCCGCAGATTACAGAAGCCCAGCTCGAAAAGATGGCGGTCGCAGGGATCAATTTTTCACCCACTTCGGGTTCTGACTCCCCCACCGTCCAATTGCAACTCAGTGCCGAGCAACCGCTGGTACTTTCCGGCAACGTCGATGATAGTGACATGCGCCGCGTGCTTACCTACGTTGTCGAGAATGGCGACCGCTTCGATACCGGAGTGCGCCTCGATTGCCTGGATGCGCTAAAGGCCGGGATCCGGGACCAGCAAGTTCGCCACGCGCTGATCACCGCGTCCCGCAAGGATCAGAATCCGGCCGTGCGCATGAAAGCCCTGGAATCGCTTCGCGATGCCGCTTCGGATGACGCCGTGCGGCAAGCGCTGCTCGATGCGTTGCAACACGACACCAACCCGGGCGTGCGCGTCGAGGCAGTCAATATGCTGGTGCGTTCGCTGGAACGCGAGTCCTCCGACGCCGCATCGGCGCCGGATGTGCCGAACGCTCCGGACGTTTCTCCGGTGTACGGAGTCTCTTCCCTGCCGTCCGACCCATCCATCGAGCGAGTGGTTCGCGCCCTGCAGGATTTACAGCGCCGGGATCCGAGCCGTTATGTGCGGCTGCGCAGCGCCGCCGCTTTGCGGCAGATTGGCCCGCGCGAAGTGCAGTAGCTCCTTCTTGCGGAATGAGAGTTTGTTCGACGATGATCCTACGCTTCACTTCGATGCTTTCCTCTCCTGCACGCGTCGCCGCTTTTTGCAGGACGCTTGCCGCGGCTTTTTCCTTGGTATTCCTGCCCGCGCTCTCCGTCGCCGATTCCGCAAGTGAGCCGGGCGCGATCGAGCCCGCGAGTGCGGCTGATTCGCCAGCCGCCCATGTGACTGCCGTCCGGACAGGTGTTCTGGATACGAGGGATGGTCTGACGCTGCGGCTGACGACCGACCTCGGTTCCGTGAAGATATCCCAGCTTGAGCCCGGCGCCGCACCTGTAGTGCGCTACTCCGTCCGCATCGAAACCGATGCACGAGGCCAGGCAGCACAGCAATTCCTCGATAATTACTCCCTGAAAGCCAAAACCAATAACTCGGGTGTGGAAATCACCGGCATGCTCGCGCCGCAATCCGCGCGCTCCTCCGATGCGCAATTCTGGGTGCAGTTTGAAGTGACTGTTCCCCGCGGGTACAGCGTCGAAGTGAACACCGGAGCAGGCGACATCACGACCGGCGATATTGGCGGGACTGCTGGCCTTCGCACCGAGGGCGGAAACATCAAGACCGGCCGAATCGGCAGTTCGGGGCTTCGCGACGCTCCTGTCGGGCGTTTGGCTGCCAAACTGGAAACTCAAGGCGGACACATTCAAGTAGAAGACGTCGCCGGTGGTCTTACCGCCTTTACCGGCGGCGGACACATCAAGGTCGGCAACATTTCCGGAAATGCTTCCCTCCGTACCGGCGGCGGTCATATCCGTGCCGGGCAGATCGCGGGACGCGCCGATCTGGAAACCGTTGGCGGCAACATCACCGTTGCGCATGCCGGCAATTTCGTCAGCGTGCACACCGGCGGCGGCCAAATCGATTTCGGCGAAGTGCGCGGTTCGGTTCATGCCCAAACCGGTGGCGGTGGTATCCGGGTCATGTACGTTTCCGGCCCGATGGAAGTGGAATC
>Ga0099828_10003177_pt1 | contig 11476 bp, 8 predicted proteins | sample CZO8metaG_2_FD_79338 | JGI IMG/M metagenome (GOLD analysis project Ga0099828, IMG submission 79338) | Vadose zone soil microbial communities from the Eel River Critical Zone Observatory, Northern California, USA - CZOApr15con2H1.8 metaG | ecosystem: Environmental > Terrestrial > Soil > Vadose...
GAGAAAACGCCACCTCTCGTTAAGGTGCGAGTGGGCGATGGCTTGTCCTCGCCCGGGTTTGTATCCTCGAGCCTCTCGCCCTGTAGCCTGCAAAAATCGTACTCGCATCCCAGTTTCCGCTTTTTCATTACCTCATTGGAATAACAGGGTAAAGGAAGGTGATATATATCTATCTTTGGCATACAAAGCGGCACCTATTCAGGAGCGAGCGAACGAAAGGGCATACGAGATGAATATCAACGAACAGCTTGAAAAATTTCTGGCAGATTTAGGAGTAGAGATGGAATACAATCCACAGGACCCGCACGAACAGCACAATGACGGCACCTCCATACCGGAGGTCTCCATTTTTCAGGCATCGCGTGATCACTATGGCGTCTTCTATCGCCTGGACATCATCGACTCTATGCCGCAGCTTCGCGTGATGGTTCCTGTGGAACAGGGAACGGTAAAGATGGAGATGTACCTTGTATGCATGAGTTCGTGCCTGCCGCTCAATAGCTGGTTCTCAGGTGTTTCCACCTTTCAAGGCAGCGTGGCCTTTGAGAAAGGGCGTGAGGTGGCCCTGCAACATTTGCTCTACGCCGTTGCTGAGTTGATGAAGCAGCTCTTCTGGTCCGGCGACCTGAACGATATGAGCTTCCCCCAGGAAATAGATGTGTGCCGGATATTATAAATTAACGAACTGCCTTTATCATTCCCCGAATGCGGCTGCGCAACAATTGAGCGTCTGACGGAGTCAGACGCTCAATTGTTGCGCTTGTTCGTTAATTTGAGAAGTGGTAGTAGCCTCTGTGTTGGTTCTATGGTACACTATGAACACATTCTTGCGGAAAGGCAGATAGAGTTCATGACCGATCAACTAGACACGGTGGGCCAGCAAGCTATTGCATACCTGGGGCTCAAGCACGCGGCACGCGAACGGGCACTGCCCAAGTCTCGTACCGCCATCCGATATTGCGCCAACAGTATACGCGCCACTCACCGGCAGGAGTTTGCGAGCGCGGAGGAACTGCTGGCACAGGCGGGCGCGCTGCTTACAGAGATGGCAGATGACCTGCAAGACCACCAGGATATCTTCTATGCAGGTTTTCTCCAGGACGCTCAGAAAGAATATGCCGAAGCCGCCTCGTTCCTGGCCCTTGCGCGGCAGCGTCCTCTGCCGAACGCGCACGAACTCTCTATCGGTTGGGCACCCTATCTCAATGGCCTGGGTGAAACCGTGGGAGAATTGAGACGCTATGTACTCGATCAATTGCGTCGCGGCAACATCGAGCAGTGCGAGGCGTTCTTGCTGCATATGGATAACATTTATGCCCTGCTCACCTCGGTTGATTTCCCCGATGCCATTACGCTGGGACTGCGTCGCACCACAGATACCGCTCGCAGCATCCTGGAGAAGACTCGTGGTGATCTGACCATCGCTGTTTCCCAGACGCAGTTGCAACAGAGAATGCTGGCATTACAAGAAGAGCTAGAGAGAAAGTGATTCAAGGAAGGGCATATATGCAAAGCAAAGACTCATCCTCAGAGGACAATGATAAAACCATTACCGTTTCTCCAGGTAGGGGGAAGGCCTCTATATCTTCGCACATCGTCAAAGCACCCTCGGTGCAATCAGAAGAGGTGCCAACCATACCATTAGGATCGTTACAAACGCTCAGCACGCTTGAACCGGAAGTCGCTGTGCGCTCTGTGGCCGCGACACGCTCCGTGCGGCTTCCTGCTCCACTGGTAGTCCAGCCCTCAGAGTATCGCCGCAGCCTGGGTGAATGGCTGCAGGTCTGGTGGGATGGCATTCGCCCGGCCTATGTAACGCTTGCCATCATGCCCGTTTTGCTGGGAAGTACGCTGGCATGGACGCAGACTCTCTCATCTCAAACGCCCTTTGGGCATTTTCATATCCTGCACTTTGGCGCCATGCTCTTTGCCGTAATAGCATTGCAAATAGGTGCGAATCTCGTCAATGACTATTATGACTACATCAAGGGAATCGATACCAGTAATGCGCTTGGCCCCGGTGGGCTTATCCAGCAGGGCTTAATCCGGCCTGTCAATGTCTTAAACTTTGGTCTTGTTTTATTGGTACTTGGCACGCTGCTCGGAGCAGTTGTCGCCCTATCGGGTGGTCTGTTCGTGTTCTTGTTTGGCCTCGTGGGCCTGTTCTGCTCCTACTTCTACAGTGCGACATCGTGGTCACTTTCCTCAATGGCCCTGGGTGAGCTGATCTCTTTATTTATCTATGGTCCATTACTTACGCTGGCTGCATACCTCGTACAGGCAGGTAGTTTCGCCGACCGTCCAACGCTGATCAGCGTAGTACTTTATAGTCTCCCACTCGGCCTGTTGGCAACAGCAGTTGTGCATGTGAACAATATGCGAGATGTTGAAAGTGATCTGCAGGCCGGAAAACGGACGCTGGCCTCTTTTCTCGGCCTGCGTTTGAGCCGGGTACTCTTTCTTCTCCTGATGCTGGGAGCATACGCCATTATCATTGCTCTTGGTATACCACGCGCTGCGCCTCACCTGATATTGATTACGCTGTGGACCCTGCCGACATTCGCCGTAGCATTAACGGGAGTGCTGCGGGCCGATATGCCTGCCAGCCTGCATCTTGTGATGCGTGAGATGCTCAAACTCGTAAACTACTTCGCCCTCCTGCTGATCATAGCTTTGATCGTCTCGGCGATGATACCCATTCTTCCCCACATCCCCACGCATTTATTGCCGTTTTAAGAAATTTTATATTTGTGGCTGCAATGTTGCTGTAGGTTGGGCTGCCAACGGCAGCCCAACCTACAGCAACATTGCAGCCACAAATATAACGCTTTTTCATAGGGCTTGACATCCTCATATCTACCCATTAGACTGTAAGTAGCAAAACTGTAAAAGCGATTTGATAGACGCTGAGCAGGAGGAGTAGGCACATAGATACTCCGCAAGAGAGGGAAGATCACAAAGGCTGTAAGTCTTCCTCGGAGTAGATGGGCCGAAGGTCGCCTGGGAGTCTGGAAACCAGCACGCCTTTATGGATACATACAGGTACGTGTAATTTCCACGGGAGTGCCCGTTAGCGCACCGCGTGAGGATCAATCTTCCAATTGATCGAAGCAAGGTGGCACCACGAGTTAACACCCTTTCTCGTCCTTGGCGGGGAAGGGTTTTTTCTATTACAGGAGAGGTCATTCATGATGGAACATGTGGGAGCGCAATCCATTACGCCCAACGCGGAGTCTTTAGCAAATTTACCAAAAGCGTATGAACCACAGGCGGTTGAGGGCAAGTGGTACCGCTTCTGGGAAGAGGGCGGCTACTTTAAGCCGCGTCCAGATGCCACCGGCACACCTTTTGTCATCAGTATGCCGCCGCCCAACGTCACCGGAGCGTTGCACCTGGGCCACGCTATTACCGCCACCATCGAGGATATTCTTATTCGCTATCACCGTATGCAGGGCGATGATACCCTGTGGGTGCCGGGAGAAGATCACGCCGGTATTGCCACGCAGGCCGTCGTCGAGCGGCTGCTGGCGACAGAGGACACAGATCGACATGCCATTGGCCGCGAAGCTTTTCTAGAGCGCGTCTGGCAGTGGGTCAATCAATACAAGAGCCGTATCCAGGATCAGCACCGCCGCCTGGGCGCGTCTTGTGACTGGTCGCGGGAACGCTTCACCCTCGATGAAGGTCTGTCGAAGGCTGTGCGCGAGGTCTTTGTGCGCCTCTACGAGGAGGGACTGATCTACCGTGGAGAGCGCATCATCAACTGGTGCCCGCGCTGTATGAGTGCGCTCTCTGACCTGGAGGTCAACCACGTTGATACGCCGGGAACGCTGACCTATGTGCGCTATCCCTTGAAGCCACTGGCTGAGGACGAGGCACCCCAATATATCAGTGTGGCGACCACGCGGCCAGAGACCATTCTTGGTGATACCGCCGTGGCCGTCAATGCCAAAGACCCGCGTTACAAAAACCTGCTTGGGCGGTTGGCGATACTCCCCGTGATTGGCCGCGAGATTCCCATCATAGCGGACGAGGCTGTGGATGCTGACTTCGGCACGGGGGCGGTCAAGGTCACTCCCGCCCATGACCCGACCGACTTTGAGATCGGTTTACGCCACAATTTGCCCCATGTGCAGGTGATTGGCTTTGACGCGAAAATGACCGCCGAGGCTGGCCCATATGCCGGGCAGGATCGCTACGAGGCACGTAAAAACCTGCTGGCAGAGTTAGAGCGGCTCGGACTGATCGTCAAGATAGAGGAGCACATGGTGCCGCTGGGTCACTGCCAGCGTTGCGATACCGTGGTTGAGCCGCTCATCTCCAAGCAGTGGTTCGTCAGGATGATGCCGCTTGCCACTCCCGCCATGGGGGCCGTCAAGTATGGTCTGCTAAAGATCGTGCCGGAACGCTTCAACAAGGTCTATATGGACTGGCTGGAGCATATCCATGACTGGTGCATCTCGCGCCAGCTATGGTGGGGGCATCGCATTCCCGTCTGGTATTGCGATACCTGCGGTCAGATGACGGTGAGCACCGAGGATGTGGCGACCTGTTCCCATTGTGATAGCAGCGATATCCACCAGGACGAGGATGTGCTGGATACCTGGTTCAGTTCCTGGCTGTGGCCGTTCAGCACGCTGGGCTGGCCTGAGGTCACGCCTGACCTGCTGCGCTACTATCCCACCTCGGTGATGGAGACGGGCTATGACATCATCTTCTTCTGGGTGGCGCGTATGGTGATGGCAGGTGTTCACTTCCTGGGAGTCGTGCCTTTCAATACCATCTACCTGCACGGCCTGGTGCGCGATGCCAGGGGCGAGAAGATGAGCAAGTCCAAGAACAATGTGGTTGACCCACTGGAGGTGATGGATAAGTACGGTACCGATGCCCTGCGCTTTACGCTGGCAACCAGCAGCTCTCCTGGCAACGACATGAAACTGGTGGAGGAGCGCATTGTCGGCAACCGTAACTTTGCCAACAAAATCTGGAATGCCTCGCGCTTCGTGCTGGTGACCACCGCCGGTATTGCAGGAGGTGTACCCGCCATCAACGAGGTGCAGCCGCGTACCCTGGCGGATCGCTGGATTCTCGGCCGCCTGGCACGGCTGATCGCGCAGGTGACGCTGCTGATCGAGCAGTTCCAACTTGGTGAGGCCGGTCGCCAGGTCAAAGAGTTCTTCTGGTCCGATTACTGCGACTGGTACCTGGAGATTGCCAAGGTGCAGATGCAGGGCGATGAAGAGGCTCGCCGCGCAACGGCTGGCATCTTGCGGGCCGTGCTCGATCAGAGCTTGCGCCTGCTGCACCCGTTCATGCCCTTTGTCACGGAAGAGGTCTGGCAGTACCTCTATCGCACCAGCCAGCCCAACCAACAATCCTGGCCTACCTCAGCCCTGATTATCGCGCCGTGGCCCAACGCAAACGCTCAGGCCGTTGATGATGAGGCGGAACAGCAATTTAACCTGCTGCAAGAGATCATCGTGCGTATCCGCGATGCTCGTAACCAGGTCAACGTCGAAAATTCCCGCCGCATAGCGGTGATTATCGCTGCTGGGGGCCACCTTGCCATGCTCGAGTCCCAGGCACCGATGATCGAGTTCCTGGCCCACACGCAGAAGCCGCAGTTGCATGAGCAGCTTGCCCAAAAGCCGGAGCAGTCGATGAGCCAATTGGCCGGTCCGGTAGAGATTTACCTGCCTCTGTCAGGACTGCTCGACATCGGCAAAGAACTGGAACGGCTCGACAAAGAGATTGCCCAGGCACGGCAAGAGGTTGCTCGCCTGCAAGGCAGACTAGCCAACGAGGCGTTCGTTGCCAAAGCCAAACCAGAAGTTGTCGAGAAAGAGCGTGAGAAGCTGGCCGCCCAGGAGGAGCGCGTCGGGAAACTGCTGGCAAGAAGGACTGAATTGGGAGGATAGGCCTTCCATGCTAAAGATTAGTAATGTATAATTCCCAATGGAGGTGAGAAACAGTAAGCAGTTGACCAGAGAAAAGAAAGAAGAACAATGAAAACCTTGCACTGGACCTCACAAGACCTGGAGCATTTGCCAGATGACGGCAAGCGATATGAGATTATCGATGGGGAGTTGTATATGTCAAAGCAGCCCAATTGGTATCACCAGCATATCTGCCTCCGGTTAGGAGGATTGCTCGATATCTGGAGCTTACAATCCAAAGCAGGGAAGGCAAATGCGGCCCCAGGAATAATCTTTGCTGATGATGATGATGTAGCACCAGATATCATCTGGATCAGCCGGGAGAAGTGGGCCCGAGCACTCCAGTCGGATGGGAAGTTGCATGCTGCTCCCGAGTTGGTTGTGGAAGTTCTCTCGCCAGGTATGGCAAATGCTTCCAGGGACCGTGAAACCAAACTCAAACTCTACTCGCGCCGTGGTGTGCTGGAATATTGGATTGTGAACTGGCAAGAGCGATATATCGAGATCTACCGGCGTGAGGATGCCATGCTCAAGCATGCTCAAACTCTTTACGAAACGGATACACTGCAATCGCCTTATCTGCCGGGCTTTCGCTGTGACGTGAGCCAGATTTTTGTCGATATCTTCTAAACGGGAGTCTATTAGACGGAATCAGGCTCTACAAAAATTCGAAATTCGACAGCAAAACACAACCATTTGGGCCTCTTATGAAATAAGAGGCCCAAATGGTTGTGTTTTGCTGTCGAATAATTTGTGTTTACACAATGCTGTAGCCAATCTTTGTCCAGGTAGAGCCGCCATCTACCGTCTTGAGCAAGAGAGACCCTGTAGCATCATGACCAATGGCCCAGCCAACGGTGCCGGAAACAAAATCGAGACTATTTACCTCCCTAAAAATCTGGCTGGCTGGTAACTGTACCCAATGTTGTCCACCATCGTTGGTGATAAAGAGCGGCGAGATCGCGGCTTTTCCGCTACCATGTGATGGCCCGCTGGTGGCCCAGCCGTGGTTTGTATCGATGAAGTCTACAACGGCTATCGAGGATGGCGGTTGTGTTGTCGCTATATTGTTCCAGGTCGTACCCCCATCATGCGTCACGTACAGGCCAAAGCCAGAAGCTTTGTCATCAGCAGAGAGGTAGACTGGGAGTATCCCGTCATTTGCTGTGAAAAACGTTGGCGACAGAAGTGAAAGGAAGGCGGATGTTCCTTGCGGTAAGGGCGGTAATGCCTGCTGGTGCCATGTAGAACCGCCGTCGTGGGTCACAAAGAACCAGGTGTGATTGTTGACGGGGACGGAGCCGGAGACCCAACCGGTCGACGCGTTGATAAAGCTCAATCCTGATTTAGAGCCGCCATAGGGGAGTCGGCCCGGCGGAGGACCATCAGTAGAGGCGGGATAAACTCGCGTCACCATCTCCCAGGTTTTCCCTCCATCAGATGTACGAAAAATCTCCACTAGCTCGGCCTGGGCACCGCCCCCTACCATATGGTTCATGAGCCAGCCATGCTGAGCATCAACAGCATTAATCTGTACGTGAGAACTCCTATCGGTTGGGACGGTTGATTTTTGCCAGGTCTGGCCACCGTCACCGGTACGGAACACGAGCGTTGTTGGAGAAGTTGCCTGGGACATGCTTACCCAGGCATCGGAAGCCGTGAGGAAATGAGCATCTATCTCAGAGATAAGCGGATGATGCGCGGGGGTTAGATCTTTCCAATGTAACCCTCCATCGCTGGTGCGCAGGATAGCATTTTGCGTCATCGCCCAGCCGGTGGTCTCATCGATCATGTGAATTGATCGCAGAGCTGTAGTCGACTTTGACGAAGATGATGGTGATGCTGGTGTATTTCCTGGTGTGCCAGCGTTACTCTGATTGCCGCAGCTTGACAACACGATCAGGGAGCTTACCAGCAGCGTTGTGAGCAGAGTGGTGACTGGTATGGTGGGATGTTCTCTCACCTTTCTTTCGTTAAGATTTGTGCTGTACAGATACATATTGTCAGTCCTTTCTGGTTAGAACATGAATACCCTGGACTTTGACAATAAATAGACGTTCTTAGCAAGGCATAAGTTCCGTGAATTATCTGAAATTCTACATGGGGGATGACTCATGTTGCTGCGCTTTTTCATGATAAAGAGACTTTATATGACCATCTCTTCTACTAACTGCGAGAACTGTTCGTTGTATAGCCGGGCATACAATCCGTTCTGTTCCAGCAATTCATGATGGGTACCGCGCTCCACGATTTCACCTCTGTCCACTACCAGGATCACATCGGCGGCCAGGATGGTTGAAAGACGGTGGGCGATGGCCAGCGTGGTGCGGTTCTTCATCAACGGTTCTAAGGCTGCCTGGATCAAGCGTTCAGAGTGCGTATCAAGCGCGCTGGTAGCCTCGTCGAGGATGAGGATGCGAGGATTCTTGAGTATCACGCGAGCAATAGCCACGCGCTGTTTTTCACCGCCGGAGAGCTTAAAGCCGCGCTCACCTACCAGTGTGTCATAGCCGTCGTCGAGTTCCATGATGCGATCATGGATAGCCGCAGCTTTTGCCGCTGCAATTATCTCTTCATCCGTTGCATCGGTACGGGCGTAGAGTAGATTCTCTCGAATGGAGGCATGGAACAGGTAGGTTTCCTGCGTGACCACGCCGATCAACTCGCCGAGGGAAGAGAGAGCAATATCTTTGACATTGTGCCCATCGATCTCTACCGAGCCGCTATCCACGTCGTAGAGTCGTGGCACAAGATAGGTAATGGTCGTCTTGCCCGCGCCACTTGGCCCAACGAGGGCAGCCAGTTGCCCAGGCTTGATTTCAAACGAGACATCGTTGAGCGTGATGCGGGATACTGGTTCGCCTGGTGAGATGGCAACAGGGTCTGGTGAGACCGCGCGTTTCGCGCTGCCATCATCGCCCTTTCCGTTTCCGACTTTTCCGTTCAGGTCGCTCAGGACACTGGACTCGTCGCGTTTGTAGGTAAATGAAACGTTGTTAAAGGTCACTTTTCCACTGACATCATTGGGTGAGAGTTGAAGCGCATTGGGCTTATCCTTAATCTCAATGGGAAGATCAAGATACTCGAAGATGCGATCAAAGAGAGCCAATGCCCCCTGTATCTCTACCTGTACGTTGAGTAGCTGCCCGATGGGGAAGAAAAGCCTGCTCTGCAGTGTGGTGAAGGCGACAATACTACCGAGGGTGACACCAGGCACATTATGAATAATTTGCCAACCCGCCACCAGATAGACAATGGCAGGCGTTATCGAGAAGAAGGTACCAATAAACATAAAGAACCAGCGGCCAATCATTTGCTGTCGTACTTCCAGATCGGTCAACTTCTGGTTTTCTTTCTGGAAGCGATCCTCCGCGTATTTCTGGCGGCCAAAGGTTTTGCTCAAGAGAATACCGCTCACGGAGAGGGTTTCCTGCATCATCGCGGTCAGGGAAGCCAGGCTCTGTTGTGTTTGCTTGCTTGTCGCCCGCCGTACATTGCCTATCTTGTAGGTGATCCACAGGAAGATAGGCAGCAGTCCTAATGATATGAGAGTGAGTAGAGGGCTGAGGTATAACATGGCGATGATCGTGCTCAGAGCGGTTGATATGTTGGAGACGACGCTGGTAGCTGTGTCTGTGACAACGCCCTGTACGCCGCCTACATCGTTGGAGAGGCGCGATTGGATTTCGCCTGTACGTGTGGAGGTGAAGAAGCGCAGTGACATGCTCTGCAAGTGATGGTACAGTTTATTGCGAAAATCGCGCATCACCTGCTGACCAATAATGTTATTCAGGTAGGTTTGCCCAACGCCGATAATACCGGTGACGATTGGCGTGATGAACATAATTATCACAAGAATGATTAAAAGATTTAAGTTGCCTTTTCCAATTGCATCATCAAAAATGAAGCGGATCATCAATGGGTTGATGAGGCCCAGAACAGTTGTAAGGATGATGGCGAAAAGCACCAGGACGACCTGAAATTTGTATGGGCTGAAAGCCTGCGCAACACGCTGTAGCGTGCGTGCATCGGTTTTGCGCCCGCGCTTCTTTTGTTCCTCTGCATAAGCGGCCATTCCACCGCCCATTCCATGAAATGCCATAGATTGTAGCTCCTGTTATATATATAGATTGGATTCCCGAAAGAAAGTTTCTTACTTTTTATAAGTATACCCGGCGAACGTGATAAAAACACTGGCTATGCGTACTGTTCTTGACCTGTACATTCTGACAGGCACAGGCGCGAGATAAGACCCGCAAGCAATGCGCCGCGCAGGGGGATCGAGTCCACGCGCAGGTATTCCCGATTGAGGTCGTGCATCCCGCCTCCGATAGGGCCGAGGCTGTCCAGCGTAGGTAGTCCTATCTCCATGAGCAAGTTGGCATCGGAGAGACCACCCTTGCCCTCGGCGATGATGGAAAGACCCAGAGCCTTCCCTTCTACCTGCGCCAGTTCCACCATGCGCAGAATTTCAGGTGTGGCGACATAGGGCGTACGTCCACGTGTACAGGTCAGGCGAGTATGGGTATCGGGAATGCTGCATCCCGCAGCCACCTGTTCTAGTGCTGACGCCGCCATTGTCAGACCCTGTTGATTGAATGCTCTTACAGAGATGTGGCAGCGAGCCGCGCCGGGTACAACGTTTAAGGGTTCGCTGCTGCTCAAACGGGTCACATTAAAGGTCACTCCTGGATAGAGCATGTTCAGGTTATGAATGGCGATCATCTTATGGGCCAGCTCGATAACGGCGGAGCGGCCCTTGTGCGGTTCGGCACCGGAGTGCGCCGGAACACCCTCCACCTCCATCACATACTTATCGGCCCCCTTGCGGGCTTTGGTGATAACCTCTATGGAGCGAGATGCCTCCAACACCAACCCGATATCCACCTGCCGGACAATCTCACGCAATAGGGGGGCACTTCCGGGGGAACCAACCTCTTCATCATTATTGAACACGATGATAATTTCACCAAATTGATCGAAGCCCGACTCTACCAGCACACGCAGGGCATACAGGCCCATCAGCACACCTGACTTCATGTCGATCACCCCAGGACCATAAGCAAGTCCATCATGGATTTGAAATGGTTGGGTTGTCGCAGCTCCTGGACCGTACACGGTATCCAGGTGCCCTACCAGAAGCAAACGCATGCGCCCATTGCCTTTCAACTTCGCCACAAGATTGTGCCCAAAGTGTTCCGAGTCATGCAGCGTGACGCTACACCCGATGGTGCAGAGCCACTGCTCCAGGTATGCCATGATCTGGTTGATGCCTTCCGCCTGGCCTGTGCCGGAGTCGATGTTGACAAGTAGTTCCAGGCGTTGTAAAAGCTCATCCTGGTATACTTGGAGTGCAGGAAGAAAGTGCTGGGAGTAGGTCTGCATACGTGTCCTTTGGTGCTAGTTCAGAAAGTTGCTGTGTCTTTTATTGTACCACATGGGGCGTATATGAGGTTACTGCTTTTTTAGATGGGCACCAGACATGGGTAATTCTGGATAATCAAAGAAAAAGCGCAACAATTTGGCGTTTGACTCTGTCA
>Ga0099828_10003178_pt1 | contig 11476 bp, 17 predicted proteins | sample CZO8metaG_2_FD_79338 | JGI IMG/M metagenome (GOLD analysis project Ga0099828, IMG submission 79338) | Vadose zone soil microbial communities from the Eel River Critical Zone Observatory, Northern California, USA - CZOApr15con2H1.8 metaG | ecosystem: Environmental > Terrestrial > Soil > Vadose...
CCACGCCGCACCAGCTCGTCACCTATCAGCCCATCCCGGCCCGCTGATCGCGCACCCCAGTCCACTCAGGCTGAATAGCTACGGCAGGGCGTCACCAGCGGGCTGGCCACCGAAGCTCCGGTGCGACCCGGAACTGTCCTGCGCATTGCGCCGGGCGCTTTCCACTCCACCAATAACGCCGGCGGCGGCCCGCTGGAACTCATAGAGGTGGAGCTGCCACGGAACAAATTCGATCTGCTGCGCCTGCGCGATGATTACAAACGGGCAGGGATGCCGTACGAATCGGAATCTGTGTCCGGGCCCGGCTCCCGCATGCGGACTATCCCGTACCTGCCTCACAGCCAGATAAGGGAACGCAGCCCTAATGGCCGTTTCCGGTTCGAGCTCCGCTCAGGAATGGATATCTTCTACCGGCGCCGCGCAGAGGATATCTTCTACGTCCCGCTGTGCCTGTCAGGCGTTCTCAACGCGGAACTCGAGATCGTAGCCCGTGGCCGGGGCCATCTGCTCGACACCGACAAGACCTACCTGTGCATCGCCCGGGAAGACTGAGCAGATCCTGGCCTGCCGCTGACCCGCATCCATCACATAACCGGAAACCAAATGGAGGTACCGGCATGCCACACAGCGCCGCCATCATCACCGGCCCCGGATTCCAGGATCATGACGTCGTATACACCTACTACCGCCTGCTGGAGGAAGGCTGGACCGCCGACGTGGCCACCAAGGACGGTGCGCCGTCAGCGGGAAGTACGGCGTGCCGCTGCCGATGGACAAGACTGCCCGGCCGCTGATCTCGTTCGACCAGCTCGACGTGGCCAGCTACGACGCCGTCATCCTGACCGAGGGCCACGAGGCCCCGGACCGGGTGCGCCAGGACCGCCGGGTGCTGGACTTCGTCCGCGGCATGGAGCAGGAGGGCAAGGTTGTCGCCGGGCTGTGCCACGGGCCGTGGATCATGGTAAGCGCCGGTGTCCTGCGGGGCCGCAAGGCCTGCGCGTACATCGGGCTGCGCGACGACGTGATCAACGCCGGCGCCCAGGTGGTGGACAGTGACGTCGTTGTCGATGGCAACGTCATCACCTGCTCCTACTACGGCTACATGGGCGCCTTCATGCGCGCGGTCTTCGAGACCGCCGCCCGCCTCGCAGCCGAGAAGCTGCCCGCGTGATGCCCCCGCCCCGGCTGATCCTGGATTTCGACGGCGTGGTCTGCGACGCGACGACGGAATGCGCGCTCATCACCTGGCTGGGAGTGCACCCGCCGGACCCGGGCATTGCCGTGAGCTCGTACCTGGCGGCAATGCCACGGGGCTTCGTGGAACGGTTCTGCAACATCCGCGGCTACGCACGGCTGCTGCAGCACTTTCTTGTCGCGCACCGGCCGGCGGCCGCGCATGTCCGCGACCGTGCCCGCTTCAACATGATCTTCAGCTGCATCGCGGACGCGTACGTCCGTGATTTCAGGCGGCCCGGGATGAGGAGACGGCGTTCTGGCTGGGCCTGCACGAGCTGTATCCGCCGGTTGCGAGGCTGCTGCGGGAGAACGCCGGCGCGGTGGCCGTGGTGACCGCGAAGGACGCGGCCTCGGTGCGGACAGTCCTGGAGTTCCACGGCCTCGGCGACACGGTCGCCGAGGTGATAGGCGAGTGCGGCCAGAAGGCTGAGGCAGTGCGAGACCTGTGCGAGCGCGGCCGGATCGCGCCGGCGGCGGTGACGTTCGTGGACGACAACCTGGGCGGTGAGCCCCCATGGACGGTGTGAAACCGGAAGACACTGAGGTGGCCGCGTTCATCGCCGGGCAGGGCTTCCGCCTGGCGGCCACGCCGACGATAGACCAGCTGGACCCCGCTGTTTACGACGCCATCTTCTACGTCGGTGGCCATGGCACGATGTGGGACTTCCCGGACAACGAGGAACTCGCCAAGTTCGCCGCCTCGATCTACGGAAGCGGCGGGGTCGTCGGTGCCGTGTGTCACGGGCCCGCCGGGCTGGTTAACCTCCGTCTCGACGACGGCAGCTACCTGGTGGACGGCAAGGAGGTCACCTCGTTCACCAACGACGAGGAGGCGGCCGTTGGGCTGCTGGACGCTGTGCCGTTCGCGCTGGAGAGCAAACTCATCGAGCGGGGCGCACGGTTCACCAAGGCGGCCAGCTTCACCGAGCACGCGGTCGCCGACAGGCGGCTGATCACGGGGCAGAACCCGGCATCGGCCGTCAGGACGGCAGAACTCGTGATCCAGGCACTCCAGGACAGGGCCAGCTGATCCCCAGCCGCTGCCACCGCACCCCCACTGCGGCAGCGCAGGCCCTGCCGCGGGGCCCCGCCAAGAGCGGGGCCCCGCGGTTTCGCCGGCTGCCAATCAGCATGCGAATGTTCCATCGAATTCACCGGAGTTCTGCAACGTCAGGGTGACGTATGCGGTGTCCGTTCCGCTCCCGCTGGCGTTGCTGAGTTGGCCGGTACCCGATCCGGGGATGATGTACCATACGCCGCCGCCGGGGGTGGGGGACCCCACTGTAGCGGCTCCCGCTCCGATCCAGGTGAATGATCCTGTTCCGCAGCCGTCAACCGAACCGGTAAAGGTCTCCCTTCCGGTGTATGCAAACTGACCTGGGTTCGTTGTCGACGGGTAGAGACAGTAGTCGTACGAGGTGGTGCCGGATGCAAGATTAAATTTTTCACCGGGTTGCGCCCTGTGGCCGCGTCGGCTGGCGACCGCCTCCGCGCCGGAGCTGGCGGGCGCGGGCTAACTTCTGCTGCCGGTCCCCACTCCGGCCATGATGTGGCTGGGGCGGTAGTCGCGCCCGAGTTCGCTGGGAAGCGTGAAGCTGGCGTTCTCGCGGGTGACCTCGACCTGCTCGACGCGGTCGAACCCGCGGCTGGCGAGCCACGAGAGGACCTCCTGCACCAGGATCTCGGGCACCGAGGCGCCGCCAGTGACGCCGATCGTCTCAGCCGCGTCCAGCCAGCCTTCCTGTATCTCCCCGGCATGATCGACCCGGTAGGCAGGAGCGCCGGCGTTACGCGCGATCTCGGCCAGCCGGCTGCTGTTGTGTGAGTTCGCCGAGCCGACGACCAGCACGAGGTCGGACGCGGCCGCGATCCGCTCGACCGCGTCCTGCCGGTTCTGCGCGGCGTAGCAGATGTCGCCGCTCGGCGGGTCGATCAGTTGCGGGAACCGCGCACGCAAGGCACGGGCCGTCGCCCGGGCCTCGTTCACTGACAGTGTCGTCTGCGATAGCCAGGCTACTTTCGCCGTATCACGCACCTTTACCGCCGCTACGTCGGCGGGTCCGCTCACGAGCTGCACCATGCCCGGGGCCTGCCCCAAGGTGCCGATCACCTCATCATGGCCCGGCTGGCCGATGAGCACTACGTCGTAGCCAGCGCGTGCGAACCGGATGGCCTCCCGGTGGACCTTCGTGACGAGTGGGCAGGTGGCGTCGATGACGCGGAGCTCACGGCGGCTGGCGCTGTCCCGCACGGCCGACGCTACGCCGTGGGCCGAGAAGACCAGGACCGCACCTGCAGGGACCTCCTCAACGTCCTCCACAAAGATTGCCCCGCGCTTACTGAGCGTGGCGACGACATAGGAATTGTGGATGATCTGCTTGCGCACGTACACCGGAGCGCCGTACCTCTCAAGGGCTGCTTCCACTGCGCTCACAGCACGGTCCACCCCCGCGCAGCAGCCACGGGGCGATGCCAGCAGCACCCGGCCATTCGTCATTTCACGCTCTCCCTGAGGTTGATGCTCTTCTGCAAGGAGCGGGCCCCGGCGCCAATTGCTGGAGCCACGCTGATCATGGCTACGAGGCAGCATTTGCTGAGGTTCAGCCGCCGGATGTAAGTACGACAGTTCGTGAGGGGTTCCCCATACGCCCCGGGGCACCGCTGAGGAGGTGCCGGGGCGGTGACCGGCTGGTCAGAGGAGCCCAGGACGGCACGCTGGCGGGGCGCCCCCAGGGCAGGGGGCAGCTGACGGGCTGCCACGGCTGCTCGCACCGGCTAGCCAGGGCTTGGCCGGCGTGAACACCGGGGCAGGCGGCCGCCTGTGACGGCGGCCGCGCGTCCCGGGCCCCGAGGGCCGGGATGCGCTGACGTAGAGCCGGGCGGCGGCCGGGGCACGGCCAGCCTCGCCATTACCAGGCAGCCTGCTGTCCTTCGCCACCTCTGGTGACCCAGCCGGCAGAGACAGGGTGTAGGCCTTCCCCTCCCTGGCATTCCACAGGGTCAGGTTGTAACCGGCGCGCAGCTGGGTGTCGAAGTACGCGTACCAAGTGAGCGCGCAGGTGGCGAGCTCGGTCTTAGACAGGCCCGTGTTTTCCTGGAGCCGCCCGAGGCTGTTCCTGGCTGCCGAGTCCAGGGCGACGGTGATGCGTATGAGCAGCTGAATATTCGCCCCAGCACTAACCAAGATCATTCTCAGCGCTAACCGCTGTTCCATTGTTCCTCGACCCCGAGGCCCCGTGACCCCCCTGGCCCCTGCGTGATGTCCACGGGCGGTGGACGTCCGGCGCGCGCTGGCAGGAGGAGAAGACAGACACGCCGGCACAGATCACCTGCACCGTCAGGTGATCGAGGAGGCCGTCCGCGACGTCGCCGACGCCTGGGACGGGGGGCCCTGGCCCGCCGTCCAGCCAGTCTTGACCCGGTAAAGCAGATACCCGTGTTGTCTAGTTGTTGCGGTCTTGGCTGCCGCGTGGCACCCTCTTGGATAGCTGTATACCCGAGCAAACTAGCCCATGGAGGGCCCAGCGATGCTGCACATCACGCTCACGACCAAGACGCTCGCCAACGATCCGACCGATCCGCTAGAAAGGGCCTTCTACGGGTGGGGGCAGCAGGACAGTATCGAGGAGAACTGGAAAAACAACCGCGGCTACTGGGTACTGGGCGCCCGTGCCCACCGCGAGTCGTACGTGCTGTTCTCTCATAATGAGCGGCACGAGGTCGTCATGGCCGCCAGGATTGACAAGATCATCGACGCGCCAGGCAAGCCCGGCCGGAAGATCATCGTAGGCAAGCCGCTGCCCGAGGACCATGCCGTGCACCAGGCGTACGTCGGCCAGCCGACCCCGCACAGTGCGCGCGTCCGTAACCCGGTCACCTATTTCGATTCGACCGTGGGTGGCTGGCTGTGCGGCTGTGGTTGCGGTGAGGAGATCTTCGCCGGCGAGTTCGTACGCGGCCACGAGCAGACCGCATTGCACCAGCGCGTCGCTCAGATCGGCACCATCCCCGAGTTCCTGCGCTGGTTCGACGCCGTTCGAGCTGGTACCGAACCGGCGGCCAGGGCAACTGCCCCCGCCCCGGTAAGCCGAACCGGCCAGTTCGACCTCTCGATCGGCGAGGACGGCAGTGTCCGCATCCACTTCACCCCAACTGGTGAGCTGGCAACTGATCTCCGACCCGGGGCGTAGGCCGCAAGGCGTGGGAGCGTGAGCGAACCAGGAATCGAGTCAGCCGGCACCGCCGCGCAGCCACCAGTGGCAGCGGCAGCGGCCGACGGCATGGCGCGGGCCAGGCCGGCCCGCAGGGCCGTGTCGGCGGGCGGATGGTGCACCCCCGGCGGCGCGGCCGGCTACGTGCTCGGCGGACCGGCGGTGGCCGCCGCCGGGCTGGCCGCCGCCGCGGTAATGGCGTGCGCGATCGTCGTGGTGCTGCGGTCAGTGCTGTTCGGCGGCAGCGACCCGCGCTCGCCCTTCGTGCGCTTCATGCTGCTCACCTGCGTTCTGACCGGGCGGCCGCCAGGCGATTACCTTCCGCCGGGTCCTGGCGAGCGCTGACCAGGCAGCATGTTCGCGGGGGACTGAGCAGGATCATGTACTCTGAGAGCATGAAGTTGTACTCGAGAGGCATCTCCGAGCGCGAGGTGGTCGCGTGACCGAGTGGAGCCGAGAACATGCAGAGCAGGAACTGGCTGCCTGGGCCGCCGCTAATGAGTACCGGGACGAGATCATCAAGGGCGCGTACCGGGCCGGGGTGACCAAGGCGAGGATCCACGCGATGACTGGGGTCGCGCGGACCACAATCGACCGGGTCGTTCAGGACGCCGCCTCACGCACGGGACTCATGGATGCTGCCGCCCGACATGAGGTAACAGGGTTCCTCAGCGAGTTCATTGACGGCTGGCCGAGGCAGCCCGCATCGGTCGAAGGGCTATATCCGATGCGCCGGCCGCCGGTGGCTCAGCAGTTCACGCCAGAGCAGATCGCCGAGCAGATGCTCGCCTCGGCGGCGTTTCGTGCATTGAGGCTTGGCACCTGGCTGAGCACTCCCAAGGGCGAGTTCATCACCGCTGCTGTCGAGGCGCTGACGCCGCCTTTGTATCAGATGGACATCAACCTGCTCATCGACGCCGTCAAGCTCGCCGCCCAGGCGCAGCAACGCGAGGCGCGCGAGAAGGCAGTCGGCATTGGCCTGGTGGTTGCTATCGGCGGTGCGCTGATCGCCGGATCCCGTCAAGGCTGATTCTCACCGAAATGACTGGAAGGAGGTGATCAGCAATGACAGATCGGCGGGCAGGACGCGTCCCTCATGTCCCGAGTCCCGGCGGTAGCAAGCAGCCGCGTGCACGGAACAAGAACGCTCAGTGGCGTGCGAAGCGCAGCGACGCCGGCAAGAAGCGCGGCCGGAAGTCAGGCGGCCTCTTCGGTCGGTTGTTCGGATAGGTGCCGAGACGGCGATCCACGGTGCAAGGCCAGTGGGTCGCCGTCTTGCACACAGCTAGTGGCGCAAGCGCCCGCACCGTCCCCGGTGCCGGGCCCGGACGCTCCGGCGAGTGTCAGACGCAAGGGTGATGATTCATACGTTCACCACCCTCACCGCAAAGGCGGGGTCATCGCTATGAGCCAGCCCTACGTCATCCGCGGGTCGCTGACCCGGGAACTCGACAACATCAACTCCCCCGTCCGGCAGTTCCTCGATGAGCGGTTCACCAGCGGGCTGAAGGACCTGCAACGCAGGTTCCGGCAGGCCGCCCCGCCTGCGGTGGTGCCGTCAGCGCCGCAGGCCGAGGCCAACCCGGGGACTGTGGGCGGGGCCGCCGACTGGCTCCTGCGGTTCATGGTCTGCCCTGATCCCAGCGTGAGCCTGGCGGTCGCGGGCGCGGCGCACCTATCGCCGGGGATGATGATGGGCGTGGCCGAGGTGGCCGAGATGCTGGGCGTGGCCGACCTGCCCGGGACACTGAGCATGGGGGGCTCGCCTGTCTCCGGGTCGGTCCATGCCTTCACCGGGCCGGTGGCCGGCAGCAGCGTGGATCATGAGCTGCTGGCACGGGGGTGCTGGGTGCTGGCGCTGGCCACTGAGGCGTCCCGCTCGGCGCAGGCCGCGGCCATGGGTCCGCTGGCGGGATTCCCGGATAAGCCGCTGCTCGTTGATGATCTGCTCGCCCTCGCCCCACCCGCCGGGCTCGACCAGCTCGCCAGGTTCCGCCACGTGTTCGAGACCACCCTGATACCCCAGCTCGCAGCCCGGCCTGGGCCGTGGGTGCTGGGCCCCACCTTTTCCGGATCAGAGCTGGGCGCCAGGTCGGACGGGGACCTGATCGCCGCCGGGTTGCTCCTTGAACTGAAGACTTCGGCGAAGCTGACCCTCGCGGTCAAGGACCTATGGCAGGTGATCGGGTACGCGCTGCTGGACTTCGACGACGAGTACCACCTCGACTCGGTGGGCATCTTCAGCGCCCGGTACGCCTACCTGGCCACCTGGAGCCTGGGCAGCCTGCTCGCCGACCTGGCCGGCCACGAGGTCAGCCTCCAGTCGGTGAGGGACGAGTTCCGCAAGGTCCTCGTCTCGCACTCGGCGTGAGCGGGTGTAGTCGGACAGCTGAGCAACCGTTAACGCAACTGTCACCAGCCGCCAGAAAGATGATCTGGCTCCGCGCGGCCGTCGTCGAGCAGCAGGGCGCGAGAAGCGCCAGAAGCTAAAGCCGAGCCCGGCGAGGAACTGAGCGAGCGGGGGCGTCGAGCCAGGCAGGCGCCACCATCGCGATGATGGCCGCCACGATCGCGTACCCGTCGGCGCTTGCCTATTCCCCGCCCACGCTATCTGGCAGGCCGCCGTAGCTTCAGGATGCCCAGGCCATATCCGTTGTTTTTTCGGCCAGGACTACCGGGACCCCGAGATGGAGCACCCCGACCCAGCTGTCCGCCACCCCTGACGGGCCCGTCGACGTCGCGATCGACGGCGTCGGCGACGCCCTCGCCGTCTTCAAGCAGCCCGACGCGGCCGGGAACGCCACGGTGTACGCCTCGACCCGTCCGGCCGGCGGCACCTGGGCGCCGCCGGCACTGCTGTCCGTGCCCGGCGACGCCACCGCCGGCGCCCGGGCCGTCGCCGACACCGCCGGGACCTTCGTCGTCGCCTGGGAAGACTCCACCACCTCGACCCTGAACGTGCTCACCAGCGCGCCCGGCGGCGGCTTCGGGCCTGCCGCGACGTTCCCTGGCGTGGCCGCCCTCGGCGACCTCAAGATCGCCCCCGGTCACGCGGTGCTGACCTTCGCACCGGGCAGCTCCAGCGGACCGATGAAGGTCTCCGGCGAATCGGTGAGCTGACACCGGGCGTGAGGGACGGGCGGCCCCCCTGTGGGGCCAGAACTCGTTGCGCGGGACTTGCCGCTGCCAGGACCGCGGCAAGCTGCTGATCAGGCCCAGCAAGGCGGCCGTGAAACGGATCCGGCAGCGGCTCACCGCCGAGCTTGCCCGGATCGCCCAGCAGGTTGCCACCTGACAGCAGGAGCCGCCCGTCTTGGAGTAGCACCAGGGCGCGGGTGAACCGGCCGGCCGGGCCGGTTCACCCCACCTCCAGGCTGCCGCGGGCGGACCGGGATGAGTTGCGGGATAACCTTCGTTATCTGGCCAGATAGCGTCTGGCTGTGCCCGGCGGACTGGGCATGTCGATGTCCGAAGCTGGGTGCACGAATGCCTGGGATTTGTGTGCACGCGGGCCGTCATCGCCGATCGGCTCCTGGCGCGAGGAGGCTGGTGATCTCCCGGAGGGCCTGGGGTGAGGGTTTGAAGTAGCGCTTCAGGTTCTCGGGTTTGCGGTGGCGTGATTTGGCCATCAGCTCTAGCAGGGTCGCGCCGGCTTCTCCGAGGTGCGTGAGTCCTGAGTGGCGTAGTTCGTGGAGATCCCACCCGGTGCCGGGTCCGCTGGTCGCGGTGACGGCGTCGAGTATGGCGCGGGCCTGGCCGTAGGACAGCCGAGCGAGGCCGGTGTCGGGGCAGACGTCCCGGTCGGTGACGGCCTTGCCGGGTCCGGGCTTGCGGTGGGTGGTGAACAGCGGGCCCCGGGTACGGCTCCTGATCAGCCGTGGCAGCAGCCGGGCGGTCCCGGCGTCCCAGTAGACGGTGTCGAGCACGTAGTCGGCGCGGGTTGCGCCGCGTTGCCGGGTCCGGGGTCTGGCGCCCTTCGATTTCACGAGGCAGCACCGGCTGGCCAGGTCGAGGTCTTCGATGTTGACATCGAGCAGTTCGTCGGCCCGGGCACAGGTTTCGTAGAGCATCCGCCACAGCGTCTTCTCGCGGATGTGGACCTCGCGCCGGGAGATGAGGCGGTCGATCGCGGTTCGGGTCCGGACCGGGGTGTCGGAGTCCGGTGGTGTGGCGCGCTTGGTCCAGATCGGCACGCTGGGTGCGGCGCGACCGTGCTCGCGGCACCACGCTAGCCAGGACATGACGGCAGCGCGGCGGGCGTTCCAGGTGTTGACGGCCGACTGGCCCCACAGCTTTTCGAGGGCTTCGCCGATCTCGTCGTCGGCGACCTCGGTCAGCGGACGGCTCGGCTTGGCCGGGCTGTTCTCGTCCGCCGCGTTCTTGTTCTCGCCGGCCTGGCGGCCGTCGAGCTGTTCGGCGACCTTGTCGACGGCGATGGCGTAGCTGCGGCGGGTGTTGGCCGAGCGGATCGAGTCGAGGAAGTTGTCGGCGCAGCCGCGGACGGTGATGCGCGGCCCGGCGGGCCGGAGCCGGTGGACGGTGCCCGGCATGATCCTCCTCGCTTTGCCGCAGATAACGGGGCCGCTTCGCGCACCGCCGGAAGGGTGTTGCCGCAGGCCAGGTTTCATGATGTCACAGATAACAGCGGATTATCCGTGGTATCTGGGGATGAGCTCGAACGGCGTCAGGCAAGGTCGGCACGACCGAGTTCGCGGGCGCTGGGGAGGAAGCCGGCGGGGATGCCGATGCCGAAGAGGTAGGCGCATTCTTCCTCGAAGCGGTCACGCGTCCGGCAGCCGATGGTGAGCAGGGCGAGAAGCTGCCGGGCGGTGTCGCGGTCCGTGCGGGCCAGGGCGATCGCCGCTTCCGCTTGCGCGATCGCCTCCTGCCACGCATTCACGTGCGGGGACGGCTGGTCACCGTCGTAGACGTGCCGGCGTGGTGCCGGTGCCAGTGCTGAACCGAGTGTGCCGCGAGCAGTGATCCGTCCGTCGGCGGCCAGCTGCAGGGCGGCGGCGGCCGCGTGCAGCATGGCTTCTTGCATCGGCCAGTCCATCTGCTCGTAGGGGCGCCACACGTTCAGCCCGCCGCGTTCGGGGCGGCCGGCGGCCAGCCAGATGCGCTCCAGCGTGGTTCTGGCTCTGGCGCTTCGGGTGGACAGGGCGAGGCTTACCTCGTCCAGCAGTGACCGCAGCAGCCGGAACCACACGCCGACGTGCACGGTACGTCCGGGCAGCGTGACCCGTCCGGTGATCAACCCCTCGTAGGTATAGCGGTCCAGGGTGGCGAGTGGTTCGTCCACCGGCACCGGCTGCGGCTTCTCGTCGCGTACGGCGGCCTGGGCGATCTCCCGGGCGTCTTCGAGCCGGCAGCCGTGGTCCACGCAGCCGACCGTGAGCGGTAGCTGCCACATCAGAGCCCTGCGCGGATCGGCGCCCGCGGCGCAGACCTGGCATCGCCGGTCAAGCCGGCGCGCAGGCCGCCAGGGCCCTCGCCATCTCTCCCGCCCGGTCACGGTCACCTGGTTGCGGCCGGCTTCACCGGGCGTGAAGAGCACTGAGTTCTGCCGGATGTAGGTGTCGAACGTCTCCTGCGCATCCCATTGCCGCGTGTGCAGTGTGTCCATCAGCCACGGCACCCACCCGGCCAGCGTCATCATCCGCAGCTGCGCGAGGTCGGCGCCGGTGCGTTCGGCGAGCGCGGCGAGTATGGCGGCGGGCGGATCCCAGTCGACAACCTCCGGCGCCGTGACGTCGAGCTGGCCCAGGTTGTGGGTGAGCAGGTCTTTGACCGACAGGTTGTAGGTGCGGGCGGTGCGTTCCAGCCACGACGACAGCGACTCGACCGGCCCCGGCCGGGGATGCAGGGGCCATCGTCGGGGCGAGTTCACGCGAGTTCGCGCTCGAACAATCGCCGCCGCTCGGACGGCCCGGCATACGGGGCGAGGAGCAGAGTGCGCTGGTTGATGGCCTCCTCGCCGGACTCGATCGCGGCTACCGCCGCGTCGGTGAGCAGGCGGGCCAGCTCGC
>Ga0099828_10003179_pt1 | contig 11473 bp, 10 predicted proteins | sample CZO8metaG_2_FD_79338 | JGI IMG/M metagenome (GOLD analysis project Ga0099828, IMG submission 79338) | Vadose zone soil microbial communities from the Eel River Critical Zone Observatory, Northern California, USA - CZOApr15con2H1.8 metaG | ecosystem: Environmental > Terrestrial > Soil > Vadose...
ATTCGCGAATAGGTTTTACGCACGCTTTCGAAACGGCGGTTGACGAAGCCCGCAAAACCACGCTCGGTGTCTCCCGCGCGCAACAGCCTCGACCCCATCATTGGCGACAGCGTCAGCGCTACTACGCCGGATACGATAACCGCGCCCGCAAGGGTAAATGCAAACTCCCGGAACAGTGCGCCAGTCAGACCGCCCTGAATGCCGACGGGTGCATACACTGCGGCGAGCGTGATCGTCATGGCGATGATTGGGCCGACCAATTCCCGGGCTGCATCCTTGGCCGCCTGGAAGGAAGACTTGCCCATGTGAAGATGCCGCTCGACGTTCTCTACCATTACGATCGCGTCATCCACCACCAGGCCGACTGAGAGCACGATCGCCAGTAGAGTGAGCAAATTGATGGTGAAGCCGGCTACCAGCATCAGAAAAACGGCGCCAATCAGCGAAATCGGGATCGCAACAACTGGAATAAGCACTGAGCGGAATGATCCCAGGAAGAGAAAAATGACGACGACCACGATAAGCAGCGTCTCAGTCAGCGTACTCAGCACTTCGTTAATCGCGTCCTGTATATAGGCCGTCGAATCATAGGGGATGCCGGCTTTCATTCCTGGAGGCAATTGCGACTGGATCTCCGGCAGCGCTGCGCGAACTTTCTTGATCACCTCAAGTGAGTTGGCGGTGGGAAGCACCCATATACCCATGAACGTCGCGGTCTCTCCGTTGAAGCGGACGTCCTGTTCATAATTCTGTGCGCCCAGCACGACATCGGCAATCTCGCCTAGCCGGACGACAACTCCCTTATCTTCCTTGACCACTAGCTGGCGAAATTCTTCCGCGGTACGCAGATCGGTGTTGGCGATCAGGTTGACCGATACCATAGAACCCTTGGTCTGCCCGAGCGCCGACAGGTGATTGTTCTTGGATAAGGCGTCTCGCACCGCAGAAGCGGAAATACCAAGCGCCGCCATCTTGTCCGGCTTGAGCCAGACCCGCATAGCGAAGGTACGGTCGCCCAGGATATCGGCGCGCTGTACGCCGCTGATGGCGCTTAGCTTCGGCTGAACGACTCGCGTTAAGTAATCGGTAATCTGGTTTTGATCAAGACTGGCAGATGAAAAGCCGAGGTACATCGCGGCAAATTGATTGTCGGCGGTTTGCAAGTCGATGACCGGCGCCTGGGATTCAGGCGGCAGGTCATTGCGGACCTGGGCCAGCTTCGCCTGGATCTGAGTGAGCGCCGCGTTGGTATCGTAATTGAGCTTCAGGTGTACGGTAATCGTGCTGAGGCCCTGAGCGCTCGACGACTCCATGTAGTCGATTCCGTCGGCGCTGGCGATGACGCGCTCCAGAGGCGTTGTGATAAAGCCACGGACCAGGTCCGCGTTGGCGCCCACGTAAACCGTCGTGACCTGTACCACCGCGATGTCACTGCGCGGATACTGCCTGACGCTCAGAGAGCGGATGGCTTGCAGCCCGGCAATCAGAATCACCAGGTTGACGACGACCGCGAGGACCGGCCGCTTGACAAAAAGATCAGTGAACTTCATTTAGCTGTCCTCAGGCTTGGGAGCCGGATTGTTCCCCGGTTGGATCTTATTGTTGACTTGGACGGCGGCGCCGTTGCGCAGTTTGAAGACGCCCGAGCTCACAACCTCATCACCGGGATTGACACCTGAAATGACTGCGACCTGATCTCCGCGCGAACCTTCAACCTTAACGAACTGCTGGCGCACCCCCCGGTAAGTCTTGCCACTGGGGTCTTTAAGATCGGAGACGACGTACACCGAATCGCCGTACGGTGCGTAGTTGATGGCAGTGGTTGGAAGGGCGATGACGGGACGGTCTGCGCCCGTTACTATCTCCACCTGCACGAACATGCCGGGACGCAGCTTGCCTCCAGGATTATCGAGGGTCGCCTGCACCTGAACGTTCCGGGTCGCCTCGTTTACGACCGAGTCGAGAGCTGTAACTCGCCCGGTGAACTTGATGCCTCCGACGTCGTTGCTGGAGACCCGCAGCGTGCGTCCGACCCGCACCTGGGTGGCTGTCTGCTGCGGCACACCGAAGTTTACATAGATCGGATTAAGCGACTGGAGAGGAACAATGGCTTCGCCGGCCGCCAGATACTGTCCCAGATTGGCCTGGCGCAAACCCAGGACTCCAGAGAACGGCGCCCGGATTGTCTTTCGCGCAATCGTGGCACAGATCTCACCCACCCGCGCTTCCGTCGCCTTTTGCTGGGCGATCGCGTTGTCATATTCCGTTTGTGCGAGGACGCCTTCCTTTACGAGCTGCTGCATGCGATCAAAATTAATGCGGGCAAGGTCGCGCTGGGCCTCCATGTCAGCCAACTGAGCTCGTTCCTGCCGCGTGTCGAGCTCCACGAGCACGTCCCCTGCATTGACCCATTTCCCCGAATCGAAAGCAATGCGGGCGACGGTACCTGGCAGATCTGCGCTCACCGTCACGCCTTGTACCGCTACCGCCGTACCGATCGCATTCAAAGTTGCCGGCCATTTCTCCTGTTTCGCCACAATCGTCGTAACAGCCGTCGCGGGAGGCTGGAAGCTGGCGCCGTGCGCGACTGCCGTCTGAATTTGCCGGAATTTCACAAAACCGAGGCCGCCGAGGAGCGTTACCGTCACCGCCAGCATCAGGATCATCCGTTTCGCCATGGGTCCCTCTTATGTCGTGAACAACGAAAACAAGCGCCAATCTTTGTACCGAAGACCACGCTGAGCGGGCAGTTCATGACGCCGTACTCGCGGCCCATTCTCAGAGCGGAAACAAATTAGATGTCAGGCCGCCTGCACCGGCTCCAAAAAGTGAGCGGCGTGGGCCGCGTCGTCTCCGGGCACGACTGGCGTGAGCCGGTTCGCCTCAGCCAAAGCCACCTGCTGGAGCGCCCGTGCCTGGGCAATCGCGACATCTTGTTTCGTGCAGTTCAAAAGAATCGAGCACTCTTGAAGCGTGTGACCTTCAAGAATTGACATAACAAAGACAAAGCGTTCAAGCGGCGCAAGCTGAACAACAGCCGTCAACGAACCGCCGAAATATGATCTAAGCGCTGCGAGACCAGTGACATGCCCAGCGGCATTCCGTTGTCCCGGAACCGGTGAGATCATTCGAACTGCATTCTTGATCACCATGCGCCTGCTCCACGAGCGCGCCCATTCCTTGAAGACTGGGTTCCCCTGAACGGAGTCCTCAAGTCCGCCTACGAAGCACTGCTCTGCCTTCGAAGCGTCTGCGGTCAATAGAAGCGACAGGAGGTAGAGCGCGGTCTCGTCTTCCGCGAAAGTCTGGCAGAAGTCCCGCTGGGTCGCGTAAGGTTGCACTCTGGTGGTTGAAACGCCATCTTCTTTCTTCCACAACATATGCGCCTCGTATATAACTAAGGTCTCCTCAGTTGTCCGGAAATCCCGCAATTCTTTAGTCAAAGCCTGCAAGAACTTCAGCAGGAACAAAATCGCGATCCCGCAAATGATCCCGACGATAGTATTGACCGCTGCCACGACTCCCGACCCCTTGCGTCATTAGTGCTAGCACTTGCACTTGCGCTCGATTTGCCGAACCAGGTGCTTGTTCAGAATCCCGTCGCAAACGAACTGCGCACCTTCGCGCTTCATCTCGAGCAGAATCATCTCCGCCTGCGGGCTGATTATGGTTACGTTGCACAAGTCAATGACTAGCTGGTGGCCATTGAGCGATTGGTTCCCCTCCTGCCATGCCTTCTTGAGTTCTGTGACCCAGGGCTCGACTAGCTTGCCTTCGAGAACCAGCTTGCGTTGCCCCGCGGTTTCAATGGTTGTGATTCTTAGCACGATGTTTTGCTTTCACTTGAGCAAAGGCAATGCGAGTGCCAAAGCAGAGTCATGACCAGGAGTCCGTAAGGGGTTCAATCGAGACAGATTGGAGACAGGGTGGGTTAAAACCGTGTCGAAAGTGTCGAAGAGTGCTTCGACACTTTCGACGAAACTTACGACACGGCGCGTGGATCGATACCGAGTTTTTTCATGCGGGAGATAAGAGTTGTGCGCTTGAGTCCCATCCGAACAGCCGCACCGTCAGCCCCGCCCACTCGTCCTCGTGTTTCCTTCAAGATGTGGAGGAGCTGGTCACGCTCGTTGGAGTCGGGAATTCTGGCCATCGCCTTCTCGGCGGAACCGTTGCCGAGATCCGAGACTGGAACTTCTAAGGCCGAACCACGAGTGAGGATTACCGCTCGCTCGATGAGATTCTCGAGCTCGCGAATGTTTCCTGGCCAGTGCCATCGCGTCAACTTCTTCATGCTCGCAGCAGGAACCGATTCGATTTGCTTCTCCATGCGGCGCGCGTACTTCTGCGTGAAATAGCGGACCAATAGCGGGATATCCTCGGGGCGTTCGCGCAACGGTGGAATTTGAATGGGGAAGACATTGAGCCGGTAATAAAGGTCGCTGCGGAACTTGTCTTCCGCGATCATCTTTTCCAGGTTGCGGTTGGTGGCAGCCACCAAGCGGACATCAACCTTCTTCGTACGTGTACTGCCAAGCCGCTCGTATTCCCGCTCTTGAAGCGCCCGCAGAAGCTTTGGTTGAACCTCCAGCGGAATGTCGCCAACCTCATCGAGAAACAGCGTTCCCTGGTCCGCGAGTTCAAGACGCCCCATCTTCTGGGCAATTGCCCCCGTGAACGCGCCGCGTTCGTGGCCAAACAGTTCGCTTTCGAGCAGGCCTGTAGGGATAGCGGCACAATTAAGCTTCACAAAAGTGCGATCTTTACGCCGGCTGCGATCATGGACAGCCCGTGCAATGAGTTCCTTGCCAGTGCCTGTTTCTCCAAGCAGAAGGACTGTGGAACCGCTGGGAGCAACCGTATCCACCAGGTGCAGAACCTGACGCAGCGCCGAACTCTGGCCAACAATCCCCTCAAAATCTATCTCGCCACGGATTTCCTCTTCAAGATACAGTTTCTCTTGGGCGAGCTTGTCTCTCAGTTCAGCGATCTCGCCAAAGGCCAAGGCGTTCTCGACGGCAATTGCTACCTGACCTGCGACCTGGCACAAGAACTCGATTTCATCGTTATCGAAGTTGCTGTCTTGCCTCCTGCCCAGCGCCAGGACACCAAGCGAACGATCGCGGCTGATTAGGGGCACCAGGCAACCCGACTTCACGCCCTCGCCCACCACCCGCTGGTAGTGCTCGGGGTATCGTTCCTCGCTGGAATCGTGGTGTGCCTTTACCACCGGCTTTCTCGTGCGGAAGGCTTCGCCGGGATGAGTGCCCTCGATGGGGATGAGTGTTTCCTCCCGGAAGAATCCTTTACTGTCGGGGAAATCCAGTGCGAAGACGCGCAGATGTTTACCTTCGGCATCCGGGAGCATGACACCCACGACGTCGCAGTTCATCACGCGCCGCACGCTGGCGGAGACAGTGCGCAACAGTTCACGCAGTTCGAGGTTGGAAACGACCTGATTGGTTAACTCCAGGAGCAATTTCAACCGCTCCTGCGTGCGTTGCGAGATCGCAAAGTTCACAGCAGCATCAATCGCCAGCGCCACCTGGTCAGCGGCGACCGATAGAAAAGCAACTTCTTCTTCACAATACGCGTTCGGCTGCCCGCTGCCGACTTCAAAGATTCCGAGTCGCCGCTCGCCTCGCACGAGGGGCAGCCCGCATGTGGAGACGATTCCGAGTCTGGTCAAAAATTCTTTTAGACTTGGAAATCGTGTCTCGTTGTTCCAGTCCCCAATCACAAGCGGCTGGCCGGTTTCGTGCACCCGCGCAGCCGTCAGTTCTATATCATTAAGGGGGAGCTCCGCTTCCGGAAATTGACGCTTCGTGCCGTTTACGTCAAAGAGACGCCAGCCCAGCTTGCCGTCGCCGTGGTCACACTCAAACATGCTGACGTGGAGATAATCGAAAGGGATCACGCTGCGCAGTTCACGCGCGAAAACTTCCTCGCAATAGTCACAATCGCGAGCGGAGGAGATGGCCTTCGTCGCACGGAGAAGGGCCTCGAAACGCGCAGTCTGCGTCGGGGACCCCGTCTGCAAGAGGGTACTCATTGACCGGCCCTGCACTTCCTTCTTCTGTTTTTCAGGCAGTCTAAGTACGTACGCTGCCTGAGGGTGAAGGTCGAACTATCCTAGGCGCTTGCATCATCTGATGTCAGCGCATTGCGGAAAGGTTCGAATTAATGTCGTAAAGTATCGTCACTTGTCGAGAACCGTGTCGAGATAATCGACACCCTTCGGCGCACATATTTCGCTCTCGCCAAAAACGTTCCCTAGTCAATCACTTCCGCAGCGCCGTCGATCACTAAGCATTTGGCAGTCTGCATGCCTTTTTGTTTGCTGGCTGCAAGAGTCCGCAGATTGCATTTTAAGGAAAGGGAAGGTCTTTACAAACTATGTGGCGTAACACCATTTTGTCTGTTGTAACCATTTCACTTCTTTCGGCACTAGCGATTGCCCAGGAGTCGCGTTCGGAAATCAGCGTGCAGGGCACTGGGTTCTTCAGGAAGGATTCGACTGGACAAGGAATCCGGCAGAGAGCGACCGACACCGGTGGTTTTGTTGTAGGGTACCGTTACAACCTGAACCGGTGGCTCGCTGCGGAAACCAACTACGGCTTCGTCCGAAATACACAAGAATATTCGTCATCGCTCGGGACTTCTGGAATACAGAGCGACGTCCACCAGTTCACCGGCGATCTCGTTTTTAAGCTCCCCCATCCCGGCCTCCACAGAGTCAATCCATATCTTCTTGCGGGTGGCGGTGCGCTGTTGTTCAACCCCAGGGACAACAGTTTGCTAGCCGGCGCGGGCACACAGGCGAGAGGAACTTTCGTTTACGGCGGTGGCGCCGACTTTCCGCTCAGCAGACATTTCTCTCTGCGCGGGGAGTATCGCGGCTTGGTGTACAAGTCACCGGACTTTGGGCTCACCAGCCTCAATAACGATGCCGTAACGCATACTGCGCAGCCTTCGGCGGGAATTGCTTTCCGCTTCTGAGGGGCGAATTGTGAGTGAGGTTTAGCACAAATAGCCGCCGGCCAGACAAGCCGGCGGCTATTATCCCTTCCTTGGTTCCATAATAATGTCTGATCAGTTTGATCTGGGACCCGTTTATCAACTGCGGAGCCGTTCAAGTAATGCCGCAGTTCGCAGGCACGCCTCGGTTGTCCTCACGGTTGGACCATATGCGTCAACCAAAGTTCTGGTAATTCTTCCAGAACTCAGGCCAGGACATGCGCGGGCCACCGCACACAAAAATATCAGGATGATCCTGGCTCTCCTCGTTCTGAACACGGTAGGAATTGGTGTTATGTCCGGCCACCCGGCACGAAGTGAATGTCCTCTCTGCGTATTTGCGCGATAAACCGAGCACGATCAGTGTAGATGGAGGCGGCACGGGATACCCGCGCAGCCACGCCGAGTTGGTCCCGCTAATCGGAGGAGGCAGGTGGTAGGCCGGACCCAGGATCTCGATTGCGCCCTGCTCACCGTAGTTTCCCACCAACACGCCAACACTCTCCCGCTGTTCCGGAGCTAAGGAATCTCGAATGGCAGCGACCGTCTTAACCAGTTCGTTCCAGCCGATCTCCTCGCGCAGATCGCCGTTGTTGTGGAGTGCGAAATCCTTGAGACTGCCGCCGGACGCGAGCGGCAAAACCACCGCACAGATGTACAGACCACACACTGCGAGCGCAGTAAAAAACGTAGCCTCCACCGTCCGCCGCCACAGCCGCGGCAGCAGCTCGACCCAACGCTCGCCAGCAGTCGCCCCCATCGCCATCAACATCGGATACGCCCCTCCCAAGTAGTAGCCTCGACCCTTCCCAAACAAGTAGAGCACGAGAGGGATCAAGTACATCCACGCCAACAGGCGATATCGCCGGTCGCGCAAGAAACACAGCAAACCAGCGATCCACAACGGCGCCGCAAACGGATTCGTGCAGATGAGGAACTGATCACGAATAAATCCATTCGCCCGCCCCTCTCCGATATCGCGCGCATGAATGTGCTGCAGAAAGTGCAGAGAGATGAAACCATGACGTATCTGCCACACAAGATTCGGTAGGAAAATCAGCAGCGCCACCGCAATCCCGCTCCAGAACCACCAGCTTCCCAGAAAACGGCGCGCTCGCGTCAGCAGCAACCCACTCAGAATCCCAGCCACAAGAAAGAGCATGGTGTACTTGGTCATGAGGCCAACGCCTACGGTCACGCCAATAGCCAGCCACCATCGCGGGTTCTCCGTCTTCAGCAAGCGAATCACGAAATAGGCAATCAGCACCCACCACAAGTAATCGAACGTCGTATATTGGAACTCCGTCCCCTCGAACAGAGGGAGTGGCGAGAGCGCGACTGCAAGAGCCGCGGTAGTCTGGGCCAGCCGCCCGCCGCCGAGCTCCCGCGCCATTAGCCCGGTCATCAAGACGGCCAATCCTTGCGCGATTACCGAGAAGAGCCTCAGTCCCACCAGCGATACACCAAAAAGCGCAAGGCCAATCCGCTCCAGAAACGGCGTCAATGGCGGATACGGCACGAATCCCCAGTCGAGATGCAGCGCATCGCTCAGAACCTGAAGCTCATCGCGGTGAAAGCCGTATTGATGGTTCGTTAGCACATGAACCAGCGCCACGGTAGCCGCAATTACGACTAGCACCAAGGTGTCGGCACGAGAGTGGGTATCCATGTGCTTCATATTCTGCTCCGCGTTCTTTGACGCGATTCCACTGCGCTCCTCGCCCATCGCTTCTCTCATCGGACTTTCTACGCATGAAGCAACCTTCCGGTTCCAACTTTGAGCTTTCCTAGGCATGCGCACCAGAAAAAGGATAACGATAATGTGCACCTGCCGGGAGACGGTCTTCGTGGCCGTTGATAAGCATAACGTCCAACTTCACCCGGCCATTCGCGGAAAGCACAACGGGCCAATACGCCCGCCGAGCGGCGTGGACTGTTTTCGTGAGGTTTACTTCGCGGGTTGGCTATCGGCGTTCCTTCACTGGCAGTGGCATCAGTGTAGAGATTACTGACTGGCCACTGCCCAGATTACAAAGGAACTGGCGGAGAGGGAGGGATTCGAACCCTCGATAGAGTTGTTAGACCCTATAACGGTTTAGCAAACCGCCGCCTTCAGCCACTCGGCCACCTCTCCTCAAGGACTTACGCAGCCCCCATTCTAGCAGTGTGGGGACTTTTGTGGGGACCCTGGTTGAACAGCTCCAGCTTGCGGAAGGCATCCCGCTTGTGCTCCGGGGTCGGATGAACGTACCGCATTGTTAGAGTGATGGAGGAATGCCCCATCAGCTCCTTCAGTGTCGGCAAATCAACCCCGGCCATCGCCATTCGTGACCCGAAAGTATGCCGAAAATCGTACAGCCGGAAATTGAATCCGAGCCGCTTAACGAGGCTATGATGCCCTCGGCAAATGATCATCGGCCTTTCTAGGTCTGTGCGGTGGGGAAAAAGACAGTTTCCCGTGATGTCGGTCAGTCTCCGTTGAATCACTTCGAGAGCTCTGTCCGTCAGCAGCACATTGCGGCGGGCAAATCGCGTCTTCCCCGCAGGAATGAAGATGTAGCGCTCGTTCGCATGCACATTCTCGCGGCGGATCGCAAACACCTCATTCGGGCGCATGCCAGTTTCAACCATCAGAATCGCAATGTCTTTCAAAAGAGGAGAGGCGTGCTGCAGATAACGGCCTTCCTCTTCATGGGACACGATCCTCATGTTTCCACCGCTTTCCTGAAGCAGCTTCACACCCGCAAAGGGATTCCCCGAAATGAAACCTTTACGAACTGCGTAGTTCAGCATGAATCGCAAGGCGGCTAAATCTCGGTTCACCCCAGCAGGGGAGCACTGATTCAGGCGTTTTAGCTTGAACTGTTCAATCGATCCTGCCGTAATCTCGTCCAGCTTCATTCTCCCGAAAAAATGCACGAGCGGCTTCGAACTGACCCGATACCGCTTGTGCGTGTTCGGGTGAGCTTGATGCTGAACCAGAGACCACGGCAGAAAATCCCCTTGAACAAATTGATCGAACGGTGGAGCGGCCACAAGCCCCCGTCCGCGAAGCAGTTCTGCTCTCTTCAGAGCTTCCATGCGCATCGCAGCTGTTTTGTTGGTCATTCCCGTCGACTCCCTGACTCGAATTCCTTTGAACCGGAATTCATACCAATACACTTCACCTCGTTTAAAAACGCTCATTCTGTCTCCTTTCGTTTGGATCGGAGACAGAAACCCTGCAACCCTCAAGGTATTTCTGAACGTCAGCGGGATGATATCGGACCGCCCGGCCCATTTTCAAATACGGAAGGCCGCGCTTTTGCGAGCGCCATTGCGCCAGTGTTTCGATTGACAGTCCAGTGAGCCGGGCAACCTGTTCAGGCGTCAAGAGTTCGGTCAGCGGTGATTGCATCCCTACACCCCCTCCGGCATCAATGCACGCCGCACTCGCGACACGGGCACATCCAGAGTCTGCGCGACCTTTCGAAGTGAGTGGCCCTGACTCCTTAAACTCCTGGCCTGGTCAACGTCGATCTTCGCGCGCGGACGGCCAATTCGCTTGCCCATGGCGCGAGCGTGTGCGATTCCGGCACGAACCCTTTCTGCGATCAGGTCGCGCTCAAACTGCGCTACGGCACCCATGATGTGGAACAGAAGTTCCCCGCTCGGGGTAGTCGTATCGACACCCTCGGTGAAGCTGATGAAATCAATACCGAGCGCCCGGAATTCTTCAAGGCTGTCTACCAGGTGCTTTACAGAGCGCGCGAAACGATCAAATTTCCAAACGAGGACAACGTCAAAAAGCCGTTTGCGAGCGTCCTTCATCAGAGCATCAAGCTGGGGACGGCGTCGCTGTGCTCCGCTCACGCCAATCTCGACATATTCGTAGGAGCGCCCGAAACGCGCGACATATCGCCTAAGGTCCTCGAGCTGCATGTCACAGCTTTGGTCCAATGTGCTGACACGAGCATAGAGCGCAACTGCCTTCTTGCTAGAGTCGTTCATTGCTGCTCCGATTGTTGCCGATGTTGGGTACAGTGCTGATATGGCCAGTCATGTGTTGAGATTAACGATTGACAATGCCTCTACAAGCCTGTCCGTTTTGGCGCCGCGAGCGCCAAAAGCTTGCCAGGGATGTGGCTTTGTCTTTAGGAGGAATGATTGTGAGAAAGGAAGTCTGCGATCAGCTCATTTCCGAATGTGAGCAAACCTGCCAAAAACTGGGCGGAGACCTGTATGAGGTTATGAAGAAAGCTCCACAAGTGGTGGAGAAGTGGAAGCGGTACGCTCCGCTCTTTCAGCAGGTTTGGAATAACGCGAAGAATCGCGAAGAACTCGCTGCCTTTCTGCTGACGGCTGGACCTGACCCACGGCCCGAGGAACTAGAGACGGTGCTCACCTTAATAAGGACGGTTCCATATCTTTTGCGGAATCACCTCCAGGGTGCCGCAAAAAATCTGCCGCCTTCCCC
>Ga0099828_10003181_pt1 | contig 11471 bp, 14 predicted proteins | sample CZO8metaG_2_FD_79338 | JGI IMG/M metagenome (GOLD analysis project Ga0099828, IMG submission 79338) | Vadose zone soil microbial communities from the Eel River Critical Zone Observatory, Northern California, USA - CZOApr15con2H1.8 metaG | ecosystem: Environmental > Terrestrial > Soil > Vadose...
ATCCTCAAGCGCGCCGACGCCAACTCGAAGGAGCTCGCTTCGATCGCCCGCGGCGGCGGGCTCTTCTATCTCGTCGGCGGCGACCCGGGCCTGGTGGCCCAGGTGTTGAACGGCTCGCGTGTCTGGGCGGCGATGTTCGAGGCGTGGCGCAATGGCGCCGCGCTCGCCGGGTCATCCGCGGGAGCCATGGCGCTGTGCAGCCACACGCTGATCCGCGCCAGCTGGCCGAACCGGTTCAACCGGCGGCCGGCCGGCGCGCTGGGTCTCGTACCGGGCACCGCGGTTCTGCCGCACTTCGACACGTTTGGCCATCGCTGGATAGAGTCCGCGCAGCGGGAGCTTCCCGGTGTGACGCTGCTCGGGATCGACGAGCGCTCGGCCGCGCTGTGGCAGCGAGACGAGTGGCGGGCGGCCGGGCCGGGCGCCGTCACCGTCATCGACGGATCCAGCACCGCGCGCTTTGAGTCCGGGATGAAGATCACCGGACTTTCGAGCCCCGTACGTATGCTTCCCACCGAGTGATAGAGACCAGGCGCGGGACCGCGAAGACGATGCGTTCCGGTTTCGTCGACGTCGGGTCGCTGCGCGTCCACCACACGTACGGCGGCCGCGGCTCGCCGGTCGTGTTCGTCCATGGCCTCGGCTCGTCGGGATACATGGAGTGGCGCCAGAACCTCGAGGCCGTGGCGGCGCGCCACCGCGTCTTCGCGCCCGATCTCCCCGGCTACGGGCGCACCGACAAGCCCCGCGCGCGCTACACCATCCCGTACTTCGCCCGCTTCGTCGGCCGCTACATGGAGGAGCGCGGCCTCCGTTCGGCTGCGCTGGTGGGCACGTCGCTCGGCGGCCGGATCGCACTCGAGGTAGCGCTCGACCAGCCCCGGCTGGTGCGCAAGCTCATCCTGGTGAACACGCTCGGCCTGGGGCGGCCGAAGGTCCGCGCGACCCAGATGGCCTATGGCCTTGTCTCCCTTCCGCGCGTCGGCGAGGCGGTCATGAACCTCACGCGCGACGCGCTGCGCTGGGCGCCGCCGCGCTTCATCCGGCGGATCGCCGGCCGCTACGCGGGGGTCAGCTCCGACCTCGAGCGAACCATGGACGACGCCTACCTCGCGGACCTGCGAGACATGTACGCGGCGGACGGCTTCCACGCGGCATACCTTTCAACGATCCGCTCGCTGATCAACCCCCGCGCCCTCTTCGGCGGTCAGCACGACGTGACGCGGCGGTTGAACGAGCTGAAGATCCCCGTCCAGCTGATCTGGGGCGCCGACGACCCGCTGTTTCCCCTCGCCCATGCGGAGCGGGCACATTCCATGATCGAGCGCTGCAAGCTCGCCGTCATCAACGGCGCGGGCCACACCCCCCAGGCCGAACGCCCTGAGGAGTTCAACCGCGTCCTCCACGACTTCCTCGACCGCTAGCCCAGACGATCCGACCCGCTACAAGAGCCCCGAATACCGGGCGCTGGTCGGGGCTCCGATGGATCCGCTGGTCCATCCGGACCCGTACCACCCGCCGCCGCTGTACCGGTTTCTGCATCGCCTTGTCGGGTGGATCGTCCGGGTGGTCTTCCGGGTCACCGTCACGGGGCTCGAGAACATCCCGGAGCCGCCGTTCATCATCGCGGCCAATCACCGAGCCTGGTATGACCCGGCGTTCATCATCCCGTTCTTCCCGGAGCGTCCCGTGATCTACACGATGGCCAAGCGCGAGACGGTCTTCAACCGCGCCTGGAAACGCCGCCTGCTGCCGATGATCGGCGTGTTCCCCATCTCACCCAACAAGGGCGAGCTCGACGAACAGGGGCTCCGCACGGTTTACCAGGTGCTCGAGCGCGGCGGCGTGATGCTGATGTTCCCCGAGGGCCGGTACTCGCGCGGGCGTGCCCTCCGGCCGCTGAAAAACGGCATCGGCTATTTCGCCCTGCAGGCCGGTGTCCCCATCTGCCCCGTCGCCGTGGGGGGAACCGAGCCGAGGCGCCCCTTCAGCAGGATCGATGTCACGATCGGCTCGCCGATCATGCCCGACGTGCCGGCGTGGTGGGATTTGAGCCGAAGGGTCGCGTCGGTGGTGGACAACGTGCGGACCGCCATCACGACCGCCCTCCGCCGCCGCCGCGAATAGAATTCGTCAGTTTTGCATCTCGTCATCGGCGCGGGTGAGTTTCTCGGACAGAACGTGTCGCGGGCGATGGCGGCGGACGTGCCTGTCATCGAGCTCCGCTCCGACGCCGACGAGGAGACGCTCGCCGACGCCATCAGCGGCATCGAGGTGATCGTCAACTGCGCGGAGACCGCCTCGCCGTCGCGCCGGCTTCGCTACCGAAAAAGTCCGCCTCATGTTCTGCAGCTGCTGGTCGAAGCGGCGACGCGAGCGCGCGTGCGCCGCATCGTGCACGTCTCGACCGCCGACGTTTTCGGCCCGAATCACTTCGCGCGCATCACGGACAAGAGCACGATCAAGCCCGTTCATGCGTACGAGCGGCTGAGGCTCGCCGAGGAGGAGTGGCTGCTCCAGAACGCCGGCGACGTCGAGGTCGTGATCGTGCGACCGGCCCGCGTCTTCGGAGAGGGCGAGACATGGATGCTTCCGCACCTTCTCACCGCGGTGCTGCACGGCCGGGTGTGGCTCCCCGGTGGAGGCCGCGCGCAGCAGACCTTCGTCGCCGCGGCAGATGTCGGGCGAGCCTGCCTTGCGGCCTCCGACCGCGGCAGGCCCGGGCACCGCTACCTGATCGGCGGCTTCGACTCCACGTGGCGCGACTATCTGACGTCGGCCGCTCGCGCCCTGGGCGTCCCCGCCGAGATCGCCTCGGTCCCATACGACCTCGCCTACCTGCGCGCGCTCGCGGTCGAGACGCTGAAGCCTCAGGGCGCGGCCGTGTGGCCCGGCATCTACGCGGTCGACGTGATCGGCAAACCCCACTACTGCGACGACTCACACTCGCGGCGGGAGCTGACATGGTCGCCCTCGGTGGGCAGCTTCGAGCAGGAGATGCCCTTGATGACTCAGTGGGTGACGCAGATTCCCGAGGTCGCGGCCGCGCTGGCGGAGGTGACGGCGCCGGCGCCGGCTACTTCACCGCCAGGCAGGTGAGAGAGGTCAGGAGCAGGCCGGATTCATTCCGGCCGTCCCCTGGCGCCCACTCCTACAACCCACCAGGCGTCGCCTGTGAGAGGAGGGGGTCCCGCGGGGGAGGACATCTGTCCTCACCCGCGCTATTTCACCGCCAGGCAGGTGATCGTCTTGAAGACGCCGTCGATCTTCTGAATCTTGTCCACGATCAGAGAACCGATGGAGTTGACGTCGGGAGCCTCGCACACCGCGATCACGTCGTACTCGCCCGTGATGGCGTCGGCGGCGGATATCCCTTGCACGCCCTCCATCTTCTTGGCCACCTCTAACGCGCGACCGGGTGACGCGTTGATGAGGACGTACGCCTTCATCGCCTAACCCCCATAGATGCCCGACGGAACGGGTTCAGCGTACTCGGATCAGCGCGTCTTGAGTGCGCGGAGCATGACCTCGTCGGTGATGTTGGCGCCCGACAGCAGCACCACCACGGTCTCGTTTGGCGCGGGGCGATGGTGATACAGCAGCGCGGCCATGGCCGCCGCACCCGCGGGCTCGGCGAGGAGATGCTCCCACTCGAAGAGCAGCCGGATCGCCCGCAGCATCTCCGACTCCTGGACGATCAGCACCTCGTCGACGTATCGCCGGGTAAGCTCGAACGTCAGCTTGCCGGGCGATGACGCGGCGAGGCCGTCGGCGATCGAGTCGACCCGGTCCAATGCCACGATGTGACCCGCCGCGAGCGAGCGGTGCATGGCGTCGGCGCCCGCCGGCTCGACGCCCACGACTCGCACCCCCGGCTTTCTCTCCTTGATGTAGAGCGCGATCCCGCCGATCAGACCCCCGCCGCCGATGGGCACCAGGACCGTGTCGACGTCCGCCAGGTCGGCGAGGATCTCGAGGCCGATCGTGCCTTGACCCGCGACGACGAGCGGGTCGTCGTAGGCGTGAACGAACGTCGCCCCAGTCTCGGCCTGCGCGCGGAGCGCCTCGAGGTTCGCGCCGCTGTAGTTGCGGCCCGCGGCGACGACCCGCGCGCCCAGTCGCCGGATCGCCTCGACCTTCAACGGGTTTGCCGTCTCGGGCACATAAACGGTCGCGGGCAGCTGGAAAGCCGAGGCGGCGTACGCGAGGCCCATGCCGTGGTTCCCGGCCGACGCCGTGATGACGCCCGCCCGCCGGTGCTCCGCGGGGATGTGCATCACGCGGTTCAGCGCTCCCCGCACCTTGAAGGCGCGGATCGGCTGGATCGACTCGATCTTGATGTGGACGTGGCAGCGCGCCTTCTCGGTGAACGCCCGCGAGTACTGCAGGGGCGTGGGGGACAGGTGCGGCCCGAGGTCGCGCGCCGCGCGCTCCACGTCCTCCGGGGTCACGGTCGCCGCCTCGGTTGTCAGCGGCCGCTCTTCTTCTTGGTGCGCCGCTTGTCGGCCAGGTGCTGGGCGAGCTTCTTCAGGCCTGGATTGACCGAGACGACCTTCGGCCCGCGCACCTTCTTGTCTCGCGCCTTGGTGCGCGCGCTCTCACGCGGCGAAACGCGATCGAGCTCGTCGCTCACGGCGTGTTCCAGTAGTGCATGGGTCAGAAGGTCGCGGGGACGATAGCCCGCTTGTGAATCCCGGCGCCCAGCAGCGTCTCGCCCTCGTGGCACTCGACCTCGAAATAGAGCTTGTTGCCCTTGACCTCCGACAGCCGGCTGGTCACCACGATCGTGCTGCCCGGCGCAGTCGGCGCGAGGTGGCGCACATGTACTTCGTATCCGACGGTGGTGTGACCGGCGGGCAGCAGGCGTTCTATCGAGCGATGGCAGGTGATTTCCATGAGCCCGATCATCGCCGGGGTGGAAAACGTGCCGTTGCCGCCGACGTGGTGGGTGAGGAGGTCGCCCTCGACGACCCGCTCGAGCCGTCCCTCGATGCCAGGCTTGATCCCTTCGATCGTGTCCACCATATAGATTGTCGTCAAATGGGTCGAAGTTGACGCGGATGCCTTCTGTCCGCAAGGCGATCTTTCCGGCCGCGGGTCTCGGCACGCGTTTCTTGCCCGCGACCAAGGCGCAGCCCAAGGAGATGCTGCCGCTGGTCGACAAGCCGACCATCCAGTACGGCGTCGAGGAGGCCATCGCGTCGGGGATCGAGCAGGTGATCATGGTCACCGGCGGCGGCAAGCGAGCGATCGTCGACCATTTCGACCGGTCCCTGGAGCTCGAGCACTACCTCGAGGAACGGGGCAAGAGCGACCTGCTCCACATCCTGAGCGAGGTCGACCAGCTGAGCAACCAGGTCGACATCACCTACATCCAGCAGAAGGAACCTCTCGGGCTTGGGCACGCCGTCTGGACCGCGCGCCGGCTTGTGGAAGGCGAGGCGTGCGCCGTCCTGCTGGCGGACGACGTGATCCTGGGCGAAGGCGATCCCTGCCTCAAGCAGCTGATCGACGCCCACCGCAAGACGGGAGCCACCGTGATCGCGGTCCGCCGCTTCCCCCGCAGCGAGATCAGCCGTTATGGGGTGGTCGTGACCAAGGGCGGCAGCGGCCGGATCCACGAAGTCACCGACATGGTCGAGAAGCCGGAGTTCGGAACCGAGCCCTCGGACCTCGCGATCCTCGGTCGCTATGTCCTGGCGCCGCCGGTGTTCGCCGAGCTGGATCGGGCCGAGCCCGGGACAGGCAAGGAGATCCAGCTGACCGACGCCATCAAGCGCTCGCTCAACGCCCACCCGGTCGTGGCCTACGAGTTCGAGGGCGACTACTACGACACCGGCACGGTGTCCGGCTACCTGAGGGCCAATTTGATGCTGGCGATGAAGCGGGAAGGGCTCCGGGACGAGCTGGCTCCGCTGCTTCGGGAGCTGCTCGGATCCATGCCCCAAGCCTCGTCCCAGGGTTCCCCAAACCCGGCCCTATAATCAGTAGACGCTCAATGAGCCGATTCCCCGCCCGAGTGATTTACCTATGGCTGTTTCAGGACGAAGAAGATTCGACGACGACAAGGTTGTTCGGTATGAGACCGCGGAGAAAGACTTCGAGGTCGAAGTCTCGCGCACCCTCAACAAGTGGTGCGTCACCGTCTACCAGCAGCCGGACCGCCAGATCCTGGTTCAAGACTTCTTCCCGGAGCGTTGGAAGGCGCTCGCGAGGGCGCAGGACTTCATCCGGCTCCTGAACCAGCGGAAGAAGAAAGAAGAAGAGGGCGCGGCGTCGAGCGACGACGATTTCTAGGCCCGGGTAGACTTTTGCGCTCGTGAACTGGGCCGTGCTGCGTCGGGAGTGGGGGGCGGTGACTTTCGTGCTCACCGTCATCGCCGGGATGATCGTCGTCCCGATCGCGCTCTACTTCGCCGGTCAAGGGCCGGCCGCCATCACGACGCCGAACCTGACGACCACGAGCAGCGCCCGCGCGAGCACCGTGCAGACGGCGAGCCCGGCCCGGTCGCCGTCGCCTAGCCCGTCACCGTCCCACTAGGCGCTCAGACCCCAGAGGAGGCGCTCGCCGTTCGGGCGGACGATGTCCTGCAGCGGCAGCGTGAATTCGGCGACGGTCTTCCGCTCCGTGCTGACGCGCATCTCGATCACGTCGGAAAGGCGCAGGTGCGCGACAGCGGCGCAATCGTGGAGGAACGTGAAGACCACCGGCCGCACCAGGTTGAGCACGTAATCGGCGAGACGCGCGCCGTCGGATAGGGTCTCCTCGCCGACGCTTCGATCGCGAAACGCGAGCACCACGACCTCGTCGCTGAGCATCACCGGGTCGGTCCACGCGTAGCTCGACGACCGCGCCGCGCTCAGCTGCTGCAACACCTCCGCGAGTCGACGCATCGGAGGCTGCGGGCCTTCGAAGAGCAGCGGCACGTCGCGCTGGCGCTCGTTGAAGCTCTGCGCGCGGTATTGCGCGGTAAACCCCAGGTCGGAGATGCCGGCAAACGGCGCCGGCACCTTGATGAGCATCTCGTCCAGGTGGTGTGTGCTGTGACGCATGATGGAACCGGAGTCTTCCATGCCGTATTAACGCATGGCCGGCCGCCGAAAGTCTCCTCCCAACGTGGTAGCTTCCCTTCCCCGCTTGCCGGGGAGCCCCGCGCAAGCGCGGGGGTGTGACCCAGCGTGTAGCGCTCGGTCGGATCGGCACCGTCTGGCAAAATCCGTGTCGATGCCGTTGACCGGAATTCGCGTCCTCGACCTGACGCGCCTCCTGCCCGGCGCCTACTGCACCCAGCTGCTCGCCGACATGGGCGCCGACGTGATCAAGGTGGAGGAGCCCGACAGGGGTGACTACATGCGGTGGACGCCTCCGCTGGTCGACGGGCAGAGCGCGCTTTTCAATGCCGTCAACCGCAACAAACGAAGCGTCACGCTAAACCTGAAGGCAGCCACCGGCCGTGACGTCCTGCTCAGTCTCGTGGACAGGGCCGACGTCCTCGTCGAAGGCAACCGCCCGGGCGTGATGGATCGTTTGAGGCTCGGCTGGGACGTCCTGCACGCGCGAAATCGCCGGCTCGTCATGTGCTCGATCACGGGGTATGGCCAGGATGGGCCGTACGCGTCTCGCGCGGGTCACGACCTCAACTACATGGCGACAGCCGGTGCGCTGGGATTGAACGGTGAGCGCGACGGACCTCCGGTGCCCTTGTCGGTCCAGGTCGCCGACGTCGGCGGCGGCGGCCTGCAGCCCGCGGTCGCGATCCTCGGGGCTCTCGTCGGTGTGCAGCGCGGCGGAGAGGGCCGGTGGATCGACGCAGCGATGACCGACGGCGCGGTCGCGTGGCTTGCCCTGGTGTTTGCGGCGCGCGAGGCCGGGGAGCGCGTGGCGCGCGGCGACCAGCGTCTCGCCGGCCGCTACGCCTGTTACCGGGTCTACGAGTGCGAGGACGGCCGCCACTACAGCGTCGCCGCGCTCGAGCCGAAGTTCTGGAGCTCTCTGTGCCAGGCGCTGGAGAGACCTGACCTGATCGAGCACCAGTACTCAGACGACTCGAGCGTCCAGACGGAGCTGGAGGAGATCTTCAGAACCCGGACCCGCGATCAGTGGCGGGAAAACCTCTCAGGGTTGGATGCGTGCTGCGAGCCGGTGCTGGACCTGGATGAGGTTCCGTCCCATCCGCAGATTGCCGCACGCCGGATTTTCGAGCGGGGCAAGCAGGGACATGTCCCTCTCCTCGGTGAGCACACGGCGCAGGTCTTGGCGGAAATCGGCGTCGACTCTTCGCGCCTCGAAGCGCTGAGGGCGGACGGCGTCATCTAGCCGCGACGATCTCGGCCCAAACCTTCTCGACCTGTTCGCGTGTCGCGTCGCGCGAGCCGCTGTTGTCGATGACGTGCTGCGCGCGCCCGCGCTTCTCGTCGATGGGCATCTGGGCGGCGATCATCGCGTGGGCGCGGTCCCGGCTTACGCCGCGGCCATCGACGAGGCGCCGCAGCTGCAGCTTCTCGGGCACGTAGACGAGGACCACGTCGGCGTAGATCCTGTCGAGCCCGTTCTCGAACAGCAGCGGCACGTCGTGGACGATCACCTCGGCGCCTTTGTCCTCCGCTTCCTCCGTGCGCTCGGCCATCCAGGTCCTGACGAGGGGATGCACGATGGCGTTCAGGCGGCGCCGGGCGTCCTCGTCATGGAAGACGAGCTCGCCCAGGTGGGCGCGGTCGATCTGCCCACTGCGCACGAAATCGCTGCCGAATTCCCGCACCACGGCGTCGAACCCCGGGCTGCCCGGCGCATATGCTGCGTGGCTCGCTTCGTCCGCGTCGACGATCGTCGCGCCCAGCTCGCGAAACATCTCGGCCACGGTCGACTTGCCCGACCCCGCGCCGCCCGTCAGCCCAATGAGCTTCAATTTCCGTTAATGGCTGACGAGGAGAAATTCGATGCGGTCGTGGTGGGGGCTGGTCCCGCCGGCAGCGCGGCGGCGATCACGATGGCAAAGAAGGGGCTGCAGGTCGCGCTGCTCGAACGGGGTGCGAAACCCGGTGCGAAGAACGTCATGGGCGGCATCCTCTACAACCACTTCCTCGAGGAGATCGTAGGCGAGGACTGGAAGCAGGCTCCGCTCGAGCGGCCGATCATCGAGGAGCGGCGCTGGATGATGACGCCGGACGCCGCGATCGGCATCGACTACAAGAACCTGCGCAACCGGGCGAAGCCACATTCCCACTCGGTGCTTCGCGCACGTTTCGATCCTTGGTTCGCCGACCAGGCTGAGAAGGCCGGCGCGTTGGTGGTTCCAGAGACGGTCGTCGACCGGCTGATCACCAAGAACGGACGCGTGGTCGGCGTCGCGACCGGCCGCGGCGACGACCTCTACGCCGAGGTGACGATCGTCTGCGAGGGCATCGGGCTCGGCACCGGTCTGCTCGAGAAGACGGTGATCGACGGCAAGCCACTGCGCCGCAAGCTTCGGCCGAACGAGGTCGCGATGGCGGTCAAGGAGATCATGCAGCTCGACCCCGGGCTGATCGAGGAGCGGTTCAACTGCGAGTCCGGCGAGGGCTGCACCCTCGAATGCTTCGGCGATTCGACGATGGGCATGTCCGGCTTCATGTTCATCTACACCAACCAGGACACGCTGTCGGTCGGGGGCGGTGCGCTGCTGAGCGAGTTCAACAAGACGTTGCGGACGCCGAACGAGCTCATGGAGCATTTCAAGAAGCACCCTGCGATCAAGCCTTTCCTGCGCGGAGCGGAGACCGTCGAATATCTCGCGCACCTGATTCCGGAGGGCGGCTATCGGGGCATCCCGAAGGTTTACGGCCCCGGCTATCTGATCTGCGGCGACGCGGCGATGCTCTCCAACCCGGTGCACCGCGAGGGATCGAACCTCGCGATGGAATCAGGGCGTCTGGCGGGGGAGACGGTGGTCCACGCGAAGGAGATGGGCGACTTCTCGGAGCGGCGCCTGGCCGAGTACCGGGGCCGTCTCGACCACTCCTGGATCATGGCCGACATGAAGAAGTACGACAAGGCCGTGCCGCTGCTAGAGCACAACCCTCAGATGCTCACGAAGTACCCGCAGGTCGCGGACCGCGCGCTCGACGAGTTCTTCCGCGTCGACGGCACGTCGAAGTGGGACAAGCAGAAGAACATCGTGAAGATGATCCGCAAGGAAGGTGCGATCCGCATGGGCTGGGACACGTTCAAAGCCCTGTGGGCGATGAAATAACCGGCGGCCCGTTATTTCGCTACGTTGACCTGGATCGTGTGGTAGCCCGAGGCGCCGCTGGGGAAGCTCGCCGCCCCTCCTGAGGTCTGGACGGACCCGGTTGCATCCGTCGCTCGCACCATCAGCTTGTAGGCACCCTCGCCTGGGGGCGTCCACATCGCGCTCCACAGCACCCAGGTCAGAGGCGAGAGAGGCGCGTCGAACGGCGCCGTCGTCCAGCTCGACCCGCCGTCCGTCGAGTACTCCACCTTGCTCACGCCGCGATTGCCGGCGTAGGCGACGCCCGCGACCGAGATCGGACCGAGCTTGAGGATGTCGGCGTCGCGCGGCATGTCGAAGCGCGACGTCGTCCTGACGACGGCGTTGCGGTCCCAGCCCTGCTCCTCCCAGTAGCCGTTGGCCTCCTGGTTGGCGAGGTCGATGTTCTCGAGCCACTTCGGTCCCTTCATCCCGTAGTGGCCGGGAATGAGCATCCGCGCCGGGTAGCCATGACTCGTGGGCAGCGGCGAGCCGTCGAGGTCGTAGGCGACGAGGATCTCAGGCGAGGCAAGGACCGTGGCCAGCGGAAGGCTTTCGGTGTAGCCGTCGCGAGCCCTGAAGGCGACCCAGCTCGCCTGCGCCTGCGGCTCCGCCATCTGGACGAGGTCGCGCAGCGGCACGCCCGTGAACGAGCCGGTGCTCATCAGGTCGCCGCCGACGTTGTTGCTGATGCACTCCAGCGTCACGTACTCGTTGGTCGCGGGCAGGTTGCGGAGGTCGCCCAGGGTCAGGGTCGCCGGCTTGCCGACGAGCCCCCCGACGTGGAGCCTCCAGGACTGTCCGTCGACGGTCGGGTCGACGAAGTTCTTCGACACGACGTAGAAGTTGCCGACCGGTGTGATCGCGGGCGACGGCCCGCGCAGCGCCGCCTCGGGCGGGTTGAAGATCGCCTTATACCAGTCAGGCAGAAGCCTGAACCCCAGCACGCCGAGGCTGAGCGCGCTTATGGTGATCGGGACCGCGCTGAGGACGCTGCGGCGCCCGAGGTCAGCGCCGGCGGCGGCCCCTCCGCCGGCTTCGGCGCCCATCTGCAGGATGACGGCATAAAAGGCGAAGAGCGTGGCCCAGATGATCGGCGTGGCGAAGCCATCGCCGATGCCAAGCAGGCCGGACCCTCCGACCGGCAGGAGCACGCCCACCACCACGACCCAAGCGGCCGCGGCGAACGCGAACGGCAGGTATCGATTCGTCCAGCGAAGCGCG
>Ga0099828_10003184_pt1 | contig 11466 bp, 10 predicted proteins | sample CZO8metaG_2_FD_79338 | JGI IMG/M metagenome (GOLD analysis project Ga0099828, IMG submission 79338) | Vadose zone soil microbial communities from the Eel River Critical Zone Observatory, Northern California, USA - CZOApr15con2H1.8 metaG | ecosystem: Environmental > Terrestrial > Soil > Vadose...
AACTTAATCGACCCTCGTGTAAACAGCCAGGATGTACGAACTGAAGAACCGGCTGTTAATTCGATCAAAGAAGCGCAAACGCCGCACCCGACGCAACACCGCGAGCACCCCCACCACAATCGTCTGCACGATGCTTCTCGGTCTGGGAGGCGGTATCGGCAGATCTGGTTCGAACGAGCCGATGTAATCGAGAAATCGCGGACTTAGGTGGTGCCTATGCGACAGTCCGCGAAAAAAGGCGAGATCCATAATCTCGAGGTTGTGTTTGTCCAGAATCGCTTGATCCAGAATCGCCTGGAGGGGTGTGTAGATCCCGCGGAAGTTCGGTATCCCCAGGACCAACATACCACCCGGCTTCAGCCATGCCAGATGCCGTTCTATCACCTCCTCCACATTGGAGAAGTGCTCAATGAATCCCAGCGACATCACGACGTCGAACTTCTTTATTGGCTCCAGCGCAAAAAAATCGCCGTGCTCAATGAAACCGTAGGCGACTCCCAGTACTTCGAGATTGCGCATGGTTGCCGCCATGCCCGTACTCGCGTACTCTATTCCGCTAGGCTTAAGGCCTGTCTCCTTGGCGAGGAACACGAGCCATCGCCCGGGCGCACAGCCGATCTCAAGGACTTCGCCGGAAACGCCGCGGAGCGAAGCTTCGAGTTGCAAGGCGAGACAGCGCTCGAACGAAAACGCCATATCAACCGTGCTAGGCAATTTGCAGCCCGCCCAGTAGTCCTCCCAGAAGTCTCTCTCTGTCAGTTTTGTAGTCTGTTCTTGCACGCCAGCATGGTCCCTTAGTTCAAAAGCTTGCTCAAGCTTTCCTCGAGAGCGACCTTCGCCGACCACCCAATTTCGGAGCCGATCTTCGCGTTGGAGCCGTATATGTCCGGTATATCTTTGCTCTTGACCTTCACTGGGTCGGTAACCACGTCGACCGCTATACCAACCTCCTTGATCATCAGCGCCAGCATCTGTTTAATCGACACGGAGCTGCCGGAGCATATATTGTATATTTCCCCTTTACGACCCTTTTGCGCGAGTCCGATGAGCGCGTGGCAGACATCAGTAACGTCAACGAAATCACGCTTCGAGTCGAGATTTCCTACCAATAATCTTGCCGGCGCCTGGCCATCCTTGACTCTCCTGATCTGCGACGCGAAAGTGGCCACGGACAGTGCCTCCGACATCCCCTTGCCGACAACATTGAATACGCGGCCGACTACGACATTCATGCCCTGGTTCGCATAATATCGGGCAACCACAGTCTGCCACGCCTTGGACGTGCCGTACGCGGACACGGGGTTCGGGGATCTGTCTTCCGTCAAAGGAAGGTCGTGCGGCGCGACGAGGCCGTATTCAGCAGCCGATCCGGCAATCACGACCCTGGCATCACCGCCGGCGTAGGCAAGTGCGTCCAGTAGGTTGATCGTAGCCTCGACGTTCCCCCGATAGAGCACCTCCCAATCCTTAGTGTGCACGGCCCCAGCGAGATGAAAGACATAATCAGGCCGCACCTCGGCCATCGCGGGAAAGACCTCCTCCCGCCGAACGAGGTCGAGATTCAAATTCTCCATTTCCATGCGCCGCGCACTCCTCACTATCCCGATGATGCGTGCGCTCCGGAAGAACTCTCGCAGCATGGGGGTGAGGTGCGTCCCGACGAAACCGTTTACGCCGGTGACGAGAACCGCCTTAGGGCTCATCTTCCCCCAGAAACTGGGCCTTGTTGGCCTCGAACTCTTCCTGCGCCTGCTCGTAGTCATCGACCCGACCGATGTCGAGCCAGTAACAATCGGCCTGATGACAGTAGACGCGCCCACCGGAACCTTTGATGCGCAGCAACAGCTCTGGCATGCCTAGCGATTCGCCCTTCCCAATGAGGTCACGACAGGATCTAGACAAGATATAAATGCCCATACTGACCGGAAACGTGTAGACCGGTTTCTCCCTGTAACCGGACAAATATCCGTCTTTATCGATCTCCACTACCCCGAAATCTATCTTCGATTCCCTGACCTTCGTCGCCACCGTCACCATGACCTTTCTATCCAAGTGCATCTGGAAGAGCTTTGCGTAATCCAGCGTGGTCAGGATATCGCCGTTCATCACCAGAAAGTGTTCGTCGCAATTCTCGACCAGCTTCAGTGCACCGGCCGTATTCAGCGGTTTCCCCTCGCGCACGTATTCGATACGAATGTTCCAGCGGCGTCCATCCCGAAAGTACGCCTCGATGAGCTCCGCAAGATGGCCGGTGGAGATCGTCACACGGTCGAATCCGGCCCGGGCAAGCTGTCGAATCACGATCTCCAATATCGGATAGTCGCTGATGGGTACCAGCGGCTTCGGAAAAACCGTCGTATATGGTTTGAGTCGGGTTCCCTTTCCCCCGGCTAGAATCACCGCCTGCATATCCGCTCCGGCTACACGTTATAGATATCGGTTTTGTAGAGCTGCAAATTCTTCTCGATGAAATCGATCGTTTCTTTCAACCCTGCCTTCAGGGAATACTGCGGCTCCCACCCGATCAAACGTTTCGCTTTAGCGTTGTTACAGATCAACTCCATCACTTCACTTTTTTCCGGCCGGACGCGTGTCTGATCACAGACAATCTCAACCTTTTTACCAATCAGATCGATGATTGTCATGGCCAGATCACCGATGGTGATGCCCTTTCCGAAGCCGATATTGATCACTTCGCCGACGCTCCGCTCGGACGCGCCCACCTGCAGGAATCCCTGCACCGTATCCTTGACGAAGTTCAGGTCTCGCACCGGCGTCAGCGATCCCAGTCTCACCTGGCGACCGCCAGACAGGATCTGGCTGATGATCGTCGGGATGACAGCCCGGGCCGATTGTCGCGGCCCGTAGGTATTGAACGGCCGTATCGTCGCGACCGGCAGGCTGAAAGAGCGATAATAGCTTTCCACCAGCATGTCCGCCCCGATCTTGCTCGCGGAGTAGGGAGACTGGCTCTGCAGCGGGTGCTTCTCGTCTATCGGGGTATAGACTGCGGTACCGTAGGTCTCAGACGTCGAAGTGTGCACGACCTTTTCGATGGAGAGGTCCAGGCACGCCTGCATCACGTTGAGGGTGCCGTTCACGTTGGTGTTCACATAACTCTGTGGGGCGATATAGGAATAAGGAATGGCAATCAGCGCGGCCAGGTGAAATACCGTTTCCGAGCCCTGCACCGCCTTCTTCACGCTGAACGGATCGGTGATATCCCCGAGGAATATCTCGATCTCACCCTTTATTTCCTTCGGTAAGGTCTCGATATTGCCCCAGCTGCTCCTCGAGCTGTAGTGTATGAAGGCGCGTACTCTGTTGCCGCCCTTCACCAACTCTTCCACAAGATGGCTTCCGATAAAGCCACCGGCCCCCGTAACAAGGACTTGTTTGTTCTTCAGCACCGTTATTCCTCAAATCTCATTACCAAAAATCAGAGCAACTTCTGACTCCAATAAATACCCTTCGTGTTAGGCTCTTAATATCGAAAGTTTTCCCAACATCTCCTTGATCTCTTTCTTTTCCATACCGATCAGCCAAGACATATTCCAGATCAAGATCCCGATTAGAGTCAGATATATTATGGATGCAACACATGCTGCCGCAAATTCTCGCATCGGATCCGGATTGGACCAATCCCAGAACATGGTAGCGATGGCCTTGGACAAGAATCCGATTGCGACAGCCGCAATGATGCCAACAACCTGGTACAGCCAATCGAATCGCCAACCCTGATAGCGGGCAATGACCCATGCTTGTATATTCACAGACACGACGCCCACCAGCACCATTTTTAGCGCCATGCCCATCGCGCCCAAGCCGAGGCCAGCAACCGGAATACCTGACGCCGGTGCCTGGGTCAAATACGACAGCGGCATGGTGATAAGCATTGTGGCGACAGTCATCGCCACGTAAGTGCGCGTATGGCCAGTTGCTAACAGCATAGTCGTTCCGATCTGTCCCATCGACTGATGTATAGGGTAAAGGAACATCACGGCTAGAACCGGCCACGCCGCCATATATGCCTGCCCCAGGAACGATAACACGATCTGCTGCGACCAAGGGATCAGAAACCCGGATATGACGGCCCCGAACATCACCAAACCTCGGCTCACCTTCTGATACAGACGGCGTACTTTCTTCGGGTCGTTTCGCTCAGTCGCCTCTGCGGTCTCCTTCCAAAAGACGTTTAATATGGAGGCCGTGGCCAGTATACTCACTGCAGCAAACTGATATGCGACCTGGTAAAACCCTTGCTGCGATGCCCCGCCGAATCGCTGCAGCATCCATTTATCGGCGAAGTCGTACAGACAGCTGACCACAGAGAGGAATATGAGCGGTTTGCAATACCGCCAATAGTCACCTATTGTCTCCCAGGCGCGCAACCCGTCCTTCGCCCCCGGTCTCTCCGGCTGTTTGTCTTTCAGAAACCACGTTGACAAGATCGTCACGGCAATATATTCGCCAACCATCAGCACCAACACCGCCTGAACAGACATCAGGCTGTATAGCAACAGCACTGAGACCAGGATTAAATGCGTGACTGCGACCGCAGTATTTAGCACGTGGATCCTCACTGTCTTACGCGTCGCCTCGCCGATCTGAGTTATTGTCTGCCACACCTGCTGCTGCATGAACGACGCCATGAACGCCAGCAGCACAACCGCTCGATCGTGCCCGAGCCAGATCTTCTCCACTGGCAGAATCAGCATAACCAGCAGCAGCGTGATCAGGAACTGCGCTGTCAACCAACCTGCGTAAAGCAGGTAGAAGCCCCGGACGCGTGCACGCTGAGAGATAAAAGTATAAAACGCGCTCGAGCTCCCCATATCCAGGAGTGAACGTACAGCGGCGAAGCTGCCGATGAGAAAAGCTAGATCGCCGTAGCCGGATGGACTCAGTCCCCTCGCCACCAGTAACCCACTAATAAAACCGATCGCCGAACGCAGGCCGGTTGAGGCGATTGAGATCAACATACGGGTCTTTACTGACGTCGCGTTCAACACGTTGGTTGCTTGCCATGCCGGCGCTTCGCCGCAGCGAGACCCGCTATGCGCGCGAATTCGCCTGCCCATTCGTCGATCGCATTGGGCGATACACGGGCGAACCGATTGCAGTAGGCCCTGACCGCAGTCTGGCGGCTATCCTGGTTCCACCATGCCTCCACATCGTGGTACACGATGTTGACCGCCGCTGCCGCGCTCTCCGGCGTGTCGAACAGGATCCCCGCCGCGCGCAACTGGTCGTAATAAAGCTGCGCCTCAGGTCGCAGTCGATTCGTGTCTGGATTCCAGAAGAGTATCGTCGGCTTGTTGGCAGCCAGAGATTCCGCGAATGTCGTCGAAAAATGGTCGCAAATATACAAGCGGCATTGTTTCAGACTCTTCAGAAACGGGACTTTCCAAGTCTCGATCGGCATACTTGGGAAACGATCCAGCAATCTTTGCGCGATGTCCCAACCATAATCTGCGTAGTGCGGGCGTACCTTAATCACGGCCACCATTCCGGGGGCTAGCAATGAAGCGAAGCGTATCTGCCAGCTAAGATAAGTCTCGAAGTAATCAGGGACATAAGGAAACTGGAACAGATATCTCGAGGTAGAGGTCAATGCCCAGAAGATACCATGCTTGCGATTGTCGGCCCCAATCACTTTTCGATTCACCAGCTTACTTGCCGGCAAGGGAATCACCTTCGCGGTACAGTCTGACCTCTCCCAGCCCCACGAATAATAATAATCAGTTATCGCTGTCTCGTGGTCTTCGCTGGGCATAACCGTCTCTCCACCGTAAATGCCCCCATGCTGCGCCCCGAGCAGAACGGCGCCCCTCTCCATGGAGACGGCCGCCCATCGCTTAAAAGGCTCGTCATAATACCAGGCATTAGCGCTGAATATCGCCGCCGGCTCCGTCGGGTAGGCCGCCTCCGCCTCCTTGCCTAGGGAGTCGAATGCCTCGACGAAACTCACGGGCAGATCCAATGCCAGCACGTGAGACAGCAACGTCTCGAATTCGTCATTGGCGGCGAATCGCGCCCGCAGATCTAGGCGCGCGCGCAGATCCTTCCTGATTTCGATAATCCTTGCTGGAGCCGTTGGCGCACTGCCACGGCCGCCGGCAGGCAGCAAGATGCCGCCGGTTTTCACGGCGAGTCGCAATTCCACCATCCGGGGAAAATACGAATGCTTGAGTAAAATGGAATCTCTTCTCCGAACTGCGCGCGCCGCCGCATCGACTATTCCTGCCGCTGCGCGCCGAAGACGAGCCTTCCAGGATTGGCGGCCGCCGGCGCCGCGTCGCGCGCCGTCTGTGTCGGCGTGCTTACTTGGAAAACGTCGCCCCATCGCCATCAGGATCCTGCTAAAGAGCTGCAAGTTGTAGGAATCCTCCTGCAGGTAATATACGAAGTCGATCGTGTCGAGGGGGGCGACAAACGACTCCTCGGACAGTAACACCGTGGAGAGATCGGGATACTGATCCAGGGCGCGCCGGAGATGCATGTATCTGTCATACATGACGGCCACATACAAAATGAGCCATGGCCCGACGATTACTCTCCAATAACGCTCGCCACGCTCTTCCCCGTGTATCTCATTCAGTGCCTGGCCGAGCACTGGCAACACACGGGCACAGACATCGGCTACGTAACGGTACGCCGCGTCGACCACCGCCCGGTTCTTCCATGGGCTGGTCATTACCACGCCATCCACCGCTGCCCAGTCGGCACGGGAGCCGTATCTTTTACACCACCCGCCGAGAAAAACGACTGGCCCGGAGGTATTCCAAAAATCGCAGAGGGCCGTGGTCGCGAGGAAAGGCGACGCGACGTGCCCCGATGCAGTGGAGGTATCCATGGAGGCTATGTGGATCATGGGCATGGATTACTGAATAACATAGCGGCTCTCCAAACGGAGGAGTTCGAGGTATGCGTAAGCGGGCAACGCCAAGCTGCCCCCCCGACCACTTTGTTGGCTCACTCTTTTCAATCAAAATCAAGCCACTGGGGTTGAGAGGCTTACCTGTGTGGTGGTCGAGCAGGCGGTAGTCGTTAACCCTCGCTCTCAGGCGCTCAGCCGTTCCTTGATCCCACGCACATAACCATGACGGCGCATACGGGATTGGGCATCCGGGTTGGCCGGTTCATAAATCGGTTCGAGCACCTGCTCCAGATACTTCGTCGGCAGATCCAATCCCGGTCGAATCGCCCGCACATTCTCCCGCGCTTGCACATCGCCGGCCATAATGTCCTGCGCCCGAGACAATGATGCTCTTAGTCGCCTAAGTGTCATACTCAACATCCTCAACGATAGGCCTGCGCGATCAAATTAACCGTCCTAGCTAATCCTTTGCCATCAATCACCTTCATCCCCGCTTGACTCATGGCAAATCGTTCTGCGTAGTTCATGCTCATGTCAGTCACCAGACTGGAAAGAAGTTCTGAATCCAGTTCCATATTGCGTGCGCCAGATTTGAGGCAGCCATGTTTCTCTAGACGTTTCAGATTTTCAAGCTGATGCTCATACTGGGGAACACCTATTGCGGGTACACCAGCCTGGGCACACCCAAAGGCGGTGAGCCCGCCGGAGACGATGGCCATATCACTTGTACATAGCAGCTTGTAAAAATCGATTGGTCGCTGGTGCACTACAATCTCTACATGGGACCTAGCCTCTACAGTGCTAGCAAAATCAACCATGTTATTGAGATCATGAGAATCCAGGCCACTCACAATAATCTCATATCGCTTTGGGCCGTGGATTTTCGGAATTAGATTTAGAAAATAAGTATTCAATTGACGGTGATCAAAGCCACCGAAAGAAACAAAGACTTTTGATGCATGCTTTCTTGTTTCACTCCTGATAATCTCATCAGAAATCGGAATTAAGTACTCGTAACCAACAAAAACATTCGGTTTAGGTTCGACGTTTTGTAATAACGGATGAACTGCCAGGTCCGCGTAAAGCTGACCTTTCCCTAAATCATCGAAGGTAACAACGAATATACCGGCGTTCTTAAGACCAAGGACGAAGGCTGCCTCCGTTTCAAGCCGGTCTAAAATGACAACATTTGGCTGCGCGCGAAGGATGCTACGTAGCTCGGATTTGCTATTTGGCTCGAGATCAGAATTGCTTATAACCGTATAACCCGCCTGACCTACAAGTTTTCCACCTAATTCGTATGGCGGATGCTCTCTTGTAGCAAAAAGGACTTCTGAGTCTTGGAAAGCGGGTGACCTACGAAGCGCGTCAGTTAATTTTATTGCCCGAACGATATGCCCAGTGCCAATTTCTGGTACGGTCCCGGCATCAGCACGGATTACGATGCGCGTCACTAACCGAGAATATCTTCAATAGCCAAGATGACATCTTCAACATCATCATCCGTAAGCTTCGCGGAGAGCGGGAGCGATACGGTTTCTCTGCCGGACTGTTTTGCCTCAGGGAAGGTATCGGGAAGCCAACCAAATTCCTTCTGGTAAAAAGGATGCTCCGGGATGCTTAAATAGTGAACTCCCACTCCGATTTTTCGAATGGTCATTTCATTCAGAAAATCATCTCTTGCGATCCCTGTGTTGGCCGGATTAACTCGTATTGGAAAGAGGTGGCACGCATGACGATCGCCCTCATTTGCAGGAGCAGGAAGACCAACAGGGACACCTTTCAAGCGCTCTGAGTATATTTCCCATATTTCTTTTCTACGCAACCAATTTTTTTCAACACGAGCTAGCTGATGAATACCGAGCGCTGCTTGAATATCCGTCATATTATACTTGAATCCTGCCTCAACAACCTGGTAGTGCTTATAGCCTGCATCACCAAATCGTTTCCAGGCGTCCTTGGTCATTCCATGTAGCGCCAGTATTTTTAACCGATCGGCACACTGTTCCTCCCTGGTGATGATCATTCCCCCTTCTGCAGTCACAACATTCTTTGTCACATAAAAACTGAAGCAGCCGAAGTCACCAACGGTCCCTGCTTGCCTGCCTTTGTACTGGGTCTCGATCGCGTGTGCGCAGTCTTCAACAATCAATAACCCATGCTTCTTTGCGATTCTCTCTATCTCATCCATCTCACAAGAAAGGCCCGCATAATGAACCGGGCAAATTACCCGAGTTCTTTCAGTAACGGCGGCTTCGATCTTGGATACATCAATGTTACAAGTCACAGGGTCGATATCAACCAGCACTGGAGTGGCGCCCGCGTGGATAATGGCATTCACGGTTGCACAAAAGGTGTTCGCAGTGGTGATGACCTCGTCACCACGCTTGAGCCCTGCTGCAATGAAGCTGAGATGGAGCGCGGCAGTGGCTGAGCTCACTGCAATTGCATGGTTGGCACCTTTGTATGATTGAAAGTCACGTTCAAACGCGGCAACTTTAGGGCCGGTGCCGAGCCAACCGCTTCTAAGGACGCTGACGACTTCGGTGATCTCCTCCTCCTCGATCGCGGGGGAGCCGAACACTAGAAATTGATCTCTATTGTGATAAGGCTTCATTCGTATAATCCATTTGTTTGGGTTACTTCCAGCCTTGGCCGAAATAGTATTTACCGTTAAGAGAAGTTAGTTCAGGTCGGCTTTTTAAGAATTCGGTAATATCTGTCAAAGACGGACAGGCTCCATCATTGAAGAGATCGGAGACTATTACCTTTATGACATCGAAGTCCTCCGGGTAATCAACGGTCAGACGGTATTTCGACCAATCTTCCGTATTACTGAGTTGAGCAGTCTTGAAACCTCGTGCAGGATCACGCCAGAAATGAAACGTGACATGTTCCCTGTCTGATGCATCCGTTGCTTCTCTCTGTGCCCGGTCAAGCGCCTCGTATGAAAAAACTTCAACGTCGCTGCCATCAGGGAACGTGTTGGTTTCAGGAGGGACGGTGTTGGCCGCATAGTCAGCCCCCGTCTTTTTGTACAGTTCAACGACTGAATCTATGACCTTTGGATCTACCAAGGGGCAGTCAGCCGTGAGACGAACAATTACCTTCGCTCCAATTTTTGTCGCACACTCGTGGTATCGGGACAGAACGTCACTCTCTGATCCGCGAAAGCATTCATACCCCTCTGAAGCGCAGAAATCTGAAATTGGATCATCTGTTGGTAGAACGCTGGTCGCGATCACTACTTTATCCAGCTTTCTGGCAGCTATTACCCGCTGAAGCATGATCTTTAAGAGTGGTACCCCACCTACCTCCTTGAGCACCTTTCCCGGAAGGCGGGTTGAGCCCATTCTAGCCTGGATAATTGCAACGATCATTTTGTCAATCTCTGGAAGGCATCGCTCTTTGGGCGGGTTCTCAAACGTTGTGATATATCATCTTTTTCCAGGGCTTCAGCCAAAATCGAGAACACTTCGTCAACAGCCACCAGATAACCTTCAACAACTTCATCCGTGTGAGCGAGGGAAACATACACGCTGCTGGCGGCTAGATATCCACGCTCCAACATTTCCTGCGTAAATAGAGTTTGCAGGAGCGGAGACATATCCTGGTATCCGTACTTCATCGTTATCAATGGCTTGAAATCTGTTACGTTGATTGACAAGCCATGCTTCAGAGCTAACGTGGACCACCCAGAACCAATCTTCTCGCCAATCTCAATAAGGTGGTTCCAGCCCTTCTCTCTGCACAGAATTTCGATTGTTTTTAATCCCGCTACAAAACCGACTCGCTCCGTCCACATGGTCGAACTCATGAATGTGTCCTGTGCGGCATCCATCACATCCTGTCGTCCTACAACGGCGGATATTGCAAAACCTCCGCCCATCGCTTTCGCATATACGACAATGTCAGGTTGGAAACCATTAATTTTGTAAACACCGCCATCCGTCATACGCCAGCCCGAGGTAATCTCGTCAGAAATTACCACCAAGTTCATCGCCTTGGCGCGATTTGTTATCGCATCGAGAAACTCATTGTTTGGGAAATCGTACCGAGCTCCTTCAATGCAGATAACTCCGAGATCTGTATTTTCTCGAACAACGCGCTCAAAATCTTCAATATCGTTATATAAAAATGGAATTGCGGTGCCTTTGAGACCCGGAGGAACTCCTTTTGGGTCTAGGCCTGGCAACAAATGGGGAGCAAGTGAGTTATCCCCCTGAAGGTTTGTCGCAAGATACCAATCACACCAACCGTGATAACCAGAGAACGCCACCTTGGTTCGGCCTGTGTAGGTCCTGGCAATACGCACGGCGATCGCCATGGCTTCGCCGCCAGTTCTGGCAAACCGCACTCCTCCCGCAAATGGGTTAAGTTCTATCAGTTTTTCTGCAAGATAGACCTCTTCTGGTGCATTTAACGTGCAATTGATGCCTGCGCCAATAGCTGCACATACCGCATCATTCAGCTCAGCGTTTGAGTAGCCGAGTATCGAGCTACCAAGGCCCATTTGGGCCATATCGATGAACTTAATTCCGTCAAGAGAAGTGACCTCTACTCCTCTTGCCGCTTTAAAATAGCAG
>Ga0099828_10003186_pt1 | contig 11460 bp, 10 predicted proteins | sample CZO8metaG_2_FD_79338 | JGI IMG/M metagenome (GOLD analysis project Ga0099828, IMG submission 79338) | Vadose zone soil microbial communities from the Eel River Critical Zone Observatory, Northern California, USA - CZOApr15con2H1.8 metaG | ecosystem: Environmental > Terrestrial > Soil > Vadose...
AAATCATACTGTCCCACCAAACGGTATCCAGCTTCGGCAGCCTCTCTAATAACAACGTCGCGCCCTATGCCGTGATTCTCGCCGTTACCGTTGCGGTCGATAATTCCAACTCTCGCGCCGGGTTTGAGTGCGGCGCGCAAGTTTCGTAATAGAGACACTGGTTTCTCCACCTCGTGATAGGTCTTCAGCAGCAATACGGCATCAACGCTTTGAGCGGGCAGGAGAGGATCATCACTCTTACTCAGGATGATCTTTACGTTAAGCAACCGCTCCCGCTGGGTGCGCTGATCGACGTAATTTATTGCCTCCGGATTAATGTCAACGGCATAAACCTTTCCGGTCTTCGTCACCCGTTTGGCGGCACGAACTGTAAACCACCCTGATCCTGCGCCGATATCGGCCACAGTTTTTCCGCCGGTAATTCCCAAAATGTCCATGACCCGATTGATCTGAAGTTTCTCATCTCTCCCCGGAGACTCAAAGATGGAGAGATCGCCGGTATAAGGCCTGCTGGTCTTGCGGTCCTGCACCGGCTGCGGGCTCGCGCCTTGAGCAGTTGTCTGTGTTGCCAGGCCAGAAACCGCACTCAGCAGAAGCAATGCATAGAGTGAAAGGGTGCGTCTCATCATCTTAATTTTATTTTGCTCGCGATTCTGACAAGAGAAACTGATATTGGGCTTCACTGGCTTCATATGCGATAAATAAGTAACTTCGAACCCTGCCTTTCAGACGACTCCTGAGTCGGCTCCATTCGCTCAAGCAAGAATACAGGAGGACTACCCCGCTCCGGATGTACAATCAGCCCGCTCAGCACCCCAACGGTGGGAGAAAACATAGATGGCGTTTCGAGTTTCCCGTCGTGAGTTTCTTGCCGGCATGGCTGCAATGGCTGCCGCGATGAAAGTGTCTTCTCCCCCCTTAGAAGCAAAGTCGGTGTCCGACTCTCTGGATCCGGCAAAGTCATCTTTCCGGGTCGCCGTAATTAACGATGAGATTTCGCAGGACTTTGGTCATGCCTGCGAAGTGGCCTCACGGGAGTTTGGCATGGAATGGATCGAACTGCGCAGCGCGTGGGACAAAAATATCCTTAAGCTGGATTCTCACGAAGTCGCGGAAGCGCAACGCATATTGAAAAAGAACAAACTACGCGTCACGGACATCGCGAGTCCGCTGTTCAAAGTGGATTGGCCGGGCGCTCCCAAGTCAAAGTTCAGTCCGAAGCGTGATCAGTTCAATGCTGACTTTACTTTTGATCAGCAGGATGAAGTGCTCAAACGCAGTATCGATCTGGCCAAAACCTTCGGCGCCGATCGTGTCCGCTGCTTCGATTTCTGGCGGCTCGACGATCAGACTCCGTACCGCGCGGCGATCAACGAAAGACTGCAGCAGGCTGCCGATAAAGCAGGCAAGCAAGGCATAATCCTTGTTCTGGAAAACGAAGGCTCCTGCAATACAGCCACCGGGGCGGAAGCGGCGCGCGTCCTGAATGCGGTGAAGTCTCAGTATTTAATGTTGAACTGGGACCCGGGCAACGCCGCTAGTCGCGGCGAGAAACCTTATCCCGATGGCTACAATCTCTTGCCAAAAGATCGCATTGGTCATTGCCACTGTAAGGATGTCGTCAAGAAACAGGACAGCTATGAATGGGAAGCCATGGGTCGAGGCATCATCGATTGGGTCGGCCAGTTTAAGGCCCTCAAGCGTGACGGCTATCATTATGCCGTGAGCCTCGAGACGCACTGGCGCGGGGCGGGCACGCCGGAAGCATCTACGAAACAAAGCTGGGCGGGAATGAAAGCTGAGCTACACCAAGCCGGAGCGCAGTAACTCGGATCTCTGGTCCACGCTGAATCTTCATTAATTTGGTTAGCTGCATGAAACAATTGACGCGACGGCAATTTATCCACAGTTCGGCAATTGCAATCGGGGCCCTGCGAGTTTCATCGCGAGCGGCCGCAAGTGAGTCATTGCCGATCGGCTTTTCGACTCTCGGCTGCCCCGGATGGGACTGGTTAAAAATCCTCGATTTCGCCCAGCACAACGGCTTTGCTGCGGTCGAGCTGCGCGGCTTGCAAGGCACGATGGATTTGCCGGCTCGCCCTGAATTTAGCTCCGCCAATATTGCTGAATCACGGAAACAGGTCGCGGCACGCGGCCTGCGCATTTCCTGCGTCAGTAGTTCAGCCAACATGCACGATACCGATCCGCAGAAACACGCGGAGCAGATGGCCGATGCTCGCCGCTTCATCGACCTGGCCCACGCACTGGGCTCGCCTTATGTCCGCGTTTTCGGAAACAAAATTGTGGGCCCGCGAGACCAGGCTCTCGAGTACATTGCAAACTCGTTGCGCCAGCTTGGGGACTACGGGCGTCCACGAGATGTCACGGTTGTGATCGAGTCGCACGGTGACTTTACCGATTCACCAACGCTGCGCACAATCCTGGAGGAAGCCAACTCTTCGCATGTGGCACTGCTTTGGGACGCGCACCATACTTTTGTCAGCGGGAAAGAAGACCCGGCCTTAACCGTGGCTCAACTTGGAAAATATATCCGCCACACCCACCTCAAAGATTCTCGCAAACAAGGCGATGACGTCCATTACGTGCTGACCGGTCGTGGCGAGGTGCCGGTAAGACGACAAATAGAAGTGCTCGTAGACCGCGGCTATAGCGGCGTCTACTCATTCGAATGGGAAAAAGTATGGCATCCCGAAATTGAGGAGCCCGAAATAGCATTCCCAGATTTTGCTCGCGTGGTGACCCAATATCTGAAGGATGCTCGTTCGAAGCAAAAAACGCACGCGGGCTGACCAAGAGAGATTTGACAATGGAGGTTCATGACAATGGCAAAGAAGACGCGGCGTGAGTTTGTCAAACAGACCATGTTAGGTACGGCAGCGTTCCTTGCCTATCCGCCGGCGCGGGTCCTCGGCGCGAACGATCGCGTGAGCATTGGCATGGTCGGAGTAGGCGGACGCGGGCAGGAACTCTTGAAGCAAGTCATGGAGCTTCCCAAGGCCCAAGTGGTGGCCATCGCCGATGTTTACACTCGACGCCACGATGAAGCAAAACAAATCGCAAACGGCATTCAGACCGTGAATGATCATCGTCGCTTACTTGACATGAAGGATATTGATGCCGTCATCGTTGCCAGCCCGTTGCATATTCACGCCCAGCATTTTCTGGATACGCTGGCCGCGGGCAAAGACCTCTATGCCGAAAAAACCATGACGTGGTCCATTCCAGAGGCGGAGCAATGCCTGCAAGCAGCGAAGAAATCCGACCGGATAATTCAGATTGGATTGCAGCATGAGAGTTCCGGCGCGCTAGCCGATGCAAGAAAATGGATCAAGGACGGACTGCTCGGAAAGGTCACCCAAGTCGAGTCTTGGATGAGCCGCAACACCCCCCATGGAAAAGGTCAATGGGTGCGGCCAGTGCCCCCGGACTGCACCGCAGGCAACGTCAATTGGAACTCCTTTCTCAACGGACGACCCAACCGCCCTTTCGACGCCAATAAATTCATCAACTGGCGATTGTTCTGGGAGTTTTCTGGTGGCAATGTCACCGAGAACATGGTGCATCAGATTGCCTGGATCATGTCAGCCCTCGACCTGCCGCTGCCCAGTGCGGCCTACATGTCGGGCGGAGTATTTTCAGAAAAAGACGGCCGCGAAGTACCCGACACCATCGCGGTTACCCTGGATTTCCCCAACGACATGGTTGTTACCTGGCAGTCCACGTTCAACAACAGCCGCTACGGACTGGGCGAACGTTTGCTGGGGAGCGACGGCACCATTGAACACGTGGCGGGAGCAAACGACATGGTGAGCGGCAAGTCCGGCGAAAGCACTCATTATTTTCCCGAAAAGACTAACCGGCGGGACGGGGTCGCGCTCACTGGAAACAGTTCAGATCAGGATCACATGTCCAACTGGGTTGAGTGTATGCGTACTCGCAAAACTCCTAACGCTCCGGTGGACATTGGCTACCGGTCGGCTGTCGCGGCGCACATGGCTAATCTGGCTTACCGCCGCAAGCAGCGCATCACATTGGAGACGGCGCAGTCAGCTCAAGTCCAAGTCTGACCTCAGCGACAGGAACTTAGCTTCACACACGAACTGTTGATGGTCGCTGCGATGGCGAAACGCATTTTTCCGAACACAGGTGGGGTTGGCTACTTTTTTCAGCATCCTTCGGAGGCTTGATGAGATCTTCACTGATTTTGTTTTTCCTCTCCGTAACCAGTTTTCTCTTCGCTCAACCATCGCGCGTTCCCGAAATTCAGTATCAGTCAGTGCCCGATTTTTTGAAACTTCCTCCCGATCTGTATCTCGGCGAAGTTGCGGGTGTGGCGGTCAATTCCAAGCGACACGTCTTCGTGTTCTCGCGTGGCAATAGCACTGGTCCGGCCTACGGCGCGAGCGCAGCGCAGCTTTTGGAGTTCGGCGCCGATGGCAAGTTTCTGCGCGAGATCGGCCACAACCTTTATGCCTGGTCGTTCGCCCACACCGTGAAAGTCGACAAAGAAGACAACCTCTGGGTCACTGACAAAGGCTCCGACATGGTCATCAAATTCAACCCGGAGGGCCGCGTCGCCATGGTATTCGGGCGCAAGCAGGAAGCCTCCGACGAAGGCACCGCGCCGTTGAAACATCCCAAGCCTCCTCTGCCTCCTGTGGACGGCATGTTCAGGCAGGTGACCGACGTGGCGTGGGACGCCGCGGGCAACGCCTACATCAGCGACGGCTACATCAATTCGCGCATCGCGAAGGTTGATAAGAGTGGCAACTGGCTGAAGTCATGGGGCGAAGCCGGCGCCCAGCCCGGACAGTTCAGTACCCCGCACAGCATCGCACTCGACGCAGCGGGCAACGTCTACGTTGCGGATCGTGGCAACCGGCGTATACAAGTGTTTGACGGCGACGGTAAATTCCTTCGTCAGATCACCATCGATGTGCCCGTCGATCCCAACGCTCGTCCCGCGATCGGTAACAAGCCGAACTTATCAGCCAGTGACGGGCCGGTCACGGGCAATCAGACGATGGCGCCCGGCGCGCCGTGGGCAATTTGCATCACGCCTCCTCCAAACCAGGTGATGTACAGCTCTGATGGCTACCCCGGCCGGATATACAAGCTCACTCTCAGTGGAAAAGTCCTGGGCGTGCTTGGCGAGTCTGGCAAGCAGCTCAAACAATTTGGATGGATTCACGAAATCGCGTGCCCGTCGGAAAACGAAATCTATGTCGGCGAGTTATTAAACTGGCGGGTGCAAAAGCTTATTCTTGAACCAATCCACTAGGACGTTGACCACGCGCAAACATTCGACAACTCGAACAACATTTCGCCAGGAAGCATAAATTGGCCTCCGAAAGGATCATTGATGAACTACGGACGAATCGCTATCGCTGCGGTTGCTGCCACGGTTGTGTATTACGTCTACGGATTCCTGGTAGAAGGTCTGCTGATTAGAAAAGATTTTTCCCCATACACTGCAGTGTATCGGCCGGCCGACACGGTGATGGGCTACATGCCGCTCGGCTTCGCTTGCACTCTGATTGCAACCTTTGTGATCGCGATGATGTACGCGAAGGGCTACGAAGGCGGATCCGGCGCCGCGGAAGGCTTCCGATTCGGTGTGCTGGTCGGAATTTTCGTGCTGTGTACGGTCGTGGGGGCCAACTATGTGACGCTCAACATAGGCAGGAAACTCGCGCTCGAACTGGGGGCAAGTACGCTCGTTCAATGGACGACAGTGTGCGTCGTGATAGGACTGATCTACAAGCCCGCGTTGGCCCGGCACTGAACCACGCAGCTCGGATTGTCGAGGGTCAGCGGACCCATCCTGCTTATTGACTTGAATTCCGCTACCTGAATACCTCCTCGGTGTTCTGGGACGTTACGCCCTTAACTCCCGCAATCCGGTAGCGCCCCAGGACGAGTTTGTGGGTCCGTCGCTGGATCTCGTAAATTGGCAATTTCTACGGAATCTTCACAATTACGCAATTGCTGCGGGCGCTCTCGCTTCCATCGGTAGCGACCACGGCAATCTGGTACGCGTAGTGGTAATAGTCGAATACGTGCGTGTCGGTCCAGGGTAAGCTCCTTGGGGTCGCTTGTACATCGTCGGCGTCCATGCCGCAGCCACCGGCCTCCACCAGCCTGCGATAAATCTTAAAGTGGTGGAAAGCGCCGCCTTGCGCTGGTGAGCTGCGGTGTAGAGACAGGATCACGCTGGGTGTCTCGGTAGCCTTTGCGACGAGAGTGGGCTGGTCGAGCACGGCCCAAACGGGCACTGACGCCATTGCCAGCAATACCAGCATAATTTTTTTCGTCATTTGGTTCTCCTTAGTCGAATCGTTGCATTGTTTCTTAATTACGAGTTAAGAGAAAAACACGCGGACGAAGCGGCAGGCTTTACCGAATAGACGAAGTCAACAAACCGAAGTGACGAACAAGATTAAAGCAACTTCAGACGAAGGCGAGAGGCAGCGATGTTAGGTGACAATTGAGATGAAATCAAGATGCAATCTGCAAAAGAGAAATAGTTAGTGCAACGATCTTCGCTACAGGAACCCAACTTGTAATTTCAAGAGTCGCATCTACCCGCACTCACGGACAGGCGACACTGCTTCAAGATTAGTGGCGCGATCGGCTGCTGGTTGAGGTTTAGGCTGTCGAAGATGTTTTTGCCTTCAAATTGCGATTAGTGAAGCGTGCTAGGAAGCCCCGAACCTGCGGGCTGGACCGTTTGTAGATTTCGAGTGCCAAATACGGCGAGGCCAGCCAGTACCAGCCAGACAAGAAACATTGCCGCGAAAGTACTGTCTCCTTGCTGCAATGCAATTAATCCGTAGACGAATGCAATCAAGCCGGCCGTCCCCCATACACCTCCTGGAAAATCTTCTCGAAATTTCCAGAGCAGTAGCAACGGTATCAGCAGAATTACAGTGTAATGAACAAGAGTTCCGGGATAGAGCAGAAGGGTCAAAACCAGCACCAGCGCCAGTCTGTACTCGAGACGGCGCCGAAGACGATAGACCAGCCAGCTTGTAACACAGGTCAGTAGTAGCGCCAGCGCTAAAAATAGCGGCTGAGCCAATGGAACATGACTACCCAGCCCTCGATTGCTGTTGCGCAGAATGACGGCCAGCAGGGACTGATTGATTCCTTCGCTGTACACCCAGTTAGGCAGGTGACTTGCCGGGTGCAAAGTGAAATAACTGAAGAATGTTGTCGGGCCGACCACTAGTAGGCTCGCGAAGGCAAGGAGCAGGCTGCTGACAACCGTCCATGCCAGTACGAGCCACTGGCGGCGCAGTAGCGGGTAGAGCAGTAGGAGTACAACATGCAACTTGACCAGGATTCCGAGCGCCAGCCACACCCCGGCACGCGGCCGTTCATGGTCGCGCCAGTACAACAGTATGAGAAGCAATACAAGAAAGTTCGTTTGACCGAAATTAATAGTGACCCAAGTGCCTCGCAAGGCGAAGAGCAGAAGTGCCGCCAATCCCAGGCCCCAAACACCGGAGCCGCCGAGGAATATTCTGCGCAACAACTCGATGGAAGCGACCAGGGCTACGGTCTGGAGCACATACCACAGCAGATAGGCGGTGTGAATATTCGAGAATCCCAGGGGTTCGAAGAGAAGCATGCTCTGGGGTGGATAAGTCGCGCCTACATTCAGAGAAGCTTCCGTGAATTGAGTGTCCGACTGGAATAACTCTTTGAATTCCTGGTATTCACTGGGTAGATATACGTTGCCGTGCCGGGCGAGCACTTTTCCATACATCCAGAACACTCGGAAATCCCACTCGGGAGGATCCTCAACATGCGAATGCATGATCCGGAAATTCCATACACAGCAAATCCCAATGCTGGCGAAGATCAACGCGAGGCACGCAACCCGAACCCAAACTGGCAGGTGCTTTCGAAAATGGAAAGCCACTAATCCGCCGCTGACCACAACAGCGGACAAGCAGGCGCGGGCCAGGGCGTGCCGCGACAACTCCATCCCGAACAGACTTACGATGTGCACGCCGATCACAGACAGTGGCCAGTACACAGGCGCCTCGCAACCCGACTAGTGTAAGGGTCCGAGTCTACCAGCTAGCAGAGGCTCCCAAAAATGGAGGAAGCTCATAGCGAACACAAAGCTAGCAAACTCTTTACTCACCAATGCGTCTAAGTTCGATTGATGTAGGGAAGCGTCCGAAATGTCCCCGTGCCGGGCCTTCCGAGCGTGAAATGAGGCCATGGTAAGAGTGAACTCTCTTATTGCCGAACAGCGACATCCATGGTGCGCACCAGCCAGGGAATAATGACTTGCTTGAAGATGGCTGAATCGGGCCAGACTTTTACCTGTCTGCCAAGGTGGCCGCCTTGGGGATTGATCCACGCATCTTTGGGGACGTCACCATGGTCGAGAAGCAAATAGATGTCAGCTATTGGAACCTGCGTATCCAGAACTCCGGCAATGACCAGCATCGGAGCCGTCGGCTTCCCCAGAAGCTTTTGATGCACGAGAGACATCCTGGGCAGGAAGGCCGCCATTTCATCTATGGACTTAACTCCCTCAAGGATGTTCATGAGAGCCGGCACTTGATCGAATAGATACTCGCGGTTTCCCAGGAGCGAATTCATCAGAAACTCTTTCTGGAAGAATTTGTCAATTGGTGGAGACTGTGCACTGGCCCCTCTCAAACGCGCGCGCTCGACGATAGCCAGTTTGGCAGCCCAGTAGGCGCCCCAACTTACCCCATGAACTGCGAGCTTAGTCTTATCAACTTCTGGCCTGCTCTGAACGTAGTCGATTACGCGTGACAACATCCGGTCCGCGTTTTCGCTTACTTTAATCGGCGCCTGACCTGTGCCTGGCCCATCTACCGCGAGAAATCCAATCCCGTAGGGCAGGATCGCGCCGAAGCTTTCGGCCAAGTCTTCTTTTCTGCTATCCAGCCCGTTGACTGCGATTACCAGCGGCACTGGTCCCTGCGCGTTCTTCGGCAGCCGCAAATATCCGATTATTTCTTTCCCCTCAAAGGGAATGTGCACGACCTCCAACGGTGGGTCCCAGAAACGCGCGTGAGCACGAAAGGCTTCGAGCGCCTTGGCGTAGGAACGCTGTTTTCCCGGAGATGCTGGTATTGGCCAACGGCCGAAAGAATAGAGCCGCCAGGCGCGGATGTAGTCATCGTTTGCTTTTGTGGGATCCGTAGCCTCGAGCGCTTTCCCTTCGGCCATGTATTTGTCGGCGACCGCCATGAATGCGCCGGCCCATTCGTCTTTGTCAGTTGTCTTGATCGAAGCAAAGGCCTCGCGAACGTCCGCGGGATCGAGCCCGATTAGCGGATACATTCCGTTTTCCGCACGACGGATCGCTTCCGTCTTTATCTCGTCCAGTGTTCGTTCGCGGCGCTCCTGGGGAAACGCGGTTTCGGTAATCATGATGGTTAAGACAAACATGAGGTTTGCGACAGCGAAGCGAATATGAAAGCCCTGCATCAATATCCCTCTTCTATCTCGCGAGCGTCCTGCGTCGACTTTCGCGAAGCTGGTGCTCATTCAGTTTCCGGAGCGATGCCGAGGCGTCGTCTACTGTTTTCGTCCGCTTACTCTCGACTTCAGACGCTTGTCGAAGTACGACATTAAGATCTCAAATGTCTTTTCCTGTATCGCGTCAGGCTTGTAGGAGCCATCCGGCTGTGCGCTGATAAACACGTAGCCGTGAACAGGGTGATCGAAGCTGACCCAGGTTACATCCTTGCCGGCCTCGTGCATCCACTCGTTGGTCAGCTTGAAGATGCCCTGCAGGTGGTCTGTGTCGCGGCCGAAAATCAGCATGGGAGTGTTCATTCGCTGGATGCGCTCCATTGCCTTCGCCTTGTCAGCGTTTTTTCGGGCGACTTCCATTTCGTTGTACTGGATCTCGGTCCCTATGCGCGGTGCCGTAGGGCCAGTGTTGACGCTCAGGAACTCGTGGGCGGCAGGCTCGATGCATACTCCGGCGTCGAAGTTATACGCGGCGGCTGCCTTTAAGATCATCTCGCCGCTGTGACTCACACCCATTGCACCAATGGCGTTCTTATCCACATAGGGCACGCTTCGTAGATAACGCATGGTTGCGATCAAGTCCTCATGATCGAGAGTTGGGTGAGATTTCAGCGTTCGCCTCTCTCCGCTGATGCTGTCGGGGAGATTTTGCGCCGGTTGCTGGAGTTGCTCATAGAGGTAAGGGATCTCATTGCGGTAATTAACGGTCACGACAACATATCCGCGCGCGATCATGCGATCCTGCATCGGCGCCAGGCGCTCCACCAGTTCCTCAACCTTCCGCATCCCCCGCTTGCCCTCGCCCCAGCCCATCGTGATGACAGGGAACGGGCCATTGCCTTTTGGCTTGCGGACGGCGATCGGCAGGTAGATCTCGTCTTGAGTCAGAACAAAGGTGTAATCCGCCGGGATGTCCGATCCTTTGACGGGTTTCGTGATTACATAGCCGTGAGCCGGTGTCTCAGGCGCTGGTGACTTGCCGGAAGGGAACTGCGCCCAAACGGTGCCAACGATTCGAGGGACCAGTTCCAGCATACTAAGCAGACCAATTAAGCCGACTACCAGCAGCAGCACGACAGGCTTCATCGAAACTTTGCTTCAGAACGTTGTTCAATGGCAGACCAACCGAGCTTGTGTTGCTTTCTTCGGATCTCCCTGCAGTGACTAGAAGCTGAGTTTCAAACCTAACTGAATCGCCCGGCTGCCTCCCGAGCCGATCACGGGGTTGGAAGCCGCTACGTCGGGCGTGGCACAGGCACAGCCGAATGAGCCGGTCGAGGGATCGTTATGGGCCCAGCCATTCTGTCCCCCGAAAGGATTGGCAAAGTTAGGATGGTTCAGAACATTGAAGAACTCGGCACGGAACTGCGCGCCGAATCGTTCCCCGAATTTCCAGTTCTTGGCGACTGAGAGATCCCAGTTGCGGAAACCCGTATCGCGGAAAATATTGCGGCCCATAGTACCGAAAGTCCCGAGTGGCGGTGGAATCATGACCGAGTTGCCATTGGCGTAGCAACCGAACAACGCTAGCGCATCGCTCGCTAGGCCGGGTGTTCCGCCGTCCAGCGCCAGCGCTCTCGTTCCACAATTTGCATTGCTGGGGCTGGTGGGATCGAGGCTTCCGGGGAAGAATGGAATTCCGACGGGCGTGGACTTGAAGTCGTTAGGATTTCCGAAGAAGTCCCAGCGATCAGAAATGACCTCGCCGGTCCCGCTGACATCGGTGCCGGCATCCATTGCGCCAAAGGGCTGGGCACCGTACAGGCTGACGATGGAATTGAGCTGCCAGCCTTCCAGCACCTGGCCAAAGCCCTTTTTACCAGGGATGAGGTAGGTGAGTGAAAGGGTGAAGCGTTGACGCATGTCGAAGTCGCTGCTGGCATATTCCCGCTGCGGATGTGTGCTGTC